>Ga0310696_10006323_pt1 | contig 14082 bp, 15 predicted proteins | sample AusTroGonzalo_MG_4_FD_203885 | JGI IMG/M metagenome (GOLD analysis project Ga0310696, IMG submission 203885) | Bovine rumen microbial communities from tropical cattle in Woodstock, Queensland, Australia - Gonzalo_02 (v2) (version 2) | ecosystem: Host-associated > Mammals > Digestive system >...
TTCAGCACCGGTTGCCCTTGTGACCTCAGCAGTAATATTTTCGGCATTTACTGTGATACGGCCGGACAAAGTGTTTTCAGCACCGGTTGCCCTTGTGACCTCAGCTGATATGCTGTTTGCATTTACAGTGATTCTGCCAGATAAGGTGCCTTCAGCGGATTGAGCTCTTGTGACCTCAGCTGTAATGCTTTCGGCATTCGTAGTGATCCGGCTTGAAAGTGTTCCCTCAGCACCGGTTGCTCTGGTAACCTCTGCAGAAATGCTTTCCGCGTTCACCGTAATGCGGCTGGACAGAGTCCCTTCGGCTGCAGTTGCTCTTGTAACTTCAGCAGTAATACTTTCAGCTGTCTGAGCGATCCTTGAAGACAAGGTCCCTTCAGCAGAAGAAGCTCTGGTAACTTCAGCTGATATGCTATTCGCATTTTGCGTGATCCGGCTGGACAGCTGAGTCTCTCCGCTTTTACGCTGGGAAACTTCGCTTGCGATCTGATTTGCCTGGACTGACAGCTGAGCGGTATTCTCAACCAACTGTCCGTTCATCGTCGCCTGAGCCTGAGCCAGTATCGTAACGGACTTGTCTGTCTCTATGATGGCCGTAGAATGCCTAACCTCAGCGCCACGATCAGAAACAAGGACCCACTCATAGCCATCCCAGGCATATTCTTTCGGGCCTTCCATGCTGTTCCAGTCGTACGTGGCAGCCAGCGTATTCCAGGACATTGTTGCCGCTTTGTCCCATGTTACGACATCATATCCGGGCTCTGCTTTGATCCAGTGGTCGCCCATATTGACGATCACGCTGGAATCATTACGCGGATCTGTCAGCCGGATGTATGTTACACCCTTTGACGCAACAGACGCGACGGCCATCGCGATATCCTGCTCGGCAACGGTAAGCCTTGTTTCAAAGCTTGTAAACGACTCGCCGTCATATATCTTCTGCCAGCTGCCGCCGTTCCATGTGTACATATTCGGCTCAGTATCGCCGCCCAGCTGCTGCCATGTGTGCTGCGCCGCCCATGACCAGGTGTGTTCGGCAACTTCATCCCACGCATATCGCCGTTCAGACTCGACCCAGACGTCACCGATATTGAACGTGTCGAGGCCATAGTCAGCCGGATCCGGAGGCGTCAGCGAGATATAAGTCTTGCTGAATCCGGATGCCTGGACGTTCAGGCCCTGGAAGTCCATGGCCGTCTGCCATGTCAATCCGCTGTCCCGTGTAAAACCGATACCATAATGCGTACCATCATACTGGCCGATTCGGATCTGCTGACCGGAATCGTTCGGATTGATGATATAGATGTTTCCGGCGTCCCAATAAAAGTTTGTCGTGCCCAGGATCCTGATCAGATTCGCCTGCAGCACACCGGAAGTAATGTAGTCAGCAACAAACTGCCCGTCAATGCTCCAGGCGGTGCCATAGGTGCCGTGATATCCGTCCTGGCTGAAGGCAATACCGGCATTATTCATCCGGATAACGTTTGTGGCGGTTTCCTTATCCGCCGAGTCCATAATCAGGATCTCATCCGGCTCGCCGTCGTTATCGGTATCGTTCATCACGACATAACCGCCCAGCTGGCCGGTAATCTTCTCCGACACTGTCCGTGCCGTATCTGCCAGTGTGGACGTTGCATTGTATGCCTGATCGGCTGTTTCCTTAATACCGGTGATCGTACCGGCAATCGATGCTCTGACAGAGCCGAGCTCAATATAGCTATACCGATCAGATAGAACGTCCCAGCGCGTCCGGACGCATTTTGCTGATGCGTTAACACCAAGCGCATCAAAGTAGACGTGCACGGTGTCACACAGATCTACACGTTCCTGGATTTCCTCAAGCTGAACAAATTCAAGCTGAAGATTGACAGCCGGAACACCGATATCATTGTTATCGATGTATGCCTGTGCAGCTGTCCGAAGCTGATTCTCTGTCGGTGCAGATTCAAACTTGTCGCTCAGATCTACCGGGCAAATCTTTGTATATCCAAATGTTCCGGACGCATTAATCGTCTTTTCCGGCAGCGTTACAATCACCTGTGTGTCCTGGTTGTACCAGAACGGGTAGATTCCGGTATAAACATTAGCATTATTCTCTTCCTGCTTAATGCTTGTCAGGTTCTTTCCGTAGCGGATCGTAACACCGCGGTCCGTGCCTCTGTTCGCATTGAGCCTGCAAACATAGCCATTGTAAGACCATTCACCGTGCCAATGATCAATAATGGATCCGGATATTCCGCCCATCAGAGCACGAACGGATGTCGGCTTAATGACTGTAAATGTGCCGGTGCCTTCGCTCATATCTGATGTAAATGTGAACGGGCACGACGTCGGCGTACAATTAGCCGTCAGCGCGATCAGTGTTGACTGAACACCGACTGCAGAGAATGCGCTGTCAACGTATCCGCTCAGATCATAGCAAAGATGCTGAGCGTTGATGGTAACCACTCCGTTGAGCGGTTTTGAAATGTTATAGATTCGGAAAGGCTGTGGTGTGTCATTAAAGTTCGGTTTGGCAAGGATAATCATCCGCAGCGCCAAGCTGGAATAATGCTGGCCGCTGATCGGATATTGCATTTCAAGTTCATACTGTCCGTTACGTTCTTCCATGACTTCACAGGAGATCGCATCAGACAGTGCTCCAAGGCCAAACGATCCCCAGCTGGTGGAGTCAGCCGGGTGCAAAACAGGAATCATCGCTCCACCTCCTTAAATTTCCCACCACCGCGGGGTTACCTGGACGGTACTGATCGCGCCGCCGAATCCGATTGAATTCGATCCTGGAGCCAGTGTGGCAAATTCGCTTGTGCTGCTGGAAACAATGGCATTTTTGTTGTTGCCGTTGCCGTCATAGCAGTTCATCGTTTCACAATCGATATAAATCGGAACTGTCGTGTCGCTGATCGTGAACGTAGTACCGTTGATCGTCACCGTACCCTCCAGTCCTCCGCCTGTGATAAGCAGAAGAGGCCTGGACGAAAACATTGTCGGATTGGAAATCGTGCCTGGAATAATAAACATCACCGGCGTTTCACCGCTGGTCAAAAACCGCTGCGGCTTACAGTCAAAGGATATTGTTGCCCGGCCAACTCGCGTCATGATATTTTCAATATCAAAAGGCCCGTCAAAGTACGCCATACGGAAATGATCCGTGTCGAAATTGTCTTCCAGGCGCTGATATCCGGACGGTCCGAACAGCCAGGCCGCCACACTCGAAAAAGCGCCGGGGACGGCGTTCGCTGACCCGTCACCGGCGAAAATCTCATATGACTGTTTGACATTGTCCCATGCGTCCTGCGGACGGATAATATCACCGCTCCGCCCTGGGACAGAATAGACGTCAATTTTCCTTTTCGGTTTTTCATAGAAAGGCGCAGCCTCAACAGTGATCCCGAGGCTGTCCGAGGTAACATTGTTCCAGGTGATCATGCAAAGGCCGCCTCCCGTCTGTCTATACTGTGCTGTATCCGTTCCATCACGATGTCGGCCAGCGTCCGGACATCCTGGCCCTCAGCACCGTATACGTTAATCGTCACGTCATGCGGGCCGGTTTCCTCGCGGACAATGTCGCGGAGGTCATCCAGGGCACCGACGAACTCAGGCCGTTTCTCAGCGATACCGATCACGGTTGGCTGCGTGAACACACCGCCCTTATCGTACCAGCTGACATTCAGCGACGGCGCGGACATTGTCCCGTCAGATCCATCCATATCCCATACGCCAGACCAATAGAAGTGCGGTGTCGAAATATGCGGAATCGACCAGTTGACATTGGCAAACAATTCATCAATGCTGCTGAGTGCATCGCTTACGTTTTGGACAAGCGGATTCAGGTTCAGCAGATTAATATTGTCAATGGCGTCCCGCATGTAGTATTTGAAGTTGTAATTTTTGCCTTTGAAGGTTTCTTCCATCCCGCCCAATGTCTCTCCAGTGGACGTTGAGAAGTCGGAAAAATCCTTATTGGCATTTTCAACAAACGTATGCAGTTCTGTGCCGGTTACAGACGCCTGATCAGATATCTTCTTGATCGATCCGGTTATGCGGTCAAGGTTATTGACGATATTCTGATCTTTGGTTTCAGTATTAAGTCTCTTAATTGACTCCGCCAGGATTGTAATATTATTAGCTGATGTATCAAGACCGGTTGCTCCGTCTGTGACTGCCTGAAGCGCCGGACCAAGCGTTTCGAGCTTCTCGGCAATCTTTTTGTTGGCCATATCATTGGCCTTGTTTGTGATGTTGCCGATACCATTGGCAATACCAGTTAACGTTGCAATCAGGTCCAATACGCTTGTCTGGTTTGCCAAACGAATAGCAGCATCTGCTACTGTCGAGAAACCTTCGCCGGCCTTAACGGCTGCATTTCCAATGCTGTCAAAAACGCTGGCAAGCTTGTCGAGGATATTGGCAATCGAATCATTAATTGCCACAACGCCATCAGAGATCGATGTGATTATTCCGCTGATGGCATCTCCGATCGCCTTGATCGGATCTGCCAGCGACTCATTGAACCCGCTGAACGCGTCAACGATCAGCCCAAGATTCGTTCCGATGCTGTCAACAATGCTGACAACCGTGTCGCCGATCTGGTTGATCAGATTGGTAATGCTTTCAATAATTGGGCTGATTTCTTTAACAATGCCGTTAAAGGAATCAATGATCTCCGGCAGCTTCTCTGCTACGGTCTTTACCATGTCCTGGATAGCCGGAATAAACGGCTCAAACCCGGACATGATCGTCTTTATTGCCTCGGCAATTCCGGGCGCATGTTCATCCAGAGCGGCAATAATATCCTTGCCGAAGCTGCCGAACGCCTTCAGAATATTCGGCAGGCCGCTCTCTTCATTGCCGATCGCATTCACCAGCTGACCAACAATCTCCGCGCCTTTTTCAAAGACCTGCGGCAGGATATCGCCCAGTTTGCCGACGATGTTCTCCAAAGCCTCGCCGATCGTATTGAAAAGGGAGGACCCATCTTTGGTTTCACCGGAGATGCCTTTGACCAGATTTATGATCATCTCCCCGCCCTTTTCGATGATCTTCGGGAACAGATCAACAATACCACTTGTCAAAGCACCGACGGCTGCAATCGCACCATCAATCAGTTCAGGCGCGTGCTCAATGATGCTGCCGACAAGGCTGACAATAATATCAGCACCGGCAGTGATCAGCGTCGGAAGCGCCTTAACAATCGCACCGCCCAATGTGGTCAGGATATCAGTCGCAAGCGGGACGATCGTCGGAAGATTGTCAGAGATCGCGCCAAGGATAGCCTTCAGGATCTCTCCGCCGGTCTCAATCAGCGTCGGAAGCACTTCCTTGATCTTGTCGGAAATGTTAGCAATCCCTTCCCTGATCAGAGCAACGCCAGAAGCCGAATCACCGGCAAAAATCTGCGTCAAGCCATCCATAACCGTCGTGATCCCAGGCAGGAAATCGGAGATCATTCGGTTTTTCAGCCCGTCGAACGACTGTGTCATGTTCTGCAAGCTGTCCTGGAAAGCAGCTGAAGCCTTCACGTCTTCCTCAGACATAACAATGCCGAGGTCATGGGCCTGCTGGCGCATGGCTTCGATGTCCTCAGCTGACGTATTCAGCAAGGCGCCCATTTCGGTCGCGCCTTTGCCAAACAGTTCCTGGGCAAGCCGCGCTCGTTCTGTTTCATCTTCAATGCCCGTCAGGGCCAGTACAGTTTTGTTCCAGAGTTCCTCTCGGCTCATGCTCTGCGCGTCTTCCGCAGAGATGCCCAGCTTCTGGAACGCATCAGAGCCGTTCGCCGCTGCCGTGGACAGCTTGACCATGGAAGTCTTCAGAGACTCCATACTGGTCCCGCTGTGCTGCGCTATGAAATCCCATTCCTGATAGGCATCCGTAGACAGTCCGATCTTCTGGGACATCTTGTCGATATTGTCGCCGTATGCAGCCGTGGCGGACGCTGCATCGTAAATGCCCTTGACCAGGGCACCCGTGCCGGCAACCGCCGCGGTGACCGCTGTGGCCATGACTTTCGCGCCATTTTTGACGGCGTTGCCAAAGCCTCCGGTGAATTTGCTACCGGACTGCTTGCCGGCCTTCTCGCCGGCTTCTTCGCCCGCGGAGGTGAGCTGATTCGTCATCTCGCGCTGCGAGCCCTCCATAGACGGAACGATTGTAACTATCGCCCGTGCTACTTCAATGCCTTCAGCCATGTCTCTCCCTCCGTTTCTCTATCCATTTCCGCATCTCATCCGGTGGCATTGCGTCTTTTTTGCCACCGAACGTTTTTTGATTCTTCTTGCTGTCGCCAGGGCGCGGATACAGTTTCGGCTTGATAGGCCGTCCACCGTGCGCCTTTATTTGAATTGCACACAGTTGCGCCAGGTAATCGATGACGTCTGCAAGCATTAAATTCGTCTTATAAGTTGTTGCCCATGCGGAGATCTCAGGATCTATTTCACGCACGGTTGCTGAGGTTGGATCCATAAACCTTAAAAAAGAGCCGAGCGCACTCCAGGAAAGAGTGCGCCCGACTGATTCAAGGCCGCGGCCTGTTGACATTAACAGGTCATGTTCTACTGCCTCGCGGTGTTCGCTTATGAATCCGCTGAGGCCGAGGATTCCCCCAGCTTCGCTTTCCCTTCACTCAGGGCATAGCTATTGAAAATGGAGAAGTACTCCATATCACCGATTTCGGCGTCCTTCAGGTCCGGCGCATACTTCAGGACAAAGTCCTTGATCAGTTTGCCGCGCTTTTCCAGATCTTCAGCCTGGTCAATCTTCCGCATCATTTCCGCCTCGGCAAAAGACAGCTGAGACAGTGCCGGCAGAGTGTAGACCTTATCGGTGCTTCCTTCCAGCGCAAACGTAAAGCCGCGCTGTTTTCTCACAATATAATCAGCCATGAGAATCCTCCTATGTTAATATTAGCCGCTTGTTGTTACCTGGCCGTCATCCTTAACGAACTTCCAGTCGCCCTCGATGGTAGGAGACCAAACGATCGCGCCGGTAGGATTGAAGGCCACGTCGCTGACTCCCGTCACGATGCAGTCAGAGCTGCAGAGCATAAACTCATCGTCGCCATCCTTGCCCAGGAAGACGAACGCATAATGATTGCTGGTCGGTCCCTGGCTCATGTCAACGTTGAGCAGCTTACCATGTCCGGTGGTCGCCGCGGTTTCGGTCACACGATCGCCGAAGATAGCAGTCAGGCTGGCTTTTGTGGTGCTGATCAGGGAAACATTTACAGTTCCCTTCTCGGTCATGACCTGCCTGCGGACCGTGCGGCTCCAGTCGCGGATCACTTCCACGTTGCCGAAGGGCGTCAGGGTCGGGCCATCTTCGGAGATGTAGCCGCCCTCAATGAAATCGGTGTCCAGCGTATCGCCGGGGTAGGTGGGCATCACCAGGTCGTCAGCAGCCGGCGCATAGTAGAACATGCCGGACACATTGCCAAGACCAATGTTGACGTCATTGCTCGCCATAATGTTTTACCTCCGTTAATTAAATAGTTATTGTTTCGAGATGTGCCGTTACGCTCACGCGTGCAGAGCACATCGCGATATCAGGCCGCACAGGGTCAACACCCCAGCTGCCGGATGAAGTGACTCGGATGTGTCTGACTGGCGTCGTGCTTTCCATGGAGACCTTCCGCAGGATACCAACCGCCTTGTTAAGCAATGCGATGGCCTGCGACTCACGCTCAGCACGGCTGTCCAGCACAATTTCAGTAGTGTCGATAGTATCCCGGTCAGATCCTCCGACCTTGGTAACCAGGATACAGGGCATCGTGAAGTTTGCCGGAAGCGGACGGCAGTACGCAGTAATGTACGACGCCAGAATTTTCTGAACCTCATACTCGATATCAATCGAAGTCTGAATCTGAATTGTGTCGGTCATTACATCACCGCCCCACTTAATGCTTTATCTTCCGACTCAGCAATCATGCTCGCCTTGTCGGTCGTTCCGACGAATCCGACATAACGGTTGCTGCGATAAGCATGAGTTAGCTTCACGTTTGACTGAAAGCCTTCACCACCGCGTGCATTCGCAGCGTTCGCCCTGGAACAGATTGCTTCCGTTTCGGATTGAACGACGCTTTGTACGCCGGATCCCGTCAGGATCTGTTCAAACCCGGATGAAATAAACTCAATTTCCACCTTCCGTGCCATCAGCCGCCCCACCTCTCAAGGTTCAGAACAATGCTGGACACGATGCCAGTCGGAGAATTCCAGATCCGAGGCTCGCCATTGATGGTGTAGGTGTTCCCGTTGTACTGAATCCGATCACCGGCCATGACATCCGATCCGGGCGGCATATAACAGGTGTATCCATCAGTGATGCCCTGAATACGTCCGTCCTGCGACAGGGATGTCCCGGCAGGCTGCATGGAGCAGCCGCTGATTGCCACTGTGCTCGCATTAGTCCAATCAGGATATGTGGTCCCACGCTCAACAGTCACTGTGGAGCGGAGCCGCGTCACGGTGTCGATAGCCCAAGAAGGCAGCGCCATTACTGACCACCGCCATTCCAGAGCGGAAGCGATCCGATCTGTTGCCGCCTGAGCCCCAGCTGTTTAAGGTCTGAAGGCCAGAGGCCAATCCGCCCGGATCCATTCGGCATCGAATAACTCAGGCTGACGCTGCCGGCGCTCTCAGCGTACTGAGTGGCAGGCAGCTGCGTGCCGGGTGTGTTCAGCTCGCGCATGACCACGTCAACGGTGACCGCCTTCACAGTGTTCGCGAAAGCAGGATCAGCGGCGACAAGCGCATCCATGTCTTTTCCGACCTTCTGCGCTTCAAAACGAATGATATCCGAAACAACCGGAAGGAGATACCCGGCCCGCGTCTGTTCAGCCGCGGTCAGCGCACGCTTCAGATTCTGGATATCAGTCACGCTCGCAAAATCGGCCATGCGCTCACCTCATTTCTTGGTTTTCTTTTCTGCCGGCTTCTTCGCCGCGCTCGCTTTCGGCGTGGCCTTGGGAGCTGCCGGGGCCGGTTTTTCAACCGGCTCCCAGCAATCTCCGTGCCAATCGTCCGGCATATCGATCACGATGCCGTTCCGGCGGTTAATGTATTTTGCCATCAGGCAGTGGTCGCGATCCGCGCGAAAGCGGTGGGATCCAGGATGCCCCAGCCGATATAAGCCTCGGTCCGCAGCAGGACCTGGTTGGCCTGTTTGAGGTCGTAGGAGCCGCCATCCGGATTGCCGTATTCGATGACTTCCAGCGGCATATTGGCAGCATAGCCCCAACGGAACGCGGACCAGTCGCCCAGGTAGGCGTAGGGCAGCAGCGTAGCGGTGGAAGCGGTGACAGCGACGGTGGGATTCACGTCGGCCGGGATGCCGCGGATCGCGCCGGGATTGCCGCCCCACATGAAGTCTTCATAGGGCCGCTGGCCGCCGGACAGGCTCACCTGAGACAGGGCGGTCGCGAAAGCGGGAGACATCGCGATACCGTTGCAGACATAGCCGTCACCCAGGGCGGAGATCGCAGCGGTCACATCGCCTTCAACAGCGGCGCTGGAGTAGGCTTCCAGAGACACAGAAGCAGCGCGGTCGAGGCAGTTCGCACCGATGATGGAAGAAGTCGTGCTGGTCTTTGGATCGAGGCCGTGGAAGACCATGATGTCCAGGCCGCGGGCGATCTTCTTGGCATAGCCATCAGTAAACGCCTGCAGATAGGCCAGCTGCTTTTCTTCAGCGCAGTGCATGAACTCATCGTTCACACGGCTCTGATACACGACCTTGATGGGCCGGATCGTCACGGTGCCGACGGTGGCGTCACCGGCGGGCTTCTGAGCGCCTTCACCAACGATGGCCACATCAGTGTCCAGGGAGAAGGTCATCACATCGATGCCGGCGAAGGGCAGCGGAGTCTGACCGGCCAGCTTCGCGACGGAGCTGTGTCCGGAAACCTTGGAAAACAGTTCAGTTACCAGTTCACGGGGGAAAAGGGTGTTCGCAGCAAGAGATGCCATGTTATTTACCTCCTAAATTCAAATTGGACAGCATACCCTTCAGGGCAGCCGTCTTAGCGTCAGCCGGCGCGGTTTCCGTAGATCTCGGAGGCAGCGGCGCCGGCGTTGTCTGGCTGCCCACAAGATTTTTGAGCGACTCAGCGTCAGCCCGGATCGATTTTTCATCGGTTCCGCTGATCCTGCTGATCCACTCATACGACAGGCCGACCTCATGGGCAATCCGGCTCTTCAACGAGGCCGTCTCGTATTCCTGAGTTTTTGCCTTGAGATCTGCAATCGTCTGCTCGTCACCTGCGTGCGCTGCCTTGTAGTCATCCAGGGCCTTGGTCGCCTCGCTGATCGCCTTCTGGTGATCTTCCGGGGAAATCCACCCTTCGTACTTCTTCGTCTGCGCCTCGCGGTCACGCTTGAGCCGGTCCTTTATGATGGAATCCAGCTCTTCCTGAGTCGTAATTGCCTGAAAGTCTGCCATTGTTTATTCCTCCCATTTTTCCGCATGGTTGCGTAATCGTTGGTTCAATAAAAAACGCGCTGCTGTTTCGGCTCTTTGGCCGACGCACACGCGTGAACCGCTAATGTCAAAGACTCCATCAGCGAGACGTCAATGTCATCGTCGAGAGTCTTATAACCGTATCCGCCGCTTGATCCGATGGCGCGGTGCTGGCAGTTGCAAACCGATTGCCGGAGGGAAGGCTGACCCATGTGAACCAGTTCCTGGGCGGCAATGATCCGCTCAAATTCGGATGACGCTGCAATGATGTCCTTGGTCGTTGCCACCTTCAGACCCTTCAGCTTTTGGTCTCTGGCTTGGTTTGTGAAGCCCTGGACCCCGGAAGCACCGTCAATAAAGCCGCCTTGAAGGTCACATTTCAGCAAAAAGTTGATCATCCAGTCGTTGCCGTCTCGCTGATCCCTGCAGTCGATAGCCTCCGCAAAGATCCGGCCGTCATCCGTCTTGATTGCTACACTCAGCGATACATTCTGTCCATCCTTCCCGAACTTCACGCCGGCAAAGACACGACCGGTCAGCTTCGGCAGCGTTTCAGCCTTCAGCGCGTCCCATTGCGGTTCGCTGATGGCAGACTGCTGATTGTACCGGATCCAGAGCCCCAGGCGCTGGATATTGAAGTCGATGTCATCGCCATTGATTTCGTCCTGGACGGTCCGCTCCGTCAGGATCGTACCCAGGGACGGAGACGTCATGTACCAGGCATCCTTATCCCGGACATCTGTCTTGTGGTCCACAGACCACTCAGCCCAGCCGCCGTTCGGGATATCCCCGCTGAGGCAGCTGTCCCGGTATTCCCGGAAGACGTCACCAGATGACACCGCCGTCGGCGGAGTCCCGCACATGATCGTCTGCGGGTTCCTCGAACTCGAGACCACATAGTTGAGCGCCGTCTGCTGCGCGTGGGTGTATTCCTGCGCTTCGTCAATGATCAGAAGGTCATATCCGGAGCCCAGAGAGCCGGAGCTCGTCCTGGTCCGGAATTCCGCGATCCCGCCGCCCTGCATCTCGATCCGTTCCTTGCCATAAGCCTTGTAAGTCGACTTCGGCTCGATCCCGATCTCCGTCAGGCGGTTGCAAAGGCGCTCCCACGCGATGTGCGCGGTGTCCGTCAGATGGGCCGTGTGAAGAATGTGCTCGCCATTGAAAAGCCCGTGGAGAGCACGCTGTGTCAGGATCTCCGTCTTGCCGTTCCGGCGCGGGACGGAATACCCGAACTTTGTGTGAACCCACAGGCCGTCTTCGTTAACTGCCATGATATCCGACAGCATGAGTTCCTGCCATTCCTGGCAGCTGTTGCCGGACATATTGTAGATCTGTACCGCTTCATCACCGAGCGATCTGGTATACGGCAGCACCATGCTCTGGGTCGGAATCTGATTTCCGATCCGGTTCATAGTGCATTACTCACCTCCGGCCCGGCCCTTACACCTTTCAAAGGGCATCATCTCCTTCGGTAATTGTTGACCCGCTCGCGCCGATCGGCGACATACTCGATCAGGCACCGGCAATTATCATGCCGAGCCCATACCGGATCACCGGTGGCGCTTACGTCCGCATAATCATATGTGCCGGCAAGATCATCGCACCACTTGCAGCAGTGCGCTTCTGCCGTGCGGACAATCTTCGGATGAAGCCCGGCGCCGGACTGGACATCCGCGTTATCTTTGATGGCCTGATCAACCACGTTCTGAGAGAAGTTCGTGACCTGGTCATAAAACAGCGGACCGATCTCGCCGCGCTTTTTGACCGCTTCCACAAGTCCGAAAGCACGGTTGCCGTCGAACTTCGGCACCTGCGGCCGGATCCCGACACCCGCCCTGAGATTAAGGTTCTTTTGCGCCTCAGTGCAGGCTGTGGCAACCATGGCGTGATTCAGGCCCAGCGTGCCGGGTATAAGGTCTTCCAGGTCCCACTCGGACAGATCTTCCGGCTGGTACTTCTTGAGCACCTGTCCGGTCACCGTGCCGACCCTCAGCGCATAATCGTGCGCTTCCTTGTAGCCGGCGCCCTTTTCGTGAAGCCTCGCCCACAGGACCCCAATCCGGTAATCACCGTTGACGGCGGAGGCAATCTCCGACTTAATGTCGTTAAACGTCAGCGCCATTACTCAATCCCCGTCAGGCGGTGCATCCGCTTTTCGTCAATATAGTCCGGCATAGCCTGATTCAGCTTGATGATCCCGTCACCGATGGAAGACAGCATGGCCGCATCCGGCTCGAACACCGGCAGCCATTCAGCGCGGGTCTTAAACACTTCGGAGCGCTTGTAAGCAATCCCGTCACGGATGCAGGCCGCAATATATCCGGCGTTCACAAAACTGGTGCCGAAACTGCGCTGTGCTTTGCTCGCCATCAGGCGGAGGGTCTCATGCGATGCCTTGATGGCCTCTGCGGATGACGGATTCTGCGTATTGAAGCCCAGGTCGTCCATCGTCAGCCCGGTCTCGCCGGCGAACATAGAAGCGAAAGCCTTCAGCTGCTCAACGTGAGGCTGCATGGACTGCTGCTGGAACTGGCCCAGCGTCGGGTTGTTTCCTTCATCGTCCCGGGTGAATGACAACATGGCGCTCATGGTCGCCTTCCAGGAATCCATGACCTCCGCGTCCTGGCTGAGGCCTGTCGCGTACTTCTGTGGGAAGGAATAGAACTCCGCGGCGATCTCCGACCGCTTCACAGTACGCATAGCGGAAAGCGCGATGTTCATGCAGGCCCGGCTGATCCTGGAGTGTCCGAACGGCCTTCGCGCATCCGGCTTGTAGATCACCGGAACCAGCGCTGCATAATCCGCGCCGGTGCTCTCATGAGCAATGGGATCCTCTTTACCGACCTCATACACCCAGGTCTCGCCGCGCTGGAAATATGCGTAAGTCTTCGGCTGGTCGAATTCGTCCCGGCTCAGGACGGCATAACCTTCCGTCAGCAGGTTCGTGAAGTCGTCGATGATGCCGGTCGCGTTCCCGCCGTCAATCACCTGGATCCGCGGGTTACCATCCTCGCCCCGGCTGATATAGAAGAAGGAGCAGCTGGTGATCAGCGCGTTCAGGATCGAACTGTCGAAAATAATGTCAGGGTTGTTCAGGTTGAACATATCACCCATCATGAAGTTATCATTCTCGAACCCGTCGAACTGCAGCCGGTCCGCCAGGCCATCGACCGCCTTGGTACACCAACCATTCACAGCCTGGAACCACTCGAGACCTTCAGGTGTGGAGATGCCGAAGTCCTTCGCGTTCTGCTTCTGCTCATAAAACGCATAGCGCAGCAGCACCCGGACCCGCTTCATCGCCAGCTTACGCTGGAGGTACGCAATGCCTTTGTAGTCGCTCATTTCTTCACACCTCTGATCTTCTTCATGATGTCCGCCTCGGTCGGCCGGTCGTCCTGCACCGGAGCGCACTCCGCCAGGATCTTCTGTATTCCCTGGATCGCCTGGATCTGAACCGCGGGAGGGGTGTCCACGCCGTCCCGGATCTTCAGCAGGCGCTCGATGTTTTCTTCTCTGATCTTCTGAAAGTCCATCTATTTACTCCTTGTCTATCAGGGGAAGGGGGAAAGGCGTCGGGATTCTTCCCAGTGCAGTCGGTTGGTTAGGACAGAGCCATCGGTCAAG
>Ga0310696_10006324_pt1 | contig 14079 bp, 9 predicted proteins | sample AusTroGonzalo_MG_4_FD_203885 | JGI IMG/M metagenome (GOLD analysis project Ga0310696, IMG submission 203885) | Bovine rumen microbial communities from tropical cattle in Woodstock, Queensland, Australia - Gonzalo_02 (v2) (version 2) | ecosystem: Host-associated > Mammals > Digestive system >...
CTGGTATGCCGCTTACCGCCGCAAGTCCTTTGCCTGGGTGCATCCCCGCGAGCTCACCATCTGGCACGCCATCAAGGATGCCCATAGCCTTGGCTATGAGCACATCTACTTCATGGACGTCGGCCTACCCTTTCGCAAGAACAAATTCCGCGAGTTCATCCTTCGCTTCGGTGGAAAGCCTGTCACCACCTACCGCTGGTTCCGTTGCTCCATCAAGTGGGTCAACTCCCTCCTTTCGTGGATTTACCGCGACTAACACCCCTTCTCATACAATAAAACGGAGTGCATCAGCGTTATTAAAGAGATGATACACTCATACAAAGGCAATGTGTACTGCCACATTGCCATTACGATATTGCTGTTGCTGACAACCCTACAAGCTGTCGGACAGACGTTTACGCTGAAAGGACTGGTGACCGACGACGAAGGCAAGCCCGTTGAGTTTGCCACCGTGGCCTGTGGTGAGCAGAGCAAGGTAACCTTCACAAATATCAAGGGCGAATACCATATGACCCTGCAGACAGCCGATTCGGTGAAGGTGAGCTTCTCATCGGTGGGCTATAAGCCACGCACAAGGACTCTCTACAAGCCTCAGGGCACACAAACCCTGCGCATCCTCTTGCGTGCAGACGGGGAACTCGGCGAAGTGATAGTGACTGAGAGACGGCGCCAGACCGACCAAATGGAGCAGCTCGACATTAAAGACCTGCGCACAGGTGCCGTCAGCGTAACGGGCAACGCCATCGAAGAGCTCATCCAGCAGCAGGCAGGTGTTTCCACCCATAACGAGTTGTCGAGCCAGTACAACGTGCGCGGCGGTTCCTTTGACGAGAACTCCGTCTATATTAATAATGTGGAGGTCTACCGCCCCCTGCTTATCCGCTCCGGACAGCAGGAGGGTCTCTCCATCATCAACGCCGACATGGTGGAAAAAGTAGGTTTCTCGTCGGGCGGATTCTCCGCAAAATACGGCGACAAAATGTCTAGCGCCCTTGATATCACCTACCGTCGTCCAGAGAAGCTCGAGGCTACAGCTTCAGCCAGCCTACTCGGTGGCTCGGCCTACATTGGCTATGGTGCCAACAACCATTTCTCCATGAGTCATGGCATCAGGTACAAGACCAACCGCTACCTCCTTGGTTCACTGCAGACCACAGGTGAATACCGTCCAAACCAGCTCGACTACCAGACCTACATGACCTGGCAGCCCAACCGCCGCTGGACGCTCGATTTCCTTGGCAACATCTCTGAAAACCATTACAACTTCCGTCCCAAGGACCGCGAGACCAGCTTTGGCACAATGGAAGATGTAAAGTCGTTCCGCGTCTATTTCGACGGACAGGAGAAGGACATCTTCCGCACCCTCTTCGGAACGGCCTCACTGACACGCCATATCGGCGATAGCACAAGCGTCAAACTGTTGTGGAGTGCCTTCTACACCAAAGAGCAGGAACGCTATGACATTCAGGGACAATATTGGCTCGATGACACAGGCAGTGCCGAGCAATTAGGTGTGGGCACCTATGCCGAGCATGCCCGCAACTACCTGACAGGCCGTGTGCAGAGCGTGAAGCTGATGCTAAATAGAAAACTTAGGAAACACGACATAGAAGCTGGCCTGACCTACAAATGGGAGCACATCAAGGAGCAAAGCCGTGAATATGAGATGCGTGACTCGAGCGGCTACAGCGTGCCGCACACAGGCGAGCGTCTTGACCTCATCTACACCCTCGCCTCGAATCAGGACATGAAGTCACGTCGTGTTGAGGGCTATGTGCAGGATGTCTTCCGCTGGCACACTAATTCCCAGTCGAAGGAGACAGATGAGCCCCGCCACACCTTCTTTACCCTCACTTACGGTCTACGTTTCGCCCATTGGACATTCAACCGCGAGACATTGCTCTCGCCACGTGCCTCCTTAGCTATCGTACCTGCCAGCAACCCCGATATTACCTACCGCTTCGCCACAGGCCTCTACTATCAGGCACCGTTCTACAAGGAGTTGCGCGACACCACATTGACCAGCAGCGGCGTCACCGCTGTCACGCTCAACCGCAACATCAAGAGCCAGCAGTCGTGGCAGGTGCTCGCCGCCTTCGACTACCGCTTCAAGATGAACGACCGCAAGTTTAAATTCACCGCCGAGGCCTACTACAAGGCGCTGTCGAACCTCATCCCCTATAATGTGCAGAACGTGAAGGTGACCTATTACGGCGAGAACCTTACCTCCGGCTATGCCTTAGGCCTCGACATGAAACTATACGGTGAGTTTGTGCCCGGCACCGACTCGTGGGTCAGCTTCTCACTGATGCGCACCCAGCAGAAATATCAAGGCCAGTGGGTACCTCTGCCCACCGACCAGCGCTACGCCCTGAACCTGCACTTCACCGACTATTTCCCAGGCACCGACCGGTGGAAGATGACATTACGCCTGGCATACGCCGACGGTCTGCCCTTCGGAGCGCCCCACAGAGGCATCGAGGCACAGAGCTTCCGCGCTCCCGCCTACAAGCGTGCCGACATCGGTATGAGCTACCTCGCATTAGGAAATGCCAAGAATGAAACAAGAAATGAAAAATGGGGGGTAAAGCGAATTTGGTTAGGATTGGACTGTCTGAATCTCTTCGGTATCAGCAACGTCAATAGCTATTACTGGGTTACCGACGTCACCAACCGTCAATGGGCCGTGCCCAACTACCTAACAGGCCGCCAAATCAACGGCAAAGTCATCGTTGAATTCTGATTTCCATCTAACGTTACTTAGGAAAAACTACCTTACCTTCAGACAGAGTAGCGTAAGATCGTCGTTGGGCTCAGCGCCATCGCGGTGTTTCTCCACCTCGGCCTTCAGATACTCCACCACCTGACGGGCATTCTCGAAATGCGCCGTGCGGAGGATATTGAGTAAGCGATCGTCACCGAACTGCTCCTGCTGACGGTTCTCGGCTTCGTTCAGGCCATCCGTGTAGACGAAGAGCGGATGGCTTTTGATACTGTCGATATGCTCGCCGATAAACTCCAGCCCCGGCCAGAGGCCGATAGGCGCATTGGGTTCCATCTCAAGGAACTCGCCACCCTGTTCGCCATTGCGCAAAATAGGAGGATTATGTCCGCAGTTGCAAAAATCAAGACGCCCAGTAGTAAGGTCTACCAATCCGATAAACATCGTGACGAACATGCCAGCCTCGTTGTCGCCAGAGAGCTCGGCATTCATACGAGTTGCAATCTCATCCGGCATCATCTCCTGCGTGGCCAGTGTGCGGAAGAGCCTAGTGGCCTGTGCCATAAAGAGCGAGGCAGGGACACCCTTTCCTGAGACATCGCCAACGCAGAAATAGAGCTTATCGGAGATCAACAGATAGCCGTATAGGTCGCCGCCCACCTCCTTGGCGGGTGTCATCGAAGCGTAGATGTCGAGGTCGTCACGCTCAGGGAAGACACCAGGCACCATCGACATCTGTATGTCGCGTGCAATACGCAGCTCACTCTCAATACGCTCCTTCACGGCGGTAGTCTCCTCTAACTGGTCATAGGCAATCTTCAGCTTCGAGTGTGCCTCCTCCAATCGCTTGTGTGCAAGGGAAAGACGCTTAGCAGAGCGGATGCGGAAGTAGATAAAGATGAGGAAGAAAAGGATGAGCAGCGAGAGGGCTACGGTAAGGCTGACCCAACGCTGACGGTCCATATCAGCCTGCTGCTGGCTGATCTTAGCCTCTTTCTGCGAGGTGTTATAGATGGTGGCCAGCTCGGCCGCATCGTCACTCTTACTCTTGACTATAGCACTATCGAGGGCATCGCAGAGCTGCATAGAGGTCTCCATCACCGTGTCACGCCGCTGGGCACCTACGTTGGCACGCAGCTTAGGCAAAAGATAGAGCTGAATATTATCGAGCGTCAACTCAATGTCACGCTCCACGAGCATCTGATCCAGATAACGGTAATTATCTGCAGCTTCAATGTATCGACCGGCACGCACCAAGTAATCGTTAGCATTGATGCGTCCCATACTGGTTTTCGAATAGTCGGTCTTCAGGAATGCCTCATAGGCTTCAGCAGCCTGTTCTGTGCTGTCGATGCCCAATTTGGCCACAGCTCGCATGATTTCTATCTGTCCCTGATATTCGTCGAAGAGCTCCGTCACGGCCTTTTTCTGCCCCTTGTAAAGGTCCAGCAGCATCTCCGTGCGATCTATCCAGTAGAGTGCATCCTCGAAACGGCGAGTGTTGATGTAAGCCTGGCTAGTGTAAACCGTTCCGATGACAGCCTCCTGCAAGCCACGGCCCACGGTATCATTCTGCCAGCGATTACGATAATGCTCGCGAGCCTGATAGAAACTGACGCTTGCCTCGTGTACACGGCCAAGATTAAGCTCACAACATCCAATGTTGTTCAGCAGGATTGCATAGTCAATGTCGGAGCCGGTATTTGTTTCCTTCATCTTTGCTACGGCAGGCATGGCTACCTCCAAAGATCCCTCGAAGTCGCCCTTGATGAGAAGAAGCTCGGAAAGTCGGCGTGCAGACTTATTGTAGCTAAGCTGATCCTGCTCATTTTGCACCTCACATTCCAATGCCTTCTTGAAATAATACTCTGCCGAACGATACTGCCCCTGACGGTAGGAGGCAGAGCCTCGCCAGCGGTTGGCTTCCAAAGCGGAGATATCACCTGCCTGCTCAAAACTGTCGGCCAGCACCTTCATGCGTTCATAATCCTTATTAGCACCGGCTGCAAAGATGATGCTATCGGCATGGCCCGCACGCAACTCATGGGCAGCCTCGTTGTGGCCACACGACCATAACGATGCGCCAATAATGGCACACAGCACACAAAACAGAAGATTCCTCGTCTTGTTCATCAACAAACTATATGCTTTTGCGTGGCAAATTTACGCATTCTTTCCCATTCCGCCAAGCTTTTTCCTTACTTTTTTTCTTTCCTTCCTGTAGAAGAATCCAAAAGAAGATATCAACAACAATTTTTTAAAAAAAATGTTAACCACATCAAAAAAGTTCTCCACAAATTATTGTATTACAAATTTAATGCATATCTTTGCACATTGAACTATCTGAAAGATTCGAACTACACCTATGAAAAAGTTTAAGGATACTAACATTATTCTCATGCTGACCGCCGTCGCGCTCTTGCTGACTGGCTGCAGCAAACCCATGGATTTGTATGATGAGGAAGCCCAGGCGAAGATTAACGCCGTGAAGCTTTTGGGCCCCATTGACTCGCGTCATGACTGGAGCACCATTTATCAGGGCACCGTTACCGTTAATGCCAATGCTGGTCTTGACGATATCGTGAAGGTGCAAATCCTGACAGAATCGCCGTTCTTCAATTCAGATGCCAAAGTGCTTAACGAGGCTACTGCGAAAAAGGGCGACAAGGTGACCATCAAATACGACGCGCCTAAGACCTGCACCAAGCTGATAGCAGCCTGTGTAAGCAGCAAGGGCGCTTACTACATTCAGGTGTTCAAGCCCGGCGATCAGGAGGTAAACTTTACTACTGCCAAGGCCCGAACAACCAGGGCTTCAGGCAGTGAGGCTCCCAACATCAGTACCATTACTTTGTCGGCTCCCCACAAGACATTCAACGCTATGCGTGCCGAGGCCGGCGAGACCTGCGTCATTAATGGTACCACATACACTGAATGGAGCGATGGCACTTGGGCTGGCGAACAGGTATGGCAGCCTGCTGATGGCAACACCTTCGATGGCGGATGGAAGATGGACACCGAAAAAAACCGAGGTTTCATCTACCGTGATATCGAGGGCTTCGAAGAGGGTGAACTGGAGAACATCAAGGCCATCACCGAAGCCTTCCTCTACAAGTACTCCAACGACCAGTATTCCGTCAATGGCAAGAAGAACAACATCAGACAGATTCGTGAGAGTGCCTACTTCACCACCAACAACAACTACCTGATTACCGATGGTGTGAATCCCGTGACGTTGATTCCCGTTCAGATTTACACCACAGAGTTCAAGAAGAACCACATCTATTATTATTATTACAAGCCAGAGAACATTCCTGCAGGCATGACCGAGGTGGACTACATCAAACAGCTGCCCAAGTACAAGGCCATTCAGGTGGAGCGCACCACGACCACCGTTGCCAGCAACGCCGGTGAGTTCTTCCGCAACAAGGAATTCCTGCTGCCTTTCTACGGCGACGGCACGCCCACTCAGGGTGTGAACACAGCCAGCGCCATCTTCCCCAAGGGATACAAGGTGGGATTCATGAACATGAAACACGCTGAAAATGACTGGAACATCGCTACGAGCATGAATGGCTGCACCTACGGTGACGGACGTCTGAACTATGCCGTCAACCACATCAAGGGTCACTACCTCACGGCTATGGACAAGAGCATCGGCGGCTCCACGCTGGAAGGTATGCAGTTTGAAGATCCGCGCATCGCTATCTTCAGCGCCAACGGCAAGACGTACATGTGCTTCGAGGAAGGCTCCGACTGTAACTTCTGCGATATGATTATCGAAGTGGGTAGCGGTACGGACATCGTGGAGGAGACACCACAGCCGGAGGCAAAGGTCTACACCATGTGCTTTGAGGACGAACCGAATACAGCCGACTACGACATGAATGACCTCGTGCTGCAGGCTATCCGCATCAAAGACACGAAGATTCAACTGTCTATCGTGGCCTGCGGAGGTAACGACGAACTCTGGATAAAGGGACTCGGCAGTAACTCCAGCATGGCAGCCAAAGAGATTCATCAACACTTTGGCATCGATGCCGGCGAGGCCTTCATCAACACACAAAAAGGCAAACAATGGGTTAATCCCTATTCAGAAGTCATTACTGTCGACAAGTCTTTGAGCATAGTGGATTTCCTTAAAGGCATCACGGCATATAATGCCACTACCAATAATACGATAGGTATGCCGAAACAGGGAGAAGCACCTTTCGCCATTATTATTCCCGAAAATTTCCAATGGCCATTGGAGGGACATCGCATCTCAAGCGCCTATTCGACTTTCCTGAATTGGGTTCAGAACATGAACCAGTCAGGCGACTGGTATCTCAATGGCAATGCTGATAATCTTTATCCTATTGATCAGCTTCTGAGTAATAAGTAGAAAACAATCCTACCATATCATCAACAAGGATTGCAGCACAGAATAGCGCTGCAATCCTTTTTTTTATAAATAATTAAGCCAAAAAAGAATGTTAATTCATATATCTTTTGTACCTTTGCACAAAATTTAAGCTTAAACTTTAAATACATTATGAAAATTTCGCACATTGAGCATCTGGGCATTGCTGTCCAGAGCATTGAAGAGAGCCTGCCCTTTTTCACTGACGTGCTGGGCTTGGAGTGTTATGCAACAGAAGTAGTTGAGGACCAGAAAGTGAAGACCGCTTTCCTGCGCTGCGGCGAGGTGAAGCTGGAACTGCTGGAGCCCACATCACCCGAAAGCACTATCCAGAAGTGGCTCGACAAGGGCAACAAGGGCGTTCACCATGTAGCTTTCTGCATAGAGGACGGCGTGGCCAACGCATTGGCTGAGGTCAGCGAGAAGGGCGTTCGCCTCATCGACCAGCAGCCCCGTAAGGGTGCCGAGGGTCTGAATATTGCCTTCCTACACCCGAAGAACACCTGTGGCGTCCTCACCGAGCTCTGCGAACACCCGGAGTAAGCATCGTGATAACGAAAACGAAAACGAGAACGAGAACGAAAACGAGAACGTAATAACGAAATAACGAAACATAACAATGTCAACACAGTTAGAGAAAATCAAAAAACTGATTGAGAACCGCGAGAAAGCCCGTCTGGGCGGCGGTGAGAAAGCCATTCAGAAGCAGCATGAGCGTGGCAAATACACGGCCCGCGAGCGTATTGATATGCTGCTTGACGAAGGCTCTTTCGAAGAATACGACATGTTCAAGGAGCACCGCTGCCACAACTTCGGTATGGAGAAGAAGCAGTTCCCTGGCGACGGCGTGGTGGCTGGTTCAGGCACCATCGACGGCCGTCTGGTCTTTGTCTTCGCACAGGACTTCACCGTGCATGCCGGTTCGCTCTCTGAAACCATGAGTCAGAAAATCTGCAAGGTGATGGATATGGCCATGAAGATGGGTGCTCCCGTTATCGGCATCAACGACTCAGGCGGCGCACGTATTCAGGAAGGCATCAACGCCCTGGCCGGCTATGCCGAGATTTTCGAGCGCAATATCCTCGCATCGGGTGTCATCCCGCAGATCAGTGGCATCTTCGGCCCCTGTGCCGGTGGTGCAGTCTACAGCCCTGCCTTGACCGACTTCACCCTGATGATGGAGGGCACGAGCTATATGTTCCTCACTGGCCCGAAGGTGGTGAAGACCGTCACGGGTGAGGACATCGACCAGGAGCATCTTGGCGGCGCCAGCGTGCACGCCACGAAGAGCGGTGTGACCCACTTCACGGCCAAGACCGAGGAAGAGGGTATCCAGATGCTGAAGACGCTGCTCTCATATATTCCCTCGAACAACATGGAGATTGCTCCGCGCATCAAGTGCGACGATCCCATCAACCGCATGGAGGACAGCCTGAACGAGATCATCCCCGAGAACCCCAACGAGGCCTACGACATGTACAAGGTCATCGGCGCTGTGGTCGACAATGGTGAGTTCTTTGAGGTACAGCCTAAGTTTGCCAAGAACATCATAGTGGGCTTTGCCCGCTTCAACGGACAGAGCGTGGGTATCGTGGCCAACCAGCCCAGCTGCTATGCTGGTGTGCTCGACGTGAACGCCAGCCGTAAGGGTGCCCGCTTCGTACGTTTCTGCGACGCCTTCAACATCCCCATCGTATCGCTCGTCGACGTGCCCGGCTTCCTGCCCGGCACAGGCCAGGAGTACAATGCCGTCATCCTGCACGGCGCCCAGCTGCTCTATGCCTACGGCGAGGCTACTGTTCCCAAGATTACCGTCACTCTGCGCAAGAGCTATGGTGGCTCGCACATCGTGATGGGCTCCAAGCAGCTGCACACCGACCTCAACTACGCATGGCCCTCGGCAGAGATTGCCGTGATGGGTGCCAGCGGTGCCGCCGCTGTTCTCTACGCTAAGGAAGCCAAGGCCAAGAAGGAGGCCGGCGAGGACGTGAAGGCCTTCATCGCCGAGAAGGAGGACGAGTACAACGAACTCTTCGCCAATCCTTATCAGGCTGCCAAGTACGGCTACATCGATGACGTCATCGAGCCGCGCAACACCCGCTTCCGCATCTGCCGCGGTCTGGCTCAGCTCGCCACCAAGCGCGACGCCCTGCCAGCCAAGAAGCATGGTAACATTCCAATGTAAACCTAATTGACCATTGAACATTGACCATTGAACACTGGCTGTGCGCCAACAATGGTCAATGGTCAATGGTCAATGTTCAATGAAACAATATGAAAACAAACGAAGTTTATGCTGCCATCGCTCTTGCCCTGCACGAGCACTTCGGCAACAACGTTCACGATGTGGAGCCCGGTTTCATTACCATCAAGGAGCATCCCACACAGTGGAACGGCTATGCTCAGACCATGACAGCACACCCTTAAATCACGAGAACATGAAAGAATATAAGTATACCATCAATGGCACGAAGTACGAGGTAGCCATCGGCGACATCGAAGACTGCAACGTGACCGTCACCGTCAACGGTGAAGAATACAAGGTGGAGATGGAGAAAGCCGCCGAGCCCGAGAAGAAGAAGCCCGTGCTGGGCAAGCCCGCCGCTGCAGCTGAAAATGCGAGCGAGGGAGCTGCCGTTGCAGACAAGGCTGCCGTCAACAAGAACAACGCCATCAAGGCCCCGCTACCCGGCGTCATTACCGACATCAAGGTAGCTGTGGGCGACGAGGTGCAGGCTGGCGACACCGTCATCGTGCTCGAGGCTATGAAGATGGCCAACGCCCTGCAGGCCGAGAAGGCCGGTAAGGTCACTGCCGTCTGCGTGAAGATTGGCGAGAGTGTCATGGAAGACGATGCCCTCGTGGTCATCGAATAGTTCCTACTTCCCCAAACACAAAGGCCGCTGACAGTTCCTTCAAGGAGCTGGGCGGCCTTTTTTAGTTCGACCGATTTACAATGAGGCTTTCCCACAAAAATCCCAGCGCCTGGGACAAAAGTCCCAGCGCTTGGGACAAAAGTCCCAGGCCTTGGGATTTTCTGGGAAAAGCCCCTGTTTCAGTATAAGACAATTTGCAGAATAGCAACAAAACATGTATTTTATTTGGTGTTCTCAAGAATAGTTCGTATCTTTGCAAAAATAATCATTTTCTTTAACAACTATGAATATAAGCACAAAACTACTGGCCACGCTGCTCGCTGTCTGCGCCGTATGCCTGACAGCCACGGCAGGAAAGAAGAAAACCGTAGTGCAGGAGCCACAAGACCCTAACGAGATGGTGGCTTACCTCTTCACTTATTTCAACAGCAACGCCCCTGAGGACGAGCAGATATGCTACGCCATCAGCGACGACGGCTACAACTACACGCCGCTGAACCATGGTGCACCCGTCATCACCAGCGACACCATCGCCCTGACACAATGCGTGCGCGACCCGCACATCCTGCGCTGTGAGGACGGCAAGACGTTCTATATGGTGGCTACCGACATGCGCTCTGCCCACGGCTGGAGCAGCAACCGCGGCATGGTGCTACTGAAATCGACCGACCTCATCCACTGGCAGCACTCGACGGTGAACTTCCCCACCCGATACACGAAGTCGTGGAAGAATGTGATCCGTGTATGGGCGCCTGAGACCATCTACGACCACAAGGCCAAGAAGTATATGGTCTTTTATTCCTTGCGCACCAGCGACCCAGGCTCTTTCGACAAAATCTACTATCAGTATGCCAACGAGGACTTCACCGATTTGGAGGGCGAGCCGCGCTGGCTCTTCGATGCGGGCAATGCCACCATCGACGGCGACATCGTCTACAACGAGGCCGACCAACTCTACCACCTCTTCTACAAGCAGGAGTCGGGCCGTGGCATCTATCAGGCCGTGGCAAAGAACCTGACCGACCGCTGGAAGATGCTCGACGGCAACGTGGAGCAGACCCGCGAGGCCGTGGAGGGTGTCGGCGTGTGCAAGGCCATCGACGGCAAGTCGTGGATTATCATGTACGACTGCTACGGCAACGGCCACTATCAATTCTGCAAATCAGAAGACCTGAAGACTTTCCAGTTTGTGCAGAACACGGAGATGAAGGGCAAGTTCACACCACGTCACGGCACCATCATCCCTATTACGAGGGCTGAGAAAGAGCGTCTGCTGCATGAGTTCGGCAACTTCGCACAGCCCATCCTGCCCGGCTTCCATGCCGACCCCGAGGTGCTCTACTCGAATCAGACAAAGAAATACTACATCTACAGCACTACCGACGGAACGCCTGGCTGGGGCGGCCATGACTTCAGCGTCTTCTCTTCTACCGACCTCAAGACCTGGACGGATGAAGGCAAGATGCTCGACGTGAAGGGCAATCAGGTGAAGTGGGCCACGGGCAATGCCTGGGCACCGTGCATTGAGGAAGTGAAACAGAAGGACGGCTCGTACAAGTATTACTTCTACTTCTCGGCCCACAATCCGCAATCGAACCGCAAGGAGATTGGCGTAGCCGTCAGCGACAGTCCTACAGGGCCCTTTGTCGACAGTGGTGCCCCCATCATCACCGATGCCGACCGTCCCTCAGAGGCACGCGGTGGACAGGCCATCGACGTCGACGTATTCAAAGATCCGAAGTCGGGCAAGTATTACCTCTACTGGGGCAACGGCTTTATGGCGGGCGCCGAGCTCAACGACGACATGCTCTCGGTGAAGAAGGAGACCATCACTCACCTCACACCGAAGGGAGGTACGCTCGACACATGGGCCTTCCGCGAAGGCGCCTATGTCTTCTACCGCAAGGGCACGTACTATTTCCTTTGGAGTGTCGACGACACGGGCTCGCCCAACTACCACGTCTGCTACGGCACGGCGAAATCACCCCTCGGCCCCATCACTATCGATGAGCAGAACTATTTGGTCATCAAGCAAAAGCCCGAGGACAATATCTTCGGCACGGCACATAATAGCATCCTGCAGATTCCGGGCAAGGACGAGTGGTATATCGTCTATCACCGCATCAACAAGAACTTCATCGACCGCCGCTCCTCTCCCGGCATTCACCGTGAGGTGTGCATCGACCAACTCACCTTCGATAAGAAAGGCCGCATCATTCCCGTCACACCCACACAGGATGGGCCTGAGCCTCTGGTTTTGAAAAAGAAATAACAGCTATTGAAAGAAATAATACCAATACGTGCCGCGGAACTCTTCCTCGGTGCGTATTTTTCTTTCCGACTGTTTGGGATAGATGGAGTCAGTGGCATGGAATTCCTGCCAACGATTCAGCATCAGCGAGTCGCTATATATAAATAATGTGTCGACGGCCTGCTGATAAAGTATCAGGGCCTCGCGGTAGTGGCGAGGCAGCGAGTCGGCTTCCATCTTGTAATACTGCGGCAGACAGACGACAAAGGTGTCGATGTGGCGGTCGATGAGTTGTCCCATCAGCCGATAGTCGCGCCAGGCCTGTGTAGCCAGGGTATCACGCTCGAGGGTATCCAGATACTGACTCACGGTAAAACGATCGGCGAAGGCGCTGCGGCCTGTATAGACACGGCCAGCCACACTATCGGGCTGCCAAGTAGAGTCGTTACGGGCCACGATGTCGTCAGGACTGATGCCAAAGTGTCTCCACAGCAGCGTGTCAGGCATCAGCAGCAGCGTACTCTTGCTGCCCTGCATGGGTAGCATGTCGGCGCTGGTACCGCTGACAGCATATTCAAAGAGATGATCGGCCAACTGTCCTTTCTGCGACAGGGCGAAGATGCGCAACATGGTCAAGCTCTCGTCAGTCTCCAACGATCGCTCTCCCACACTCAGAACTTCGTCAATATCGCCTTCCATCAGCGCCGCCTCAGCATGAGCCTTGAAGTGCTGCACAGCATTGGTGTTGCTCACCAGCGCCACGCCAATCATCATCAAGGCCAATTGCAAGAGGTTGATCCATGTCACACGCGAAAAGAGTGCTACGGGTTTGCGACCCTCGTCACCGACAGATAACGTCTGCTTAGACAGCCATACTGCCCCACCCCACAGCACCAGCACCAATGGTCCTGCCCAGAGCCAGGCACCCCAGCGGAAGGGCGAGCTGACATACGACAGGAAGGCCAGCAACAGCATCGATGGGAAATAGGTCAAGGCATGGGTACGCCGTGTCAGCCGTGTCATGGCGAATACCAGCAGGTGCAGACCGAAGAGTATTGATGTGCAGATGATGGCACCGACGGTACAGTTATAGTGCGTCTTTCCGCCACTCAAGCCATGCTGGGCAACGGCTAGCATATCGCCCTGGAAGGAATAGAGCCAGCAGAACGTAAATGACAAGAAGGCGAGGGCGCACACCACTCTCAAGATGACGGCACCCTCGTTCCTATGTTTATCGCGATATCTCATTCTTGTCGTTTGGTTGATTAGTCGTTTGACTAAATCAATTTTTCTTCAGTACCACGGCACTACGGGCAGGGATGTAGAGTTTCAGCCACTCCTTATGGTCCTTCACGTAGAGAGGATCGTAGTTGGTGAAGTGGGTGATGGAGTCATCGGCGAAGCCAAATCCGCCAAAGTCCTTCGAGTCGGTGTTCAGCACCACATCATACGAGCCTGTAGGCACCAGGAAACCATAGTCGGTAAACGACTGCGTAGGCGAGAAGTTGAACACGAAGAGCAGGTCGCCACGCATAAAGGCAAGTACCTGGTCGCCGTCGTTATGCCAGATTTCCACAACGGGTTTCTGCTGGAAATTGCGCACGCTCTTGATCACCTTCAGCATCTCGCGGTCGAAGTCGCCCAGCCAATGGTAGCACAGGTCCTTGTTGTCAACAAGGTTCCATTGGCGGCGTGCATACTTGTAGCTCCATCCATTGCCCTCACGGGGGAAGTCAATCCACTCGGGATGACCAAACTCGTTGCCCATGAAGTTGAGGTAGCCACCGTTGATGGCTGCAGCGGTAACAAGACGTATCATCTTGTGCAG
>Ga0310696_10006325_pt1 | contig 14078 bp, 13 predicted proteins | sample AusTroGonzalo_MG_4_FD_203885 | JGI IMG/M metagenome (GOLD analysis project Ga0310696, IMG submission 203885) | Bovine rumen microbial communities from tropical cattle in Woodstock, Queensland, Australia - Gonzalo_02 (v2) (version 2) | ecosystem: Host-associated > Mammals > Digestive system >...
ATTTTGCAAGATGTCGGATTTGCCAATGCCGATGTCAGTATTGCCGTAACCGATAAAGACAAAGATAACTTACTCATTTCTTTATTGGCTGCCAAAAACAAAGAAAATCAAGCTTTGTCATTGGTTAATTCCAAAGACTATAATCAGTTGACTCTCAATATTCGTAACAACGTAATAATCGACCGTTCGGTAATTACCATTTCCGGAATATTACACTACTTGCGTAAGGCTCGAATAAGTGAAGCTTATTCCATCGGCCGCGGAGTTGGTGAATTTTGGGAAATTCGCCTGGGAAATGACAGTATTAATTTGGGTAAAAACCTTAAAGAGTTAAATATACCCGAAGACAGTTCGGTAATATTGATTGCCCGCGGGGACAAATTAATTTACGATTTTAATAAGCAACATTTACAGGCCGACGATAAAATTTTATTGTTTGTCGCACCTGCTGATATTCGCGATATTGAAAGAATATTTTATTTATAAAAATTACCGTAAAAATACTTGAAATTTATAAAAAAATAAGATATGAAGAGGCAAATTTTGCGCAATTTTGCCTTGCGCCGACATGTTTTTATGAAGGAAAATTTTAAAGATGAGTATGAGAAATATTGCCATTATCGCTCACGTTGACCATGGTAAAACCACTTTGGTCGACGGTTTGTTACGTCAGAGCGGAACTTTTCGTGATAATCAAAAAGTAGTTGATTGTGTTATGGATAGTAATGATTTGGAACGCGAACGCGGTATTACCATTCTTTCCAAATGCACATCAGTAGACTGGCGCGGTACTCATATAAACATTGTTGATACGCCGGGACACGCCGATTTCGGAGGTGAAGTCGAGCGTATTTTATCTATGGTTGACGGAGTTGTTTTATTGGTCGATGCTTCGGAAGGTCCGATGCCGCAAACCAAATTTGTACTCGGTAAAGCCTTAAAAATCGGATTAAAGCCGATAGTAGTTATCAACAAGGCCGATAAAGCCGATGCCCGTCCGGACGATGTATTAAACGAAATTTTTGATTTATTTGTTAGTCTTGACGCCAATGACGAACAGCTTGATTTTCCGGTTTTATATGCTTCCGGTCGTAACGGTTGGGCCGTTCGTGAATTGACCGACGAACACAAAGATTTAACTCCGCTGTTTGAAACCATTTTATCATATGTCAGCGAACCGGTTTGCGAACCTGATAAACCTTTCAGAATGTTGGCGACCACCTTGGAAGCCGATAAATTTGTAGGACGTATTTTAACCGGAAAAATCCAAAGCGGCAGTGTAAAAGTAAACGATACCGTTAAAGTAATTAACCAAAACGGTGAAGTGGAAAGAACCAAAATTACCAAAATCATGGCCTATCAGGGATTGGAAAGAGCTGCCTTAAACGAAGCTCATGCCGGAGATATCGTGGCGGTTGCCGGTATTGTTAAAGGCACGGTTGCCGATACTATTTGCGCACTTGATGTTAATCCGCAAGATTATATACACGCTCAACCGATTGACCCGCCGACTTTGGTTATGACATTTTCGGTTAATGATTCGCCGTTAGCCGGAAAAGAAGGTGATAAGGTTACATCTCGCGTAATTTGGGATCGTCTGGAAAAAGAAGCCGAGGGTAATATCGCTCTTAAAATTTCACGCACCGATAACACCGATAGTTTTGAAGTTGCCGGACGTGGCGAATTGCAATTGGGTGTATTAATCGAAACCATGCGCCGTGAAGGATTTGAACTTTCAATCTCGCGCCCGCGTGTTATCATGAAACGTGATGAAAGCGGTCAACTTTTAGAACCGATTGAAGAAGTCGTGGTTGATGTTGACGAAGAATATTCCGGTACGGTAGTAGAAAAATTAGGTCAACGTCGTGCCGAAATGACCGACATGATTCCTTCGCAGGTAGGTAATAAGGTTCGTTTGGTATTTCATGCTCCGTCCCGCGGTTTAATCGGCTATCACTCCGAGTTTTTGACCGATACTCGCGGAACCGGTGTGATGAACCGTATATTCTACGATTTTGAACCTTATAAAGGTGAGATTGAAGACCGTCGTAACGGTGTTATGATTTCCAGTGAAAACGGTCAGGCAATTGCTTATTCCCTTTGGAAACTGCAAGACCGCGGTCCGATGTTTGTCGAACACAACAGTCCGGTGTACGTGGGAATGATTATCGGCGAACATAATAAATATAACGATATTGATGTTAACCCGACCAAATCAAAGCAATTGACCAACATTCGTGCTGCCGGTAAAGATGAAGCCATAGACTTAATTCCGCCTCGTAAACTCAGTTTAGAGCAAGCTTTATCTTACATTCAGGCTGACGAACTTTTGGAAGTAACACCAAAGTCATTACGTTTGCGTAAACGCATTTTAGACCCTATTGCCCGTAAACGTTCTAAAATTAATTCCGAAGAAGATAAATAGCTTTCTTCGTATCAAAAACTAAAAAAAATACCTGTTTCTTGCTAAAGCATAAAACAGGTATTTTTTTATACGCATTATATTTTAGAACATTCCGCGTTTTCTGAAATAAACAATTACCAATAATGTTGCCAACATAGAAATAGATATTACAATCCAAAAGCCATAAGCAGAAGCGGCTACCGGAACACCTACATTCATTCCCCAAAAGCTGGCAAGCATGGTCGGAATGGAAAGAACAATCGTTATGGCAGCCAAAAATTTCATAATTTGGTTAACATTGTTATTAATGATGGAAGCGAATCCGTCCATCATTCCCTCCAAAATAGTACGATGCATATCCACCATTTCGATGGCCTGTTTATTTTCGACGATTACATCTTCCAACAAATCAATATCGTCTTCGGTAAATGCCAAAACTTTAGAGGTTGCCGGCGATCTGGTCATACGCAATATTTTTTCTAACACCAACTGGTTATCCCGCAAAGCGGTCGTAAAGTAAACCAGTGACTTTTGAATTTCTATAAGTTGAAACAGTTCCTGATTGTTGGTCGTTTGCTTTAAGGCGTCCTCAATGTGTTCGGTTTTACGATTGATTATGGCTAAATAACGCAGATAAAATTGCGTTATTTTATATAAAATGGAGAGCATAAATTTTGTGCGTTCGCGAGTATCAAACGTTTTAGCCGTATTTTTGTTAAAAGAACTCAGAATACGGTTATCTTTAGAACAAATCGTCAAAAAATTACGGATTGTAAACACCAAACCGCAAGGTAAAGTATCGAAATTACCTTCTTCATCAAGCAACGGCAAATTCACGATTACCGAAAAAATTCCTTCATCCAATTCTACGCGGGAACGCTCATCGGCATCCAAAGAATTACGCAAAATATCCGCATCAACTTTAGATAAAGAAGAAACCTGCTCAATCTCCTTTGAAGAGGGATTGATCATACTTATCCATGCATGTTTTGCTGCTTTAAAAGTTTTGAGCTTAACTAATTTACCGCCATTTTCCGTTTTGTAAATTTTTAACATATTAAGCTCTCCTTTGAATACAATGGTCAAAGTAAGTTTTAAAATGGTGCGGCCAAGAAGACTTGAACTTCCATGAGCTTAGCTCATAACGACCTCAACGTTACGCGTCTACCAATTTCGCCATGGCCGCACATCTAAAACAAGTTACAATTATTATAAACTCGACCATAAATCAAGTGTTTTTTGCAGATAAAGTTCATTTTTTTTCAGAATCACATTTTATTTCTTGACAAAATTAAAGAAAATAAATAATATGTACATCACCTGAGACTAATTATGAATATTCTTAATTTAAATTTCAATCTATGAAAAAGTTATTATTGTTAGGAACGATTGTTGCGATAGCAATGATGTTCACATCGTGTGGTGAAAAGAAGGCCGAAAGTAAAAAAATCGGCGAGTATGATCTTGTTGAGCAAGGAGGCAAGCTTGGTGTTAACTATGACGGCTACGTTGTGTTGGCTCCCGAGTATGATGAGATTTCCGAGCAATACTCTTCGCTGTTTGCCAAGAAGAGCGACGGTACAACAACCATAATCGCCCGAAAATCAGAGGTCCTGACCGCGAAGATTGACAACATCTCTCCAACCATTGATCCTGAATATTTCGTTATCAGTACGTCTGGTAAAGTTTATTTATGGAAAAAAGGTACCGGTTATCTGCGTGGCGCTTTCAACAATGTTGTATTGCTTGCTTCTGAAAACAACGGAATATTTGTTTTCTGCTGTGATGACAACGGTTGGGGTGTTATGAATTACTCTACTTCACTGGCTCCTCGCAAGTATGACAAGGTTTACATTGCAGAAGGTAATAAAACATATGCCATTCTGGTGTATTCCAAGGCCGGCGGTTGGACAATGTACGACAAAGATGGCGTTTCTGACGGAGTAAGATACGACACACCGTCAAAAACCCTGGAGCAACAGCTCAAAAAATTTGATACGAGCGAGCCTCACGGCGTACTCAAAGTTGATTGGCCACTCTAATTCACACACGCTTATGGAAAAAGAAAATTACAGAGATGATTTGTTGGGCAAAAACAGCAACCGACGCACCTCTAAAGAGAATCCTTCCGTACGTAAACGTACTGAGGATTTGGATGACAGCCTTTAGGGCACTACCACAAAACTTCGGACCAAATGGTTCGGAGTTTTGTTTTTTTATGAACTGTTTTTTAACTTTATAATACTATGCTCTCTACACAGTGGAGGTGTGTATGCTGAAATATGTATCATATTTAATCGGAACGCCGTCAAAATTGGTAATCTTTCTTCATGGCTACAACGGAACAATTGCCGACCATCAGTATGCCATTGATTGGATGTGCGATAAATTACAAAACACCTTGCTTATCATTCCTCAGGCTCCGGAAATCAGCGACAAGAATCCGCAAAAAAATCAATGGTTCGGTATGATACAATATGATGAGCAGAATAAGCGTTCTCAGCCGCAAACAACCGTCGAAGAAATAACGAATATATACAATCTTGCCGCCAATGACATGAGACGGCAAGCAAAGCTGATAAATAATTTTATCAGTGAGATGCAGAAAAAATATCAATTTGAAGATTCGCAGACTTATTTAATCGGCTTCTCGCAAGGCGCAATGCTGACTATATACACCGCTTTGAGTCGCGATAAGAAACTTGCCGGCGCGTTTTCGCTTTCGGGATTGATTGCCGGAGAAAAGATGTTACGGCAAGATATTAAATCATCTCCTCTGCTGTATCTGTTTCACGGCGAAGATGATATGAAAGTACAATATAAAACCCTTCCTTACAGTGTGAAATGGTTGCAAAATAACCATATTATTCCTGAAGTTAACACTTATCCGAATCTGGCTCACAAGATTTGTGAAGATGAAATAAGTAAAATAGCCGAGATTATCGATAAATAAACCATGCAGTTTAAAATATTGACTTTAAATCTTTTGGTTGTATTATAATATCAGACTTTATAAATTCCTTTGCATTAAAAAGAGAGGCAAATGCCATGACCAAAAGCACCGAATTCAGAAAAAACATTCATAATGCAACAAAGTCTCCTTGCTATTTTTGTATGAATTACTTGACTGGAGATATAAAACGCAGAAAATCGTATAGCAAAGACAAAAGGGATATATTATATTACCTGAACCAAATATCAGACCCTGAAATTATCAAAAAAATCACCAATTTACTAAAAAGTATGTGTCAATAAAAATTAAGCACCAAATCAGGAATGACGACATTCATTCGCATCCGATTTCGGTGCTTATTATAAAAGTTTCAAATGGTAAAATGCTCTTAAATATCCGAAATTACCGATATTGATACTATAATATCAGGCTCGCTCACCATTCCGTCGGATTCGCGCCCCTTCTTCAGCATATCAACATACTCCATGCCGGATACTACATTTCCCCAAACCGTGTACTGACCGTCAAGCCACGGACAATCGCCGTAACAAATAAAAAATTGGCTATCGGCAGAATCCGGCATCATGGAACGCGCCATCGAAACAACGCCTCTTTTATGCGGGACACGATTAAATTCGGCTTTTAACTTTTTACCGCTTCCGCCCGTACCGTCTCCGCGAGGACACCCGCCTTGCGCCATAAATCCTTCAATTACGCGATGAAACTTCAATCCGTTATAAAAACCTTCACGTACCAATTCTTTAATTCTGGCAACATGATTAGGAGCAACATCCGGCAACACTTCTATTACCACATCACCATATTTGGTACGCAAAAGAAGCGAATTTTCGGCATCCTTTACATTATAGGAATGTTTTATCTTTTTGGCACGCGTTTCGCTCATGCCGATTTTCTTGGTTTCTTTGTTTTCTATATTTTTGGTATTTGGTTTGGAAATCGTTTTGGTTTCCTTTTTTTCTAATAAATCAGTCATTTTAACTTCCTTTCCCTTATCTGTTTTTATATTTAGGAAGTTATTTGGCATTATTCAAGACAAAATCGACTCGTTCCTCGGCGCTTAAATTTTTCGGATAGTATTTATCCACATTCTTTATAACTTCTTTCAAACCCCGACCGTTGGCAATTTGGATTGCCAAACCCGGACGAGCATTCAGTTCCAACATCATCGGACCGCGAAACTTATCAAGTACGATATCGGCTCCCAAATATCCCAATCCGGTCATTTCATATGCCTGAGCCCCTATCATCAGATGCTCTTTCCATTGCGGTACCTGCAATTCCATCAAATCGGCTTTGGTATCCGGATGGATTGATACCGGCTTATTATGTAAAACAGCCCGTAGCGCCTTTCCGGTACTTATGTTCAGCCCGACACCGACCGCACCCTGGTGTAAATTGGCACGACCATCGGATTCTTTAGTTGCCAGACGCATCATGGACATAACCGGATACCCTTTATAAATTATCAAACGTACATCCGGAATACCTTGGTAGCTGAACTTCTCAAACACATCGCTGAAGTGCACCAACTCTTCAATCAATGCAACATCATATTGACCGCCCAAACTGTATAAACCGCTCAAAATATTGGAAATATGCTGATATACCTCTTTGAAACCGAGTTTTTTACCGGAAGTTGTAGTAAAAATATCATCCTGATAACTTTTAATTACCAAAACACCCTTACCCTGACTGCCATGTGCCGGTTTAATAACAAATTCCTTATTTTCGCCCACAATCTTGATAAAATCTTTTACTTCGTACTGATGCTCGACAACACCTATCATTTTCGGTGTGTTGATATCAATATTGTTAGCCAATGTTTTGGTCTTCACTTTATCATCAACCAACGGATAAAGAGAGCGTTTATTATTGCGAGAAATCACATAAAAGTTACGGGCATTCATACCCAAAACCCCGACATTTCGGAATTTTTTCGGATTGGTAAATATTTTGAAATAATCCAACATTCTATTTATCCCTGATTAGCGGAGCAAAACGCTTTAATTCCACAACTCTGTACCCTGTGTATGTTCCTATCAGCATAACAATAAACAAAATTACCAAATTCCATTCATTGAAAGCAAACATAAGATTCAGAATATATTTATTGCTGATAACAAAATACGTAAACACCGCAACCAATGACGTATTTATTATTTGCTTGGTTGCATTTTTGGCGCCCTCTTCTTCCCAGGTTATCGAAGCACGCTCAATAATCCATGCCGTAATGATAATCGGGAAAAATACAGCGGAAAGCATTATACCCAATCCGTATTGATAGCCTATAATCGTCAGAACCTGCATAATTAAAATCACAAAAATGACAACCGCCGAAATACGCGGAACCAACAGTAAATTAAGTCTTGACAGCGTAGTTCTGATGATAAGTCCCAAAGCAACAATAATGGCATAACAAACCAAGCCGTAAACAAAGCCTGTCTTAATAAGTGACATTGAAATCAACATCGGAGTAAAAGTTCCCATGGTGGAAATACCGATAATATTACGCATAATTACCACCAACAAAATTGCCAACGGGAAAATCATCAACCATTTTAAGGTATTTTGTTCAAGCATAGGCAAGTTGTATATGGTATAATCAAACAAACGGCTGTTTTCGTATTTAGCACGTCTGCCGGCCATTTTAAATGAAGAAATCGCCGATTTAATAACCGAGAATTTGATTTGCGAATCAACTCCACCGGATACGTCCAACAGAGACACTCCGCCACGTTGGAATAAAACAAAATCCTTCGGAATACCGGTTTCGCCCGTTTTCAAATTGTAAACCACCCATTTTCCGCCTTCATACACTTCCAGCATTAAATCTGCGGATGAAGATTGTTTCTTTTCATTAAGCTTAACTCCGCGTACGATTCTGGCGGCAATATTTTTATATGCCAACAGATAAATTATTTTTTCGGCCAACACCTGTCTTGTGGTCTTAATCGGCAAAAAGGCATCAACTTCCGGAGGCAAAATACTGGCACTTACCGTCTTTATTATACGTTCTGCCGGCGTTCCTTCCTGACTGTCGGCTATTGACCAAATTTCTTCCACCAAACCTTCTTGCTGTTCATTTTCAAAAACCGGTTTATTTACTTTCGGTTGTTGTTCATCGCGAAGCTTACCTTTTATATATTTATTGTCATATATCATAATGCGATAATAAATATTTTGCTTGCCTTTATGAGGGGATGATTTTATAACCATACGATTATTTTTATCGTCTTTTTCGGCTTCATATCCGTTAGCAATAACGTCTTCACTCAAAATTTTGTATCCGCCGTCTGCCGGTGGAATCGCCAAAGAAACTTCTATCGGTTTTCCGGTAGGCTTAAAAGAAATATGGGCATCAATTGTCCAAACTTCCGATTTTTCATTGGGAATTATGCTAAATCCCCAAACTTTAATTTTATAATACGTAGCCCATGCGGCAAATAACACCGAAATAACGAGTAATATACCCAAAACCCCACGCACCGAAAATATATTTTTCATCTTATTTTAGTCCTTTATTATCACTTGAGCGTATTTGATATGGAAACGTCGACAATAGCTCTGCCGCTCAATATATTACGTCCGATAAGAGTCTGATATTCAAAATTTTCCCTTTCGGCAATCGTAAAGTTTGCCTTAAAGGTTTCTCCTCCCATTTTAACATCCATTTGTACCATCGGACGATGTTCGTTTTCAATAATTCGCTTAACTCGTATTCTTTTTACCAACGGCTTTTCAAACGTATATGTTTCTTTGCTCTCGCGGTTAACAACCGTAAATGCTACCCAATCATTGCCGTCTCTCTCAAATAATTTAATAGATTCCGCATCTAAGGAAGAAGAAGTTGCGCCGGTATCAATTCTGGATAAAAAGGCCGACTTCATCGGAGGCAGATAAATTTTTTCAACCGCTCCGATTACATTTGCCGGACGGGTAATCACCACCTTTGGTGCCGGAGTTTCTTTCTTTACCTCTTTTACGGTCGCAGGTACAATTCCGGGAACAACCGTGTTTTTTTCTTCAGTGGTTGAGCAAGAAACCAACATCATCAAGCCAAACAGACATAAAAAAATTCTCATATTTACCTCTGGAAAAACATCAAACTGGGCTTGATAATCCGCCTTTTTTTCATCAATGTCAAAGTAAAAAAAAACATATCCGCAAACTAAAAAAACTTCGTATCTTCAAATACGAAGTTTTTTAGTTTTTTCTCACTCTAGAAAAATACACTTAACCTTAAAGAGAGAGCCGTGCCGTAGTCGGAAGAATTATTTAAAGCAGGGTTTATATAAAATTGCAAATCAGGTGTTAATGTTGCCCATTTTGAAATCCCCCAAGCCCAATAAGTTTCCAAAACATGTTCGCCGGTGTGATTAAGGTCTGTACCCACCGCGCTTTCATCAATATCATTATAAGCATAGGCCATACCTATCTGGTCCAAACTGTTACGGTTCAAAGGATTGTTAATTACAAAACCGGCCACATAAGAATTTTTAATTGATGATGTTGAGCCGCTCACTCCGTTAATTCTGCCCAAAAGCACCCATTTTTCACTGATATTTTGTTGTGCGTTTATTGACCATCCGTTTGTTGTCTGCGGTTGCTCTTTCACATACGGTTGATTATAATACATAATTGAATATTGCCCATCACCCAAACCTTTAATGCTCTGATTATAACCGATTTGCGCAAAAGTGGTAAAATGCTTATCATTAAGATGATTAAACCGGATACTCGGTGCTTCTATATTTGTGGCGTCCTGAAAACCGGCAATTATATTCCAATTACCAGGTGTTGCCTGTATATATGCGCCCAATCCGGCATCGGCATACGTTGCGCTGCCGTTTTGCGATAAAGAATAATTTATAAAGTTTACTTGTTGATTGTTATTATAATCATTTCCGTCAAAGGCATACAAGCTGTATTGCCCCAATCCGAATGTTAACCAATTGTATCTGTACGGTAATTGATAAGTGTAATAAAGTGATGCAAATTCTTGTTCATTATCGGTGAAATCATTTATCGGAGTTACCATTCCGGTGCGATTTTGAATATCATTTGCGTTATGATTACCATAAAAAATACTATAATAAGAAGCATTCAAAACACCGGTTCCGTAATGATTATCAAAAGTAGTCCAAGTTATGCTCGGAGCTAAATATGATTGTACGGCATTATATTTTCCGCCCGGAGAGGCATGTTGTGCCATAATCGAATAATTAAGATTATATTCTATGCCATATTTATCGCTGAGCATATTTTTAAATTGACTGTAATTGTTACCCAAAGCACCGGCAAATACCGGCACTACATACAAGATGTTAAACATTGTAACGATTGATAAAATTTTTTTCATAACCATATCCTTTCTTTCATACGGCTATGAATATATTCTCTGTTTCCGTAAAAAAAAGAGCCTGACAGCTCTTTTTTTATTTACATTGATGTTGATGAACTATTTGCGGACAGCCTTAACATAAGCTACTGCCGAATGTTCGTCGCAATATGTTTGGCCGGCGCGCACCTTCTTTCCGCAAAAACCGAAATCATCATCACGCGGATCTCCTATCGGCCAACGGCATGTATGACTGTCAAGTTCAATCAATTTTACTTTATCTTTTTTAACGGAACCGCTATCAACTGCCGGTTCTTCCGCTTCTTCACATTTAACGGTTTCTATATCTTCCGTTTCAACTTTTTCTTCCGTCAGAACTTCCTCCAGCTCCAACTGCGCATCTGCAACTTCTTCGTTTTTATTTTTTATCGGAGAAGGTCTGGCTTTCAAGCACAAACGGTGTACTTTACCGACAATGGCGTTCTTGGTAACTCCCAATTTTTTAGCAATTTCATTTGCTGTCAGACCTTTATCCCAAAGTCTGCGTAATTCTTCAACACTTTCATCTGTCCAACCCATTGTATCCTCCTCTGATATACGACTCAGGTTATACATAATTATTTAATTACTGTCCAGTCATAATTTAGCTCTTTATTAATTTTTTTTTATTGATTAAGATATATGGTGAAAATAAGGGAGAATACAATGAAAAAAATATTGTACGCATTGTTGTTTTGCTTAATTGCAACTCAAACAAAAGCTCAGCTTAAGGACTATATTCACCTCTATGATGTGGATTTGCAGGAAAAAATACCTTATATGTGGCGCGTACATGAAGATTTTAAAAAAGATACCGCTCTTTATGACCGCAAATATGACTATCGTTGGCGAATTCCTACGGTATTCAACTCTGATTTCCGGCAAAAAATTCGCACATTCGGTTCGGTGGAAAAACGTTTTAACAATCCAGACGAAGATGCTATTCTGCAAGATTTAAAACGCATGCCGAAAGCTTTTTATCCCTATATAGGGCCAATGTTGCATAATATGCGCGGTTTATCGGGAAAAATATTGGAATTACCGGGGATTAAAGAAACCAAAAACAAATTTCCCGATAAGATTGCCTCGCGATTGCAGAATATCCCAGACTTAGAATATGTTTCGCCCGACTTATATATTTATTTAAGTCCGCAATTTTGGGGCGAAGACATGAATACTCTGGAGTTTCCCAAAGAACTGCAGGAACAGGAAGAAAACATACCCAACATCCGCATTAATCCGGAATTTATACGTCATGTACAATCCAAGGTTAATTTAAGCGACTTTTATCCGGGAGCAAAACCTAAAGCCCCAAGCTTGGGCTTAAGACATTTTGTCGCCGATAAAAACACGCCGCTTTCCGGAGCCGATGTACAGGCATTTTTAAACACTTTTGACGGATTGGAAAAATTCAGTAAAACTCGGGATAATGAGCTGAAACTTATTATGCTGGACCCGATAATAAACTATTGGGATGAAAAAAACGGCATTGACCGACAAGTATCCTTTTTGAAAGGTATTGTTAATCCGTGTCAAACCATCGTGCGTAAGGTAAAATGGAGCGGTTTACGCACTCAATTTCAAGATGCCATCGGCTCACAGGCATTCGGACTTGATGATTGGGCATATACTTGTGATAAAGTTATGAAAGCGTATCGTGTTTTATCTATGAAGCAACCGCATATAGTATCCATTAATGCTTTAAGAAAGGGATACCCATACACCCAATTGGATAAACTGGAACTTTCCGAAGAAGAACGTCAGCGAATGCGTTATTTTTTGGAAGCCGCCTTACATTTATACGACAGTACACCTAATGATGTTTCGGTCGCAAGGCCGTTTTACAAACAAGTTACCGATAAACTTTTAAAAATTGATTACTTATACGTCGGTACACCGTTTATTATGCCGTAACTGCTTGTTTTGAAAAATTAAAATAAAAAAATTGTTGCATTTACCAAAGATAATATGTATAAACAGTGCACGAGATAAATTTTATAGAGAAGGTATAAAAATGGCTAGAGTTACTGTTGAAGATTGTATTGATAAGATTCCGAATCGTTATGACTTAGTTTTAGTTGCCGCTCAACGCGCCAAAGATATCGCTTCCGGTTCGCCGATTTTGGTAAACCGCGACAATGATAAAAATTCGGTAGTTGCTTTGCGTGAAATCTCTGAAAATAAGGTAAGTATCGAAGATTTACAAAAATCTTTGGTTATGGGTCTGCAAAAATATGTTGAAGTTGAAGAACCTGAAGATGAAGAAGTTGAAATATTGGCAGCCGAAAAAGAACTTGACGGTTTGGATGAACAATTCTCCAGCGATATGATAAGCGATGAAGATTTAAATAATTCTATGCAAATTCACGGCGGAGACGATGATAATGACGGTTTTGATTTAGATTCCGATGCCGGTGAAATTGACTTTGATGACGGTGCTGATTTCGGCGATGAATCTTTCGACGATACTGACGATTTAGATTAATTTATCGCTTAAATTAACTTTTATTAAAGCAAAGCATATTATTTATAAGGTATGTTTTGCTTTTTTTAATTATAAAGGACGGATGTAGGATAAAAAATGCTGCGACAATATGAACTTGTTGATTTAGTTAAATCTTATGATCCTTATGCCGATGAGGATGCTCTTAATCGCGCATACGTCTTTGCTTTAAAAAAACACGGTTCACAGCTTCGCACTTCAGGCGACCCCTATTATTCTCATCCGATAGAAGTGGCCGGCATTTTAACCAAATATCGTCTTGATTGTGCCACTATTATTGCCGCGCTTTTACATGATACCGTAGAAGATACCGACACCACTTTAGATGAAATCAAAAATCTGTTCGGAGAGCAAGTGGCTCAATTAGTGGACGGGCTTACCAAATTAGCCCTTATCGAACAAAAATCAGGTTCCAGTAAACAAGCGGAAAATTTCCGTAAACTTCTACTGGCCATGTCGGAAGATATTCGTGTTCTGCTGGTAAAACTTGCCGACAGACTGCATAATATGCGCACCTTGAGTTTCTGTCCGCCGGATAAACGTGCTCGTATTGCCCGAGAAACTCTCGATATATACGCTCCTTTGGCCGAACGCATCGGTATGGAAGAAGTCAAGGAAGAAATGGATGAAATCGCCTTTGCCGAATTATATAAGGAAGCACATGATTCCATAGTGGCCCGTCTTAACTTTTTACGCGAACAGGGCAATAATATTGTACCTAAAATTATCAAGCAGCTCGAAAAAGATATGGAAGATAATGCTATCAAATGTACCATTACAGGTCGCGAAAAATCTCCGTATTCTATTTGGCGCAAAATGC
>Ga0310696_10006327_pt1 | contig 14078 bp, 11 predicted proteins | sample AusTroGonzalo_MG_4_FD_203885 | JGI IMG/M metagenome (GOLD analysis project Ga0310696, IMG submission 203885) | Bovine rumen microbial communities from tropical cattle in Woodstock, Queensland, Australia - Gonzalo_02 (v2) (version 2) | ecosystem: Host-associated > Mammals > Digestive system >...
ACCGACGGAAGCATAACCTGAAGTCTCCACGCCATACCAAGCCAAGGAAGGTGTGGTGGTATCGGTACCTTTCACCACTTGCTTGATGCCAATCATCAGATTGCCTTGTCCGGAATAATCGAAGTAGTTTGAAAAACCGATATTCATCACTGCATTTTCGCCTTCCATGACGACGGAGAGCGGACCGTAATAAACATTTTTCATGGCGCTCCAGTCGGCAAACTCGTCAGCACCGAAAGCAGTCTGTGTGGTTTCTCTCACATAAACCTCAAACTTAGCATCAGTGAAATCAGCTGTTGATGAGGCATTGGCATAGAATTTCAATCCTTTGATTTTACCCTCATAGGACGTAACGCTTGCCTGAGGAAGGATGAATTGGCTCATCGACATGTCATCAGTATTGGTCAGGCTGGGGTTGACGGGCACCATGGCATTGGTGTTAGTCCCGTTGTTCAGCGTAACGTCGACATATTGGGTAGGCATGAAGCTGATCATTTGCCAATCGGTATAGCCACCTTCCAGCTGACAGTTGGCGCGAACCCAAACCCGATAAGTATCTTCATACACGAAGTGCGCCGTGTATTGCGGTGTCGTCACCACATGAATCTGTGCATCAGTGACATCGTCGATGTTGAACGATGGGTCTTTTGAATAAACCACCTCCCACTCCGCCTGATAAGCCCCAGGTGTCCAACTAATGGTGATATCGTTATGATTGTATATCTCCGAATGGGTAAGTCCGGTAATATCAGCACAAGGCCCATAACCTTCCGTCAAGTCGAATTGCGTCCAATCGCTGGAGCCGCCTGCCGCTTGGCAATTGCTGCGAATCCACACGTAGGTCCCCCACTCCACATCATCCAAAGTAATGGTGGGTTCGGTAACTGTTTGAAATGCGGTAGAGCCGGGATCAACCGTGGCATCAGTGCTGCGAGCCACCTTCCATTCGGTTTGGAACTCGCCCGCTGTCCATGACAAGGTGGCTGAATAGCCGTTGAAAACCTTGCTGAACCCTTCGACTGGACTGCAATCGGCAATCTTATCCATTGAGAGATCGTCAATATAGAAATTTCTATTGCCACAATCCCTTACAAATTGCAGTCTAATCCAGCCACGTTTGCCAGTAACGTTCCTATTCAACGCGGTCACGGCAAACTTTTTCTCCGACCATCCAGCGGTGGCATCATACATCCTGACGACTTCGCTTGCATCGGTCCAATTGACATAATCGGTAGAATACTGCACCTTTACGCCATCGTTACAATTGACATTGTCGACATGATTGTTATGATACCAATTGAAACTCACTTTTATGCCATAATTAACCAAATTCAAATCCAGTGTCGGGGAAGTGATGGAGCCATCGTTGCCAATGACATAAAGACAGGTTTCACCGAAATAGTTACCTACTACTTCATGATCACTGACAATGTCCAAGCAGCTGGGTATACCCTCTGAAAAATCGTATGTTAAGGGATAATCTGTAACATAAGCACAACCTGAAGTAAAGGTCTGTGTGGAGTATGACGAGGAACAATCGCAAGTCAATCTAACCTCATAATCGGTGTTGCCTTCCAGATTGAATAAAACATAATGACTCACATTGGCAGCAACGGTGATGACCTCACTCCATTGCGACTCTGAGGCCTTTTTGTATTGCAACGACACCGTAGTGGCAATGGAAGGGACGTTTTCCCACGCCACTGAGACATTGCTGGTATGATCGTAATTACTGATACCGACAATTGTTGGAGGATCGCAGTAATCGTACATCAATGAGAAGTCATCCACTGCAGCAGGCGAATAATCATCGCTCCTTGCTTCATTTCTCCAAAGGAAAACCACTTTGTACAAACCAGGGTTGCCAAGCTCAAATGTAGCATTATAATGCACCCATTCATCCTGCTGATTAAGGCCATGACCACCGTCAAGAGGCATCCAGCCCTGAGGTTGTGTGTTGTAACTCATACCGTCAGGCAACTCCAGGTTAGACAGGGTTGACAAGTCGGTGTCGTCAGGGACAAGGAAGACGCGCATGTAATCTGCTTGCTGATACCCCTGTCCTGTCCACCAAAAGCTTATCTGATAATCTGTCTCTGTAAGGGAAAAGCGTTTGTAGGCATAAGTACAAGCGCGTTGGTTAGTGCAATTATATCCGTAACTACTACTATTACCACATCCAACATACATACTCCTATTATCCAGTGGGTTTTGCGTATTGGTGTGACAGGTGTCTGTACCAACCGTCCATCTTTGGAATCTCGCATTCCCTTGGAAGTCCCAATTGACTGCATCAGCGAAGTCATCCGTGAAAGGATTCTGCCTATCCACTGTCACAGGAGTCCGTAATGTATGAAAAACCACATAATCGGAATAGCTACTGAGATTGTTCCCAATCTTTGCCGCCACCCGTATCATATATTGGTAATTGCTGTTAAGTTCAGTAAGCGGGAAAGGGTTTGCAATGGCAGTGACGGTTGTGGCGTCATTCCAGGGGTTACCGACAAGAAGGTAGCGCGTATATTGGACCTGCCATTGAGAGATACCGGAGGTGGCATCCCAACCAAAATCAGCTGAAGAATCGGTAATATTAGTAACCGTAAGGCCTGAAGGAACGACGGATTGAACAAACACATCGTCAAGCGACCATGACTTATTAACAGAGGTTGATACCATTTGGAAAGCGATGCGAGCGCCAGCAGGCATTTCCATCACGAGCGTAAAAGAAGCCTCCTGTGGATTGCCATGTAAATCTCTAAAATCACTGTCTTTACTTGAATAAGTATGTTTGCTAGTAAACGTCGAACTGCCATCAGCGAAATATCCGACTGCGAACAAGAATTGATTGTTGGTATTGGTAACCTCAGAAGGTTTCAGTGTTAAGCCGAGTTTTACAACTCTTTCTTCGGTTTCATTAGTCAAGTCGCACATTTTGTCGCCAAATGTGCATCCACTATTTCCACTTAATGTTCCTAATGTATTAGCGGTAAAGACCAGTTTGCCGTTAATAACGGCTACTGTTCCCGTTCCAATGGTATTGTAGGTGTCCCAGCCGTAAGGCGAACCAGCAAAATCCATCTCATAGATGGTAGTTTGCGACATCACTGCCAACGGCACCATCAGGGCCAGCAGCAGCGTCATAAGTAACTGTTTAGTTTTCATTTTGTTGATATTTAGTTTTGCGAATTTGTTGTTCTGATTCACCGCTGCAAAACTATATCATATAAAAAAAGTGGCTATAGGTAATATTTCCTATATCCCCTTAAAGTTATCAACAAAACTTCTGATTTTCTCGAATTTAACTCACCAAACCCACCCGAAAAGCATAGAGAATCAACTCGGAAGTGGATTTTACGCCGATCTTGCTGAAAATCTTGTCCTTATGATTCTCCACGGTGTGTGCGCTGATGTCCAGCTCCTCGGCAATCTGCTTGGCACTCTTGCCTGACGCACAGAGGCTGATGATATCCATCTCGCGACGGGTTAAGGTGTTCAAAATATCCATGTCGGACTTCACGTCTTGTTGCAGGCGCATGGTATCCCTATGGGTGAAATCGTGGCCCTGCATCACTGAGGCCAACACCGTGGCAATCTCGTCGGGACGGACACTCTTGCTCATGAAGCCGTTGATGCCGCTATCCAACAGCTGTTGCACCGTGGCGCCTCCAGCCTCGCCTGAAAGCATCACGATCTTCACTTCCAAACCAAGACGCTTGACGGCGTCGATGACGTCCTTGCCCGTGCCGTCAGGCAGCGCATAATCCAACAGGATCAAGTCGATATCGTGACCGCGTTGTTCCAGGATTTTAACAGCCTGACACACATCCTCGGCCTCGGCCTCCAACACGCAGTTGAATCCCGAGTTGGCTAGCGACATACGCACGCCAAGCCGGCATAAAGGTTGGTCTTCCACCAACAAAATCCTAATATCTTGCTTTTCACTCATCACTCCTCACTCCTAACTTCTTAACGCTAAACCTCACCGTGGTCCCCTCTCCCAGCACACTCTCCACACGGATGTTACCGCCTGTCTTGTCCAACAGTTGCTTGCTGACGAACAGGCCGATACCCGTGCCAGTCTCTCCTCCAGTGCCACTCGACGAGTTGGTGACAAAACGGAAAATCTTCTCCAGTTTCTGCTCGGTAATGCCTTTACCGTTATCCTTCACTAGCAACCAGATACAGTCAGGTTCTTCCTCCGTTTGGATATGTATCTCACCGCCAGGATAAGAAAACTTAACGGCATTCGAGAGCAGGTTTTGAAGCACCAAATTTGCCACGCTGACATCGTCGTAGGCCATTAATCCCGCAGGCACCTCGTTGATCACCTTCAGCGACTTCATCTCGAATGCATATTGTTGGCTCTTCAAGCAATCCTCCACCACCTCAGCCACCTTGAATTCGCCTGGGGTCACGCTGCTGTGTTCCATGACACTCCTCACCCATTGCAGGATGTTGTATAAACGGTCGCTCAACGCCTCCGAGGTCGACTTCAGCATCATCAGGCTGGCCTTGCGGTCGGTGTCGTTCATGCCGTCATAATAAGAGCAAAGTTGCTCCAACACACTACAAATCGCTGACACTGGGGTCTTCACATCATGCGAGACAATGGACATCAAACGGTCTTTCATCTCGTTGAGTTGAGTGAGTTCCTGGTTGCGTTTCTTTCGGGTCTGGGCCAATCGCCACCAAATGACAAAGAGGACAAACAGCACGATGGCGAGGATTACCAGCCAGATGACCTGCAGGCGGATCTGGCGGTTTTTGGCTTGCTGCATCTCCAACTCGTGTTCCTTTTCCTGCATGGCATAACGCACCTGATAGTCGCGGATGAGCTGCTGCTGGTTCTCGTTGAAGATGGAATCCTTCATCACCACACTGCGTTCAAGGTATTCCAATGCCTTTTGTGGATTACTATCTCTAAGTTCTTGATATCCAGATTCTAGCGCTTCTTGAAGCACCCCGTCGTAATGATTCTCCTCCGCCATGGCGATGGCAGTGGCATAGTCGCCTTGTTGCAACCGGATGACCGCTTGGAGAAAGAGCTCGTTGTTGTCCTCGGCAAGTTGGAGGGCCTCATCAAGGAGCTGTCTCCCTTCACGCTCCCTACCCGTCTTGGTATAGGCCTTGGAGAGCGACATCATACGGTTGATGACTTTGTTGGGAATATCGAGGTAGCGTTTGGAGAGTTCGAGGGACTGTTGGGCCAACTCCACGGCTTCGTCGAGACGTCCTTGGAGGATATACACCTCCGCTAAATTCTGGTCGTAAGTGGCCAAGTCAAGGTTGGAGGCCGTATCCAGCTCTTGCACCTCGCCAAGCATCTCGATGCATTTATGGTAGATGCCTTCAGCCACGTCGTATTCGTTCATGGCCAGGTGGATCTCCGCAATGTTGTTCATCACATAGCGTTTGTTCACCTCCGCCATCTCGCCACCGATGGCATCCATCAAGTCGCTGCAACGGTTATAGCAGTCGATGGCCTTGTCAAGCTGTCCGAGTCGTTGGTAGGCGTTAGCGAGGGTCATATAACACCCCGCCTCGTTAAAGAGGTCGTCAATCTTTTGGTAATGCTCGATGCCGATCTCGGAATAGGCGACCACATGCTGGAAGTCGTCGTTGTTGAAGAAATAGAGGATCATCGTGCGGAGGAGCTTCAGCTTGACTTCGTCCTTGTCGGTTTCCTGGTCAAAATTCGGCTCTCGGCCAATCACGTTGTCGATGGCAACAGCCGCTTGATAGGCGGTTTTGCCTTTGTTGTTCTCGAAGACTTGATAAAGGCTGTCCAAGTCCTGAGCAGATGACGTCCAGCTTAGGATCATCAACCATCCGATGACTAGCAACCTTTTCATTTTCAGAGCATTTATTCCTTGGGATAGATCTCGCCCTTGGCTGCCTTCAGGGTGTTCTGAAGCAGTGAGACGATGGTCATCGGGCCCACGCCACCAGGAACGGGAGTGATTTTGGCAGCCACTTTGTAAACCTCGTCGTAGTCCACGTCGCCGAGGATCTTGTAACCTTTGGGGCTCTCGGGATCGTCGACGCGATGGATGCCCACGTCGATGACCGTAGCACCGGGTTTCACCATGTCGGCAGTCACAAAGCCTTGTTTGCCGATGGCAGCCACGAGGATGTCGGCCCTGCGGCAAATCTCAGCCAAATTTTTGGTGCGGCTGTGGCAGAGCGTCACTGTGGAGTCGATGCCTTTGCGCGACATCAGGATGGCCATAGGCGTACCCACGATGTTGGAGCGGCCCAGCACCACTACATCCTTGCCAACAGTCTCAATGCCAGAACGTTTGATTAGTTCCATGATGCCGTTAGGCGTAGCCGGGACAAAGCAAGGCAAGCCCAATTGAAGACGACCCACGTTGATGCTGGTGAAGCCGTCCACGTCCTTCGAAGGCTTGATGGCGTTGATGATCTTGTCCTCGTCGATATGCTTTGGCAAAGGCAGCTGGATGATGTAACCGTCGATCTCAGGGTCTTCATTGAGGAACTTCACGGTATCGAGCAACTCTTGCTCGGTGGTGGTTGCCGGCAGACGGTACACTGAAGAGGTCATGCCTACGGAGTGGCAGGCTTTCTCTTTGGAAGCCACGTAGGTCTTGCTAGCGCCGTCCTCACCCACGATGACTGCCGCGAGATGCGGAGCGGGTTTACCATGATCAATCATATCAGCCACTTCGGCTGCGATTTCTTTCTTAATCTGGTCAGAGATTAATTTCCCATCAATAATTTTGTTATCCATAGCATTGTATTTTATTTACGTCTCATTGCCCCTGCCATGCGCATTAATTTCTTGCCACCACCGGTGGTCATCATGCGCATCATCTTGGCGGTCTCTTCGAATTGTTTGATAAGGCGGTTCACTTCTACGATGGAGGTGCCGCTACCGTTGGCGATGCGTTTACGACGGCTGCCGTTGAGCAAAGCAGGATTCTCACGCTCGGCGGGGGTCATCGAATAGATGATGGCCTCGATGCTCTTGAAAGCGTCATCGTCAATCTCCTCGCCTTTCAAGGCTTTGTCCATACCGGGAATCATGCTGGCCAGATCCTTGATGTTACCCATCTTCTTGATCTGTTGGATCTGCTTCAGGAAGTCGTTGTAGTTGAATTCGTTCTTGGCCAGTTTGCGTTGCAGCTTGCGGGCCTCTTCCTCGTCGAACTGTTCCTGGGCACGCTCCACCAACGACACGATATCGCCCATGCCGAGGATACGGTCGGCCATACGTTTCGGATAGAACACATCGAGGGCGTCCATCTTCTCGCCGATACCAACGAATTTGATGGGCTTCTCCACCACCGTGCGGATGGTGAGTGCAGCACCACCGCGGGTATCGCCATCGAGTTTGGTAAGCACCACGCCATCGAAGTCGAGGCGGTCGTTGAAAGCCTTGGCGGTATTCACGGCATCCTGACCCGTCATGGCATCGACCACGAAGAGGGTCTCATGCGGATGCACGGTCTCCTTGATCTTGGCAATTTCGTTCATCATCTCCTCGTCGACAGCCAGACGGCCGGCGGTATCAATGATGACCACGCTCTTGTTCTGCGACTTGGCATGCTCGATGGCATGCTGGGCAATCTCCACTGGGTTTTTGTTGCCGTCCTCGCTGTAGACCTCTACCTCCACCTGCTGTCCGAGCACCTTCAACTGGTCGATAGCAGCAGGACGGTACACGTCGCCGGCCACCAGCAGTACCTGTTTGCTCTTCTTGCGCTTCAGGTAGTTGGCCAATTTGGCTGAGAAGGTTGTCTTACCTGAACCTTGCAAACCGGCGATCAAGATGATGGCAGGTTGGCCTTTCAAGTTGATCTCCACTTCTTCGCCGCCCATCAGCTCAGCCAACTCGTCGTGGACGATTTTCACCATCATTTCACCCGGCTTCACGGAGGTCAGGATCTGCTGGCCCAAAGCCTTCTCCTTGATGTTGTTGGTGACGTCTTTGGCAATTTTGTAGCTGACATCCGCGTCGAGCAAGGCGCGGCGGATCTCCTTCATGGTGTCAGCCACATTGACTTCAGTGATATATCCTTGTCCCTTAAGGACTTTGAATGAACGTTCTAATTTTTCGGTTAAGCCTTCAAACATATTTCAAAACAATTTGGGTGCAAAAGTACGAAATATTTGGTAATTTTGCGCAACTAAAATTCATGGATCATGATTAAGGAAAATTTGGAACAAATCAGAGCCACCATCCCCTCCGGCGTCACCCTAGTTGCTGTAAGTAAAACCAAGCCTGTCAGCGACTTACAGGAAGCTTATGATGCCGGCCAGCGAATCTTTGGAGAAAACCATGCCCTTGAGATGCGCGACAAGCACGAAGTCCTTCCTAGAGACATCCAATGGCATTTCATCGGTCACCTGCAGACCAACAAGATCAAATACATCATCCCCTTCGTCACCCTCATCCACAGCATCGACACAGCCAACTTGCTCGAGGCGGTCAACAAGGAAGCGAAAAAGCACGACCGCGTGGTCGACTGTCTCCTTCAATTCCACATTGCACAGGAAGAAACCAAGTTCGGATTAACTTTAGATGAAGCACGGCAACTGCTTGAATCAGATATATTTAAGCAAATGCAAAATATTCGTATTTGCGGAGTAATGGGCATGGCAACTTTCACTGATGACGAAGCTGAAGTTCGCAAGGAATTCAAGAACCTTAAGACGGTTTTCGACACCCTAAAAAAAGAGTATTTCGCAGACCAGCCCCAGTTCAAGGAGATCTCGATGGGCATGTCCGACGACTACCCCATCGCCATTGAGGAAGGTGCCACTTTGGTCAGAATTGGAAGTAAGATTTTTGGCGCTCGAAACTACAACGTATGATCATTCCGATTCTATTGCTGGTTGTCGGTTTTGTGGCATTGATACTAGGTGCCAATTGGCTTGTTGACGGTGCCACCAGTGTGGGTATTCGTGCCAAGCTGTCGCCGTTGATCATCGGCTTGACCATCGTGGCGTTCGGCACCTCCCTGCCGGAATTGATCATTAATGTATTCTCTTGTATCAAGGGCAGTTCAGGGTTGGCTATCGGCAACATCATCGGCAGCAACATCATGAACATCCTGTTGATTTTGGGTGTAGCCTCCATCATTTATCCCATTGACGTGAGCCGCATCTCCATCCGCAGGGACATCCCCGCAGGTTTCCTGGCTACCGCTGCCTTGTTTCTGATGGCCAACGATTTCTTCACTGGCGGCAGCCACACCATCAATTGGATTGAAGGACTCGTACTGTTGTTGATGGCTGGCGGTTATCTTTACCTTACCATGGTCAAAAACGAATCGCCCAGTTCCGAGGTGGAGGCGGTCCAGATTCCGATGCCCTGGTGGAAAACCATCGTCTTTCTGGTTTTGGGTATCCTGGGATTATATATCGGAGGCGAGCTGGTCTCGAACAATGCGCAAACCATAGCCAAAGCCTGGGGCATGAGTGAGGCGATGATCGGACTCACGGTCGTAGCCATGGCCACTTCCCTCCCAGAGCTCATCACCTCCATTGTGGCCGCTACAAAAAAGAACTCAGGCATCGCCATTGGCAATGTCCTGGGTTCCAATATCCTGAATATCTTCGTTGTTTTAGGCGTCAGCGGTCTGATCACGCCTTTGCAATTCGACAGTCAGATGAACATCACGCTTGGCTTTCTTTTCCTTGCCAACCTGTTGATGTTGCTCTTCGTATTTACGGGAAAAGGCAGGAAGCTTTCCCGTTTTGAAGGGTTTTTGATGCTTCTTGCCTTTTCAGGGTTTATGGCCTATACCATCTGGGCGCGTTAGTCGGCCAGTTGGAAGGCGGCCTTCACAGCTTCGTAGTTGCTGTAGTCCACATCGGAGCGGTGTTGGAAGACGCTGGCTGCGATCACCACGATCTTGAAGCGATGCTCTTCGGGACGGTAGCCGTCGTAGAAGTCATTCTCAGTCCAGAAGATGCTCACACCCTCGTCGTAGGTCGACACCTCAAGCGATGAGGAATAGTAACTCACCACGCCATTTTCTTCGATGGAATAATAGAAGGTCATCGGGAGCTGACGCCAGGTATTGCCGTTGTCCATGTAAACAAGCACTGCGCCGTAGTCGGTGATGTTGGCGTCGATGGCGCGATAATCAATGTCGACACGCCATGAGGTGTTGTCCCAATACCAATCGTTGGGGTTGACGGTCACCGTTGAGGAACAAACGTTGGCATTGCCATCCTGTCCGTCATGTCCGGAGGGACCTTGAGGCCCACGGCACGACACCGCGAAAAGCATCGCGAACAGTGTCATGCAAATCAAACTTAACTTTTTCATTTTGATGGATTTTTTAGCTATTAAACTTTGAATTCTATCGATTTTTCGCTGCAAAACTACAAAAACCTTGCCTAAATTAGCCACATTGTTGCAACAAACCTAAAAAAACGTACTTTTGCGCCATGAAAAACAGGTCATTTATCGTTCATTTGGCAGGAATTGTCGCCATGGTCTTCTTGGGCATGTCGTTCGTATGGTCCACCCAGGTCTACGAAAACCTCAATCCCACGGCCACCATCTTCCTACGCCTCGTGATCGCTACGATATTCCTCACGGCCATACTCTTTGTCTTCCGCCTTAACGAAAAGGTCCAACGGAAGCATCTTGGGCTTTTCGCATTGGCTGCCATGTTCGAGCCCTTCCTCTACTTCATCTTTGAAGGTTATGGGCTGAAGAACTCCTCCCCGGTCATTGGAGCCGGCATCATTGCCCTGATCCCCTTGGTGACCCCCATTGCGGCACGTATTTTCCTCAAAGAGCGACTCACACCCATGAACATCGTGGGGTTCATCATCTCTTTCGCTGGCGTCATTGTCATGTTGCTCAACAAAAACCTAGAACTCACCGCCTCGCCCAAAGGCATCCTCTTCCTTTGTGGATCGGTGATCGTGGCTGTCGGCTATTCCATCGCCTTGATCCGATTGACCAAGTTATATAAGCCACTGACTATCACATGGATGCAGAACATCATCGGAATGATTTATTTCATTCCCATGGTCTTTATCATGGAGCGGTTTGAGCCGTCCAACTTCGCCAATGTAGGCGGTTATATCGTCCCGTTGATATGCCTAGGCATCTTTTGTAGCGCCGGTGCCTATGCCTTGTGGGCCTTCACCTTCAGCAAGCTCGGCGCCTCACGGGCCAACGTTTACAGCAACCTCATTCCTGTCTTCACCGCCATTTTCAGCTATCTCCTCGCCATTGAGGAGATGACGGCATTCAAGATCATAGGCATCTTGGTGGTGGTGGTTGGACTGGTACTATCCCAACTAAAACCCCAAAAGCAATGATCACCAGCAAGACAAATCCCAAGATAAAAAATCTCGTGCGCCTGCAGAAAGCCTCTGAGCGTCGCGAGCAGAATCGCATCTTAATCGAAGGCCAGCGCGAAATTGAGCGCGCACAGGCTTGTGGATTCATTATCGAACAGCTTTATGTTTGCGAGTCGCTATTAAGGGAGCCATTAAACATCCAAGCCGACTTTGTTGAGACTGTCAGCGAGGAGGTCTTCGACAAGATCGCCTATCGTGAAGGTAGTGATGGATTACTTGCAGTAGCAATACCTAAATACAAGAATATCAACGAGTTCAAACCAAACAAAAACGCTTTGATCATCGTGTTGGAGACCGTTGAGAAGCCTGGCAATCTAGGTGCGGTGATGCGCACTGCCGATGCCGCAGGAGTGGATGCCGTCATCGTGGCCGACCCCGCCACCGACCTGTACAACCCCAATGCAATCAGGGCCAGCATCGGCTGCATTTTCAGCGTGCCGGTGTACGCCTGCTCCACCGAGGAATGCATCAACTGGTTGAAGAAGCATGGCATCACGATTTATTGCACCTACCTAAAGGCTTCCATCGATTATTTGGACGCCGACTTCCGTAAGGCTTCCGCCCTCGTTATGGGCACCGAAGCCACTGGCATCTCGCAGGCCTGGGTCGAGGCTGCCGACCAGAACATTATCATCCCCATGAATGGCATTGCCGACTCGTTGAACGTGTCGGTCACCACTGCCATTGTTACCTTTGAGGCTGTTCGTCAACGCAGAAAGCCATGAAAGACCTAAAAGCCTATTCCATCCGCATTTACGGCCGCGTGTTCAACGTCGGGTTCAGGCGTTACGTGCACCGATATGCCCTGCAGTGCAATGTTGTGGGTTACGTTGAGAACGACCACGATGACGGCTGCGTCCACATCGAAGCCGAAGGCGCGGAAGACGATTTGGTCCGCTTCAGCATCCTGTGTGGCGAGGGAACGCCCTATTCAAAGGTCGTCGACATCAAAATCGAAGCCAAAGGTCCTTCGGGAAGTTATTCCGATTTCGAAGAAATTCGGTGATCAAATCTCCAATCTGAGATATTTACCCATGACTACCTTCACGAACACAGGATAGTGATCTGAGGGGTTGCGGCGGATGTAGGTATCGAAAGAGATCTCCTGTGGGGCGTCGGAAGATTTGAGGGTGTTGTCAGGATCCTCGTCAGGAGTCCAATAGCTGTTGGTAAGCACACCGTAGGCTTCCACCTGGGTTTCGGGCGAGACAAACACGTGGTCGATGCGGCTGGTGGTGTAGTATTCTGTCTTGAAGGCATTGAACGTGCCGTTTTCCGCAAAGCGGATGCGGGCTGTGTCGTAGGAGTCTTTCAAAAGACCTGATTCGGTAAAAATCGTGTAAATCTCATTGTATTGGTCCACGTTGAAGTCACCTGTGATAAACACCGGAGCGCCTTGGGCAATCTCCCTCACCTTGGCCACTACCAGTTTTGCGGCTTCACGGCGAGCCACCACACCGACATGGTCCATATGGAGGTTGAAGAAGTAGAACTCCTTTTCTTTGGGTTTGGGGCCACGGCCAAACAAACCGCGACGGTGATGCTCTTTGTGAGGATCGTTGATGCTGAATTTACCCCAGGTGCAGATACGGATGCAGGCGGCGTCCCAGCCCAAACCAGGTTTCTCAGGCGTTTCGCTGAGCCAGAAATCGCCATGGTCGAGTAGTTTCAGCTTATCTTTCTTATAGAAGATGGCCTCGTGTTCACCTGCCCTCTTGCCATCATCACGACCGATGCCGATATAGCTGTAGCCGTCAAGGGCTTTCAGCATATCTTGAAGCTGTGGATACAGCACTTCCTGGGCCCCGAAGATATCGGGAGCCATGAAGTTCACCTGGTCGCAAATCACCTGGCAACGTTTGGTCCAAACATTGCCCTGAAGACTGTCGTTGGCATTTTTGTAACGGATGTTGTAGGAGCCCACCAGCAAAGGCTGGGCATTCAATTGGAAGAAAGCTGCAAATAACAGCACAATGAGAAGAAATCTTTTCATGAAGAAGGGTTTTGTTACTGCAAAGATAAACAAAAATCCAAATCACCTCACTTTATTCCGCTGATAATGCGGAGTCACCACAAGGATAAAGAAAACCAAGGAAACCAGCACCGAGCCGGAAGCTACCAGATAGGCGGTGGCGAACGAGAAATGCTCAGCCAACAGTCCACCGGAGAAGATGCCAATGCCCAAGCCGAGATCCCAAGTGGTGAGATAGGTGGAAGTGGCCGTGCCGCGCTGTGCGTTGGTGCCGAGATTGATGAAGAGGGTGTTGAACGAGGGGAAAGCCGCACCGAAGCCCAAGCCACAACATAACGCTATCAAAAGGAAAACAACTGCAGTGTAAGTGGAGCCTATGGCGTTGACATAATGGCACAAGCCCAATCCCAACAAAGCAAAAACCGTGATTCCCAGACCCAAAGCTATGGTCTGAGTGACCTTGCCATGGTCGATTCGCTTGCCTGCAATGAGACGTGAGGCAATCAGTCCGACTGCATAAACGGTAAAGAACAATCCACTGCTGATGGTCAGCCCCATCTCCTTGGCATAGAGGGCGATATAGTTGGAGATTTGTCCATAGGCAAAAGCCAGCAAAGTGAACGAAATGCCCGCCAACAAGCCTTTGATCAAGATAAAACGGTCCAACGAGATGGGCGGACGCTTGACGGGCGGACGTACCTTGGTGTGGATGCGCGAAGCGAAAAGCGCCGCCAAAAAGCTGCAACCCATACAT
>Ga0310696_10006329_pt1 | contig 14078 bp, 11 predicted proteins | sample AusTroGonzalo_MG_4_FD_203885 | JGI IMG/M metagenome (GOLD analysis project Ga0310696, IMG submission 203885) | Bovine rumen microbial communities from tropical cattle in Woodstock, Queensland, Australia - Gonzalo_02 (v2) (version 2) | ecosystem: Host-associated > Mammals > Digestive system >...
TCCTTTGCCACTATTGCCTTGGGGAGCCTGAACTCCGGGATTCCGTAGACCAGGACTCCGCCCTCGGTATGCAGGGCTTCATAGACAGTCACCCGGAAGCCGGCCTTGACAAGGTCTCCGGCACATGTAAGTCCTGAAGGACCCGAACCGATTATGGCGACCTTGTGCCCGTTCGGTGCAACCTTCTTTGCCGCTCCCTTGGAATTTGCGTTGTGCCAGTCTGCGACAAAGCGCTCGAGGCGGCCTATTCCCACCGGCTCGAACTTGATGCCCATGGTGCACTTGCTCTCGCACTGTGTCTCCTGCGGGCATACACGTCCGCAGACGGCGGGAAGCGATGACGACCTGTTGATTACATTGTAGGCGCCCTCGATGTCATCCTGTTTGAGGCATGCGATGAAGTCCGGAATGGCGATATTGACGGGACAGCCCTCAACACAGGGTCTGTTCTTGCAGTTCAGGCATCTTTTTGCCTCAGCCAGTGCAACCTCGTGTGTGTAGCCCAGGGCAACCTCGCTGAAGTTGCGGGCACGTACCTGCGGGTCCTGGACCGGCATTTCATGTTTCTTCGGTTCAAGTGCCATTTTATTCCTCCTCAAGCATTCCTGAAGAGATTGCAGGTCTCTTCATGGGCCTTTCTCTCGAACGGGAAATACATTCTGCCGCGCGACATGGCCTCGTCGAAATCAACCTCGTATCCGTTGAAGTCCGGTCCGTCGACACATGCGAATTTCGTGACACGTCTGCCGTCCTGATTCAGCGTGAGTCTGCAGCCGCCGCACATTCCCGTTCCGTCAATCATAATCGGGTTCATTGAAACCGTAACGGGTACGTTGAAGGGCTTTGCCGTGAGGGTGACGAACTTCATCATGATGACGGGTCCGATGGTGATGATTTCATCGAAGTGACGTCCTGCCTCAAGCATCTCCTTGAGCGGGACGGTGACATTGCCGTGTCTGGCATATGAACCGTCGTCGGTCATGACCACGAGTTCCTTCGATGCTGCACGGAATTCATCCTCGAGGATCAGCAGATCCCTGTTCCTGAATCCGATGATGCTGGTGACTTCAGTGCCCTGTGCCTTGAAAGCCTGGGCAACAGGGAGTGCGATGGCGCAACCGACACCACCTCCGACGATGCAGACACTCTTCTTTCCTTCAATCTCGGTCGGCTTTCCGAGAGGTCCCGCGAAGTCCTGTATGAACTCTCCCTGCTTCCTGTGGTTCAGTTTTTCCGTTGTGGCTCCGACAATCTGGAAGATGATCTTGACGGCTCCGGTCTTCCTGTCTGTGCCGGCGATCGTAAGGGGGATTCTTTCACCGTCTTCGTCGACCCTGAGGATGATGAACTGTCCCGCCTTTGCCTTTGCCGCTACGAGCGGTGCCTCGATTTCCATCTGGGTCACTGTCGGGTTGAGTTCCTTCTTGCTGAGAATCCTGTACATTCCGTACCTCCTCGATGGTATTCCGATGGCGCGTCAATACCGAAAAGCCACCATGTGGGGATGTTACCATGAACTTCGTGCGCGTGTATACAGCAGGGGGTATGTCCGGGGTCGGGCTCCGTGTTCGTTTTCCGCTTTCTTAATCAAGTCGTGTCGGCTATACTGGACTCATGAAAAAACTATTTGCTCTTCTGATCTTGCTTTCGATTGCAATGTGCTGCGTGTATGCGGATACTATCGACGATACCGTGGAACCCGAATTGGACTATTCGTTCGATCTGGTTATCAACAACGCTTTCCTGGAGCCGGGCGGTCCGGTTCCCGGTGACAGGCCTTCCGTTGCACTGGTGCTGTCCGGAGGCGGAGCCAAGGGCATAGCCCATATAGCCATAATCGAGGCTCTGGAGAAATACGGAATACCTATCGACAAGGTCTTCGGAACCAGCATGGGAGCCCTGATCGGAGGTCTCTATGCCGTAGGACATTCTCCGAAGGAGATGAGGGAGATCGTCACGACCAACGACCTGACGAAACTCTTCACGTCGTTTGATTCGGAGGGCTATACGGAAGTCCTTGACGCATTCGACTTCAATTCCAACAACGTCCTGTCGATCTCCCTGGGGCAGGGAATCGGAGGCATCAGCGGTTTCATCGATGACTATCTTGTCCTGAACTTCCTGAACAAATACATCGGAAACGTTCCTGACAACATCAATTTCGACTACGACCTGGTGGTGCCGTTCGAATGCAACGCAGCGAACATGCTGACGGGTGATGAAATGATATTCAGGGACGGTTCCCTGCTGACGGCAATGCGCTCCAGCATGAGCCTTCCGCTGATATTCGAGCCTGTTGTCCTGAGTGACGGAACAGTCCTCATGGACGGCGGTATAGTAAGCAACTACATAGTCCACAGGGCCGTTATGGAGGGCTACGACATAATCATAGTCGTCACTCTCAACGGATACGGAAAGAAAGAGCTGACGGAGAACAGCTACAGCTCTCTTTCCGGCGTGCTCGGAAGCACGCTGAGCGTCGTGCTGAACAACGTCTCCAGAGGAGAGGTGGACCTTGCCGACTACTGGTTCTCTCCGGATCTGACCGGCTACGGGACACTCAGCTTCTCATCTGCGGCAGGCATCCTGGAAAGAGGAGAGAAGGAAGCCGAGGAACAGAAGGCAAAGCTTGAGGAGATTGCCGCCCGGTTCACCGAGGAACAGAAGGTCTACAAGGATCCTGACAGAGTAGGCGAGTACCATACGAGATACGCAGAGAAGACCAAGAAGGAATTCTATTCCACAAAGGACCAGAGGCATGAGGACCTTCTCGGAAGGACAAGGCTGTCCCTGGGCCTGTACGGATCAGGCGGATATGGGTTCTTCTTCAAGAAAGATGATGACAGTTATACGAAGCGGGCACTGTATACTACGCTGAGCCTCAGGAGCTTCATCAGGGATATAGGCGGTTCACCCATAAGCCTCGACATCAGGCTCAAGCTGAACCTGAACAGGACCACAGACCTTTCCGCCATGGGCCTCCTGTGCATATTCGGCGACTCTCTCGAGAGACTGTACGGACTTGTGAGGGCCAAGGCCTCGATAGGCTCCATGACATACTTTACGGACAAGAACGAACCCCTCAGGGTCAACCTTTCCATCGAGAAGCTCATAGGTTTGGATGCCGGACTTATGCTTACCAACGAGATGAGCCACAACATGATGCTGTATGCCTCTGCCGACCTGACCTGGGACGAGTCCAACGAGAGGGCTTCAGAAGAGATGCTGGGCCGTTCGTTCCGTCCGTCCGTGACTTTCGAGACGGTTTTCTATCCCGGATATTCGACCGGGTTCTTCTCCGAAGCCGGAACCAGGGTGGATGCCAAGGGTACTGTCGGTTACTCATCCGATAACCGGAGCTGGTTCTACAAGATCGCCCTGGCTGCAGAGCGGACATTCAAGCTCAGTGAAAAGGTTTCGATCTGGGGTGACGCCATGGCTGTGTCATCACGTGGAAAGTTAGAGCTCAGAAGTACGTTTGCCGACTACGGCGGATGGGACGGAATGCCCGGTTATGCCGCCGGAACGCTCATGTCCGAGTTCATCATCGGAGGTTTCGGTGTCCAGGTGAACCTGTCGCAGAGCTTTGCTTCCAGCTACCTGTCGTTCGTGGTGCGCGGCGGAATCCGCTCTGATGTGACATACGGCTGGGCGAACCACGGGGAATTCGGAACCATGGTTCCGTTCAAGGACTGCTTCGACAAGAAGATCTGGGACCTGGGTGCATCGGTCGGTTACGGCTTCAGCACCCCGGTCGGAGATATTATCGTGGGCGCAGGATTCAACAAGGACCTGCAGCTGTCCCTTTACGTCGAGCTTACGTAATTATTCTTCTTCACTGCTGAAGAGAAGCTGAAGCAGCTGGAGGAAATCGAAATCCTCATCGCCGGACTCCTCGTCCCACGACCAGTCATCCGAGGACCAGTCTTCGGATGACCAGTCGTAGCTGTCGTAGCTGTCGGAGCTTTCATATCCGTAGATGTTCGGGACGCTTACAAGCACCCAGACGCCTCCCTGGGCATCTTCCCAGTATTCGACGATTTCCCTACCCATGACGGCGGCTTCGGCCTCTACATTACGCTCGTTGGCCGAAACTCCGTCGGCATCCGAGTAGGTTGCCTTTGCGCTTGCACCGGACCACTCGGCCACTGCAAGCAGTGCCTGCTTGGTTGCCAGAAGCAGTGAGTCATAGAAGGAGCCGGACTTGGCGTAGCCTTTCTCATAGTGGAACTCATCGGTCTCCGGAACCTTGACCACCCAGTTGGGTCTGGGAATGTTGTTCTTTCCCCACTCGGGAATCATCTGCTGCATTTCGGTGACATCGCCGACTTCCACGTCCTTCCACTGGAAGACTGCGTAGAGCTTGAGGTCTCCGGAACTGCCTTTCCTGACGGTGTAGTTCTTCTGAAGCTCAAGGCTCTTGTCTCCGGACCTGATCCATCCAAGGAAAACGTAGTTGTCCTTCTGCGGGTTGGCCAGCCTGAAGGTGCTGCTCTCGACGGTGTAGGTGGTGGGGTTGGTGACATCGTAGGTGTAGTATCCGCCTGCAAGCTCATATTCGATATTGTAGACTGTCGGTGTCCACACTGCGGTGAACTCCAGCTCCCCGCCGGCTGTCGTGTCTACGACGTATGCCTGCAGCGGCTCTGCATCGGAACCTTCGGCCACCCATCCGGCAAAGTCATAGTTCTCCCTTGTCGGAACGGGGAGCTCGAACGGCTGGTCCAGGATGGTGTAGGTCATGGACTTCCCGTCAAGCTTTCCGCCTGCCGTGTGCAGCCTGATGCCGTAGGTATGTGCACCCCAGACAGCCTCGAGACTGACATCGTGGTCGGTGGTGAGCGTGATGACGTAGTTCTTCACGGGCCTGTCGCCGGAATCCTTGATCCTCCAGCCGAGGAAATCATAGTTATCCCTTACGGGTGAGGGGACGGTGAGGTTTTCTTCCTCGGTCTCGTAGTCTCCGGGAACATCGGTGTCGGCGGGCCATGAGCCACCGTTGAGGACATACGTAATCGTGTAGCCGGACTGTGCTACGACAACTTCCTCAACAGGCGGTTCTTCCTTGGGCTGCGGTTTGGAAGACAGCGTGCCGCAGGAAGTGAGTGACAGTGCCAGCATGACGGCCAACACACACAGGATAAGCAGGTAACTTCTCTTCATGGAAAGTCGGGCCTCCTTCTCATCATCAAGAATTCAGAATATCAGGGTGTACGGGGATTCTTCCGACCCACCCCGCTGGTTAAACTTCCTGATTCCGAAAAGGTTACACCATGTGGGCAAACAGAAACCGGAGGCCGTGTGACCTCCGGTTTTTTCGTGCACCTGGCAGGGCTCGAACCTGTAACCTGCGGATTCGAAGTCCGACGCTCTATCCAGTTGAGCTACAGGTGCTAATGAAAAAGTCCAGCAGTGCTTGCTGGACTTTAGGGTGGAAGAAGGGGCTCGAACCCTCAACAACCAGATCCACAATCTGGCGCTCTACCATTGAACTACTTCCACCATGATGTCGTTTGACCGCTTAAATATGCATTATGCGGTAAAAAAAGTCAATTGTCTTTCAAGCAAACGATAAGGCAGCTTGTCTTCCACATCAGCGGTGCGGCACAGAGGGTGGACACCAGTTCCTTCTCGAGCTTTCCGGCCTCCGTCTGAGAGAGGTCGGGCAGGGCAGGCAGGTAGCTGTTCCTTACCCACCGCTGGACATCGCTCTCCCTTGCGCTTCTGGATTCGGTGAACCTGTAGTCCTCCACGGACACAGAGGAGAATTCCGATTCAAGCAGCTTCACCATGTCATCGCGCGTCGGAACCTTGGCATATATCTTCTTCTCTGCCTTGAGCAGGGTGTCCTGAAGCGGACCCATGTGGATGAAATCGGACAGCCTGGATGCTTCTGAGACTACGGTCTCGCAAAGAACGATGTCGCCTTTCTGTGCCAGGCGCTTTTTTGCTGCCTCCAGCACTTTCCCTGCCTTCCTGAAATCCGTGAGCAGGTTCCTGCCTATTATGTGCTCGAAAAGCAGACCCTGTTCCACACTTGAATCCAGATTGCCCAGAGCATGCTCATAGTCCGGATCGCAGATGAGCCTGGGTGCGCTGACGGAATCCAGAGTCTTCATGTACTGCTGGATGTAGGCGCTTTCCTCCGTGCTCCTGACATGGGCGACCACCAGTCCTTCCGGGGTGTGCCGGTATGCCTCCCAGACCAGAAGCCCGTGGCCTGAGTTGAGGACGAGCACCCTGTCTGACCTGATGATTTCCAGGCACCTGAACATCCTGTCGCGCATGTTCTCAAGCGCCGTGCTCCTTCCGCTTATGGTGCGTCTGAGCCACTGGTCACGCCTGTCGTCAGGCGAGTACGTCAGGTTCTCCGGGAAGGCGTTGATGTCCACGCTCTCCAGCTGGATCTCGCGCCTTCTGTTGACCAGATCCGCGATCTTCTTCTCGTATCCTATGCTGCCCACGTTGTAGAAGACCTTGCCCTGAAGCTCGTTGGGCAGGTACTGCTGGGCAACCCAGTGGTCCTGGTAGGCATGGGGATACATGTAGCCTTCGCCGTGTCCGAATCCCTTGGAGTCCCTGCTTGCGTCACGCAGGTGGTTGGGTACTTCTGCCGCTGCAGATTCCTGCTCAACGGCCTTGAGGGCGTCGAAGAATCCCATCTCGCTGTTGCTCTTGGGGGCAGTTGCAAGATAGAGGGCGGCATGGGCAAGATGATAGCGGCCTTCAGGCATTCCGATTGCGTTGAACGCGGCGGCATCGGACTGAACCACTACTATGGCGTTGGGATCGGCAAGCCCAACGTCCTCGCATGCGCTTATCATCATCCTGCGGAATATGAAGCGGGGATCCTCGCCCGCATAGACCATCTTGGCAAGCCAGTACAGGGCGGCATCGGGATCCGAGCCCCTGAGGGACTTTATGAACGCGCTGATGACGTCGAAGTGGTAGTCTCCTTCCTTGTCATAGAGCACTGCCTTGCGCTGGATGCTTTCCTCAGCGGTTTCTTTGGTGATGTAGACCTTGTCGCCGTCACGAGGTGTGGTGACCACCGCAAGCTCCAGTGCGTTCAGGAGGCTTCTTGCGTCACCGCTTGCCACATCAACCAGATGCTCCAATGCTCCGTCTTCGAAGCTTACATCCAGCTTTCCGTAGCCGCGGTCCTTGTCTCGGATGGCCTGCCATGCGATTTTGGTAAGGTCATCCGACGTCAGCGGCTTGAGCTGGAATATCCTGGATCTGCTTACAAGTGCGGCGTTGACCTCGAAGAACGGGTTCTCGGTAGTTGCGCCGATGAGGATGAACGTTCCGTTCTCCACCCATGGCAGCAGGGCATCCTGCTGGCTCTTGTTCCAGCGGTGTACCTCGTCCACGAAAAGTATGGTACGGGTCCCGTAGAGGTCCAGACGCCGTTTTGCGGCATCGATCTCTTCCCTCAGTTCCTTCACTCCGGAGAGTACCGCATTGATGGTCGAAAAATGACTTCTTGTGGTGTTTGCAATCACGCGTGCAAGCGTGGTCTTTCCCGTTCCCGGAGGCCCGTAGAAGATCACGGACGAGAGCTGGTCGGCCTGGATCGAGCGCCTGAGGAGCCTTCCGGGGCCGATGATGTGATCCTGGCCGATGTACTCGTCCAGTGTACGCGGCCTCATGCGGTAAGCCAGGGGCTGGGATTTCATGTCAACTCTGCTGCTGTCGAACAGTTCTGCCATACCGTCTCCTCATATCAGCCCCAGCACTCTTGCAGCTGTGCTGTCCAGATCCGGATCAGGCGTGGTCCTGATCAGGACTTCCTCCGTGGAAAACACCTTGAAGTAAAGATCCGCCAGATGGGCCGCGACCATGTCCATGACTGTCTCTGCATCGAAATCAGTGGAAAAGGTCTTCAGGTTCTGCCCCGTCAGGAGGTTCGTCGTGTTGACCCATGCGTTGTACTGGATCACTGCCTGCTGCCAGTACGTCGGGTCGATTCCAGTGATGCTCTGCTTTATCACCTGCTTCATCGCGTCGAAATGGAGCCTCCTCATGTACAGGCTTATGGAGCTGCTTCCTGATGAGAGCAATGCACCCGGGTCTGCAAATACCTGATTTGCGGCGATGTCCGCGCTGTACTGCCTGAAGCTCTCATAGAACCCAAGGATGTAGGTGGTGGTCTGGTGCGCCCAGTCCGTCAGTATCCTGTCCATTCCCGGAATGTCATGACGCAGCTGGTTCATCACTATGTATTCGGTTGGAACCATGGGCTCCCTGAACTCGTTCAGACGCATGAACAGCTCCGAGACCGTCCGTTCCTCGATCCGATGCATGACGTAATCCATGGTGAAGGCAACCTCGTCATCCGTGAATGACAGGCTGGTGGTCGTGCAGCAGACCAGAGTAAACGAGACCATGATTGCAAGTATCGCCAGTGCGGCCCGGACGGCCGGGACTCTTTGCCTCATGCTGTGATTCTATCACTTGTTCATATCTTTGAGAATGAGAAACGTTCCCCTCCGGCAAGGGGAAAACCGACCTTGAAGCAGTCCAGCGCCAGAGTGGCCGCCGGGGATGTGCACGGACCGTAGAGCGGATCGCCATCTATGGGCAGTCCAGCCCATGCCAGGTGGGCCCTTATCTGATGCCTGAAGCCACGGGTTATCATGCAGTGCATGATGTCCTGTCCTGCGTACGTTGCGTAAGTGGTGTAAAGCACGGGGGTGTCGGCACGCTTGATATCCTGTATTGCTCTTACCTCTTTTGATTTAGGACCATATGAGCGGAAATAGGACATTATGGTGAATGTGGCGCCCAACCTGAATGCAGGCGGATCAAATCCCCTGAGCCTGTCGTCATGAACCACGCGGGCCTCATAGGTCTTCTCCAGGAGATCCTTCTTCTGGACCTCCATCAGATGATCAAAGGCCTCCTGCGTCCTTGCAAAGACTACCAGGCCGGATGTGGCCGTATCAAGCCGGTGGACGGCTCCGCATTCCCACGGATTGTGCCCGCGCACGGAGAGGATTTCCGGGCACTCGGCCGCCGCCATGCCCAGCAGCGTTCCTTCAGCTTCCTGTCCCTTGAGGGGAACAGTGGGGATTCCGTGAGGCTTGTCGGCAATTATGAAATCCGCATTGCGGAATACAACCAGGCCCATCTGCTTACTGCCCGTACGGCTCCGTGATCACTCCTTCCGGGTTTTCACCGGGACGGCTCGTGACTATCTCTATGCGGCGCTCGATTTTCGACAATTCGTCATCGACTTCCTTTGCAAGCTTCATGCCTTCCTCATAAAGGCCTACCGCCGCCTGAAGATCCGTTGCAGGGTCTGAGAGAGATCTGGAGATGTCCTCCATCCTAGAGAGCTTCTGCTCGAACGTCATTGTTGTTTCCTTCTTTTCAGCCATGTATGACCTCCCGGGCCGTAGTGATTATCTTTCCGTCCTTCAGCGTGAGCGTGAGGCTGTCGCCTTCATTTACCTGAGCTGCAGACCTCACCGTCTTTCCGTCTTCTCCAGCGATTATCCCGTAGCCGCGTTCCAGTACCGCAAGCGGGGAGAGTGCCTCCATCTTGTGCTTCAGCAACTCAGACCTCGATCTTGCTGCATTCATCATGATATCCATCCTGTGCTTCAGCGCGGTGGAATCAGAATCCAGCTGCATCCTGATCCTGTTGAGCCTGCTGTCCAGCTGAGCCCTTGCAGCCGCGGGGGAGAATGCCGCAACGCGGAGCTTTACATTGCCCAGCCTTCCGCTGATTGCTTCATACATGGCTCTTCTGAGCTGGCTGATCTTCTCCAGCTGGTCCATGCTGCTTTCGCACACAAGCTCTGCCGCGGCAGACGGGGTCGGTGCCCTGAGGTCTGCCACGTAGTCGGAAAGCGCCCAGTCTATCTCGTGTCCTACGGCGGAAATGACAGGAATCTGCGATTCATGGATGGCTTCTATCACGCATTCTTCCGAGAAGGGCAGGAGATCCTCTATGCTTCCGCCTCCGCGACCCACTATCATCACGTCCGCCAGCAGGAATTCGTTGACTTCACGTATGCGTGCGGCAATGCTCTGTGCGGCTTCGGCTCCCTGGACTACTGCCGGCAGGATTATCAGGTCCATGCCCATGTTGCGCCTGCCCGTGATCTGCAGTATGTCCTGCAGCGCAGCTCCCGTGGGGCTCGTGACCACAGCAACCCGCTGCGGCCTTCTCGGGATGGGCTTCTTTCCTGCCGGGTCGAAGTATCCCAGGGCATCATACTTGCGCTTGCGCTCCTCCAGCATGGCCAGTATGTCGCCTTCGCCGGCAACCTTCATGGATGTGCAGATTATCTGGTAAGTTCCCCTGGGCTCGAACACGCTGATGCTGCCGGTGACTGTGACCTTCATGCCGTCCTTTGGTCTGAAGTTCACGCGCGGTATGGCCGAGCGCCACATGCAGCAGCCTATCACGGCACTCTGGTCCTTGAGAGAGAAGTACCAGTGGCCGGTGCTTGCCGGCCTGAAGCCCGATATCTCGCCCTCCACCGTAAGGCCGTAGAACGAGCCTTCCAGCGTGGTCTTTATCAGGGAGGTGAGCTCGCTGACGCTGAGCTTGGGGACTGTGTCTTTGAAGAACTGCGTGTCCATGACAACAGGATAGCAGAAACGCCTTGGCGTTGGTATCGTCTGGATCAGGTTTTTGTTGTTGTTTTTGCTGGCTGCGGTTGCTGCTTCAGCTACTTCGACTACGGGAGCTACTTCAGCCAACTTCAGCTAGCATCGGGACAACCCAATGTTGCCAGCATCCGTGTCGTGGAGTATCATCAGAGCCATGAAGAGAATCCTTTTGATCGGCACGGGCGGAACAATCGCCTCCAGACCGACTGATGACGGCCTTGCACCGTCTCTTGCCATCACGGACCTGCTTGAGAAGGTTCCGGAGATAGCGGATTTCTGCGTTCCCGAATGCATGCAGCTGTTCAACATGGACAGCACCAACATACGCCCCGAGCACTGGATTGCCATTGCAAAAGCCGTACGCGACAACTATGAACGTTTCGACGGCTTCGTGATAACCCACGGCACCGACACAATGGCATACACGGCTGCCGGCCTGAGCTACCTCATCCAAAGCAGCGCAAAGCCCATCGTCATAACGGGTGCACAGGTCTCTGCTGTACAGAGCGATTCCGATGCCAGACGCAACCTGATCGATGCCTTCCTCTGTGCCTCGGACAAATCCAGCCACGGCGTACTTGTGGTGTTCTCCGGCTCGATAATCCTTGGCACAAGGGTCAAGAAGAACTACACAAAGCGCTTTGCGGCCTTTGCAAGCGTCAATTATCCCGAGGTCGGGCGCATCCAGAGCGGCAGGGTCTTCTGGTTCGTGCCCCAGGTTCCTGATGCGGATGTCAGCTTCCACGACAGGCTCTGCACCGACGTGGGGCTGCTCAAGCTGTACCCCGGCATGCCGGAGGATGTCATGACGTTCATGATAGAACGCTATGAGGCCCTTGTGGTGGAGTGCTTCGGCGTGGGAGGACTGCCGGAATACTATGAGTTCTATTCGCACATCAGGCAGGCTGCTTCAGAGGGTAAGGTATTCGTCATGACCACGCAGGTGCCAAACGAAGGCAGCGATCTGGGGCTGTATAAAGTGGGACACCGCCTGATGACGGTGCCCAACGTACTGGAATCAAGGGACATGACCAGCGAGGCCGCCCTTGCCAAGCTCATGTGGATACTCGGACAGACAAAGGATCCCGAGGCTGTCAGGACGCTGTTCTACACCCCCGTGGCACACGACATGATCATGCGCGACTGATGTTAGCTGAAGATGACTGAAGTAGCTGAAGTAGCCCCGCCTCAGTTCCACGGCTGTCTTTCAGTACAGACTTTTTCCCCTGTTTCACAAGCCTTCTGCATCAGCAGCATGGTGTATGCATCCTGCAGGGCTTCCTGAAGAGGATAGGGGGATCCGGCAAGACCTTTGCCGTACAGCGATGCCTGCTGCAGCATGATTGCCATTGCCGTCTCGTCCTGTGCAAGACCGCACAGTCCGAACGGCGGCTCGTACACGGTATCTCCGTTGAAAAGCACGGAAGTGACTTCCTCTATGCTCCTGAGGTTGGGATTGTCGTATTCCGTATCAACTGTCCGTGTACTGATTACCACCGCCTCACGCCGGGCGGTGTTCGAGGCATCCAGCCAGTCCACGGTGTCGTCTATGATTTCTCCTCTGCATCCAAGAAGACGCATGGTGTTCCTTCTGATGGGTGAGCGGTACTGCTCGCCGTCGAAGTCGTAGAAGGCAACCTTGCCGCATGCGAACTCGAATGCGGCGACGGTTCGTTTCTTCATGGCAGTGCGCCCGTCACTGAAGGAGTCATATCGGGTGAGTGTCTCCGTAACGGGGAACTCATAAGTCTTTGCCGTAACGGAGAACTGCTCGCTCTGATCCAGACATAGAAGTGCCCGTATGAGGCTTATGCCATGATATTCATGGGCAAATGAGGCATTCAGGCTATCGTTTCCTCCGAGAATGCCGCTTTGTGCAATCCGGATCAGTGAGCTGTAGACCGGGTATCTGCGGTACTGCTCGTTCACCACCAGTTTCTTTCCGCTGCAGTGCATTTCCCAAAGCTTCAGCAGCTTGGGATACTCAAGTGCGGCCGGCGTCTCAGATAAAACGCAGAAACCCATGTCCATCCAGTGCATGGCAACATCGGCAACGGAGGCCTTGTTGACCGCAACCACCACAAGGTCTGGCTTCATGTCCACGCATTCCTTTTCGGATACTGTCGTGTAAATCCTGTTTTCCGCCGCCATGCGGGAAGCTTTCTCTTCTGTCCTGCAGAGCATGGCGCAGAGCTCGAAATGATCGGGCAGGGCCTTTGCTATCCTGACGTAGTAGAGGGATCTCCACCCCGATCCCACGATGATGAACCTTGTTTTCTCCATACCGCCCTCCTTTGGGAAATTCTAACAGGCCGAACGGACAATTGAAACCATAATTGAAACAAGTGGTTTTATAAGATAGTATACCCGAGGCGTCGGAAAGGTATTTAAGGATAGGAGTTCTTTCGATGATCAGAAAGCTTACCAAGCAGATGCTTTTGGCACAGGTTCTCTCTGTTCTCACCACATCGTTGTGCATGTTGGTGGACAGCATCGTCATCGGACGTTTTCTGGGCGTTCGTGCCATGGCCGCATACGGTCTTTCAAGTCCGATACTCCTGATCATAGGAGGAATAGGTACCATCCTCTCTGCAGGTGTCCAGGTTTCATGCAGCAAATCCATCGGAAAGGGACTGATAGAGGAAGCCAACGTAGGCTATTCGTCGGCTGTGGGATCATCGCTCTTCATTTCCCTGTTCTTCCTTCTTTTCGTGTTTGCCTTCCAGAATCTGATCCCCACGTGGATGGGCGCCGGGACATCGGGCCAGCTCTTCGATTCCACACGCGGATACCTTCTGGGATTTTCGATCGGAGCTCCGGCATGCGTAACGGCACTTGTCCTGATTCCTTTCCTTCAGATGGCGGGACAGATGGGACTTCTTATCTGTGCCGTGGTTGCGATGACTGTGACAGACGTTGCCCTTGATCTTCTGAACGCAATGGTTCTCCACTGGGATCTTTTCGGAATGGGACTTGCATCGGCAATCAGCTATTACGTCGCCCTTCTTGTCGCCATCTGGTATTTCTTCTCCAAGAAGGGAATCTTCAAGTTCAGGTTCAGGAACGTGAGGCTCTCCAAGGTCGCGGAACTGGTGAAGAGCGCAATCCCGTCGGTGTTCAACATCGGAACGGGCGTGATTCTGGTGTTCGTGATCAACAAGATACTGCTCGGACTCAACGGAAGCCTCGCCGTTGCTGCATATTCGGTCATGACTACGATAGGAAATGCGAGCAACTGCATATCCACCGGTGTTTACGGCGTGTCGCTTACGCTCACCGGCGTGCTGTATCAGGAAGAGGACAAGACGGGCCTCAAGGTCATGCTCAAGACCCTGATGCCGCGCTGTGTCTTCATGGGAATCGCTGTCGGGGTATTCCTTGCAACATGTGCTCCGGCGCTTGTGGACCTGTTCCTGACGGACAAGACGGGTCTGTCCAGACAGATGGCGATA
>Ga0310696_10006331_pt1 | contig 14077 bp, 10 predicted proteins | sample AusTroGonzalo_MG_4_FD_203885 | JGI IMG/M metagenome (GOLD analysis project Ga0310696, IMG submission 203885) | Bovine rumen microbial communities from tropical cattle in Woodstock, Queensland, Australia - Gonzalo_02 (v2) (version 2) | ecosystem: Host-associated > Mammals > Digestive system >...
TCCAGCACATCAAGGACAGTATCCGCCAGAATACCCCGCGTATCCTGGAAACGGCCTTCCTGCCGGATTCCCTGTACTATAAGCGCCTGGTCACCTGGCGGCACAACCGCCTGTACAACAGCATAGAACTCTTTGAGTGGGACACCACCGCCAATTATCATTTTTACGACTACCCGTTCATGCGCAAGGACGTGGGCGCCTCCTGGCTGGGCATGCCGGGCAGCGCGGTGCAGCAGTACAATTTCTTCCAGAGGGGCAACGACGTCTCCACCAGTTTCTATGCTCCCCTGGAATCCTGGACCTATACGCCGGAGAATCTTGCATGGTTCAACACCAAGACGCCTTACACGGAACTGGAATACTACGGCAACATCTTCAACAACAGTACCCTGAGCGCCGACAATTTCCGAGTGTTCACCACGCAGAACATTCTGCCGGAACTGAACATCGCCCTGGAAATGAAGCGGTACGGTGGCGCCGGTAACCTGAAAAACGAAGAGACCAAGAACAAGACCTACGTGGTGGCCGGCAACTATATGGGCAAGAAGTATCTGGCCCATGCCGGCTTCATCTACAACGGTGGCACCCGCCAGGAAAGCGGCGGCGTGCAGGACAACATGTGGGTGAGGGATACCACCGTGGACGTGAGGGAAATCGACGTGAACCTGGCATCGGCCACCAACCGTTACAGGAAGACGAGTTTCTTCCTGGACCAGAGTTTCCGCATCCCCTTCGAGTTCCTGGAGAAAATCAAGCATCGCAAGGACAGTACCTGGACGCCCTCCGATACCCTGAACAAGGACATCACCACGGGATTCATCGGCACGTCCAGCGAATATACCATCTACTCCAAGAAATACGTGGACAACACGTCTTCCGCCCTGTCGGCCTTCTACCGGGACGTCTTCTACATCAATCCCAACAAGAGCACCGACTCCCTGCGCACCGCGCGGTTGGAGAACCGCATCTTCCTGCGGCTGCAGCCCTGGAAGGAAGACGCCATCGTGTCCAAACTGGAGGGCGGTGTAGGCAGCCGCATCCAACGCTTCTACCTGCAAACCCCCAACGAAGTCCTGTACAAGGCCGTCAACAACCGTTGGAACAGCTTCTATGCCTATGCCGGCGCCGAGGGCCAGCTAAGCCGATATTTCAGCTGGGACGCCACAGGGCTGTTCAACTTTGCGGGCCATGAAGCCGGAGACTTCTACGTCAAGGCCAACGCGCAGGTGAGTTTCTATCCCTTCCGCAGGGCCAAAAACAGTCCCATCACCCTGGGCGCCCACTTCGAGACCTCACTGACGGAACCGGACTTTTACCAGCAGCATTTCTACTCCAACCACTACAAGTGGGAAAACGATTTCGGAAAGACATCCACCACCAAGGTGCATGCCACCCTGGACATTCCCAAGTGGGGGCTCAAGGCCCAAGCAGGCTACGCTCTCATCAAGGGATACAACTACTATGATACCCTGGGCGTGGCCCGGCAGAATACATCGGCTATGAGCGTCCTGATGGCCAGCATATCTCACCACCTGGCGCTGGGGCCGCTGCACCTGGAGAACTCCGTCCTCTTCCAGACATCGTCGGCCCAGGACATCCTGCCGCTGCCCACCCTGGCCCTGAACCTGCGATATTACCTGCAGTTCAACATCGTGGACCCCAAGGTACTGCAGATGCAGATCGGTATCAACACGCGCTTCACCACCAAGTGGTACGCGCCTTCGTACAATCCCGTTTCCGGCACATTCGCCCTGCAGACCGAGCAAAAGTACGGAGAAGTCCCCGTCACGGACATCTTCATCAATATGCAGTGGAAGAAGTGCTGCATCTTCCTCAAATATGAGAACGCCGGCCGCGGCTGGCCCAGCCGTGCACACGACTACTTCACCGCCAACCACTACATCCAGACAGCCCCGGCCCTTAAACTGGGCATCTCCTGGCCCTTCTATCCCAGGCTTGGGGCCGCCCGCACCTTGTCGGCCCGCGCATCCAGCGGCAACTTCGGTGGCGGAGGCGCCAACAACCAGGGCAACAACCAGGGCAATAACCAGAGAGGCAACCAGAGAAATTCTTCCAGATGAGCAGGCGGGGCATCATATTCGCCGCTGTGACATCGGCCTTGCTGCTGATGATTCCCATCACCGGTTCCCGGCGCTCCACCGCCATGCCGCCGGACACCACCCTGCAATGCATGATTCCGGAGGAGGACGCCCCCTTCCAGCGTAACCTGGTGGAAAAATACGCCCAGGACAACAACATGGACATCCACATCCATACCGGCAACTGGCCGCTGGATTCCCTTGTGAGCGGCACCGTAGACCTGATGATTGTCTCCGAGGACGAGTATCCCGTACCGGACGGCGCCGTCTTCTCCCGCGCCTTTGCCGACGGTACCGTATGGGCCGTACGGGCCGATGAAACGGAAGCCCTACGCCGCATCAACCGCTGGATTACGGAACTCACCGCCTCTGAACGCTTCAACCGCATGCAGAAACGTTATCTTTCCGGCAAGACCGTCAGCCTAACCTCCATCTCCCAATACGACAACTTACTGCGGCAGAACGCCGACAGTATCGGATGGGACTGGCGCCTGCTGGCCGCCGTGGTTTACCATGAATCCCGATTCCACAACGAAGCCACCTCCCACAAAGGCGCCCGCGGCCTGATGCAGATTCGCAGCAGCCGTTACACGGAAGAGGAACTGTCCAACCCGGCCCGTAACCTGTCTGTGGGCTCCCGGTACCTGCACCGGCTGGAAACCCGCTACACCACCGCCGATCCCATGGAAACGGTCAAATTCTGCCTGGCCGCCTATAATTATGGAGAAGGCAAAGTGTCCCGACTCATCGCCAGGGCCGATACCCTGGGCCTGGACGCCACTCGCTGGGACAATGTGGCCACCCTGCTCCCCCAAGGCCACCACACCGTCGCCTACGTGAACAACGTTCTGGACACATACGCCTATTATTCACGTCTGTATCCCCGGTAAACGATCTTCACCTGATTAGCGGGAAGGCACACACTCCCGAATCCGTGGCCACCCTCGGCCGCGTAAGAGGGAGGGGCCCACAGTCAATTCCCGGAAGGAATGACGCATGGGAGGGGTCGCGAAGCGACGATTCGGGAGTGTGTGCCTTCCCGCTAATATCAGTCGGCCTTGACGGTTTTGGCGGGGTCGATGGAGGCTACAACTAATGAAGGGAGCCAGAGAAGGGCCAGGATGCCCAGGAAAGCGGCGACATCGGCCAGTAAGATCCACAGGATATTGATATGGATGGGGACCCAGGCCACGAAGTAATTGGCGGGGTCCAAGGGAATGAGGTGCGTGGTGCCTTGGATAAGGCAGAAAAGCAGGGCAAGGCCGTTGCCGATGAGCATGCCTTTGAGGACGGCCTCGGCGCCGATGCGCACGAACAGGCGGCCTACAGCCTTGTTACTCATGCCCAGCGTCTTGAGCGTGCCGATGGTGGAAATATTCCTGAGCAACATGATCAGCAGGCCGCTTACCATGTTGAAACCGGCTACGACGGTCATCAGGATAAGGATGACCACTACATTAAAATCCAGCAGTTTGAGCCAGTCGAAGATTTGGGGATAAGTGTCCTCCGAGGAAGCCACATAAAGCGATTCTTCCTCCGGATGGCCGCTGTCCAGCAGGATATGGCCGATACGCCCCGCCGTCTCTTTGCGCGGCGCACCCTCCGAGAGGGACACATCCAGGCAGGAAACCTCATCGGCATCCCAGCCATTCAGGCGCTGGATGTCTTCCAGGCGGGCATAGACCAGCAGATTGTCGTCCACTTCCACCAGGTCCCGGTGGATGGCGGTAATGTGGAACTTCCTCACGCGGACCTTTTCCCCCACAAAATAAGTGAGAAGGTCGTCGCCCACGCCCAGGCCGGTAATCTCGGCCAGACGGTGCGGAATAGACACTGCCAGGGATGGCCGGTCGGTGCCGGCCATGACGTCACCCCCGGCCTGACCGGGGGTCTCCACGACGCCCTTTACAACCACGCCGTGGATGATGTCTCCGTTCTTCACGATGCCGGCGCGGACGGCCACGGGCTGGATGGCTTCCACGCCCGGAAGGGCCAGGATGGCTTCTTCCGACGGCAGGTGGGCAGGAATGGGGACAGGGTCCCCGTTGGCGGAGACATACGGCATGATGCGTACATCACCGGTCATGGCCGCCACCCCGTCCCGGACGGATTTCCGGAAACCGGCGCTGACGGCCACGGCCACGATGATGACAAAGAAACTGACGGCGATAGCTATCGCCGCCACGTTTCCTTGAAATTTAAGTTTTCTCGATATGAAGCTCTCGGCTACCAAATGTGCACGCGCTCTTCTTCCGGACGGAACATGGCGTCACCCTCATGGATGTCCCATGCATCGAAGAAGGTCTGGAAGTTACGCACAGACACATTCACACGGTTCACAGCCAGGGAATGCGGGTCCATGTTGGTGAGACGGGCTTTTTCCTGGTCGGTGATGTTCTGAGCCCAGATGGCGCCATAGCTCAGGTAGAAGCGCTGGGCACGGGTGAAGCCGTCAATCATGGGATCCTTCTTGTTGCCCACGGCATTCTCCATGGCAGTGAAAGCGATGGACAGGCCGCCGTGGTCTCCGATATTCTCACCCAGGGTGTAGCGGCCGTTGGCGTGTACGCCGGGCAGAACCTCGACAGCGTCGAACTGGGCAACCAGCTTATCTCCCAGGGCGTCGAACTTGGCCTTATCCTCGGCCGTCCACCAGTTCACCATGTTGCCGTATGCGTCGAACATGGAGCCCTGGTCGTCGAAGCCGTGGCTCATTTCGTGGCCGATGACCACGCCGATACCGCCGTAGTTCACGGGCTCGTCGGCCTCCGGATCGAAGAACGGCTTCTGCAGGATGGCTGCCGGGAAGCAGATCTCGTTGGTGGTGGGGTTATAGTAGGCGTTCACCGTCTGGGGAGTCATGCCCCATTCGGCCTTGTCAGTGGGTTTGCCCAGCTTGTCCAGGTTGTCCTTCACGTACCAAGCGCTGGCGTTGCGGAGGTTCTCATAATAACCCAGGGTGGGATCGATGATGAGGGTGCTGTAGTCCTTCCATTTGTCGGGATAGCCGATCTTCACGGTGAAGGCGGCCAGTTTCTCGCGGGCCTTGGCCTTGGTCTCGTCACCCATCCATTCCAGGGCGTCGATGTGCTGGCCCAGGGCGGTGCGGAGGTTCTCCACCAGGGTGACCATCTTCTGCTTGGAGCTTTCCGGGAAGTAGCGGGCTACGTACATCTCACCCACGGCCTCTCCCAGGATGCCGTTGGGAACGCTCATGGCACGCTTCCAGCGGGGCTGCTGCTCCTGGGCGCCGCCCATCTGGTGGGAGAAGAACTCCCAGCTGGCGGTGTAGAAATCGTCGGACAGGGCGCCGCACTGGCCGCTCACAAACTGGCACAAAAGGTAAGCCTTGAGGAATTCCAGGTTCCTCTTCTGGAGCATATCGGAGAGGGCGTCAAAGTAGCTGGGCTGCTGCACGATCACTTTCTCCTGGGGAGCCACGCCGGCGGCCTTGCAAACGAGGTCGAAGCGCAAACCGGGCCACTTGGCAAAGATTTCTTCGCTGGACATGGGGTTGTAGATGGCCTGCATGTCGCGGTTCTGCTCACGGGACCAGAAGGCCTTAGCCATGGCGTTTTCCACCACCAGGTCCATATCGACCCACTTGTCGGCCTCTTTTATGCCGGCGAGTTCCATGGCCTTGATTAGGAAGTTGCGGTAGCCTTCGTACAGGGCCTTGTTCTCTTCCTTAAGGTAATAGTCGCGGTCTCCCATTCCCAGGCCGGCCTGGCTCATATAGAGGACCTGGACGTCGGAATTGGTGAGGTCGGCATCTACGCCGAAGCCCATGAATCCGCCTTCTCCATAGAGGTTCATCTTACCCAGGAGGGTCATCATCTCCTCTTTGCTCTTGATGGCGCGGATTTCATCGATGTACTTCTGGATGGGCTGGGCACCCACGGCGTTGCGGGTGGTAGAGTCCAGGGCCATCTTGTACAGGTCGCTGATTTTCTGCTCTACGGTGCCGGGGGTGGCTTCCAGGGTAGCCATGCTCTCGAACAGGGCGTTCAGGTTTTCCTGGGCCTGCTCACGCAGGGCGTCGAAACTGCCGTAGCGGGAGAATTCGGGGCGCAGGGGGTTATTGGCCTGCCAGCCGCCGGTAGAATACTGATAAAAATCTTCCTTGGGGCTCACGGACGGGTCCAGCGAGCTCATGTCAAGGGCGGGGGCCCCACTCTTGGTGGCGCATGCTGCAAATGCAAGCACAGACATCATAAAAACTAGCGTCTTTTTCATATTGATTAAGGTTACTGTTTCCAGTTCGTAATTTGCAAAATTACACAATAATACGGATATTTGTACGCTCAAACGGACATTTTATGCAATTTAAAAATATAGGTATCCGCTATGGAATCTCCACCCTGGGGCTCATCATCGTGGCACTGGGCGTGGGCATCTCCATCAAATCCAACCTGGGCATCGCTCCGCCTTCCTGCCCGCCCACCATCCTCAACCTCCGGTGGACGGCCATTTCCGTGGGCACTTTCACCTGGATGATGCACCTGGTCTTCATTGCCGCACAGGCCCTCATCCTGCGGAAAGAATTCAAGCTGCGTTACCTGATGCAGATCCCCGCCGCCTTCGTATTCGGCTATTTGTGCGACGCTTCCATCTGGCTGTTCGACGCCTTTACCCCCTGCACCAGCTATCCGGTCCAAATCCTGCTGTGCCTGGCATCGGTGGTCCTTACCGCCATCGGCATCAAGTTGGAAGTGATAGGAGACGGCTGGATCCTGGCCGGAGACATGACTGTTGCTGTCCTGGCCCGCGTGACCAAGACTCCCTTCAGCACGGTAAAAGTAATCTTTGACGTAGCCCTGGTTGTACTCACCGCCGTCTTTGCCTGGTTCGCCTTCGGCCTTCTCACCGGAAACGGCGCCACGGTGGTCATCCGGGAGGGAACGCTCATCCTGGCCATCCTCACCGGCCTGTGCATGCGTCTGACCGACCCCTTCATCGACAAGATTCTGGGCCCCATCATCCCCAAGGATGAATAAAGCCGCTCAGATTGTCCGCGACTGGATGCTTCCCGGGGCCATCGTCCTGGGAACCACCCTTTATACCATCTATCACCTTTCCCCCTCCCTGCACTCCTATGGGCACTGGCTGCATCCCCTGGTGAGTGACGGCCAGCGGCTGGTCATCGCCATCCTGCTGTTCTTCCAGTTTGTGAAGATCTCCCCGCACGACCTCCGCATCACCCGATGGCACTGGAAGGCGTTGGGTATTCAGGCGGGCCTTTTCCTGGCACTGGCCGCCTGCATCGCCTTCATGGAAGCCGGTCCTGCCCGCATGCTGCTGGAATGTGCCATGCTCTGCTTCATCTGTCCTACCGCCGCTGCGGCAGGCGTCATCACCGACCGTCTGGGCGGAGACCTGGCGGCCACCGTCACCTACGTGGTCATTATCAACGTGGCGGCCACCTTCCTCATTCCGCTGGTCATCCCCATGGTGAATCCTTCGGCCCAAATGGGATTCTGGACCTATGTGTGGCACATCGCCCAAAGGATTTTCCCTATCCTTATCCTGCCCGGCCTGCTGGCCTGGCTCATCCGTTACACCACACACCGCCTGCAGCGCGCCCTCATGCGCTGGGCGGGGAATTCGTTCTATGTGTGGGGCGTAGGCCTTACCCTGGCCATGATTCTGGCCACCCGTGCCCTGCTGCTGAGCAACCTGGGTCCCTGGTCCGTTGCCGGCATCGTAGCCGTATCCATGCTTTGCTGCTTCCTGCAGTTCTTCGCCGGGCGCCGCATCGGCTCCATCACCGGCGGCCAAACCCTGGGCCAGAAGAACACCGGCTTCCTCATCTGGCTAGGATACAATTATTTAACCCCAGTCACTTCCGTAGCCGGGGGTCTTTATGCCATCTGGCAAAACCTGTTCAACTCCTGGGAACTGTACAGGAAAGAACATCCGGGCGAATAATGCCTTCCCGCTTACAATCTTAGTCTGAAAAATGGCCCAAAACAATTTAAGATCGTCAGTGGTGACGATCTTAGTTTGAAAATAGGGGGTATTTCAGGTTAAGATTGTTTAGATCCGGGCCTCACGGAAAACCTCCAGGATGGAGGGATAGGTGTTTTTGAGGAAGGGCGGCAGGGAGCTTTTGGCCACCCAGGCCGCTTTGGTTATGTCTTCTTCCCGCTGGGGGGTGAGGTTGGTGGGGTCTGTGTACAGCATGTCGTACCACCAGGTGTGCTTGAGATGCCACTGGTTATTGCGGTAATACACATGGTCTGTGATGCAGATGAGCCGCCGCAGTTCCAGCTGGTCCACGCCGGTCTCTTCCTGCACTTCCCGCATGGCGCACACTTCGATATCCTCCCCTTCTTCCTGATGGCCCTTGGGCAGGTCCCAGAGGCCGTTGCGGGAGATGAGGAGGTAATCCCCGCGCCGGTTGCTCACCAGTCCTCCGGCGGCGTTCACTTCCCTGAACTCGGCACAGATGCGCCGATAGGTCTTTTCGATATCGGCAGTGGGGATATAAATCCGGGAAAGGGTGTCCTGTACCTCGAACATACGCACCAGCGAAGGGATGTCGATGATCTCCCCCACGTGGAACTCCACGGAGTTAGGGTCGGCCAGGGCTTCCTCGGAAGGGGAACAAATAATGATGCAGCGTTTCTCGAAGTAGATTTTGTGCATGATTTTTGCTAACTTTGCGTATCACAAAGATAAGAAAAGATGACCAATATAGAAAGCAAGCACGGAATTGTTTCCCGCCAGCCGTACGAGCTGTACATGTCCTTCACAGACCTGTCCAACCTGGCCAAGATGCTGCCGGAAGACAAAAAGGAGATGGTAACGGCCGACATGGATACCCTCAGCGCCACGGTGCAGGGCTTCAATATTGGCGTAAAAGTGCACCAGAGAGTGCCCTACAGCCGCATCGAGCTGGTAGATTACGGCGCGCCCTTCGCCTTCCATGTGGTGCTGCACTTTGAGCCGGCAGCCGAAAATCCCTATCATACGGATTTCTGGATTACGGTAGAGGCCGACCTCAACCTGATGATGAAGATGATGCTCTCCGGCAAGGTGAAGGAAGCCCTGGACAAAGTGGTGGACGGCCTTGTGGACGCCTCCAACGGCAAGATGCCCGAAGGCTTCGACGTATCCAAGTGGGCCGGCCAATAGTGTTCCCCGATGGCTTCATAGAACTGCTGCAGGCCTCTACAGGCCAGGCAGACGTGGTGGCGGAGGCCCTGCAACAGGCGCCTTCGGTTTCCATACGCCTGAACCCTTCCCAACTCACGGAATGCCCTTTCCCGGACGCCCAAAAAGTAGCATGGAGCCCATACGGATACCTGCTCAAAGAACGCCCCGTCTTTACGCTGGACCCGCTGTTCCATGCGGGCTGCTATTACGTGCAGGACACATCGGCCATGTATGTGGGCCACGTTTTCCGGCAGGTGACGGACCGTCTGCAGCCCGGATGCCGGGTACTGGACCTCTGCGCCGCGCCCGGCGGCAAGACCACGGACCTGGCCGCATCCCTGAGGGAACGCTTCGGAGACCGTTATTCCCTCCTGGCCAATGAAGTGATGCGCAACCGTTATTCTGTCCTCCGCAGCAACGTGGAAACCTGGGGAGATTCCCGCGTGGACACCGTCTCGCGGGACCCTTCGGCCTTTGGCGACGAGCCGCTGTTTGACGCCATCCTGGCCGATGTCCCCTGCTCCGGCGAGGGGATGTTCCGTAAAGACGCGCAGGCCGTGGCCGAATGGAGTCTCAAGACCGTGGAATTCTGCGCGGCCCGTTCCCGGCGCATCCTGGCCGATATCTGGCCCACGCTGGTCCCCGGCGGCATCCTCATCTACTCCACCTGCACCTTCAATCATCTGGAAAACGACGACACCGTAGCCTGGATAGCCGCAGAGCTGGGGGCCGATGTGCTCCCCCTCCCGGCCTTCCCGCCCGTGGTGAACACGCAGTACGGCCAGCTTCTCCTCCCCGGCCTGGTACCCGGCGAAGGCCAGTACGTAGCCGCCCTGCAAAAACACGGAGACTGCGCTCCAGGGCAGTGCGGGAGCGCGTTTCCCGTCGCAAAAAAGAGGGCCGATGCTCCGGGAAACGCATCTCCCGCCCTGCTGAGTTTCCCCCCGCTGGTGAATGTGGACCGGATGACGGCGCTGCATTACTTGCACGGGGACGCCATCGTCCTTCCCGCAGACGCTCCCACGGGTCCGGTGACCATCGGCTATGAAGGCCATCCGCTGGGTCCGGCCAAGAACCTGGGAAAACGCTGCAACAACCTCTATCCCAAGAATAAACGCATACGAATGGATATCCGATGAAAAGACTGCTGATACTGTCCCTGGCGGCGTTCCTGCCGCTGTTTGCATCGGCCCAGGAAGCTATCTCCCAGGCCGAATTCCTGCGCCGGTACAACAACCTGACCGAGCGCGTGGGGCCCGCCGGCCTGGGCGTGGAAACCCTGCTGAACAAGTGGGAGGCCACCTGGCCCGAAGACCCGCAGCAGTATGTTGCGCGCTTCCGCTTCTGCTTCGAGCGCTGCCGCACCTCGCACATAGAGGAACTGCCGGCTGACAAGTACCTGGGCCAGCCGCCGCTGCTCCCCATGACCGATTCCCTGGGCAACAAGCACAATTACTTCGAAATCCAGGACTTTGACGACGACCTCTTTGCCGATGCCAACGCCGCTATCGGCCAGGCCATCACCCTGAAACCCTGGCGGCTGGACTGGCGCATGGCCCGCATCGACGCCATGATTGCCTATGAAAAGGACAAGCCCGAAATGGCGCTCCAGGAGCTGACAGCCCTGGTGGACAAGCATTACAAGGAAAAGCCGGTCTGGGAGTTCGGCGGTATGGACGGAGTGACGGAAGAACAGTTCCGCGCCTTCATGCAGGACTACTGCGTGGTGTTGTTCCGGCTGGGGACCGATACATCGGCCCAGGCCTTCAAAAACCTGTCCCAGCACATGCTCAAATACTGCAAGGACGAACCCCTGTTCCTAAACAACCTGGGCAGTTATCACCTGGTGCGCAAGGAGTACAAACAGGCCCGCAAATACTACGACCAGGTCCTGAAAAAGAACCCCGGAGACATGATGGCCCTGCAGAACAGCATCCTTATGGCACGGGCCATGAAGGACGCAAAACTGGAGAAAAAGTATCGCGAGCAGATGAACGCCTACAAAGAACAGTAGGCGCTGAGGGCCTTGCGGTAGGCAATCTGGCGGGACAGGAGGTTCTCCCGGGCTGTGGTCACTTCCAATGACGCCTTCATCAGATCCGAGGCCGTAATGCGGCCGGCGGCATACTGGGCCCGCATCTGGGCCAGTAGTTCTTCTGCCACATCCACGGCATCAGCCGTAACTTGGAGCTGGTCCCAGGCCGATTCCATTTCCAGACGCAATTTAGCTTCCAGCAGCTGGAGTTTTTCCTGCAGGTATTCCGTATCCAGGGTGGCCTGTTTTACCTGGTAATCGTAACGCTTGGAACGTTGTATGGCCTTGCCCATGTCGGTGATGGGAATCTGGAGCGTGGCAAAGACGGCCCCGTTGGCACGGCCGGGAGTGGGCCTTGACAGTTGGCTGTAGCCGTACATGGCCCCTATGGCCAATTGGGGCATCAGTTCTCCCACAGCCATCTTCTTTTGCAGTTTGGCTGCCTCAACCTGCATATCCAACAGACGGAACTGCAGGGTGCCCGGAATATCTGGAGTCAGGACCTCCTGGGGGGACGGAAGGTTATCCATGGTGCCCAGCAATTCTGTCGAGGACAGATCCTGGTACCGGTAATGATAGCCGATGTCCGAAAAAAGGTCCATCTTGGCAAGGGCCAGGCCGCCTTCCAGCAAACGCTGTCCGGCTTCCAGCTCGCCTTTGCGCAGACGGAGTTGGAGAAGGTCGGTCTGCAGGGCCAAGCCCGCTTCTACGGCAGCCGAAAGGTCTTTTTCCAAGGAAGAGAGCAGGCAGGCCGTCTGGTCCAGGATGGCGCGTTTTTCCTGCAACGCCACCACGCGCCAATACTTGCTTTCCACAGTGTCCCGCAAGGCGGAACGGGTAAGGGAATCCTGCAGGACGGCGGCATCCACGCCCAGCCGGGCAAGACGGTTGCCGTTGATGATGCGGCCGCCGGCATAAAGCGGCTGTATCACGGATACCGAACCGCCCCAACCGCTTTGGAAACGGTCGAAATAGGGTTTGATGCCGTTCTGGTAGGCCAGGTCCGTTATTTCCGTGCGCAAGACGTTGGCGGCGTCAGAGTTACCTAAAAAGTCCTTGAGCGTAAGATGCAGCAGCGGATGCAGGGCATCGTAGCCAAATGCCGTTACGGAGACACGCGGGAAATATTCCCACAGGGCCTCGCCGCGCTGGGCACGCGCCATGTCCACCGTCAGGGACGAGCGGCGGGACTGATACCCGTTTTCTTGAGCCATCGAAAGGCACTCTTCCAGGCTCAGGGACTGTGCCGCCGCCATCAGCGGCAGACAGGAAAGAAGCACTATGAGCAGGCGGCGTTTCATTTCTTGCGGGCGTTTTTAAACAGTTGCCAGTAGGACACCGGCATCACCAGGGTGATGAGGAAGATGGTAAGCATGGTGCCGAAGCAGATGACCACGCCCATGGGCATCCAGAGAAGGTCTCCGCTCAGGATCATGGGGAGCACACCCAGCGCCGTGGTGCAGGAGGTGAGGAAGATGGGGCGCATGCGCCGCTGACCCGCATGGAGGGCTGCGTCGTGCACGCTCTCACCGCCCAGGGTATGGGCTTCTTCGGCATACTCGAACATGAGGATGCCGTTTCTCACGATGATACCCACCAGCGAAATGAGTCCCAGCGCGGCAGTAATGGAGAAATCCAAGTTAAAGAGCCACAGGCCGAAAGAAGCCCCGAACAGGCACAGCAGGCTGAGGGCCATGGTAAGGGCGGCGATACTGGCCTTCCGGAAGTGGATGAGCAGGAAGATGAACAGGATCAGGCAGGCGGCCAGGAAGGAATAAATGATTTGCGGGGCCACCGTCCGGTTCATGTTGGAGAGGCCCTGATAAATGACCTTTACCCCGTCCGGAAGCGTGGGAATGATTTCCTTATCCATAAAGGCCCGGAGCTTTTCCTCCACCTCGGGCTGGTTGGAGCCCATTTTGAGGTCGCAGCTAACGTTCACGGATTTTTGACCGTTTTGCCGGTACAGGTGGGACAGGGCCCAGTCGGGCTCTAGGGAAGCCACCCGCCTCAGAGGCACGTTGAGCCCGGGGATACCGGTGGCCACCATGGCATCGGCCAAATCTGAATAGCCTTCTCCCAAAGTAGAATACAAATTGACAGGCAGGGCATACTCCCCTTCCCAGAGGGTGGCGATGGTCTGTCCGCCCGTGATGGTGGCCAGGTTCAGGGAAAGCAGTCCCTTGGAAACGCCCAGGCGCGAGGCTTCATCGGGGTCCAGCACCACGTTCAGTGCCGGAGCGAAGTCGTCGGTCTCGCTGTGCACCCAGTGCGTCTGTGCACTCAGGGAAGAGAGGAAGGCCGATATCTTTTGCGCAGGCTCCAGCAGGTCCTCCCGATTCTCTCCCATGAGACAAACCGACACCGGGGCCGGCACCACCTGGTAATCCATCTGCTTAAAGTGGATGCGGGTATCGGGGAACATGTGCTCGTACCATTCGGTGAAATCCCGGAGGATATCCACCGTAGAAGGGGCCGACACCGTGCGCACAATAATCTGCGAAGTCTGCGGAGAGGGCATCACCGGGGCATAGGTGGCCACAAAACGCGGGGCGGCCATACCGGTAAAGGAGGTGGCCGATACGATGCGGGGGTCTTCCAGCATCCGCTTTATCAGGGAATCGGCCCGAGCTTCCGTTACGGCCACGTCGGTGCCCGCCTGGGTGTAAACTTCCACCACAAAAAAGTCACGGGCCGCCTTGGGCATCATCTGGATATGGATGCGGCTAAACATGAAGATACCCAGCGCCACCATGGCCAGGCCGCCGCTGATGGTGAGCAGCGG
>Ga0310696_10006332_pt1 | contig 14077 bp, 18 predicted proteins | sample AusTroGonzalo_MG_4_FD_203885 | JGI IMG/M metagenome (GOLD analysis project Ga0310696, IMG submission 203885) | Bovine rumen microbial communities from tropical cattle in Woodstock, Queensland, Australia - Gonzalo_02 (v2) (version 2) | ecosystem: Host-associated > Mammals > Digestive system >...
ACCGTCACAGTATTTTTCCTGACCGGTGATGTGGCGGTAACGAACTTAGGGTATATCGTGGCTGACTATTTGGAGGTGACCGAAGGTGGCTAAGTATATAGTCCCGCCAAAGAAGATGAGCCGTGAAGTGATTATAAAGTGCTATAAGTGCGGCGCACTGTACGTCCCGGAAGGAATGCAAAAAAGCATTTTGAGAAGCACAAACTATGAGGATTGCCCGGTATGCGGCTATTCGCATAATTCCAACGGGAACCGGATTCCGTTATGGAAATATAACCTGATTAAATACTTCCGGGAAAAGACCGGGAAAAAGGAAGAAATGGGAGGACAGACAGATGAAGGTATATGAGTTAAAAGATATGTTGGATCGTGTCATTGATTCTGATGCGGAAGTGCGAACCGGACAGGAAGACTATAACTTTTTCGATGGGGAAACGGTAACCGGCATAAGCATCATTCACAACATGGTGGACGGGAGAAACGAATGCAGGGTGTTTATTGTCGGTGATGCGTCAAAGACCAAACACGATTAACGGAGGATATATAGATGAAGCAATACAGACTTGACGTTACCGTGCCGGTGCTTGGCACGGATTACCGGGTAAAGATCATGAGTGATGAGGAAGATCCCCGGCTGAAAGAGTGTGACGGATTCACGGATAAAACGTCCCATTTTATAGCCGTTGGTGAGATTCCGGACACGGGCAACCTTGATTACCCGGCTGAATTCATTAAGAAGATCATACGGCATGAACTGATTCACGCTTTCATGTTTGAAAGCGGCCTTGCGGAGAACTGGAAGCATGACGAATTCGGGCAGGAAGAATTGACCGTGGATTGGTTCGCCATTCAGATGCCTAAGATTCAGACCGCAGTAGATATCGTAATGAAAGAATTGAAAGAGGTGACCCCGGATGCTTGACCTGACCATGATCAGAAAAGGGCTTTATGAGGCGAAATGCCTGCTTGAAGACCGTGTGCCTGCCCGTTACAGGGGCTATGCCCTCAACGCGGTGGAAGGTGCTATGGACGTTCTGAATTCCAACATGAACTTTGTGTGGCATGAATTCCGGAAAGATTCCATGCCGGTTCCCGGCAATCCGCTGATCATTTGGCTTGACTATCAGCATTGCGGATTCCCCGTGGTCGCAAGGTACATGGACGGACGGGTGCAGTTTTACAATCACGGCGGTTTGGTAGATTGGCAGGTGACTCCCAATAAGGGAGAATTCGCCCGTGCGTTATGGGCGTACATCCCGATACCCGCAGGCGAAGATCCGCAGGAGGATCCTGCCGCGTGTAGCTTTCCCGGCACAGCTGACGATCACGCGGCAGGCGCGGATCTGAACGGAGGTGATGCCCGGTGACCGTGATTCAGTGCAATAAGTGCGGAAACTTGATTCCCGTTAATCATTCGGAAACGCAACGGATTCTCTACAAGATTCACGGGTTGGAAGACAAGCTGACCGGATGCCGAACCCGTGAACGGCTTGCCCTGATTCAGAAGATCAGTACCCTCCGGACAGTTTACCGGCAGACGGTACATACCCTCAACGAACTGGAACGGATTACGGCAGAAACGCCGGTTCTGTACGCGGATTTGCGGAAGTACGTGCTTGACAACGGGTTGATGAGTGAAGCCGAAATAAACCGGCTTACGGCCCAAAGTAAACAGGCGGTACATGAAAAACAAGTCAGGTATGAGGACGAACTAAAACGTTTGTCCTCAGAACTTAGAAAGATATAAGGGTGGTACGGTCAGATGAAGTATGACAGGAAGCTTACGATCACGGTTGGAAACAGCCGCAGATCTATGAATTGGGTAAGACAGCAGACAACGGTTGCGGAATTCTATGCCCGGATGGGACAGGTGATCCGTGGAAAGGAAACCGTTGCAGAATACTTCCGCATGAATAAAACCGATCAGGATAACCTTAAAGACGTGGCAGGCGGCTATGTCGGCGGTACGATCAACGGCCCCCGGCGCAAGGTGAAGAACGTTACCGGACGGTCACTGATCACGCTTGATTTTGATAATATCCCCGCGTTTGGCGTAGACAATATCATAGCAAAGCTTGACCTGTGCGGATTCAGCTATTGCGTCTACTCTACCCGGAAGCATACCCCGAACGCGCCCCGTTTACGGGTGCTGATCGTCACTGACCGGGATATGACGATTGACGAATATGAGCCGGTGGCCCGTAGGGTGGCTGAATATATCGGTATTGACAAGGCAGACCCGACAACCTTTGAACTGCACAGGCTGTTTTACTACCCGACAGCCTGTGCGGATGGGGAATTCGTTTACAAGGTGAAGGATGCCCCGTTTGCAAAGGTGGATAAACTGCTTTCTTCCTATAAAGATTGGCATGACGTGACCGAATGGCCGCAGGTTCCCGGATGCTTCAACTATAAAAAGCTTGCTACCCGACAGGGTGACCCGGAAGAAAAGCCCGGTATCGTAGGGGCCTTTTGCCGGGTATATGACATTTACCGGGCTATGGATGAACTGATTCCGGGCGTTTACTCCCCCGTAGATAACGCGGAAGACCGGTACACGTATCTGAACGGTTCTACTGCCGGTGGTGCGGTGGTATATGAACACGGGAAATTCCTGTACTCCCATCACGCTACAGACCCATGCTCCGGAAAGCTTGTCAACGCCTTTGACCTTGTACGCTTACACAAATTCGGGGATTTGGACGATGATACCGACCCGGCTATCACGCCGGTTAACCGGATGCCATCTTTCAAGCAGATGTGCCAATACGCCAACGGGCTTGATGATGTGGCCGCGCTGATCATTAAGGAACGGATGCAGACAGCCGCAGATGATTTCAAGGATTTGCCGGGTGTCGGGTTTGATACCAGTTTGGCCGGTGCGAATGTCGCGCAGAACGCGACAACGGATCCGGGGGACGGGGCTACACAGGCGGCGGTGGACGCGGCTTGCGCGGATCCGGATAGCGGGACGGGATCGGATGGACAGGTGGCAGGCGGTTTGGCTGATGATATCAACTGGATGCTGAAGCTTGACCGTGACCGGAACAACAAGATCCTCAACACGATGGATAATATCCTGCTGATCATGGAGAATGACCCGAACTTGAAATCCCGTTTCGCACTGAATGAATTCTCAGGGCGCGGGGAGGTGCTTGCGGCCCTCCCGTGGGCGCGTGATTACCGTGGGCGCAGGATGTGGTCAGACACGGATTCCAACGGCCTGTATTGGTATTTGGAGAAGGTTTATCAGATCAACGGACGCGGGAACATAGATTCCGCGCTTGATATCCATGCAAGCACACACAGCTTCAATGACGTTACAAACTTCCTTGACGGGCTGAAGTGGGATGGTACTGCCCGGTTGGATACCCTGTTCCATGACTACCTTGGTGCGGAAGATTCAGAATATGTCCGGGCGGTATGCCGTAAAACGTTCTGCGGGGCCGTGGCAAGGGCATACAGGCCGGGGTGCAAGTTTGACACGATGCTGATTCTTTGCGGCCCTCAGGGGATCGGTAAAAGTACGCTGATCGACAAGATGAGCAAAGGTTGGTACAACGATTCCATTCGCACGTTTGAGGGTAAGGATGCCTCAGAACTGTTGCAGGGTGTTTGGTTGGTGGAGGTGGCCGAACTGGACGCATTCAGACGGACGGACGTTGCCTGCATTAAGCAATTCCTTTCCCTGAGGGTTGACCGGTACAGGGCCGCGTATGGGCGCAACGTGAAGGAATATCCCCGCAGGTGTATCTTCTTTGGTACGTGCAATCAGATGGAATTCCTTCAAGACACTACCGGCAATCGGAGGTTTTGGCCCGTTGATGTCGGTGTAGCTTTTTCGCCGCAAACGCGCAGATCCGTTTTCAAAGATCTGACCGATGATGTGATCACACAGATTTGGGCTGAAGCAAAAATCCGGTATCAGATGGGTGAGGAACTTTTCCTGTCCGGTGACCTTGACGCAATCGCGCAGAAAGCACAGGAGGAACACAGGGAAAGCGCGGCGCAGGAAGGAATGATCATTGACTTCCTTGACAGGCCGATTCCCTCAGATTGGATAACATGGCCCATTGCACGGAGGCGCGATTATTGGGCCGGTGCGGTGAAAAAGGATGATTTGACGCTTATTCCCCGTGACAGGGTGTGCGCGATAGAGGTTTGGACGGAACTGTTCAATAAAAACCCGGCAGACGTGAAGAAGGTTGAATCGGCTATGGTGAACGCGATTATCGGCAGACAGCCCGATTGGAAACGGTCTACGGTGCGTTGCGGCCCGTATGGGGACAATCCGATCAAAGGATTTATCCGGGTACATAAGAAAGGCTGAAAGGGGCGTTTATGATGATAGAACTATTCGCAGAACAGATCAAATCACGGCTTGAAATCGTTCCGGACGGGAACGTGTTCGTGATGTTTTCCCCGTCAGGGGCGCGGAAATTGGCGGCTGAAATTGATGCTTTATTGGATGAAAAACAATCCAAAATTATCCTGTCAAAAGCGGTTGATTCTGACATAGTTTTCCGCCCGGAAAGGGATGGAAAAGTGCGGCGGTAACGGATTGTTTTTTGACCGGCAAGGTTGTAACCAAAGGGCCAAAAATCGGTTACAACGCCGGTTACAAGTCTACAAACGTGTAGTAATCTGTAGACGATTGTAACCGCGAATGTCTACAACGGAAACCGTTGAAAAATAAGGTTTTTTAGGGTGTTTGTAGACTTGTAACCGGAATTTTATAAAAACTCTGAATGAGTGTAGTTAGGGAGAAAAAATCACGCCTGACGCGCCTAATCACACGCATATAGGTAATATAGGAATTTTCCGGTTACAAGTCTACAAGCAAATTTTCGGTAAAATTTGGCAGTTTGAAAGGGGCGCAAAAATGATGCTTGAAAGTACGTTGGAAAAGAGGCTGAAAAGGGAGGTAGAAAAGTCCGTTTTAGGGGCGGTTTGCATGAAGTGGGTTTGCCCCGGTTACAGTGGTGTGCCTGACCGGATTATCCTGTTGCCCGGTGGCAAGATCGTGTTCGTGGAGTTGAAAGCCCCCGGTAAGCATGAACGGGTGCGGCAGGAATATGTGCATACCCGGTTGCGGAAGTTGGGCTTTATCGTCTTTTCATCGGTGGATTCCGCGAAGAAGATTGACGCGATAGTACGGTATTGCAAGTCTGTATCGGACGGGTGCAGTCATGAGTGGGAAAGCGTAGGCGTGGAACAGACCCCGGATAACGTGTACATGGTTTGTAGATGCAAGAAGTGCAAAGTGGAAAAGAAGGTGGGGTATTTCGATGTACTCAAGTGCTGATGAACTTGTCCTGCATGACTATCAGCGTTATTGCGTGGATCAGATTTTGAGTAAGCCGAAGATCGGCCTGATGCTTGATATGGGCTTGGGTAAAACGGCTATCACGTTAATGGCGTTGAAGGAAATGAAGTGGTATCGGTGGTTAATATGCAGGGTTTTAATCATTGCTCCGAAAAAGGTTGCGGAAGCAACGTGGCAGACCGAAGTGCGAAAGTGGCGCAATTTCAACGGATTGAGGGTTTCAACCGTTTTAGGCACGGAGAAACAACGCATTGAAGCCTTGCATAAAGATGCGGATATTTGGATAATTAACCGTGATAACGTGGCGTGGTTGGTGGAGTATTACAAGAACGATTGGCCGTTTGATTGCGTGGTGCTTGATGAGTCAAGCAGTTTCAAAAATCACAGGGCGGTACGCTTCCGGGCCTTGAAAGCTGTCCTGCCTAAAATCAGCCGGTTGATTGAACTAACCGGTACTCCCGCCCCGCATGGCCTTGAAGATCTATGGGCGCAGGTTTACTTGCTTGACGGTGGGGCTAGATTGGGCCGAACGATCAGCGTTTATCGTGATATGTACTTTGTCCCGGATAAGCGAAACGCGGCGCAGATTTGGTCTTATAAGCCGCGTGAGGGTGCGTCTGAGGTGATATACGATTCCATATCGGATATCTGTATCAGCATGAAAGCCAAAGACTACCTGAGTGTTCCTGACAGTATTTCCGAAACAATTCCGGTGGTACTGGACAAGAAAGCGCAGGCGGCATACGCCCAACTTGAGTGTGTAGCGCTGTTGGCCGTGGCCCCGGATGAGGTGATCACGGCAGGATCGGCGGCAGTGCTGACCGGGAAACTTTTGCAGTTGTGCAACGGTGCAGTGTATGACGAAAACGGAGATTGGCATGAAATCCATGATTGCAAGATTGACGCATTCCTTGAAACGGTTGAACAGTTAAACGGACAGCATACGATTGTGTATTACAATTTTAAGCATGATTTGGCGCGTTTACAGGCGGCATTGGCAAAGCATTTCCCGAATCTGAAGGTTAAGGCGTACAGTGGCGCAGACGATCAGGAAGCATGGAATAACGGGCAGATAGATGTGTTGTTAGCCCATCCCGCAAGTTGCGGTTACGGGTTGAACTTGCAGAAGGGTGGCCATCACATTATTTGGTTTGGCCTAACCTATGCGCTTGAACAGTATCAGCAGGCGAATGCACGTTTACACAGACAGGGACAGACAGAACCGGTTATAATTCATCATTTGGTGGTACAGGGTGGAATGGATGAAGCGGTTATGAGCGCATTGCAACGGAAGGATGATACGCAGGAGTATTTACTGAATGCGCTGAAGGTGCGCATTGATGAGATCAGGGCCGGGAGGGATGCGGTTTGACTATCAAAGAATTGTCCGGGTTGTACTTTCTCAAGAAAGAGATTGAACTTTTGCAGGATCAGCTTGCGAAAGTCAAAGCGGATATTGACGTTTGCAAGCGGCAGTTGACAGAGATTCGCCGGGAGGCGCATTCGGGCGGTGTTGGTTCTCCGGTGATATCGGATATGCCGAAAGGCCCTCAAAGCACGGAAAGCATGACAGAACGGGCGGCGGTGCGCATTGTACAGGCTGAAGAACGCTTGCAAAAGAAGCTGAAGGATTATCGGGAGATTGAACGGACGATCAGCAAAAGGCAAGCCCAAAGCGTTGAAAAGCGGCTGAAGCTTGAACAGTATATTGACACGGTGGAAGATGATTCTATCCGGGCGGCTATGTCCTGCCGGTTTGTCAGCGGCTTTTCGTGGAATGAAGTTGCGGCGGCAATGGGCGGCAAGATCAAAGGCGAAAGTATCAGACGGGCGGTTAACCGGTACGTGGATGAGCATTGACCGAAAAAAAAAGTGCGTTTGTCACGGTTTGTCACGCTTGACAAGGTGGAGTAGTCTAAATATAATAGACTCGCAAAGATAGACCCATGCCGAGCGTTCAAAAAACGTAGACGGATTCCACACCTCCTTGCCGTTCAAATCGGCATGGGTGTGCGGCTCATATCTTTGTAGAGGCTGAATGACAAGTGCAGGGGCTTGTTATTCGGCCTTTTTCATGCGCACACGCAGGAAGGAAGGGGAAACGGTGCAAGGCGCAGACACGTACAAAAAGGGCCGAAACTATGAGAACTTGAACAAGGGCATTTTTGAAGGTGACGGGTATTTCGATATCCCGGCCCTGATGCCCGTCAGCCCGGAAGACGTGAACGTGGAGAACTGGATTAGTTTCAACTATGCAAAGACGTGTGATGAACCGGAGATTCACGGCGTACACTTCTTTGTAGACGATTATCAGTTTCAGCGGTTATGGGCCATGCCTGATACGTACCTGCCTATGATGCGGAGATTTCCGGTGGTTATGTCCCCGGATTTCAGCACGTACACAGACTTCCCCAAAGCGATACAGATATACAACCATTACCGGAAACATTGGTTGGCCGCGTATTGGCAATATAACGGCATTATTGTAGTGCCGACAATCAGTTGGTCGGATGAAGCGTCATTCGATTGGTGTTTTGACGGTGAGCCGCTATATAGCGTGGTTGCGATCAGCGCGGTAGGTTCACAGAACAGCGAGGAAACAAGCCGGTTATTCATGCGCGGCTATGAAGAAATGCTGAAACGGTTACGGCCCACAAAGATTATCTTTTACGGCAAGGTTCCGGATGAGTGCATGAGTGACAAGGTAATAACGATCAGGGCGTTTCAAGATGCCCTAAAACAGCGCAGGAAGGAGGGGTTAGCCGATGGGCGGTAGAGGATCACGAAGCCATACAAGCGGCGGTACAATCCCGGCAGGATCATTCGTGTTTCAAGGCAATGGCCCACAGCAGACCACAGCCCCCATTCAGCAGATTGACCCGAATCAGATTCAGCCCACAACGCAGATGGCGCAACAGGCGAACGCGGCCACATTCAGTGATACGGATTCGGCCCCGTTCCATGACCTGTACGGTGGGCGGCAGTATTTCCAATCTCAGGCGTTTGATATTGACGCACAAATGGCGTTGGTATCCATGCTTGACCCGAACCCCGAACCCGGTTCCATGTATTCCCCGTCACAGAACTTGAACACGGCCCTTGCGAACGGTTCACGGCTGACCGCGCAACAGCAGTATGTTCATGACGTGTTGATAGACAATATGCACAATTTGGGGTACAATCTTAATTTGCAACGGTATGACCATGAAACCTTTATCAATGGCCTGTTGCGGCAAGCCGGTGTCCATTCGGATTATAGCCGCATGACCGATGCGCAGTTGAAAAAGGCGTTGGTAGGCACGTCCTATACGGAAAACCGGTTCCTGTCAACGTCCTACAATGACTTTAGGGATGCCTCAAACCCGTCCGCGTTTAAGTCACGGGCGGTACGGATCGAATACAGGGCCAAAGCCGCGACACAGGCCCTTATGCCCGGAAACGGCCCCGGTGGGCGGTTGGGTGAAATCCTGTTAAAGCCCGGTCAGAGTTACCGGGTGGCCGATGTGTATTACAACGGGAATTCAGCCCGTCAAAAGGGTACACAGAGTTACGGGCTTCAGCAGGTGACGATTGTGGTTGAAGTCGGATAAGGGAGGAAAAGAGCATGGCTAAAAGAGACAGCACGGGCATTAACCCCCGCGAGAACAAACAGGGCATTGACCGGTTTACGTCCAACGGGTACGGTGTGAAGCTGAACCCGCTGACCGCAGAACAGAAAAAGGGTATTGCACAGCTTAACCGGGAGTTAAGCGGCAAAGCCCCGGCGAAGAAACCGGCCCCGAAAAAGAAGTAAGGGAGGGCTAGCCGATGGGCGGTAGAGGAAGCAGATCTTCATTTGCAGGCAGATCTACCAGTACCGGCACGGTGTTTCGGCAGTTGGTAGGTAACGCACAGCAGATGCAACCCCAAGTACAGGCGCAGATGCCCCCGCAACAGCAGGTGCAGAATCAGCCGCCTACACAGAACAACACGCCGGTTCAGCCGGGTGCGCTGACCGCGCTTTCTCAGATGAGTGATGATCAGTTGGCTCAGTTGGCTCAGTTGGCGAAAACCACACAGCTTCCAAACCATCTGAATGACGTGGACGATCTGACACAGAAATTCGTATATACGGCAGGATTGAATGCGCGGCCAACCGTTATGGATCAGGCCGCGTTTAATCAATTCATGGCCGACAATCATATTCCCCGTAGTCAGATCCTTTCCCGGTCTGTCAGCGGCGCAACGTACCGCGTTGGAAACACGCAGTACAATCTTTCGCCACAGCAGGTTATTCAGATGTTCACACAAAGCCGCCTGACCTATTCGGGCGGTAAAGTCGGTGGTCAGGCGTTGGGCGGTGGCACGTATTTTGATATGAACGGTGGAGGAAATACCGGTTATGGCGGCACAACCATGACGGGTGTTCTGAACCCGGCCACAGCACGGGTGATCACAACGTCCGATTTGGCGCGTAAGGCGCAGGCGTTTGCGGCTTCCCATCCTAAGTTTGCACGGGCCGTTGGCGCGTACTCAGGCGGCACATTCGGCAGTAAGAACAATAACGCGTCCATTTACGCGCTTGCAATGGGGTACAACGTCATTCAGCGCGGCAGTTACCACAACGTTATTGATCGTTCAGCCGTTGTGATAATGCAGTAATGGAGGGAAAGACAGTGGCTTACAAAGAAGTAAAGCTTGAGAAAGGCGGCGGCAAGGCGTTGTACGATGCCCTGACCGATTCCAACGCGGCTACCCTCAACATGAGGAAAGCGGCGGCAAAGAAAACTCCGCAGACCCCGGCGAAGAAACCGGCCCCGAAAAAGAAATAACCACAGAACACAACGCGCCACAAGGCCCACAAGCCTTGTGGCGTAATTCGTATTGGAGGTGAAGCGGCATGGCCGAAAAGACCCCCGAAGCGGCCCCGGTCAAAAAGCCAAGGCCGCAGAATAAACACTTGAAGCCGTTAGGATCCGGGAAGCTGACCCCGGAGGAAGAACACGCCATCCGGTCAAAGGGTGGTAAGGCTTCATGTGAAAAACGTTGGCACGGTGAAACCTTCCCCATCGGGCAGGTGCTTGCAAAGATGATGGAAAAGGGCATGAAGCCCGGAACCGTGACCGGCATTGAAGAAGTTGAGTCCATCGCAGACCTTGACCGGCTGAACCCAAGCGGCAAAGCGTACATCGGCCTTGCGGAACTGAAGCGGTATCTTGCCACAGGTGACAAGGAAAGCCGCGACTTCATTTGGCGCAAGGTGGAGGAATACGAACAGCAACAGAGGGTTGAGGAAATCGCGCAGAGGCTAGCCGATAATGGTGTATGCGTGGACGCGGATAAACTTGCCCTTCTGAATGCCCTTCAGAAACAAGGCACAGACAGGATGTTGCTGATTGCGATTGCGGCGGCATTGGGTTTGGAAATGCCTGACCTGACCGGGGACAAGAAGAAGGATGAAGACAACTCCCCCGGTGGGGTGCATATCCACCTGACACGCGGGGAGAAACCCGCAGGGGAAGGGGCGAAAGCTACACACGTCACGGTGGGCGTGGATCCGGATGCGGGTGATGAGGCATGATGGAAGATATCTACCTTGAGGATCTGATTGCTGAAAACTATGACGCGGTATTGTACGATATCCTTGATCATGAACACTCACAGTACATTTTCAAGGGTGGCCGTGGTTCGCTGAAGTCCTCTTTTATCGGATTCGCCATTATCCTGCTGATGATTCAGCCCGGATATGAGAATGTCCATGCGGTTGTCTTCCGTAAAACGGCTAAAACCCTCCGTGATTCCGTCTATGCTCAGATGCTTTTTGCCATTGACAAGATGGGCTTGACGGATGAGTTTGAATGCCGCGTAAGTCCTATGAAGATCGTCCGGAAGCAGACCGGGCAGACAATCCTTTTCCGTGGTTTGGACGATGCCGGGAAGATCAAGTCAATCAAGCTTCCGTTTGGCTATATCGGCATAACGTGGTTTGAAGAAGCTGACACATTCTCCGGAATGCGGGAAATCCGCAACGTCTTACAATCCTGCCGCCGTGGTGGTGACACGCATTGGTCATTCATGAGTTTTAACCCTCCGGAAACACGGGCCAACTTCATGAATGAAGAAGTGATGATTCCACAGCCTGACCGGGTTGTTCATTCGTCAACTTACCTGACCGTTCCCGTGGAGTGGTTAGGTAAACAATTTATTGACGATGCCGAACAGCTAAAGGAAATCAATCCCAAAGCCTATGAGCATGAGTATTTGGGCGAGGTGACCGGTACAGGCGGCGAGGTGTTTGATAATCTCCGCATTGAGGAAATCAGTGATGAGACTATCAGCCATTTCGACAACATCTACATGGGAATAGATTGGGGTTGGTATCCTGACCCGTTCCAGTGGGTGAAAATGCACTATGATTCGGCCCGGTTGACCCTGTACATTTACGATTCGTACAGAACCACAAAGAAATCCAACCGGGAAACGTGGGAAATCCTTCAGACGGACAAAGGCGTAACGGACACAGACCTGATCACGGCAGACAGCGCGGAACCAAAGTCCGTGAGTGACTACCGGGAATACGGTTCGTTATGCCGTGGGGCCATTAAAGGCCCTGATTCCGTCCGGTACGGTATCAAATGGCTTCAATCCCTCCGCGCCATCGTTATTGACCCGGTAAGATGTCCGGACGTGGCGCAGGAGTTTGAACATTATGAGTATGAAAAAGACGCGGACGGGAACGTGGTAAGCGGCTATCCGGATGCGAACAACCACAGTATTGACGCTACCCGGTACGCAATGGAACGCGTTTACAAGCGCAAAGGACAGTGAGGTGCGCAGGATGATCAATATTTTTCAGTTGATAAGGCAGGTGATAAACAGAATGTTCCCGGCGAAAAGCATTGAACAGGTTGAACGGATTGACAGCCCGTTGACCTCAGAAATGGTAACAGCCCTTGAAACATGGGGGGATATGTACACCGGAAAGGCCCCGTGGCTGAAGGAAGGAACAGTGAAGTCCCTTAACCTGCCTGCCCTCATTGCCTCAGAAATAGCCCGTCAGGTGGTCATGGAAGCTAAGTGGAATATCACAGGCGGTACGGACGATAAAAGCGGGGAAGACCTTCAGAACCCCCGCAGTGAATATCTCCGGGATGAATTCAAGAAACTGATGGATGATTTGCGGCTCAAGCTTGAACAGGGATGCGCCGCAGGCGGTATGACGATCAAACCGTATCCGAAAGACGGGCATTTGTTCTTTGATTGGACAATGGATTGGTCATTGTACCCTATCAGCTTCACGAATGACCATCGGCTGAAGGACGTTATTTTCCGTGATTCTTTCCAAGATGGAAAGGTGACCTATTCCCGGCTTGAACGGCATACACTGCTTCCGGAGGGGATCAGGATTACACAACGGGCTTTCAAATCCTTGAACCGTGAAACCATCGGCTCAGAAATCCCGCTGTCAGACGTAGAAATGTGGAAAGACCTTCAACCCGAAGTCATTGTAAAAGACACGGAAGGACAGCTTTTCGGGTGGTTCCGGGTGGCAACGGCCAATAACGTTGACGTTGACGGGCCGATGGGTATAAGCGTCTTTCACAAGGCCACAGACGTGATCAAGGAAGCAGACTTCCAATGGTCGCGGCTGTTGTGGGAGTTTGAAGGATCAGAACTCGCCATTGACGTTGACCCTACAGTATTGCGGCCTAAGAAGGATGGAAACGGTGGCACGGTTGTCCCCCATCTGAATGAACGGCTTTTCCGTGGCGTGGATTTGGGCGAGGATGCGTCATACCATGTATTCAATCCGACAATCCGGGAAGCTTCCCTGATCAACGGGCTGAACAATATGCTGATGCGCATTGAAGATCTTTGCGGCCTTGCCCGTGGTACGTTGTCCGAAGTCAATTCAGAGGCCCGGACAGCCACAGAATTGAAGATTGTACGCAACAGGACGTATGCGACTATTGCAGACAATCAGAAAGCCCTTGAACAGTGTTTACGTGACGTTATCCGGGCAATGGATAAGTTTGCGACACTGTACGGCCTTGCCCCCGAAGGGGATTATGAGGTGTCCTTTGAATGGGACGATAGTATTGTGACCGATACCGCAGAGCAGTTGGGCGAAAGGCTTCAGTTGCTTTCGTTGGGGATCGTGAGCAAAGCTGAAGTCCGTGAATGGTACTTTGGCGAGACAAAGGCCCAAGCGGAAACGGCTATCTCAACCATTCAACAGGAATTGCTTCAGCAGAACATGGAAATGTTGCTGATGCAAGGGGATATCAATAGTCAGCCGCCCAAGGTGTAAAGGGGTGACGTTCGATGCTATCTGACGCGGATCTGACGCTGTTGTTAGGCCGTGTACAGAACCGGCTTGATAGCGTCAACAGGCTATATATCCGGAAGATTGCAAGCCAAATTGCGCGGATTGGCGAATTGAGCCAATCCAATATCAATCGGCTTACGATAATGGCTGAAATGATGCAGGACGTTAATGAAATCACGCTTGCGCTTCAGCAGGCTACCGGCCTTAATACGGTGGATATTCAAAACGTGTACACAAAAGCAATCGCGGCGGTGTACACGGATCCGCGCTTTACGGCGGCGTTTAAGGCCGGGGCTACCATTCCCCCGATAACCCGTGAGCGTGTGCGCACGATGGTGCAGAACATCAGTACGCAAACGGCTCAGACGATGCAAAACCTGTCCAATACTACTGTAATAGCTGAACCCTACCGGGATGCCATAGACCGGGCGATACTCGCAACG
>Ga0310696_10006335_pt1 | contig 14077 bp, 15 predicted proteins | sample AusTroGonzalo_MG_4_FD_203885 | JGI IMG/M metagenome (GOLD analysis project Ga0310696, IMG submission 203885) | Bovine rumen microbial communities from tropical cattle in Woodstock, Queensland, Australia - Gonzalo_02 (v2) (version 2) | ecosystem: Host-associated > Mammals > Digestive system >...
GTTTCAAGGCCGAAACCTGATGATATACCGGTGATGAGAACTACGGATTTCACGGATTTATATCACTCCAATCTCCTTGAACGCCTTCGTAATCCTCTCGACAGCGATATCCACCTGCTCGAAGGTGTGGGTAGCCATGAGGGCAAAACGAATAAGCACATCCTCTTCTGGAACAGCGGGTGCGATAACAGGCGTAACGAATACACCATCAGACAAAAGCCTGTTACACAACCAGAAAGCTTTATCCGAATTGCGCACGAAGAGCGGAATGATGGGCGTCTCGCTACGGCCCGTGTCAAAGCCGCGTTCCTTGAACTGATTGCGGGCATAGTTACTGAGGTCCCAAAGATGCTGTATCCTTTCGGGTTCCTCCAACATAATGTCAATGGCCTTGCTGACCGAAGCCACATTCGCGGGGGGCATACTAGCACTGAAAATCAGTGAACGGGCATTGTGTTTCAAGTAGTTGATGATGTCGAAGTCGGCAGCGATGAAGCCTCCCAACGAACCGAACGACTTGGAGAAGGTGCCCATGATAAGGTCCACCTTGTCGGTAAGGCCGAAATGGTTAGCAGTGCCACGTCCTTGATGGCCGAGAACACCCAAAGCATGGGCGTCATCAATCATGATGTCGGCGTTGTATTGCTCAGCCAATTCCACCATGCGCGGCAACGGCACAATGTCGCCTTCCATCGAGAAAACGCCGTCAGCCACGATGAGTTTCATCGCGTCAGGGTTGCAATTTTTCAACTTAGCTTCAAGGCTGTCCATGTCATTGTGGTTGAATTTCCACACGTGGCCAAACGACAAGCGGCTTCCCTCGATGATGGAGGCATGGTCGAGGCTGTCGAGGAGCAAATAATCGTTTCTGCCGCAAACCGCCGATACCACGCCGAGGTTGACTTGGAATCCGGTGCTAAAGCACACGGCAGCTTCCTTACCAACGAGTTTGGCCAGTTTTTCCTCCAAAGCCACATGAATGTCCAACGTACCATTCAAAAATCTTGAACCTGAGCAACTTGTACCGTATTTCTTGACTGCTTCGATGGCAGCTTCTTTCAGGCGCGGGTCGCAGGCCAAGCCGAGATAGCTGTTGGAACCGAACATCAGCACATCCTTGCCGTCAATCTTCACCACGGTGCTTTGCTCCGATGAAATGGGCTTGTAGTAGGGATAAATGCCCTTGGCTTGGGCTTCCTGAGGGGCGCGATATTGGGCGCAATTACGTTTGAGTATATTCGTTTTCATAGCGTTATCCATTCAAAACCACCGACTTATTGAGATACAAACAAATGATTGTCAATCTCTTAGACCATTTCCATAAGGCAAGTCCATTGTGGCAATTAACCTGCAAAAATAGATATTTTTGAAAAGCGAAAACATTTTTTCCTCATATAGCAATCATTTTTTAATCAATTCCTACAATTCACGTCTTTTACATCCCATTTGGCTTTTTGCCCTTTCGGACACTTTTTTTATTTTTTTGTCGAAAAAAGTGAAACGAAAAACAATATTTGATACATTTGCAGCTTCTAAAAGGAAAGAATAAAGGATTAGAAACAACAGCGTTACAATATGTCAAACAAGATTACAGGACACATCACACAGATCATCGGCCCCGTGGTCGACGTCTTCTTTGAAGGCGGCGAGGTCAACCTGCCGAAGATCCACGACGCCCTCGAGGTCATTCGTCCCAACGGTCGCCGCGTGGTGCTCGAGTGCCAGCAGCACATTGGCGAGGACTCGGTGCGCACCATTGCCATGGACTCGACCGACGGCCTCATGCGCGGCATGGATGTCGTGCCCGCTGGCAAACCCATCTCCATCCCTATCGGTGGACAAATCAAAGGCCGCCTGCTCAACGTGACGGGCGACGCCATTGATGGCATCGGTGCCCTCGACCGCACGACGGAATACCCCATCCACCGCGAGCCTCCCAAATATGAAGACTTGGCCACTTCTAAAGAGGTGCTCTTCACCGGCATCAAGGTCATCGACCTGCTGGAGCCATACCTGAAGGGCGGAAAAATCGGCCTCTTCGGCGGTGCCGGCGTGGGCAAGACGGTGCTCATCATGGAGCTCATCAACAATATCGCCAAAGGCTATAACGGCTACTCAGTGTTCACTGGCGTGGGCGAACGTACCCGTGAGGGCAACGACCTGCTCCGCGAAATGATTGAGTCGGGCATTATCAAATACGGCGACGAATTCCTTAAAGCCATGGAAGAAGGCGATTGGGACCTCTCCAAAATTGACAAGGAGAAACTTGCCACTTCGCAAGCCACTTTGGTCTTCGGACAAATGAACGAGCCGCCTGGAGCACGTGTTTCGGTGGCTTTGTCGGGTCTGACCGTGGCCGAGTCGTTCCGCGACAACCAAGGCGACGGCGTGAGCGACATCCTGCTCTTCATCGACAACATCTTCCGTTTCACGCAGGCGGGTTCCGAGGTGTCGGCATTGTTGGGTCGTATGCCTTCGGCTGTGGGTTACCAACCGACCCTTGCCACGGAGATGGGTCAAATGCAGGAGCGCATCACTTCCACCAAGAACGGATCCATCACTTCGGTGCAGGCCATCTACGTGCCCGCCGACGACTTGACCGACCCTGCTCCCGCCACAACCTTCTCACACTTGGACGCCACCACCGTGTTGAGCCGTAAGATTGCCGAGTTGGGCATCTATCCCGCCGTTGACCCCTTGGATTCCACCTCGCGCATCCTCGACCCGAACATCATCGGCGAGAAGCACTACAACACCGCCCAGCGCGTCATCCAACTGTTGCAGCGCAACAAGGAATTGCAGGACATCATTGCCATCCTTGGTATGGAAGAACTCTCCGAGGAAGACAAGATTGTCGTCCACCGCGCCCGTCGTGTGCAGCGTTTCCTGTCGCAACCCTTCCACGTCGCCGAACAATTCACAGGCTTGAAGGGTGTGATGGTGCCAATTGAAGAAACCATCCGCGGCTTCAACATGATCATGGACGGTGAGGTCGACCAATATCCCGAGGCCGCCTTCAACCTGGTGGGCACCATCGATGATGCCATCAACAAGGGCGAAGAGCTGCTGAATAATGCCAACGCCAATAATTAATAATTAAGGTGAGATGAAAGTTGAGATAATTTCACCAAGCGAAACGTTGTTTAACGGCGAAGTCACTGCCATCACGGTGCCAAGCACGATGGGGCCTTTCACCTTGCTGGAGCATCATGCCGCCATCGTCGCCATCCTTGAGGCAGGCAAAATCACCCTCACCCCAAAAAGCGGTGAGCAAAAAGAGTATGTCATCAAGGGCGGCTTCGTTGAAAACCACAACAACCTGCTGACCGTTTGTGTAGAGATATGAAAGACAAGCAACTGACAAAATATCTGGCCATTTTCCTCCTCGTGTGCATCGTGACGGACGGCATCTTGTTGTATGCCTTCTCCGAGAAATCCTGGTGGAACAACTGGATGATCATGATGCCCAATCTCTACATGATTCTCGGCGCGTTCTATTGTCACTTGATGAAGAAAAACGTCGACACCCACCCCGGCAGACTCACCTGGAATCTCGTCTACAAAGGCATCAAGATGCTGCTCACCATTGCCGCTTTGGTGCTCTACATCGTGTTCGTCAAGCAAGGGGCACACGCCTTCGTCCTCATCACGGCGGCCACCTACCTCATCGCTTTGTCGGCCGAGACCACTATCTACACCCATTATCTCAAACATAAGAACAACAAAGCATGAACCATGTTTTGAAACATATCGTCCTTTCCTTTTTCCTCGCACTGACGGCTATCACGCCCATGCAGAGCCTCGCACAGGACACCAAGCAAGAGCCCCAGGAGGAGCAGTTCGATGCCAAGGCGTTCATTTTCGGCCATACGGGCGATTCCTACTGCTTCCACATCACGGAAATCCATGAGAAGCCGGTTTGCGTGTGGCTGCCCGTCATTGTGAAGTGCAAGGACGGCGGCAGCTGGCACTGCTTCTCATCGAAGCACGTCTGCGAGCTGAAAGAAGGCGAGACCTTCAACCACAAGGGAGCCAACTTCTACATTGTGCCCATTAGCGCCGAGAAATACCCGGGCAAGTTGGTGGAAGTGAAAGCCGACGGCAGTCTATCGCGGCCTTTCGACATCTCGTTCACCAAAAACGCCTTCGGTATTTTCCTCGTTTGCGCCTTCCTGTTGGCCTTCTTCCTGCCTGCTGCAAGGAAATACAAGAAAGACCCGATGGCCAAACCCACAAAATATCAAGGTCTTGTCGAGTGGCTGACCTATACCGTGTTGGACGGCATCATCCGACCCAACATCCCAGAAAAGAAAGTGAAAAAGTTCGCACCTTATTTATTAACGGTGTTCTTCTTCATCTTTTTTGCCAACCTGTTCGGCCTCATCCCGTTCTTCCCCTTTGGCGCAAATGTGACGGGCAACTTAAGCATCACAGTGGTCTTGGCCCTGTTGACCTACTTCTTCGTGAACGTCTTCGGCAACAAGCACTACTGGAAAGACATCCTTTGGCCCGACGTGCCCATCTTCCTGAAAGCCTTCCCGCTGATGCCCATTATCGAGCTGATTTCCACCATCACCAAGCCTTTCGCCCTGATGGTCCGTCTGTTCGCCAACATCCTCGCCGGCCATATTGTCATCATGGTACTCATGGCCCTGATTTTCATCATCGGAGGCATGTATGGCGCAGGCATGGGTGGCGTGATGAGCATCGTTTCCATCTTCATGACCATTTTCATGACGGCTTTGGAGCTTTTGGTCGCCTACATCCAGGCGTATGTATTCACCATATTGTCATCGCTGTTTATCGGCATGGCACAACACGAACCCGAACACGAATGATAGTCTAAAGTTTAACTTAGAGTTATAATATTGAGAATCAAATAATTAAATAAACAATCATCCTTAACAATCTAAATTTAATCATCATGTTATTATCAATCCTCCTTCAAGCAACAGAAGCGGTTAAAGCCGTATCTTACGTACCTGGTTTGGCCGCCATTTCAGCTGCCATCGCAGTCATCGGCGCTGCCATCGGCATCGGCAGAATCGGTCAGTCGGCCATGGAAGCCATGGCACGTCAACCCGAAGCCGCCAGCAAGATTCAGTCAGGTATGATCATTGCCGGCGCTCTCGTCGAAGGTGCAACGCTGTTCGCCATCGTCGTCTGCGTGTTGGCCGCTCTTAAGTAATCATTGAGCTGGCCAGCAATTAGGCTAAACCAAACCAACCCCGCTTGGGGCTTGACCTTTCCCCCTATAAAAAGGGTAAGTGGGATTAAGCCCCAAGCCTTAACCTATTAAAACACTGAAAAATGGAATTATTTCTTCCCGAAAGCGGATTAGTGATATGGATGCTCATTGCCTTCCTCATCGTGTTCTTCATTTTGGCGAAGGCGGGCTGGCCGATGATTATGGGTGCCGTGGAACAGCGCAACGCGCATATTTCCGACTCGCTCCTGGCCGCCGAAGAAGCCAACAACGCCCTCGCCGGCATTGAGCAGAAACGGCAGGAAACCATGGCAGCTGCACAGGCTGAGCAGATTCGCATCATGAAGGAAAGCCAAGACCTGAAGACTCAGCTCATCGAAGAAGCCAAGACACAGGCACGGCACGAGGCCGAGAGGATTGTGGCCGACGCCCGACTGAAGATCGAGAAGGAACAGGCCGAGGCCATGGCAAACATCAAGAACGAGGTCATCGCCCTGTCGGTTGACATCGCGGAGAAACTGCTGCAACGCGAGCTGAGCGACAAACAGTCGCAGAGTGCCTACATCGAGCAGCTGCTCAAAAACAACCAAAGAATAGAAGCGTAAGCCATGGACAACGGAAAGATATCGGTGCGTTATGCGCGGGCTTTGTTGCAGTCCGCTGTCGAACAAGGCTGCGAGCAAGAGGTCTACAACGGCCTGACACGGCTCGTACACAACTACATGTTGGCCATCAGCCAGTTCAACGAGGTCCTGTCTGACCCTATTGTGACCAAGGCAGATAAGGTGAAACTCCTTGAAATGGCCGTGGGCGAACCATTGCACGGCTGCCTGAAGCAGTTTATCACCTTCGTCAGCGAGCAGCACCGCGAAGACAAAATGCCCGTCATCGCCATGAAATTCATGGAGATGTACCGCATGAAACACAACATCCTGAGTACCAACGTCACCACGGCGACCGAGTTGCCCGAAGCAACCTACGACAAAATCAAGGCCTTCATCAAGCAGACATTCAACGCCGAGGCAGAAATTGATGTCAAGATCGACCCATCTCTCATCGGTGGTTTCATCCTCGACATCGAACACACGCGCATGGACGCAAGCGTGGCAGGACAACTTAACGCACTGAAAAACAAGTTGAAGCAATAAATAAAAAACTACATATATGGCAAACATCAAACCAAGTGAAATATCAAGCATCCTGCAGATGCAACTCCAAAACATGAGCAACAAGGTTCAGTTTGAGGAGATTGGCAAGGTGCTGCAAGTGAGCGACGGCGTGGCGCACGTCTATGGCCTCGACAAGGTGCAGTCGAACGAATTGGTTGAATTCGAGAACGGCACCATGGGCGTGGTGCTCAACCTTGAGGAAGACAACGTCGGCGTGGTGCTGCTCGGCCCCACCGAGAGCATCAAGGAAGGCGAGACCGTGAAGCGCACCCAGCGTATCGCCTCCGTCCTCGCGGGCGAAGGCATGTTGGGCCGCGTGGTGAATGGCTTGGGCATCCCCATCGATGGCAAAGGAGCTATCCAAGGCAAGACCTACGAAATGCCTTTGGAGCGTAAGGCTCCGGGCGTCATTTTCCGTCAGCCGGTGAACCAGCCGCTGCAAACGGGTCTCAAGGCCATCGACGCCATGATTCCCATTGGGCGTGGCCAACGTGAGCTCATCATCGGCGACCGTCAGACGGGCAAGACTGCCATCGCCATCGACACCATTATTAATCAAAAAGACAATTTCAAGAACGGCGACCCGATTTACTGCATCTATGTCGCTGTCGGACAAAAAGGCTCCACCGTGGCCAATTTGGTGAAGACTTTGGAGCAAAACGGCGCCATGGACTACACCATCGTAGTCAGCGCCACAGCCTCCGACCCTGCCGCCATGCAGTTCTACGCACCTTACGCGGGTGTCGCCATCGCTGAATATTTCCGTGATACGGGCCGTCACGCACTTATCATCTACGACGACCTTTCGAAACAGGCCGTGGCCTACCGTGAAGTTTCCCTGATTTTGCGCCGTCCCCCAGGACGTGAGGCTTATCCAGGTGATATTTTCTACCTCCACAGTCGTTTGCTGGAGCGCGCCGCCAAAATCATCAAGAACGACGATGTGGCGCGTCAGATGAACGACCTGCCCGACAGCATCAAGGACATCGTGAAAGGCGGCGGTAGCATCACTGCACTGCCCATCATCGAGACACAGGCGGGCGACGTTTCGGCTTATATTCCGACCAATGTGATTTCCATCACCGATGGACAGATCTTCTTGGAAACCAGCCTGTTTAATGCGGGTATCCGTCCTGCCATCAATGTGGGTATTTCGGTGTCGCGTGTGGGTGGCAACGCCCAAATCAAGTCCATGAAGAAAGTGGCTGGTACTTTGAAACTCGACCAAGCCCAATTCCGCGAGATGGAGGCTTTCTCGAAATTTGGCGCCGAGCTCGATGCCGCAACTTTGGCCATCCTCGACAAAGGCCGCAAGAACGTGGAACTGCTGAAGCAGCCGCAATACACGCCCATGCCCGTCGAAAAACAAGTGGCCATCATCTTCTGCGGCACCAACGGACTGCTGAGCAAAGTGCCTGAAAACAAGGTGCTTGAGTTTGAGAAACAGTTCCTCGACTTGATGGAAGTGAAGCACAAGGACGTGATGACCCAACTGAAGGCCGGCAAGATTGACGACGATATCAAGGCCGTGCTGAAGGAAGAGGCACTGAATCTGAGCGAACATTTCGTATAACTATACGCTGGGCTTTGCCAACAGCGGGGCATGCCCCGCTGTCGCTACCGCGAGAAGGCAAGTCCAGCAACGAAAAAGAAAACTATGGCATCACTAAAGGAAATACGAGCCAGAATCAGCTCCGTTGCCTCGACACAGAAAATCACGAGCGCGATGAAGATGGTGTCGGCGGCCAAGCTGAAAAAGACAGAAGGCCTCACGACGCGGTTTTTGCCCTACAAGAACAAGCTGAGCGAAGCCCTTTCCAACTACCTCGGCTCCCTTGAGGGGGAAGTCAGCATCCCGTTGGCTGAGCGTCGCGAGGTGAAAAAGGTCGCGCTGATGGCCTTCTCGTCGAGTAGTGGACTGTGTGGCGTCTACAATTCAAGCATCTGCAAGCTCTTCAAGCAAGTGTATGAAGAGTATGTGGAAAGCATTGGAGCAGAGAATATTACCATCTTCTTAATCGGCAAAAAAGTCAATGACTACGCCAAAAAGTTTGGTATCAAGGTGGAGAAACAATATGCGCCATTGGCTGAAAACATGTCTTTCGACTTGGCCATGGAAATCAGCGACATGATGGTGGAACTGTTCCTTAGCCACAAAGTAGATCGCGTGGAATTAATCTTCAACCATTTCAAGAATGCCGGCGTGCAGACACCCACTCGTGAGGTGGTCCTGCCTTTGAAGACAATGGTGCAAAGCGACGGCTCGATGCTGGACTACATCGTGGAGCCCGACAAGGAAACTTTTGTCAACGAACTGATTCCCAAGGTTATCCGCACCAATTTCTATTCCATCATGCTCGACACCCTCACTGCCGAGCACGGTGCCCGTATGACCGCCATGCATATCGCCAGCGACAATGCCGACCAATTGTCGCAGGAGTTGCGCATCCAGTACAACAAGGCCCGCCAGAACGTCATCACCAACGAATTAATCGACATTGTGGGCGGTGCCGAAGCCTTGAACGGATAGGATTTTCTCATCCATCGACACGTTATTTATAGAGAACAACACACTTTTTTTACCGAAATTTTCACTTTTTTTTCATTTTTTTCTTTCCATATCAAAAAAATATCTATTTTTGCAGCTTGCAAAGCATATATAATGCACGCAAATAAACACGAACCAACGCTATAAAAGCGACATAACGTAGATAAGTAATAATCAGATAATAAACGAATAAAACCAAGAAAGATGAAAAAACTATTACTGACAATCGCGGTCGTCCTCGGACTGAGCATGACGACTTTTGCAAATCCCAATGACGGCGGTTTGTTCCAACGCGGTGCCTCTCAACCTGAGGCCACAGAGTTTGGTGTCCGTGAGATGGGCAATCCTAAGCTTCCTAACCATGGTATAGCAGATAACCAAGATGCTCCTCTCGGCAGCGGTATCGCCGTGTTGATGGGTCTTGGCGCAGCCTACCTTGTAGGCAAAAAACGCCGTGAGGAATAATTGAAAATTTTTCCTCTTTTCAATTGATAAACAGAGAGCTAACAGTGCTTGCACTGTTAGCTCTTATTGCTTTTGGGGAATAACGAACCCTATTCCTGATAATACACCCGCTTCACACGTTGCGAAACGCGAGTCATGATTTCGTATGGAATCGTTTGGCAAGCTTGGGCGATGTCGGCAATGTCGTGCTCAACATCGAAGATGACGACCGTGTCGCCCTCAGCAGCTTCCACATCGGTCAAATCCAACATGCACATATCCATGCAAATGTCGCCAACAACGGACACCTGCCTACCGTTCACATAAAATTTTCCGTTTCCATTGCCCAAAAGGCGCGAAAGACCGTCAGCATAGCCGATAGGCACGATGCCGATACGCATGTCTCTTTCAGCGTGGCCGTGACGATTATAGCCAATGCTATCACCAGCCGGAACGTTCTTGATTTGATTGATGGTCGTCTTGAGTGACACTACAGGCTGCAACATGCCTTTGTCGGCCTCGCAAGTTGGCACACCATACAAACCGATGCCCAAACGCACCATATCAAACTGGTATTGCGGGAAACGCGAAATGCCCGCCGTATTGAGGATATGACGTATGACATTTGGGAAAGCCTCCTTAATCATCGCGCTGCCTTCCTCAAAACAATGGATTTGATTCAAAGTAAAGGCATCCTCGGCGGGATTGTCGGCAGTGGCAAGGTGCGAAAACACGCTCTTCACATGCAACATCGGATTAGACTGAATACGCCGAATGAGTTCGGGCAACTCGCTGTTGGAGAAGCCCAAACGGTGCATACCCGTATCAAGCTTGATGTGGACATTCAAGGGATGCGCCTCAGGTAGCGCCAAATTTTCCAACGCCCTTTCGATGAAGCCAAGATTGCGGAAACTGAACACCTCAGGCTCAAGGTGGTATTTGATGATATTGTCGTAGCTGTTCACCTCTGGACTCATCACCATGATGGGCAAATTAATGCCCGCACGACGCAGCTCCACGCCCTCATCGGCAAACGCAACTGTAAGATAATCAACATTATGAAATTGCATTACATTGGAAACTTCCAAATTGCCACTGCCATAGCCAAAGGCCTTCACCATCACCATCAGCTTGGTTTCGGGCTTGATTTTCGAGCGAAAGTGGTTGAGGTTGCTGACAAGATGGTTGAAGTTGATTTCCAGCACAGTCTCATGTGCCTTCTCCTGCAATTCCATCCCGATTTGCTCGAACTCGAATGCACGGGCACCTTTCAGCAATATGGTCTGGTTGTTGAATTTCGAGAAGGGGAAATGCGCCAAGAAATCGCCCACATTGGGATAGAAATAGTGCTCCATGTCGAATCGGTTGGCCTGACGCGAAATGCCCTCGCCAATGCCAATCATCATATCAACACCCTTGTTTTTAAGCAGTTGGGCAATTTCGGCATATAAATCCAATTCATTGCGCCCGCTTTGGAGGATGTCGGACAAAATCACGACCTTGCGATTATGCTGGTGCTGCTGTTTCATCACGTCCAAGGCGATGGACAGCGAGTCGACATCGGAGTTGTAGTAATCGTTGATGATGGTGCAGTTGTTCATTCCCGCCTTGATTTCCAAACGCATGGCGATGGAGGTCAACGACAGGATTCGGCTGGCGATGACTTCGGGATCCATTTTCATCAGCAGACCGATGGCAATGCAATGGATGACATTCTCGACGGAAGCCGCATCGGCAAAGGGAATGGTGAACGACAACATTGCGCCCTGGTAAAGGCATTGGACTTGGCTTTGCTTGTCGCCCATCACGATGTCTTTGACCACAAGGTCGGCTTCCTCGAATTTTCGGCTCCAGGTAAACAGCTTCACCTTGGAAGCCATCCCTGAGCGGATAACAACCTGCTGAATCTCAGAATAATCCATGCAATACACTAACGATTCGGCTTTCGTGAAGAGGTTCATCTTCTCCCCTACTTTTTGGGCATGGTTGATGAAATTCTCCTCATGTGCCTGCCCGATGTTGGTGAACACACCAATAGTCGGGCGGATGATGTCTTGCAAAGCCATCATCTCGTCAGGTTCTGAAATGCCCGCCTCGAAGATGGCCAACTCGTTGCTCTCGTTCATCTGCCACACCGAGAGCGGCACGCCTACCTGAGAGTTGTAGCTCTTGGGGCTGCGCACGATGTTGTAGTCGGGACTGAGCATCTGGTAAAGCCATTCCTTGACTATGGTCTTGCCGTTGCTTCCTGTGATGCCGATGACCGGAATGTCAAACTGTTGCCGATGGTAGGAAGCCAGTGCCTGCAAGGCCTTCAGCGTGTCTGCCACCATGATGAACGAAGCCTCGGGGCAAGAAGCCTCGGGGCGTTGCTGCACCACAAAAGCCCTGACACCTTTTTCATAGAGCTCTTCAATGTATTTGTGTCCGTCGTTGCGTTGGCTCTTCAAGGCAAAAAACAAAGCCTGATCGGCATCCATTAAATGGCGGCTGTCAATGAGCAAGTCACTGATGTTGTGGTCAGTTGTTGCCCCAACAAGCTGTCCATTGACGATTTCTGCGACCTTTTGCAAGGAATAAAGCTGATGTTGCATGGAATTCTTTTCAAATTTCCCGCAAAGATACGGCTTTTCCGAAAAAACACTACCTTTGCAGTGGATAAAAAACCATCGAAATGACCATCAAACAACACATCCCCAACGCCATCACCTGCGGCAATCTGGTCTCAGGTTGTTGCTCTATCTATTTTCTTGCCTTAGGTATGCCCGTCAAGGCCGCCCTGATGATTTTCGTGGCCGGACTTTTCGATTTCCTCGACGGTTTCGCCGCCCGATTGCTCCATGCCCACTCCCCCATCGGCGCCGATTTGGACTCGCTTTCAGATGTAGTTTCGTTTGGCGTGGCACCAGGATTCATCATGAGTTGGCTGATGAGCCAGTATTTCGTTTCACGGCTATGGCTTCATGAATGGTGGTGGTCCGTTGGAGGCTTCAACCTATTACCTTTCATGGCCTTTCTGCTGCCAGTATTCTCGGCTATCCGACTCGCCAAGTTCAATGTCGACGACACACAAAAGACCTCTTTCCGTGGCATCCCTGCGCCTGGAATGGCCATTTTCATTGCGTCTTTGCCTTTGGCACTCAGCCAAGTAGGCCATCTCACCGACGGAGCCTTGAGCTATTGGGCCTGCCTCGGCATCACGCTCATCTTTTCCTTCATGATGGTCTGTAATTTGCGGTTTTTCTCGTTCAAAATGAAGACGATAGGATGGAAAGGCAATGAGGTGAGGTGGATTTTTTTGATGATTACTGTCGTGGGATTCGCCATATTTAGATTTGTGGCATTGCCTTTTATCCTGCTGGTGTACATCCTTTTGTCGGTTTTCTTTGGAAACCGAATGACAGAATAGGTTTTTTTCACACCTCCACCAGCTCTCGCCCCACAGCATGAATAGTATCAAAAATCAAAGCCATGCGAGCTTTGCTGGCATTTTTCTTTCCGCTAATATATTGCGCCATTAGGCTTTGCGAGATGCCCATTCGCCGCGCCAAAGCCGAAACGTTCAATTCAGGATGAGACAAGAAAAGCTTGTATAACGGAGTCGGCTCTTGTTTGTCGAAAAAACCTTCAAAACTCAAATCCTCATCCAAATCTTCCCAATGGATACCAAAATCGTCAAAATCATAATTGACCAATTGCTCCACAGAGGCATCTCTCAGTCTCGGATAATCTGCAAACAACTCGCAAGCCTCCCTGCCGTCTTCCGTCCGAATCCAAACAGCATTTTGTGTCAACCAAATCTTTTCTATTTTCATGGCTTTTTCTGCAAAGATAGGTAATATTTTTATTACCCAGACGATTTTTGCAACAAAAACGTAACAACGATTACATCTCTTTCTTATGCAAAATGAAGTTGTGCCCAAGATATACTTCCTTGACATGCTCGTCGGCGGCAAGGTCCTCGGGAGAGCCTGACATGAGCACCTTTCCGTCGAAGAGGAGATAAGCGCGGTCGGTGATGGAAAGCGTTTCGTGCACATTGTGATCAGTGATGAGCACGCCGATGTTTTTCCTTTTCAGTTTGAAAATGATACGCTGGATGTCTTCAACGGCAATCGGGTCGACGCCGGCGAAAGGCTCATCGAGCAACACAAAACTGGGGTCGACGGCCAAAGCACGTGCAATCTCGGTGCGACGACGCTCACCGCCCGAAAGCTGTATGCCTTTGCTCTTGCGCACATGACCCAAGCCAAATTCCTCCAACAGGCCCTCCAATTTCTCGGCTTGTTGCTGCTTGGTCAGTCCAGGCTTGAACTGCATCACCGAGGCAATGTTGTCCTCCACTGTCATCTGCCGAAATACCGAGGCCTCCTGCGCAAGATAACCGATGCCAATCTGGGCACGCTTATACATCGGCAAATTTGAAATATCCTCATTATCAAGAAAAACCTTTCCGGAATAGGGCTTAATAAGACCTACCACCATGTAGAAAGTGGTCGTCTTGCCCGCACCGTTGGGGCCCAACAAGCCGACAATCTCACCTTGCTCGACCTTGACATCGACATCGTTCACCACAGTGCGCTGTCCGTATTTCTTGACCAAATGTTCAGTTTTCAATATCATGGAACCGAAATATTAAATCTTGAATCTTAAATCAAAAAATCCCCTCTTTCAAAATATCATGCAAATGTATGATACCCAAATATTTCC
>Ga0310696_10006336_pt1 | contig 14076 bp, 9 predicted proteins | sample AusTroGonzalo_MG_4_FD_203885 | JGI IMG/M metagenome (GOLD analysis project Ga0310696, IMG submission 203885) | Bovine rumen microbial communities from tropical cattle in Woodstock, Queensland, Australia - Gonzalo_02 (v2) (version 2) | ecosystem: Host-associated > Mammals > Digestive system >...
ACCGTAACCGATTTACCGATGTCGAAGTGCAGGTACTTGTTGACGATCTTAGCCAGGATGTCCAAGCCGCCAGTGGAAGCATTGATGGAGAAGAGCACCGCCTGCGCCGCACTGAGCAACAGCACGAAACAGCAGAGGTCGAACCAGATGTCGCCCATCACAGAGGTGGCCCCTTCCTCCAAAAACATCGTGTAAGGAAAATACTTTTCGAGTAACGCCATCAGCGGTCCGAGAATCAAGGCCGTATAGACCGTCTTGGTGCCGAACTCCTTGCCAATCAAGAAGTAGGCTAACACCAAAAGGATGGCGTTCACGACCAGAATCACCGTGGAGACCGGCAGCGCAACCCCGAACAGCTGCTCGGAAACGCCGCTGATCACGATGGAGAGACCCGAAATGGTACCGATGATCAGCTTGCTCGGAACCAGGAAATAATAGACCGCAATGGCGGTAATGAGCATACCGACGGTCATGATGAGAAGTTCTACCCAGAACTTTTTTGACTTTAATACATTTAATATCTTTTCCATAATATTTTAATTATGACTATTGTCTTTTGATGTTGGCTTCTAACCTTTAGCCCTTAACCTTTAACCTACCTCTTCACAAACCTTTTCGTAATCACACCCAGATCGGCGTTGATGCGCAGGAAATAGATGCCGGAGGAAAGGTCATAAACATTGATCTGCATGGGCAATTTATCATTCGCCCCTACTATGGTGCGGATTGTTTTACCGTAAACATCCACCACCTCCATGCTCGTCACATTCAAATGCTCATAATCCATGGTGGATTGTACATGGAGAACGTCAACGGCAGGGTTCGGGTAAACGCAGACATTTTCGGCAAACTGATGCTCCTCAATACCAGCGTTCAAGAAATGGACGTGGAAGGTGAGGTGGCCGCCATGGTCGTAAATATCCGTGATTTCGAAACTGGTCTCCGGGGTACCGTTCGTGAGGTAAGGATGCGGGTCGGTAGTCGGACCGAAGGTGGTGCGACCTTCCAGCTGACTGAAATGCGCATTGGTAAGCACCCCGTTCTCAATGTCTCTGCTGCTGCCCGGACGAAAAATCCAGTACTGATGCGCTACATTGTAGTAATCAAATAAGCCATTGGTGTAAACGGACAACGGTATCGTGTCATTCCAACGGGCGACAATCAGTCCCGAACCCGGAATGCCCTCTTCGAAAAGGTCGTTTCTATTCCGATATTCAAGCACATACCATTGTGTAGTATCAAGGGCCGATTTGATGTAGTAACAGTTCTGCGACGGACTGGAACCGGCACTCAAGAGCGTATAATCGCCGTCCTCGGTAATCTCAACAGGGTCATCCGAAACATGCAGAATCTTGTTCTTGTAGATGGCTGCCATCTGGTTGTTCCCATAATTATAGCACATCATATCCCAACTTCCCGCAGGGGATACATTGGAATAGTTCTGATAATGGTACAAATCAGGAAGATTCAATGAATGTCCCATTTCGTGGCGGAACACATGGGCTGTGAAATAGGAACCTGAGCCTTCGAATTCAAAATTGTACGTATTGATTTTCAATCCATTGATACGCGGTTCGTAATCAAGCGAATCATACGGGAAAAACTCCATGTGAGGCCAAAGAATCGAACCCCACGCGCCGGTGCCGCCCTTCAATATAAAGCTGATATTATCGACCAAACTATCTCCATTACCATCCAAGACAACATCCGAGTCCACCAAGCCAATATAGTCCACATAGCTTACTATGCGACCCAACAATTGCGCCTCACGCATAGCCACGCCCATTATTGGGGGAGCCTCCGTATAACCCATCGGATTCGTCGGACTATACGGTTCAAAGTAGCCGCGCGGATAAGAGTCTTGATAGGAGACAATCACCCCATTCTGGATATTGTTCGTGTAAATGGTATTGTAATGAATTTTACCGTAAGTCATCACATCATAGAAATTTGAAACACTGAGATAACCCGGTGTTTTACCATTGAACATCGAATCAATGGATGCGAACGAATGATTGATTTCAGCATCATCCGAAAAACGGACGAAAATGACCAAATTGGTCAATTCAGTGGCGGTTTGCGCCATCGTAACAACGGGCGCGAACACACACAACAAGTTGATAAAAAATACGGTAAACGTTTTTTTCATATTCGATTATTTATGGGAAACACAGGGTTACATCTCCAGGTTACAGGAGCCTACGCACCTGTCTATATGATGTCAGTTCTACGGGCTTTTCAAATATTACAGTTCCTTACGCAGACGCGCGACAGGAATTCCCATCTGTTCGCGGTATTTCGCGACAGTGCGGCGCGCGATGTTATAGCCTTTTTCGTTCAACATAGCACAGATTTTGTCGTCCGAGAGCGGTTTCTGCTTGTCCTCCGCCTCAATCAAATCGCCTAACATCTGCTTGATCTCTTTGGAGGAGATGTCATCGTCGTTCACTGCCTCTGAAAAGAGGTGCTTAAGCGGTATGATACCAAAATCTGTCTGCACATACTTGCTGTTCGACACACGAGAGATTGTGGAGATATCCGCTCCAACCTCCTGTGCTATCGTCTTGAGAATCATCGGTTTGAGATCCTTGTTGTCGCCTGAGATAAAATAGTCGCGCTGATGCTGCATAATGGCATACATCGTGTTGTAGAGCAGCATTTCGCGCAACGACAACGTCTTGATGAACTGCAGCGCATCATCCACATATTTCTTCATAAACCGCTCGGCCTCCGCCTTTCTGCGGTTGTATTCATCCTTCGACAAGAATCGGTATTCGTTACTGAATTCTTTGTTAATCCGCACTTTAGGAACATACTGATTGTTCAAAGTGAGAATCAACTTGCCATCGCTGTTCGTGATGGTGAAATCAGGGATAATGATGTCGGCGTTTTTCTGCATGGGGGTTTCCTGCGCTGCCGGACGCGGGTCCAGCTTCTGCACCACCTCCAACGCTGCCTTCAGCTCCTGATCGGTAATTTCCAACGCGGAGAGAATCTTGTCGTAGTGCCTTTTGGTCAGCAGGTCGAAATAGTCCGTAATCAACACTCTGGCCGTCTGATGCGCGGGCGTGTGGTCCGGAATGCGGTCGATTTGCAGCAACAGACACTCCTGCAGATTGCGCGCACCGGTGCCCGGGGGATCCAGTTCCTGCACGAAGTGGGTCAGCACATACTCCACTTCCTGCACATTCGTCTGAACGTTCTCGGTATAGAGCAGTTCGTTCACAATCGCCTGCAAATCGGCGTGCAAGTAGCCGGAGTCATCCAAAGTGCCGACCAGATAAGTGGCAATCTGCGCCTGACGGTCGGTCATATCCATCTCATCCAGCTGCAACTGCCAACGTTCATGCAGCGATTCATAGTAGATGTCGGATTTGGGATTGCGAGGCAGCTCGTCGGGAGCGTTCAACTTGGAGATGTAGTTCTCCAATTGCAGGTCCGAGAAGCCATCGTCGTAATCGTCGCTGTCGCGATAGTAATCTTCCTTAAAAATCTCGTCATCAGGAAGTTGCTCGTTCGACAGTTCCAGAGGATCACCATTTGCATCGTACTCCTCCGAAGCAAACTCCTCGTGGTTGTCCGTCTCGTTGGCATTGTCGTCGTAAATCTCCAACGCGGGATTATCGTCCACCATATTGCGGATTTCCTGCTCCAAAGAGGCGTAGGGCAACTCCACGAGGTGCATCAATTGTAACGTCAACGGCAGGCCGACCTGCCGTTGGACGTTCTTTTGTTCTAATGTGATCTTATTTTGAGAAGACATATAAACGATTAAAATTCAGCATTTTGCGGCGTACGCGGGAACGGAATCACGTCGCGGATATTGGTCATGCCGGTGACGAACAGCAGCAGACGCTCGAAACCGAGACCGAAACCGGAGTGCGGCGCGGAACCGAACTTGCGCGTGTCGAAATACCACCAGTACTGCTCTTCCGTCATACCCAGTTCGTGGACACGATTGAGCAGTTTCTGATAGTCAGCCTCACGCTCGGAACCACCGATGATCTCGCCGATGGTCGGGAAGAGCACATCCATAGCGCGAACCGTCTTGCCGTCTTCGTTCTGCTTCATGTAGAAAGCTTTGATCTCCTTCGGATAGTCGGTCAAGATAACCGGCTTTTTGAAGTGATTCTCAACGAGATAGCGCTCGTGTTCAGACTGCAGGTCGATACCCCACTTCACGGGATATTCGAATTTCTTCTTGGCCTGCAGCAAGATGTCGATGGCCTCGGTGTAGCCCAAACGGACGAATTCCACCTTGGTGACGGACTCCAAACGGGCGATGAGCTCCTTGTCGAACATGTCGTTGAGGAACTTGAGGTCGTCCATATTGTTGTCCAATGCATATTGCACGAGGTATTTGATGAAATCCTCTGCAAGGTCCATGTTGTCCTTGATGTCGTAGAAGGCCATCTCGGGCTCAATCATCCAGAATTCGGCCAAGTGGCGCGGAGTGTTGCTGTTCTCAGCGCGGAATGTCGGTCCGAAAGTGTAGATATTGCCGAGTGCCATAGCGCCCAGCTCGCCCTCCAGCTGACCGGAAACGGTCAGGTTGGTGTGCTTGCCGAAGAAATCCTGCTTGTAGTCGATTTGGCCGTCTTCAGTGCGCGGGATGTTGTTCAGGTCGAAGGTGGTGACGTTGAACATCTCGCCAGCGCCCTCTGCATCGGAAGCGGTGATCAACGGGGTGTGAAGGTAGAAGAACCCTCTGTCGTTGAAGTATTTATGGATGGCGAAAGCCATGGCGTGACGCAGACGCAGCACACAGCCGAAGTAATTGGTGCGAGGACGCAGGTGAGCGATCTCACGCAAGAACTCCATGGAATGTCCCTTCTTCTGCAAAGGATAAATTTCGGGGTCGGCGGAACCGTACACCTCAATCGTTTCAGCCTGAACCTCAACGGTTTGACCTTTGCCTTGTGACTCTACCAGTTTACCGGTCACATGGATACAGGAACCAGTGGTGATCTGTTTCAGCAGTGCCTCGTCGAACTTGTCGGTGTCGGCCACCACCTGCAGGTTGGTGACGATGGAACCGTCGTTAAGAGCGATGAACTGCACGAAGTTGTTGCCGCGTTTGGTACGCACCCAACCCTTCACGTCCACGGGGTTGCCAATGCCGACTACCTCGGGGGTTTTGATGATATCTTTTAGTCTGAGTTTGTTCATTTTATTGTTATTTTTCGTTTTTATAACTGCTAACTACAAATATGCTTGCAGCGATTTGCACTTGGCATTGTGACGGAGGCGGCGGATGGCCTTCTCTTTGATCTGGCGAACGCGCTCGCGGGAAAGGTCGAACTGCTCACCGATTTCGTCAAGGGTCATCGGGTGCTTGCTGCCCAAACCGTAGAAGAGCTTGAGGATTTCAGCCTCGCGGGTTGGCAAAGTGTCGATAACTGACGCGATTTCCTGCTGTAGCGATTGGTAAATCAGCTCCTTATCCGGTGCCACCGTATCTTCGTTGCGCAACACGTCGTACATGTTCGTGTCGTCATCGGAGGTCAGGCTGGCATCCATGGAGAGGTGTTTCGGGGAGTTTTTCATCGAATCCTTGATCTCCTCTTCCGTCATACCCAGACGTTCCGCAATTTCCGAAACCTTCGGCTCACGCTGAAGCTCCTGCTCCAAAATACCCATCGTCTTGTAGATTTTGTTGATGACGCCGACCTTGTTCATGGGCAGACGCACAATACGCGACTGTTCAGCGATAGCTTGCAGGATGGCCTGACGAATCCACCACACTGCGAAAGAGATGAACTTGAAACCTTTGGTCTCATCGAAACGGTGGGCCGCCTTGATGAGTCCGAGGTTGCCTTCGTTGATCAAGTCAGAGAGCGTAATACCCTGATTCTGATACTGTTTAGCAACGGACACCACAAAACGGAGGTTGGCATTGGTGAGCTTTTCCAAAGCATCTTCGTCACCGTTTTTAATACGACGCGCCAATTCTGCCTCCTCATCCGCCGTCAACAATGGCACTTTTCCTATATCGTGCAGGTATTTATCCAACGAAGGGGTCTCACTTCTATTCGTAACCTGCTTTGTAATTCTTAATTGTCTCATTCTTAAGAGATTAAAAAATCAATCCGTGAATAATCTCAGCTATTAGAAGCTGTAACCGATACCTAAACCGACAATTTCCTTGAACTGCACGCGGGCAGCCGGATAGCCAGGATGTCCAGGTTCGCCATCCCAATCCTTGCCGGGAATCATCACCTTGTCGTAGTACTTCAATGAGGTCATCAAGCTGACGCTGAAGACTTTGAGGAAGTTATAGGTGACAGCTACATCCCAGTCCACATCGAAGTTGCCAAACGGCTGACCGTTCTCCGGGTCATGCAGCTTGGCCGTGTAGGGCGTGAACAAGGTAAGGGTGGAGATGATCTTCAGATTCTTCACCAAGGTATAGTTGATGCCGCCGTTAATACGGAGACCCATGTTCAACATCACCGGCTTGAAGGTGCCGTCCGCACGTTGGGGAAGGCCGTAGTTGGCGCGCAGGCTCTCTTCCAGACAGGTGGTCATACGACCGGCAACCGGATAGACACCGATGGTGAAGATGTCGTTAGGACGATACTCGACACCGAGTGCAAGGTCTGTGTAAGAAGGAGACAACCAATTGGAAATCAGTTCCTTGTTACCTGCCTCATCATTCAGATACTTGTAACCGGGACGGTACTGTGAATTAAAACTTCCCAGGAGCGTCAGATACCACTGCGGGTGCATCTGGAAACCGACCTTGGTGGTGAAGAGCAGCTTGTCGTTGGCCTTTCTCCACTTCGGTCTCAAATCGGAGGAGTAGGTTTCACCCAATTCAGTGTCAAGGTTGCTGTCCCAAGTCCACTTGTCCTTCTTATAGGAGAGGGTGACATTGGCAAAGAGGAAACCGGTCACGTTGTCGTCACCACCGGCCGCCCAGTTGAAAAGGGCGGTTTGGGAGGCGTTCAACCCCAGTACACCAGTGCATTTCCAATGCTTGGCGCTGTCGATTTCGGCAGATTTCACCTTGGTTTTCAGCGCTTGATCCGCAGCTGTTTTCTCATCCACTTGCGCAAATGCAAAAGAGGAGGCCACTAAACAGGCACAAAAAAGTAAAAATCCTTTCTTCATAATAATTTATTTTTGTTAATACTTATTTCTAAACACAATTCCCCATGGCTTAATGATTGATCTTATGATAGGTTCTCCACCAACGGTCGGAGATTTTATCCTCACAAGCCAAATCATAGTCACGTTTGGAGCAAGGCAGGTAATAATGCTGCACCTGTTCCTTATCTTTCTGATACATAGGCACAATCACCCACCAGCGTCCCGATTTTTTGCTCTGGAAGAAGACCATCTCCTCCAAAGCGCCGGTAACAGAGATGTTGAACTGGCGATAATCGGAGCGGTTTTTGAACTGTCCGTCGTTCTGGCGGTAGATGTAGCCTTCCACAAAATACCAGAGAATATGCGCAATCAGCTGCGAAGTCTGGTTGTTGAAATCAAGCGTGGGGTCATATTCGTAGATGCCGAACGAGGAGAGCTTGTCGCTGAGTCCCACGTACTTGGCAATCTGGCAAATCTCCTCACCGTAGAATCCGTTGGAGGAGTTGTGCGGACAGCCGGGAGCATCGGGACGGCGCACAGCGGAGATGTCGAGCGACACCATATCGGCGTTGCGCACCACCGGCTCCACCTCTTCGAGGTTACAGCGCATGAGCCCCACACGGTAGGTTTCGAAAAAGAGGCTCTCCATCATGCCCACCGACTCAGGGCTGTTCATGTAGCTCTGGTAGCCGATATTGGCGTAATTGAGCAGGAAGTTGGGCTGTTGCAACACCATCTTGTTCACGTAAGCATCGGAACGGATGGGCTGGTTCTCATTACCTAGATCGAAGCAGGCATCGATGGCCACCACATTGGCCACGCGCTCCATCAGCTCGTAGGCGCGGTAGTTGGCAAACGCTATATCGTTGCCACCTCCCAAGATAATCGGAATCACCTTATTCTCAACAAGATACTCAACCACTTGAGATACGGCAGAGTAGGTATCCTCCACTGAGTTGCCCAAACGAAGGTTGCCCAGGTCAATGATTCTTACCTCTTTACGCCAAGCATAAAGCTGATAGAACTGACGGCGGATCTCATCGGGTGCGAGCGAACACGAAGGATTGCGGTAGGTGTTGCGCACCTCCGGCACACCGAAGATGGCAATGTCCGCCTCCTGAATGTCCAAAGGGGCCGACGGGTTATACAATAATATATTATATAGCAACCTGTCGGTCAGCTGCTCGGCATCCGGCACATGAAGCGACTCCACGGAAATGGGGTCAAAATAGAGTGACAAATCCATAGCTTACTTCTTTCTTCTGATGGTCCGTTTTTTTGCAGTCGGTGCGGTCTCTTCGATGATCTTCATGCAATCTGCATAAGTCAACTTATTGGCTACCTGATCTTTCGGAATCTTGAAATTGTCAGTTCCGTTGGTAATGTAAGGACCATAACGACCGTTCATCACTTTGATATTCGCATCTTCGGAGAAGGAGAGCAGCACATTCCGTGTCTCCTTGTTTTTGATATACTCAATGGCTTGCTCTTCGGTCAAACTATTGACATCCAATCCTTTGTCAAGCGTGATATTCTTGCCGTCATATTTGATGTAGGGGCCGTATCTGCCAGCCGCAGCCAGAATCTCCTTGCCGTCGAGATGCCCGATCAGATGCGGAGTGCGCTCGGCCGTCTTCTTCATCTTGCCTTCCAGCAGCTCGATGCAGCGTTCCAAGGTGATGGAATAGGGATCCTCGGTCTTCGGGATAGACTCAAACATATTGTCGCAGCGCACATAAGGACCGAAACGTCCCACGCCCACGGAGACCTCCTTGCCGTTCCACTCACCGAGATTTCTGGGCAGACGGAAGAGGTCGAGTGCCTCCTCCAACGTGATGGTATCGATAAACTGGTCGGCCTGCAGGCGGGCGTAACGAGGTTTTGCGTCGGCGTAAGACTCGCCAATCTGCACCATAGGACCGTACTTGCCCAACTTGGCAAAGACCTTCTCGTTGGTTTTGGGGTCATAACCGAGCAGACGTTCGCCGCTCGCCTTGGTGGAGTAATTGATGGCGGTATCGACCTGTTGATGGAAATCGCCGTAGAAACGGTGCATCATTTCCTGCCAGTTAGCTTTGCCTTCAGCGATGTCGTCGAACTCCTTCTCCACATCTGCGGTGAAGCCATAGTCCATGATATCCTGGAAATTCTCCTGCAGATAGTCGTTGACCACGATACCCACATCCGTCGGGATGAGCTTGTCCTTCTCATAGCCGAATTTCTCCTTCTTGAGTTCCTCCTTGATGTTGCCACCGGTCAGGGTGAGGCACTCGTATTGGCGCTCCTTACCCTGGCGGGTTGCCTTGCGTACATATTCGCGCTTCTGAATCGTGGAGATAGTGGGCGCGTAGGTGGAAGGACGGCCGATGCCCAGTTCCTCCAGCTTCTTCACCAGACTGGCCTCCGTGTAGCGTACGGGCGGCTGGGCGAAACGCTGAGTGGCGGAAATCTGCTTGGCATTCAGGGCCTCGTTGAGCTCCATCGTCGGGAGCATGCCCTTTATTTCTTCATTATCATCGTCTTTGGATTCTGTATAGACTTTCAAGAATCCGGGGAAGAGGATCACCTCACCGGTTGCGACAAACTTTTCGGCACGACCCTCCACCGGAATGGAGATGGTGGTCTTCTCTGTTTTGGCGTCGCTCATCTGGGAGGCGATGGTGCGCTTCCAAATCAGTTCGTAAAGATTCTTGGCAAAGGTGTCACCGGGAATGGTCTCACGGGTGATGTCGGTGGGACGGATAGCCTCGTGAGCTTCCTGTGCGCCTTTCGACTTGGTGACATACTTGCGCGTTTTCGCATACTCCTCACCATATTTTTCGGAGACAACCTTGTTGGCCACGGCGAGTGCCATGTTCGAAAGGTTCACGGAGTCGGTACGCATGTAGGTGATGTAACCGGCCTCGTAGAGCTGCTGCGCTACAACCATGGTCTTCGACACGGAGAAGCCGAGCTTACGGGCGGCTTCCTGTTGCAGCGTGGAGGTGGTGAACGGCGGTGCGGGGCTCTTCTTGCCGGGCGTCTTCTCGATGGCCGAGATGTGGAAAGCGGCGTTCTTGCAATGATTCAAGAAAGACATTGCCTCCTCCTTGTCAGCGAAGCGCTTGTTAAGTTCGGCGCTGAGCTCCACCTTCGCGTCGCGCAGCGGGGTGAACAGACCGTCCACCTTGTAAGAGGAGGTGCTGTTGAACTTTTCGATTTCGTGTTCGCGCTCCACGATAAGCTTCACGGCCACAGATTGCACTCGGCCGGCCGACAACGACGGACGCACCTTGCGCCACAGCACCGGTGACAGCTCGAAGCCGACCAAGCGGTCGAGGACACGGCGTGCCTGCTGGGCGTTCACCAGGTCAACATTCAGGCTTCTCGGGTTTGAGAGGGCCTCTTCGATAGCCGATTTAGTAATTTCGTGAAACACAATACGTTTCACCTTTTCAGGATCCATTTTGGTCACCTCCATCAGGTGCCATGAGATAGCCTCACCTTCGCGGTCATCATCGGTTGCGAGCCAGATGGTGTCCGCTTCAGCGGCCTTCTTCTTAATGTCATTGATCAGAGATTTCTTGTCGTCCAGAACTTCATACTGGGGTTCAAAATCGTGGGCAATGTCGATGCCCATGCCCTTGGAGGGGAGGTCGCGAACGTGACCTTTACTCGAAATCACGGTATAATCCTTACCGATGAACTTCTGGATGGTTTTTGCCTTCGCCGGAGACTCGACGATGATTAAGTTTTTGCTCATATATTTATCTTTATTATCTTCGTATGTTAACTAATATCGTATTGTTATATAAGGAGGTATTCGTTATTAGACTTGAGACTTAAGACTTGAGACTTAAGTGTTAACCCTACTAATCTAAAGTCTAAAGTCTCACGTCTTAAGTCTATATTCGTAACCGAGCATCGCGCTGACGGTTTCCCAGTCTTTTTGGCGGATGTGCTCGCGAATAACGGAGGAGTGGACGCCTGCGGAGTGCCACATCTCTTCGGGGATGTCCACCACCTGGAGATGGTGGTTGCGGCAGAACTCCTTGATATTGTCGTGGTGACCCTCGCGTTGATGGCCGAAAGCATGGTTCGGACCCATCACCAGCGTGTGGGCGTGCAGCGTGTCCATAATCACCTCCTGTATAAACTGCTGATAGCTCTTCTTGGAAAATTCCAGGGTGAACGGCTGCACCACAGCCACGTCGATGCCCTGTTTTTCGATAAGCTGCAGATTCTCTTCCAGGGAATTGATGGCAAAGAAGTCGGAATGGGGATGCAGCACCGTGCGCGGGTGCGGGTCGAAGGTCATCACCACACTCGTACCGCCCACCTCAGCTGCCTGCTCGCGCAGGAAGCGCAGAATGCGGGCGTGACCGAGGTGTACGCCGTCGAATGCACCGACCGCCACCACAGGTTTCTCCCAATCCGGCAAATGGTCTATCCCTTTGAAAATCTGCATACTGAAACCCAAAAAAGTGATTAGCGTAATTTGGCACCCACTTCACGCTCGTAAGCGGAAATCAGCTTGTTCATCACCTTGTTGATCTCCTCGTCGGTGAGGGTCTTGTCGGCGCTCTGCAGCACGAAATTGAGGGCGTAGGACTTCATGCCCTCTCCTACTCCAGCACCTTCGTAAACGTCGAACAAATTGATCTGTTTCAGGAGTTTGGATGCATATTTATAGCCAATCTTCTCCAAAGTGTCGTAGCTGACGGACTTCTCCACCACCAGTGCCAAATCGCGGCGCACAGCGGGGAAGGTGTTGATGGTCTGGTACTCCACCGGACGGGCGTCGATGAGTTCGCTCAGCATTATCACATCGATTTCAGCGTAATAGACCGGCTTCTTCAGGTCGAAGTTGCGCAGGATGTCGCCACGAAGCACACCGACATGCACCGGCATCTGGTCGCCCACTTTGTAGGAAATGTGCTGCGCGAACATGCGCGGCTCACTGTCGGTGACCAGCTGCACCTTCTCCATCGGGAAGTTGATGCGCTCCAAGAAGTTGTCAATCATATTGCGCAGGTAGAAGAAGTCGGCAGCGGCGGCTTTGCCCTCCCAGTTGTCCTCTCCGAGCTTGCCCGTCACGAACATCGACATCATGATGCGCTCCTGATAGCGAACCGTCACATCGTCGCCAGCAGCTGTCTGCGGATTGAAATGGTAGGTCTTGCCGAACTCGAACAGACGCAGATCGGCAGCCTTGTTGTTGACGTTGCGGGAAACATTCTCCAAACCGGAGAAGAGCAAGGTCTGACGCATGGCGTTCAACTCACTGCTCAGCGGGTTCAAGAGCTTCACCGTCTCGTTCTCGTTCAGGAAATCATACTGCTGCGCATATTCGGCACGGGTGAGGGAATTGTTCATCACCTCATAGAAACCGTTGTCAGCCAGATATTTGGAAATGGTTATCTGCATTTGGTAAGCGCTTTCGTTTTGGCGCAAGCAGGACATATCGTAGTTCAGCGTGGTCGGAATCTCAATATTGTTGTAGCCATAAATACGGAGAATCTCCTCAATCAGGTCGATCGGGCGGGTGACATCGGCCTTGTTCAACGGCACGGTCACCATGATTTTCTCATCGCCCACCGGCTTCACCTCCATATCCAGCAACATAAGGATATTGGTAATCGTCTGTTTATCAATCACTTTACCCGCCACACGGTTCACTTGGTCGTAATAGAGGGTGATTTGTGCGGGTTCGATTTCCACAGGATAGCGATCCACGATGTCCATAACTGGATAGCCGCCAGCGAGTTCCACCACCAGTTCCACGGCGCGTTTCAGGGCGTAAACTGTGATAGAGGGGTCGCAACCGCGCTCGTAACGGAAGGAGGCGTCGGTCTTCAAACCGTGACGTTTCGCCGTTTTGCGGATGCTGACGGGGTTAAAGTAGGCGCTTTCAAGGAACAGACGGGTGGTGTTCTCGGTGATCCCGGAGTGCAAACCGCCATAGACACCGGCGATGCACATGCCCTCCTTCTCATTGCAGATCATGAGATCGTTCTCGCTCAGTTTCACCTCGTTGCCGTCGAGGGTCACGAAGGGCGTTCCTTCCGGCAAATTTTTGACAATCACCTTGTTGCCTTCGATCTTGTCGGCATCGAATGCGTGCATCGGCTGACCGAGTTCCAGCATGATGTATTGCGTGATATCGACAATGTTGTTGATGGGACGCACGCCCACAGATTTCAGCTTGGTCTGCAGCCATTCAGGGGATTCCTGCACCTTGATACCTTCGAGCAGGATGCCAGAGTAGCGCGGACAGTCTTTTTTGTTCTCGATGACGATTTCAACACGGGAGTGCACGCCAGACACCGGCTGCACTTCACGGGCGTTGCGCTTCACGAGGGCAGAACATGGAATGCCGTTCTGCATGAGGGAGGCGTAGAGATCGCGGGCCACACCGAAATGGCAAATGGCGTCGCAGCGGTTGGGGGTGAGACCAATCTCGAAGATGGTGTCAGATTCCACATGGAAATATTCGGCAGCGGGCGTACCGGGCACAGCCTCTTCGGGCAGCACCATGATGCCGTCGTGGGAGTTGCCCAATCCGATTTCATCTTCCGCGCAGATCATACCCTCGGAGGGTTCGCCGCGCAGTTTGGATTTCTTGATGGTGAAAGACTCGTCACCGTTGTAGAGCACCGTGCCGATGGTGGCGACCACCACCTTCTGTCCGGCAGCCACGTTGGGCGCACCGCAGACGATGTGCAGGGGTTCCTCTTCGCCCACATTGACGGTGGTCACGTGCAGATGGTCGGAGTTCGGGTGCGCCTCGCAGGTCAACACCTCACCGATTTTCAAACCGCGCAGACCGCCTTTCACCGTTTCGAAGGTCTCAACACCTTCCACTTCCAAACCGCAATCGGTCAGGTAGGCAGCGGTCTCTTCCGCCGTTAAGTTGAAATTCATTAAATCTTTCAGCCATTTGTAAGAAATCTTCATATATCTAACTTTTTAATTATAAACATTTTAACGCCAAAAAACCATATT
>Ga0310696_10006337_pt1 | contig 14075 bp, 15 predicted proteins | sample AusTroGonzalo_MG_4_FD_203885 | JGI IMG/M metagenome (GOLD analysis project Ga0310696, IMG submission 203885) | Bovine rumen microbial communities from tropical cattle in Woodstock, Queensland, Australia - Gonzalo_02 (v2) (version 2) | ecosystem: Host-associated > Mammals > Digestive system >...
GTTCTTCGCTCCGCTCATTGGTTCGATTGGAACCTTCGTTACGGGTAGTGCTACCAATGCCAACATCCTCTTCGGTAAGTTGCAGGCTACAGCAGCCAGCGACCTGGGTTTGGTGAACCAAAGCACATTCTTCGGAGTTACTGGTAACGAGACCAACTGGCTTGCTGCTGCTAACTGTGCAGGTTCTGAGGGTGGTAAACTTCTCTCGCCTCAGTCCATTGCCATTGCAACAGCCGCCTGTGATATGGAAGGTCAGGATGGTGATATCATGCGTAAGACCATGCCGTTTGCCATCTTCTGGATCCTCATGAATGGTCTGATGGTCTTCCTCGGTCTCCACGTCATCTAAAACATAAGAAAGTTAAGTTATGAAGAAATTATTGATGACAGCGATGATGATCGCTGCAAGCGTAGGGCTGACGAATGCCCAGACGACTCAAAGACAGGTCGTAGAAGAAGGTGGTACAGGTCCCTTCAAGTCAGAGGTGGTGGGTGATGCTTCTTGTCCTGGTTTCACAGTATATCGCCCCCAGAACCTGAAAGAGGTGGTGGCCAAGCAGGGTGCTCTGCCCGTCATCGTCTATGCCAATGGCGCCTGCTTTAATCATAATGTAGAGATGCGCCTGCTGTTGAGCGAGGTGGCCTCTTACGGCTATGTGTTAGCAGCCATCGGTCCATACGACGAGGAAGATGTGATGGCCCAGTGGCGTGGTGTCCTGAAGTCTGCCTATCCCGAAACCAAGGGCGAGGTGATCATGGCTAATGGCGAGAAGATTCTGCCCATGACTGAAGAAGAGAAACAGGCGCGAGAGCAGCAGATGACCGAGCAGATAGAGAAGGCCAAGAAGAACGCCAAGAAGGCCAACAAGATGAAGCAACAGGAGGCGCAGATACCCACGTTCAGAACCTATCCCAAGATGCTGCTCGAAGTCTTGAACTGGCTCACTGATCAGAATGCAGCTTCAGGTTCCGAGTATTACCATTGCCTCGATCTCGATCGTGTGGCAGCTATGGGACAGTCATGCGGTGGCGCACAAGTGTTGGGCGTAGCTCATGATCCCCGCATCAAGACCTGTGTCATGCTTAATACCGGTATCGGCGACATGGAGATGATGGGTTCTACGAAAGAGTCCCTGAAGAATCTCCACCAACCCATGTTCTACATGATTGGAGGTCCTGGCGACATCGCCTACGCCAATGCCCAGAAGGATTATGAGCGCATAGCCGACAATATCCCTGTGGTCATGCTCAACTCCAAGGATGGTCATAGCGGCACGTATTATGAGAAGTATGGTGGCAACTACGCCAAGGCTGTGATCAAGTGGCTTGATTGGCAACTGAAAGGTCAGGTAGGCCAATCAGCCCTCTTCCTCGACGACGAATATCTGAAAATGAAATTCCCTGAGTGGCAAGGTGTCCGCAAGAACTTCTAAAAGTAAGAAAGAAAAAATAAAAAAGCACCCCGAAGGGTACTCCTTTCTGTACATACCGGTGCCTATCCCCATTGTGTAGGCACTGGTGTATAAAAACCACATTGGGCCCGCTTCCCAGCGAGCCCAATGTGATTCAATAACCAAATAACCAAAACAACTATGAAAAAAAACTAACTTTCGTATGAATCTTAAATCTCTGTGATTTCTCTTAATCACATTGCAAAGGTAAGGCGAAAAACGCCCCATTCCAAATATTTAGCCAAATTCTTCTCTCACTTGTTGCGACAGACAACCCCATTTGCGACATACACAAGAAATGCCATTCAGAACTTGTCGCAATTAAATTAGAAATCTAAAAAATTTCAAACCTATGCATTGTTTTTGCACAGGTTTTTATTATCTTTGCAGCATCAAACAATAATAGTGTATGGCAAAGAACCTTTTAAACAAGTATGTATGGCTGGTGGATACCATCTACAAAGCCAAGCGTATATCCTTTGATGAGATTAACCACCGTTGGCTTGACAATGATATGAGCGAGGGTAAACCTCTTGCTTTGAGAACATTTCATAAATGGCGCATAGCTATCGAGGAAATGTTTGGTCTCATCATTGAGAACGAGCAGGGAGGCAAGTATCGGTATTATATCCAGAATGCTGATGAACTGAAAAATGGCTCAATGCGTAGTTGGCTCTTCAATACTTTGGCAGTGAGCAATCTGATGATGGAAAATGTAAGCATCAAGGATAAAGTTCTGTTTGAAGAAATTCCTGATGGCGAGCAGTATCTTCCTGCTATTCTTGAAGCGCTGAAAAAGAACTTGGTGCTTGGGATGACCTATAAGAGTTTCTCACGAGACGAGGAAAATACCTTCGAGATCGAGCCCCTTTGCCTGAAGGCTTTCAAACAGCGTTGGTACTTAGTTGCTCGTAGCCCTTATTATAATAAGATTATAATCTATGCGCTTGATCGTGTCCGTTGGCTGGAGTTAAAGGATAAAGACTTTAAATATCCCAAAGACTTCATCCCAGAGGAATTCTTCAATGATTGTTTTGGCATCATTGCTGACCAGAAAATCGATGCAGAGCTTGTTGAGCTCAAGGTTTCAGCAGGCCAAGCCAATTATCTCCGTACTTTGACTTTACATCAATCTCAGCAAGAGATTGAGCGTACTGATGAATATAGTATCTTCACTGTTTATTTACGCCCCACTTTCGATTTCCGTCAGGAGATCTTATCACAAGGTAGTGATATCGAGGTGTTGTCACCTAAGTGGTTTCGTGACGAGGTGGCAGAGATTTCCAAACATATGTGGAACAAATATAATAATGACTGATTATGCGAGACTTTGCAGCTATAGATTTTGAGACAGCCAACAACGAGCGAACCAGTGTATGCTCTGTGGGTGTGGTGATTGTACGTGATGGTGAGATTGTAGATACATTCTATTCATTAATCCAACCCGAGCCAAATTATTATAATTATTGGTGTACCCAGGTGCATGGTCTCACTCGTAGAGATACAGAAGAGGCCCCAGTGTTCCCAGTGGTGTGGAAACAGATTGAACCCCTGATCGAGGGGCTTCCACTGGTGGCACATAACAAGGCTTTCGATGAGAGTTGCCTGAAGGCAGTGTTCCATTGTTACCAGATGGATTATCCGGATTATCCATTCTACTGCACATGTGTTGCTTCTCGCAAGGCCTTCCCACAATTGCCCAACCACCAACTGCATACCGTATCGGAATATTGTGGTTATCATCTTGCCAATCACCATCATGCGCTAGCTGATGCAGAAGCCTGCGCTTGGATCGCCAGAGAAATTTTATAAAAAAACTTCCTTCAAACATGTAACATTTTCGTTTTTTCCATACTATAATAGTAGAAAAAGTAGTAAATTTGCAGACGATATGACAAAGAAACAAACGATACAACTATTTGAGGAGAAGAAAGTCCGCACTGTGTGGGATGACGAAAAAGAGAAGTGGTTCTTTTGTGTTGTGGATGTAATTGAGGCTTTGACGGATAGTAAAGATCCTAAAGACTACATCAAGAAGATGAAGAAGCGCGATCCAGAACTCTCCAAAGGGTGGGGACAAATTGTCACCCCCCTTTCTGTTCAGACAGCAGGAGGAAAACAGAAGGTTAATTGCGCTCTAAGAGAAGGCATTTTCCGTATCATCCAAGCTATACCATCGCCCAAGGCGGAGCCTTTTAAACGATGGATGGCACAAGTGGCCAGTCAACGTGTTGACCAGATGCAGGATCCTGAACTGAGTTTCGAACAAGCTATTGTAGATTATAAACGGCTAGGGTATTCTGACGCTTGGATTAACCAACGCATCAAGAGTATAGAGGTACGTAAAGAACTGACAGATGAATGGAAACGAACAGGTGTGCAAGAGGGGCAGGAATATGCATCTCTGACAGATATCATCACACATGAATGGAGTGGTTTCACTACCAAACAGTATAAACACTACAAGGGTTTGAAGAAAGAGAACCTACGTGACAATATGACGAATGTAGAAATTGCTCTGAATACATTGGCAGAGGCATCAGCAGCCGAACTGTCTAAACAGCGTGACCCTAAGGGCTATAAGGCACAGACACGTGTGGCAAAGGATGGAGGTAGCGTGGCTAAGGCTGCACGTAAACAGTTGGAGGGGAAACTGGGTCGTAGTGTTATTTCCTCGGCTAAAGCTAGCGATTATCTGCCTCCTACTGACAGAATCCAAGAACTTCCAGAAGAAACAGAAGATGATGAATAATATAGACGAGAAGCAGACCTTGTTCGATGTCGTGGTAGATTACACCTACGCCCTTGACACCCTCGACAATTACGATTACGAGCGACTTACCATCGACAAGACTACGAAGGAAGAACCATTCCATGCCACTTACGAAAATGCAATGGAGGCCATTAATGGTTTGCGCGAGAAGTTTGGTGGCTCAGCTCTATTTGGCAATGAAAAGGACGACTCCTTCAAGAGTAGTATTGGTCAGATCTATCAGACTTTTGGAGGCAAAGAGCTTTATCCCAGTGTGGAGGAGAAAGCCGCTATGCTGTTGTATCTGGTTACGAAGAACCATTCCTTCAGTGATGGCAACAAACGCATTGCTGCCACATTATTCTTGTGGTTCCTGAATAACAATAGAATTCTCTATCGCTCTGATGGATCGAAGCGCCTGGCTGATAACACACTTGTAGCCCTCACGCTGATGATTGCAGAAAGCAAGACAGAAGAGAAAGACGTAATGGTAAAAGTTGTGGTTAATTTGATCAATCAGAAGAACTAGTTACGTCATTTATCAACTTATCCACTCCACATTATTATCTTCATATAGAATAAGAAAATCAAAGAAATAAAATAAGTATAATGATAAGATTCTCATAAGGTGTGCCTCGAAAGGGCACATCTTTCTTTTATCTTTGCATTGTGAACAAATATAATATAGCAATGAAAAGAGTGACAGTACTTGAATTATTTAGAAAGTATGATTACGAAAGCGTCTTTCCGCATTTCGATCATCTCTTCGTAGTGAATAGTGGGCATCATCTCTCTGAAGAGAATATTGAGGTGTTCCGAGGCTTTTATAACCATTGGGCCAATGAGTGCGAAACAAAGCCTACAGAATGTTACATCAGGCTTGTTTCCAGGTGGGAGATGACTTGTCCCTATATTGACTGGAATTGTTCTGTAAATAGCAAAGGGCATCTTTGGTATTCGGTGGCAGAGCACAATGACAAAATAGAGGTTCTAAGTATGAGAGTGAGAGTGGATAAAGACGTAGAAATCAGCGAAGTTGAATTGGCTGCAGGTCTTTTCTGGGAAATGACCTATAGAAAACCTATTATCGATAAGTAGTGAATTATACGAAATATTGTTAATACGCACTGAGATATCATATTAATTTGTATCTTTGTTGCACCTAAAGCAATGATCAAGGCTTATGATTAACGGATTTAAAGTTATAACCCTATGCGGAAGTACTCGCTTCAAAGATGAATTCTTGGAAGCACAGAAACGATTGACTTTAGAGGGTAACGTCGTTATTTCAGTAGGTCTATTTGGCCATTCTGGAGATGACGAGGTATGGACAGAGGGCGTAAAAGACATGTTAGATCGCCAGCATTTGGCAAAGATTGATTTGGCTGATGAGATATTTGTCGTCAATGTTGGTGGTTATATTGGCGATAGTACAAGACGTGAAATCGCTTATGCAGAATACAAAGGCAAGTCGATAACATACCTTGAAAGCAACAAGAGCCCCAGCATCTATGATAACTATGCAGCCCTTGGCGAACTCCATGATGCAGGAAGATTCTCTGATGTGGATTATGAAAAGGCAGGTCGCGTTTTTGACGAAAAGCGGAAATCTTCCATTGCTGAGTATAATGCTTGCAAGGGCCCTTGGCCCTATCAATGGAAAAACATCGATACCTTAGTTCTGGGGATATTGCAACAGTTTGGTATTATTTCTATTGATTACACAAACCTGAAGTATCTCTACGAGGCCGATACCGTTTCTGAAATTCGTATTAAGGGAAAGGGTGCCAATAATGAAGAACAAGTCCAAAGCATCATTGATACCATCCGTAATGATTATATGGATCTGCTGAAATCATCAGAGAAATTAGCAGTAACCATTATTGCTCCTTCCAATCCGACTGCCTATCTTACAAAGTTTGATGAATGTCTAACTGATATGGATATTGTTTGGCAAACGAGAAGAAAAGAAGCAGAAATGGAATTATCAATAGTTACAAATATAAAACGACTGAATATGGACAGGTTAATTAATAAGGAAGAACTATTAAAATGGGCTAATGATACAGTAAGTATTTATAAAAACCAGAAGATGAGTCTAGGTTTTTATACCCAAACACCCTTGTCTATTTTTTTACGTTTACCTCAGTCGCCTGATATACTTATCTTAGGTATAAATCCAGGTTCAAAGGGAGGAAAGGACAATATGACAGGAAATGAACTGTTAAAAGGTAATCCCTGTTTCTGGGGTAAAAGTGATGACGTTATTCTTTATGAATTAAGAGATTTGTCAGATAAAAAGAAACATAAGAAGGGGTGGGACCTATGGCACAAAATACATGATATGCTTAATGATTCAGGGAAAGGAGAATTATTAGATAAACTTGACAGGTTTGTTTTGTCTAATATAATCTTCTATGGAACTGAAAATGAAAGCCAACTTCCAAAAGGTAGCTATAAGAAGGAGTGCGCTGAACAGACCTTAAAATTGATAGGTATTTTGAAGCCAAAGGTTGTTTTATTACTTGGCAAACAAAGCAAGGAACTGTTTAATACATTAATAGATGGTCAAAAATTGGAAATGATAGTACCTCAAAGTGTATCATATTGTTATAAAGATTGTCACATACTTGCTATAAAGCATACTGCTTATCGATACACATCTTATGAAAAGAAAATTATCGGTAACACTATCGGCTATGCTTTAGATAATCCATCTGTAAGATTGGAAAAAGAAACTTTGGAATCATTTCTAACTGAAAAAGCTAATGGGCGTTCTTGGTATTTAAAAACAATGATAAATGGAAATGGTTCAATACAAAAGATTTATAATGAGGAAACAATTTATCATGATTTCTATACTACCACCAATAATGGAAAACCTGTTCCTAGCAAAGATAATATTGTGATTGATTTAACGCCAACGAAAGAAGATTATAAAGTGTTAGTGTTTACGCGTCAGAATGACAAAGAGAAAACAAGGGAATTGGTCAAAGGTATTTGGCCTAATGAAGAGTTTCGTCCATGGGATTATGACAATTATAGACATGTCCATAGAACAATCCCGTTAAAAGAGTCCAACGAAAATATTGCAAAAATAATGGAACAAGTTTTAAGTGAGGTGGTAAATTACCGCAATAAAACTTTTTCTTTGAAAAGATAGATACATATTCCAATTATTATGGCACAAATGATTTTGCACGGAAGGGAGTTAATTCGTATAAACGCTCCAAAGAATTATATCGAGTATTCAACTAATGACGGTCGAACCTGGCACACTCGATATACAGGTACTCATGCTGGTACATTCATTGATCTCGTAGATTATGGCTCAGAGATTATTGCATGTACCTCTAAAGGCATATTCACATCCAGTAATGGCGGGGGGAATTGGCATAGCCAATACTCTGGCAATCTTGCAGGCTCTTTCATTCAGTTAGTTTCTGATGGAAGAAATTTGTTGGCAACAACAGATAAGGGATTGTATTACTCAAACAATGGAGGTCTTAGTTGGCATCATAGATAAATAACTAAAAATAATGTGTTATGGGATCAAATAAAACAATAATCGGACTAATCACTATTGGCATCTTATTCTTTGCCATTATTCTGAGTGCATCAATAATGGGTGTTTTTAAGGGGTATGAACCATATCAACAGTTAATTGCTGCGATGTTAAGTGTAGCTGCCACTGGTGTTATTACAGCTCTTCTCCTTATTTTCCAACGTAAACAACAGGAAGAATTAAATAAGGAACAAAGAGATTTTGAAACAAAGCAAAAAGATAAGGAGAAAAAAAGACTACAAGATACAAAAATCTTTGAGGAGAAACTTCGTATATATAAAGAGTTTCTTCATAAACTCTGTGATGTTGTCAAAGATCAGGATATTACTCGAGAAGAAGAAATTGAGTTACAGTTCCAAGTGTCATATATTGCTATGCATACGAAGCCTTCTTCAATAAATATAATTAGCGATAATATAAAGCAGATTCTTTTAAAATTTAAAAAGGAAGATGCTGAGGCTAATAATATGCTGGAGCGATTATTCAATATCGCTGACGAATTCCACAAAGAGCTATACACTGATGATGGTTCCGTTATGTCGAATTTTGATCGAGAAGAAACTATAAGAAATTTCAAGTCTATTCTGATCGGAAAAGAAGATGTTCAAGAATATGAAGATGATGAAAATAAATGGATAATTCAGCAGTTAGAAGAGAAATTAAAGAAAGATGGCAAGCTAAAAGACATAGATCTTTTTAAATTATTCAAAGCCAAAATTGATCCTAACGGAGCTAACTCATGTGAGCTCTTCTATAGAGGCAAATTGTTGAATTACGAGTATTATACCAAGGCTATTGCGAATGGGAAATATATAAACAGCAAAGATACTATTGCTATTGATTTCCTCAAAGAGGGTGACGAATTCATTATTAGAGTTGGTACACGAAGAAATGATCCTGAAAAAACAAAGTTGATTGCAATGGCAATTGATAAGGAGTTCAAACCAGGGAATACAGATGTGACAGCATCTCATTGGCATGTCCATATCAAAAAGCCTTTGGATACTAGCAATGATGAAATGGTGCGTATCATGAATGAGTTGTTAGCAAAGGTAAAAGCTTATCGCGACAAAGAGTATCATTTAAAATAATCACACTCAACTATAATTCCTTGGAACCTCTGCCCCAAAACGGCAGGGGTTTCTTTTATCTTTGCATCAAAATCAAGGATAAAAGACTGAATATGACTTTCAAAGAATTACTAAACAGCGTTTCCTTTGGGGAGGTGGCACCAGAAATCGTACGAATGTACCCAAAGGCAGAGCATGATCTGAGGTGGTATAAAATACATTTCGATATGCTACGTCTAATGGAACCCAAGCGTCATGAGGATAGTAATGGTAATGTGTGCCATATCACTATGAGTAAATGGGACGAAAATAGTGAACCACGTCTTGATGCTTTTCCAATGGAGGGTGACTGGTGGGAGCACTCTCTGACAAAGGAACTTGTTATTGCCCCAGAAGTCAAGGCTACTAATGCCGAGATTGCTGCTTGCTGCCTCTGGCATACTTCCTTTTATGGCTTTGTGAGAGAGCAACAGGAGGAAGATCTCAGATTTGATGTGAGTGATTTGGAAATTGAAGACAGGTGGGATGACTATATTTATTATAAAGTACGATCAGATAAGTATTTCTCAATCATTCGCAGAAATGGTGGCTACATTCCATCCGTCAAAGAGCTGGCTCCATCAAAGAGACTTGAATTGATTGGAAGGACTAAGGAGTATTTCTGGTGTATCAGCCAATCGAAGAACAAGATAAAGAAGAAAAGACTGTTTCGCAGGGAGTTTATGGGCTACTACTATGAACGCATGATGAACATCAGCCGTTTCATTGCTCAGGCAATTCCGGCTTTGAGTGATGAAAGAAATATGATGAGCATAAAGCAACTGTGCGGATTGTTCCATTCTGATCTTTTCAGTTCGGAGACTTTCACTTCGTATGCTGATGAAAAGACGAGTGGAGCCAGGTATTTTTATGAACTTTTTGATAAGTATGGTATAGAACCAAGATTAGACAGAATTGTGGTGGTGCTGACAACAGGAGAATACCATAAGGAAATGACAGAAGATGAAAAGAAGTTGTGCAGACTTCTCGTTGGCGATTGCAAATCGAGCAACATCCTCTTGGCTACAGATCCTTTTTGGGGCAGGCAAGTCCGCATCAACTACGCTACTTTTAATTCAGAAAAACCATTAGTAACAATATGATTGACAATAGGCGAAAAAGCAAGCAAGTGAAGGGTATTTCTACTGGGTATTACAAACTCGATGACCTGACAAGTGGTTTGCAAAAATCAGATCTTATCATCATTGCTGGGCGCCCTCACATGGGGAAGACGGCTTTCGCGCTATCAATAGCCAAGAATATCGCTGTAGATTATCATAAACCAATGGTATATTTTTCTTTGCAGTATCCTGCATTACAGCTTGCTAACAGACTGATGTCGAATATTTGTGATATTGATGGAAAGAAAATACGAAATGGACAGATGAATAGAGAAGAGAGGGATCGATATGATAAAGGGATTACAAGTCTGAGGATGATGGATGCCCCTCTATATATAGATGACACGCCAGGCCTTTCTGTCTTTGAACTGAGTACAAAAGCAAGAAAGCTTGTTCGTGAACATAATATTGAACTCATCATGATAGACTATCTTCAGCTGATGAAAGCGAATGGCATGTGCTTAAATAATCGCCAGGAAGAGGTATCCACCATCTCTCGCTCACTAAAGGGATTAGCTAAAGAACTGGATATTCCAATAATTGTACTAAGCCAACTCTATCGTACAATTGAAGTTGAAGTGAAACGGCCTTTGCTATCCGATCTTCGTAAGACTGGACCAATAGAACAGGACGCAGATATGGTGTTGTTTGTTCATTGTCCAGAATGCTACCATTGTGAATATGGTCCCAATGGTGAGGATTGTCGTGGTGTGGCCGAGATCATTATTGCCAAACATCGAAAGGGCGCAACAGGCATTGTAACGCTGAAATTTCGTAGTGAATACAATCGCTTTGAGAATCCGGAAGACAATAAGATATAAAAACGCATCAATTGGTGATGAAATAGAATAATAGGGAAAAACATGGCAATATGAAGGAAGAAGGTGCATCTATAATAACAATGATGTGCAAAAATGGTTTCTTACAATTAGATCCAGCAGATGTTAAAGAAATCGTTAGGGGGAACTATGTCTTTATCTGCATTAAAGGCCAAGGAGATTATCAGAAGAGATTCCTATATGTACTTCACAAAATGCCATTGATTCCTTACAAGAGAGCCTTAATACAAGTGGAATACCATCCTTCAAGAGAACCATTATTCTCAGAAATAAACTTATTGACGGAAAGGTTTCCACCTTATAATTGCTCTATAGGTTTTTCAGAATTTAGCCATAGTTCCAATGTTGACATTGTGAATATTAGGATTTTATTGTCAATTTAGTATGCTCTCTTTCAACCTATGCCCCTAAACGGCATAGGTTTCTTTTATCTTTGCATCGTGATTAAAGATATAAGTAGTATGAATTGGAAAAAGAAAGGTGGTGACTCAGTTGACTATATAAATGGTTATCCAATCAGCGAGGTCTGGGGTACATACCACTATTTGGCGCGAGAGATTGCGCCAAGGTTGAAAGCATTCAAGGCTCTCAAAAAGCATGGATGGCCAGAAGATTTTGAGAATCAGGAGGATTGGAACGAGGCTATTCAGAAGATGATTGATGCTTTTGAATTGGTGAAGGATTACTCTCCGTCTTATGAAGAAGATATACGGACTGTTGAGCAAGGAGTGGAATTGTTCTGCAAGTATTTCCGTGATTTATCAGATTAAAAATGACTATTTTATGAAAAGGAAAAAGAGAGACGACTCCAATGAGAACTGGAGCTATAAGAACGACTATCCCATAGAGGAAGTATGGAACACAGATACCTATTTGGCTAAGTTGATTGTTCCAAGATTAAAAGCATTCAAGGCGCTTGATAAGCATGGTTATTGTCCTGCTTTTAGTGGAATCAAGACATGGAACAAGGCAATTCAGAAGATGATAGATGCTTTCGAGTTAATGGATCATATTACAACTTACACTGATGAAGAAGAGCAAACGATTAAAGAAGGCTTGGAGTTATTTAGCAAACATTTTAGGAATTTATGGGATTAGTGTATGAATATGATTGAATTCATAAATCATGGTCTTTATGATTATAGTATAGAGGCCATTGAGAGTGAGATTATCTATAGGTACAAAAGCGCTCGTTGCTATGAGTCTAACGATGATTATCTGTTGTCCCTGCGTAGGGACATCATCAACAAGAAGGTTCTTGCTCATCAGAAAGAGTTCCTACCCGATATCATTGCTTTCAATGATGCTTTAAGAGAGGCCCTTCGCGATATGTATGATCGGGCTCATCGTGTATGGAATAAGATTGTTCAGAGCATTGATGAGGCTGATGGGAGAGAGTTGGAATTGACAGCCAAACTCTATTTCGACTACACCTATCCGGAACTGCATCCCTTGCAGGGCGAAGATCGACAGGACTTATGGGATGCGATTTGCGATGGTGACCTGAATCCTATGTATGCTGATGGCGTTTCAGTTCTGACTCTGACACTCCCAAGAGATGAAGGAAAGACCTTTGACTCTTTCATTGGCATGGATTGTCCACCTCCAAATTGGAATGAAGGTCTTGACCAAGAGCTGACAAAAGATTTGCATCTGATCAATCAGTTCCACACGCTCTTTCAGCACATGAACTTCGCCCTAACAGACATCCTCTATGTGAGGAAGTTCAAGACAGAGATCAATGTTCAGATTTGTGGGTAAGCTATGACTTATCCACAATTTACAGATATAGAGTAGGGGAGCCTCGATTGAGACTCCCCTTTCTCTACATGCTCACGCAGCTTGTTGCGCTAAGCGCGGTGAGTACTGCCGTGATCACTGATGCCAAGATCTGAAGCGTCCACTTGATGGTTTCCTTCTTTGTCATAGTATTAGATTTAAGGTTAATAATAACTCCCTCCCTTCTCAGAGAGGGAGCCCTTGATTAGATGCCTTTGGCGACTAAGTTCACGCTTAATTCTTACCCGAGTCGTCGCCCTCGTCACCGCCAGTGTTTCCACCGCCACCCTGGGTACCTCCACCGCCAGTGGTCGAACCGCCGTTCGAACCGCCTCCGCTGGTAGGCTCGTCCTCGTCGTCCTTCTTCAGGAGGGTTTCTACGTTGATAAACTCGGCCTGCTTCAGGAACTCACGACTGGAGATGTTCATCTCCTGCTCCTGCTCAGGCAGGAATCGGATATGCAGCGCCTTCAGGTGCGTGCTCACATTAAACTTGTCCTTGGTGGCAGAGCCGCCCTTCTGATTCTCGATGGTGGTAAAGAACGTGCCGAGGCCGTCAATCTTCACCTTCTTCGAATCGAGCAGCATCTCCAACAGACAGCTGCGGAACTTCTCCAGCACACCAAACACCACGTCCTGGGTATAAACCGAGCCGTGCTCGCTGATGTGCTTGGCCAACTTGCGCGTGTTGAGCGTTTCGAGGCTCTTCACGTACGCGAACCACTTACCGTAAGCCGCTGAGCGGTCGATCTGGTTCTGCTTCACTTCATACAAAATCTTCGCCATACTACTTATTTCTCATAATATTAGTCACTTTGCGACTGACTACATCGGGCAGCCGCCTCCCGCCTTGTGCTTTTCCGGATCAGCAAGTATATCTTCTTGATTGCGGGTACAAAGGTACGAAGAATAATTGTACTATGCAAGAGTTGATACCGAAATGTTAAAATGTAAAGAAAGCAGAATCTCTTGCACGGCTATTCTGAAGGTGGGCGAGGGGCTCGAAATGGGATATCCGTAATACACGAGCCATTTGTCCGTAACTTTTGAGGTAGATATCCGTAATGCACGTTATTTTACCCTTCCGGCAAGAGGCAATGACGCTGGTACGCTGGTACGCAGGTTCATTGCCTATTTTGATGTCTCCAATTATCCTATTTATTAATTATATTATTAATATTATATATAATATTAATAATATAAATATAATATACTGATATTCCTCTATTTTGAAAATACAAATGAACCTGTGTACCAGCGTACTAGCGTTGATATCGTACTGCCTAGAGTTGACTCTTTTTCCTGAAATAGTTGACTCACGGCCTTCCTGACGGCCATCACGACCACGAGCTGCATGGGCTTCGGGCCCTTCTAGAAAAAAGGCTGGTATCCACACGGATGCCAGTCTTTTGTCTTTCTTCCTAAGTGCTGTTGTTATTTTGGCATTTCTATCACGATT
>Ga0310696_10006338_pt1 | contig 14073 bp, 11 predicted proteins | sample AusTroGonzalo_MG_4_FD_203885 | JGI IMG/M metagenome (GOLD analysis project Ga0310696, IMG submission 203885) | Bovine rumen microbial communities from tropical cattle in Woodstock, Queensland, Australia - Gonzalo_02 (v2) (version 2) | ecosystem: Host-associated > Mammals > Digestive system >...
ACTTCCTGCCGTATGGTGAGTTTTCCTACTTTTGAGAAAGAGATGGCCCGAAACGACCTGATTATTAAAGAAAAGGGCATAACATCCGCATATCCGGACTTCGACAGTCTGATGTATTCAGTTGTTTCTTGACAGTCCGCGCGCATATAATCTAATGTCAGTCTGATGGAACAGAAAATGGACAGAGACAAGAGAAACAGTACAATCATCAGGACCAGCCTGCTGGGAATATTCGGCAACATTATGCTCTCGGGCGTGAAGTTCACCATCGGATCTCTGGCATCGGCCCCGGCAATCGCCGCAGATGCTGTGAACAACTTCTCCGATGCAGCCTCGTCGCTTGTGACCATAATCGGCACCAAGCTTGCGGCAAAGCCTGCCGACAAGAAGCATCCCTTCGGTTACGGAAGGATCGAGTACCTCAGCGCCATGGTCGTCGGCATCCTTGTCCTGTATGCCGGACTTTCCGCCCTTGTCGATTCCATCAAGGCCATAGTCAATCCGTCCAATGTACCCCGGTATTCGACGGTGATGCTCGTCATCATCGGCGTCGGTGTCCTGGTAAAGATCGCCCTGGGCCTGATTTTCGTCCGCACCGGTAAGGTCACCAATTCCGATTCGCTGGTCAACTCTGGAAAGGACGCCCTGTTCGACAGTATCATTTCCACCACGACCCTTGTCGGCGCACTTCTGTTCGTCATCTGGGAAGTCGTGCTTGAGCAGTACATCGCCGCAATGATCGCCGTCTTCATCATCAAGGCCGGTCTGGGCATGATAATCGAGACCGTCAGCAAGATCCTGGGAGAGAGCGGGGATGTCGAGCTTGCCAGGAAAATTGAAAAGACCGTCATTGAGTTCGACGGGGTCGAGGGCGTCTACGACCTGGTCCTGAACAACTACGGACCCGACCACTTCACCGGCTCGATCCACGTCGCCGTCCCCGACACCTACACCGCCGCACGCATCGACGAACTGATCCGCAGCATCCAGGAAGAGGTCTACGCCCGCCACAACGTCATCCTCAACGCCATAGGAATCTACTCCATCAACACCACGGACAAGAAGGCCTCCAAGGTCGAGGAAACCGTCACTAACATCGTCATCAAAACCGAGCACGCCAAGCAGATCCACGGCTTCCATCTGAACGAGGCCAAAAAGAGTGTGCGTTTCGATGTGGTGGTGAGTTTCGACGCCAAGAACAGGAAGGCTGTCTACAAGAGTGTTCTGGAAGCCTGCAAGAAGGCTCTGCCGGATTACACCTTCGACGTGGCTATGGACACCGACTTCTTCGAAGCCTGAGAGCCTTTCTTTAGCTTCTCATAAGCCCCCATTGCAGTCCTGTTCACCGAAAGCGGTGTGATGGATATGTAGCTGTTCATCACGGCATCAAGGTCTTCCTCAAGGTTCGCAGTCCCCTTGTAGATCGAGTATCCGCTTGCCTTGTACATTCCCGGCTCCGTCTCCACGAAGATGTCCTTGAAGTATGCGTTGCCCTGACGGGTCAGAAGAATCTCGTCCTTGGGGTTTGCCGGGATGTTCACGTTGTAGAGCAGGTTGAAGTCGAAGTAGTTGTTATCGATTATGTAGTCGTAGCACTTGTCCAGGCACTTCTCGGCCCATTCGAAAGTCTCGGGTACAGTTGAGAACGCAATGGCCCTGCACTTGAAGTACGCCGCCTCGAAGATGGCCGCATCCGTTCCGGAGTATGCTATGTCCTCTCCGACGTTCAGGCCCTTGTTGATGCCCGAGAGCACCAGGTCGAACCTGTCGTTTGTGTCCCTGTTAAGTCCGTTGTATGCGAATCTGATGCAGTCTGCGGGGGCGGAGTCGACGCTGTAGCAGTCGATCCCCTCAAGCCATGAGACCTTCTGGACCTCGAACGGGGTGCGGATGTTGATGCTGTGGCTCTTTGCGCTCTGCTCGGACTTGGGGGCCACGACGGTGACCGTTCCGAGCTTCCTGGCCCAGTTGGCCAGAATCTCAAGTCCGGGGGCCCTGATTCCGTCGTCGTTGGTTATGAGGATCTTCACATCCTGCCTCCGTTCTCCTTCTTGAAGGCCTCCAGAATCTTGTCGGCATCCTCTATCAGTGCGTTCATCTCCTCCAGGCTGTACACGGTGGCTCCGCATGCGTTGGTATGTCCGCCGCCGCGGTACTTCCGGGCCAGTGCGTTGACCGAGATGAAGCGCGAGCGCAGTCTGACCCTTATCGAGCTGTCCGGATTCTCTATGAATGCCAGCCAGATGAGGCTGCCCTTGATCTTGCTCATGAAATCGACGCTGGAGCTGGCCTGTTCCCTGTTCAGGTGGAAGCGCTCCTGGATCTCCCTGTCGATGTAAAGGTAGGCCACTCCGTGTTCCGTGATGTTCATGCTGTCGAACACCGTCGCCTTGAACCTGTAGAACTCGAAGTCCTCAAGATCGAGATTTGAATAGAGGGTCTCGATGTCGATTCCCATGTCCATCAGATAGGCTGCAAAGCGCAGCGTGTCGCCCGTGGTCTCGACGTACTTGAACCTGCCGCTGTCCGTGACGATTCCGGTGTATAGCAGGGTGGCGATGCTGACATCGCTCTTGAGCACGTGCCTGAACGTGTAGAGAAAAGCGGTGATCATCTCGCAGACGGAGGACCTGTCGTCCTCAACCCAGGAGATGTCTCCGAAGGGGGTGGTGTCGATGTGGTGGTCTATCTTGATCAGCTCTTTTGCCTTGGTGATTCCGCTGTTGGCGCAGCGCTCCAGGTTAGCCGTGTCCACCACTATGCCCAGGGCTTCCGAGTAGTCGACATCCTCGGGTGCGGTCTCTTTTGTGTTGAGGAAGGCCAGATATTCGGAGACGTCGCTGTTCGCGACTATGATCTGCTTTTCAGGGAAAGACAGCCTCAGGATTCCTGCAAGCCCGTGAGAGGCGCCTATGGCATCTCCGTCCGGTCTCTGATGGCGGACGATGACGATCTTGTCGTACTCTTTGATCTTCTCGAGGATGGCTTTCTTTTTTTCCAGGTTTCTGTCCGTGTTCATATCCATAAGTAATTACACTGTAGCCGCCACGCGGTCAAGGTCCCGGATCACCTTCATGACAACCTCCTGGCTGGGCAGGACCACTCCGCTTGCGCGCTCATGGCCTCCGCCTCCGTACTTCACGGCGATCTGGTTGACGTTCAGATCCCTTGACCTCATCTCACAGTAGATGCCTTTCTGGCTTTCGGCGAAGAGGGCCCAGATGTGGATCCCCTTTATGTCGCCCATGGTAAAGACGAACCTGCGGGCAGCCACGTCCGCCGGAACGCCCAGTTCCCTGAGCTCGTTTTCGGTTGCATAGATGTAGGCTGCGCGGTGTTCGGTGAGCTTTATCTTCAGGGCGAAGGTTGCGTTCAGGAGCACCGACTCCATGTCCGTCATGTACAGCTTTTCGTAGATCTTCAGGATTTCAACATCGAACTGCATCAGAGAAGACGCCCTGCGGAACGTGGCACTTGTGGTGCTGTCGTATCTGAATCTTCCGCTGTCGGTGACGATTCCGGTCAAAAGGGCCGTGGCCGAACGCTTTGTCATCTTGAGTTTGCATTCCATTGCAAAATCGGTCAGAACGCCGCAGCAGCTTTCGCTCGAACTGTCCACGAACTCCTCGTCGGCGAACTTTTCCACGAAGATGTGGTGGTCGAAGCGGAGTGTGGCCTCTGCGCGGCTGAAGCGTTTGTCTGCGACCATCTCCCTTGAGGGGGTGTCCAGGATGATGGCAAGGGCTCCGTTGTAGACGGTGTCGTTGATGATGTCCATCGGTTGTCCGGTTATGAACTGGTAGCGCTCCGAGTTGTCGCCCACCATGTAGACCTTCTTGTCCGGGAAGTTGTCAAGAATCAGGTACTTCATTCCGGCAAGGCATCCGAATGCATCCCCGTCGGGTGTCCTGTGCACGTGAAGGACGATGGTGTCATACCGGCGGATCATCTCAAGGGCTTTCTCAAACATCGCCGGCCTCCGGTATCAGGGGCTTTGAGTTCTCGTAGACTGTGAATCTTATGGTGTAGCCGTTGTCCTGTTGCGGCTGGGATTCCTCGGTCATCCTCCAGTTGTCCAGCCTGTCCAGATTGTCGAAGAAGACCTCGGCACCGCCGTCGGCATCGACCTTGGTGAGGTAGACCCTGTCGCAGTAGGGCAGAAGGGTGTGGTACATCATGGCCCCGCCTATGACGAAGACGTCCTGGGATGGGTGTTTTGCAATCTCGGAGAAAAGCTCGGGGAGGCTCTGGACCATGACAAAGCCGTCTGCCTTTGCACGTTGCTCGTCTCCGCCCGGCCAGAGCACGATGTTGGTGCGGCCCTTGAGGGGTTTGCCGCCGGGGAAGGAGAGGAGGGTGTTGGAACCCATGACAACAACCTTGCCGGTCGTCATGGTGCGGAAGAACTTCATGTCCTGAGGAAGACGGAACATGAGGTCGTTGCGTTTGCCGATACCCCAGTTCCGGTCACAGTGCAAAATGGCCTGCATCAGATTGCCACCGGGATGTCGTACTTCTTCTTGTTGTAGACGTAGTTCTCGAGCGTTATGTCGTCCGTCGTGAAGGCGTAGAAGTCCTTGACGTCCGGGTTCAGCGTGAACTTCGGGGCGGGGAACTGCTCGTTTGCGATGATCTCCTTCACGATGGGGATGTGGCGGTCGTAGATGTGGCAGTCCGCGATCACGTGGACGAACTCGCCCGGCTCAAGTCCGCTGACCTGGGCCATCATGTAGACCAGAATCGAGTACTGGACGACGTTCCAGTTGTTGGCAGCCAGCATGTCCTGGGACCTCTGGTTGAGGATGGCGTTGAGCTTGTTGCCCGAGACGTTGAACGTCATGCTGTATGCGCAGGGGTACAGGGCCATCTCGCTGAGGTCCTGGTGGACGTAGATGTTCGTCAGGATGCGGCGGCTCTGCGGGTTGTGTTTCAGGTCGTAGAGGACGCGGTCGACCTGGTCGAACATGCCTTCCTTGTACTTGTGCTTGACGCCCAGCTGGTATCCGTAGGCCTTTCCGATGGTTCCGTTCTCATCGGCCCAGCTGTCCCAGACGTGGCTCTTGAGCTGGTGGATGTCGTTGGATTTCTTCTGCCAGATCCACAGAAGCTCGTCCATGGCGCTCTTGACGTATGTGCGCCTGATCGTCAGGATGGGGAACTCCTCCTGCAGGTTGTAGCGGTTCACGATGCCGAACTTCTTGATGGTGTGTGCCGGCGTACCGTCCTCCCAGTGAGGTCTGACGGGCAGTTTCTCATCGGAGAATCCGTTCTCCAGAATATCCTTGATGTTTGCGACGAATACTTTGTCTGCGTAGCTCATGGGCGTCTCCTTGTTCTGGATTATACCCGATATGGAAGGATAATTGTATATTAATATATCCTTGCACTGCCGTCCGCCTATAGTATAATTGGCGTGTTAACCGTTTATCGGCTTGAGCCGGAGTAGAATTTGCAATTGTGAGGGATTGGAGAAACTACGATGAAACGTACAATCGGAATTATTATCGCCGTTACCGTGCTCTTTGCATTGGTCATCACATCATGTAGCAACGATGCTGCCCCTGCCAGCGGTGGGCAAACCATCATAATCGACGGAACAGACAGGCCTATTTCGCTTTCGGAACTGGAGGCAGGAGGATCCATTGAGATCAGAGGTGTCAAGGCCGATGCCAATCTCAATCTCCAGGACTTCTCTCTTGAGGATGGTGTCTACATCGAGGTCGTTAACGGAAGATCAATCGGTCTGGACCGTGACGGTGCAAACAGTGAGGGACTCTTCCAGAGGCAGGACGGAACTTTCATACCTATTCCCGACTCGGAAGGGGAAGCTGAGTTCTCGGCCTCCGCACTCGGGGCAGAAGAGAATACTACGGTCATAGTCCACAGATTCAAAACGATGGATGAGGATTATATGATTGATCCGACAGAAAAGAAGTACACCGGCTATGACAGACAGCTTGCAGAGGAATACTACTACATAGACTTGAGTTCACCGGAGTTCCAGAACCTTGATCCGACGGAGATTGTGATTGTTGCATCAGGAGACACAGGTGCTCATGGGGTAAGTGTCATCCAGAGCGGCTACATGCATCAAGACATCAATGGAATCTTCAACTTCGAGGGTGAAGACGGTTTTGCAGTGAACATGTTCAAGGTTCTGGATGCCAGGTTTACTGAGTCCATGAGGCTGAATGTCCTGAATCCTATCCATCTGGGAAATGATCCTGTCGTTTTAAATAAAGACCTGAATGTCTTCAAGGTCGAGGGTAAGGCCAGCCAGCAGGAATACAAGGTTGTGGTCACATTCACCGGAAATGATGCGGAAGAAATCATCCGCAGGATAGCCGACGAGGGCCGATTCTTATACACATCACCAAGGTCAACTGACGGCTCCCGCCGTCGTCTGATGATCCCTGAGTACAATCTCGAAGGGAAGACCATCACATATCATATCGGAACAGTTGACGAGGACCTCATGTTCACTCTGGATTACGACGCATCGCTGACCGGGTTCAGATCCGGCTCTGCCAGTCTTTCCTTTGTTGCGGATACAGAGGGGATTGTGATCCACGACATGAGTTCTATGGATGAGATTAACCTTATTGCCGAAAGACCGGGTTATACGACATGGGCTTACACTGTCGGAAGACAGGTTGTTTACGATGTTGATGTAAAGCTTCCCGGTTTCAGAGCTATGCTTTGTGAATCCAGCGGAACAGGTGTCGGAACCGATGGTGTCGGATATGCACCTCTTGCAAGGTTCGGAAGCAAGTACACTGATGAAGTATCCACCGGCTTTATCCTCATCAGATACACCGGAAAAGAGAACAACAAGCTGTTGATGACCATGACCAGAAATACGGGTAAGGCGGAGATGCCCTGTCTGGATGTGGAGTGGGATCCGCAGACCGAGGAATATGTATGTATCAACGACCACTGCGAAGCCTGTGCGGCAGCTGGAAAAAAGAGACACTATAACGCCCTGCAACTGTTCATTGATCTTGATCAGGTGTTGGAAGAAGAGTACTGGACCGAGGGTTCATACGGAGTCTACGGCAGGCTGGGATTCACTAAAGATAAAGGTGTTCTCACCTCAGACGTAACACTGGACAACGGAACATGGGGAGAATCAAGGAAGCAGTACGGAATGAGCTCCCTTTCCTGGAATGGAGAGGACACCGACAAACAGGTGGAAATCTGTGTAACGAAGATCCTTCTGACCCAGAAAAAGCTGGTCTGTGCGGTTGCCTTCGGCGGCTCCACCGAATTCACGACCGGAATCGAATTCCTCGAAAAAGACGATTAATCAAAACACAAGACCTCCCGGTTCGGTTGAGCCGGGTTGGTCATGAACCTCGATTTCCTTTCCCCCTGTTTTTCCCTATACTGAACGGAAGACAGAGGGAAAGGAGTTTTTTGCCTTTATGAGATACACACTTCAGGACAAGTACTACAGCGATTTCAACACCATAGACGTGAACCGGCTCCCGGGACGCAGCTACTTCATTCCCTATCCCTCGCGTGAGGCCCTGAAGGGCGTCTCCCCGGACGAGAAGAGATACAGATCCCCCAAGGTGAAGTGCCTGAACGGGGACTGGGACTTCATCTACTACGATGATCCGAAGAACCTTCCTCTCGAATTCGAAAGCTCCGGGCTTGAGTTCGGCAAGATCGACGTTCCCTCCGTCTGGCAGTACCGAGGGTACTCGCATCCGATGTACCTGAACGTCCGCTATCCTTTCACCTACAATCCGCCGGACATTCCGACGCTGGATCCGGTGAAGGGCTACTTCAGCCTGATGGACGGATTCAAACAGGCACCCGAGGACGAGATGAACCATGTGGGTCTTTACAGGACGTTCTTCGATGTGGATGACACTTCAAAAAGGCACATCGTTTCGTTTCTGGGAGTCTGCAGCTGCATAGAGGTACATGTCAACGGACACTTTGCAGGATACTCCGAGGAGTCCCACAACACGGCCGAGTTCGACATCTCGGACTACGTTGCGAAGGGCCGCAACGAGATGGTCTGTGTGGTGAGACGCTGGTGCAACGGCACATATCTTGAAAGCCAGGATATGTTCAGAAACAATGGCATATTCCGCGATGTATTGCTTAGAATATCTGACAAAGCCGATATATGGGACATTGATTTCAAGACACGCGCCCAGGGCGGGCTGTACAGCGCAGACGTTCTGGCTTACGTTGAGGACGGGGTCAAGGTCAGCTTCAAGCTGGAGGGTTCCGACCCCAACGGAGGTGTCCTTACCAAGAGTGCAGAGGCCGTTTCCACGGGAGGAAAGGCACGCGTGGTTTTCAGTGACATGAACGTGATCCAGTGGAACGCCGAGAACCCCGTCCTGTACGACCTGTACATCGAGACTCCGTCCTGCTGCATCCACCAGAGGGTCGGTTTCAAGACCGTTGAGGTGAAGGGCAACCTCTATCTTCTCAACGGCCACAGGGTCAAGCTCAAGGGAGTGAACCACCACGACACCGACCCGAAGAACGGCTACTGCATGACAGCCGCCGAAATCAGGCGGGACCTGGAACTTTGCAAGAAGTTCAACATCGACACGGTCAGAACGTCGCACTACGCACCGGACCCGTTTCTCATCGAGCTTGCGGCGGAGCTTGGAATCTACATCGTGGATGAGGTGGACATAGAGACCCACGGGGTCTTTCTTGCCAAGTTCCCTCCAAGCTACAACAGAATCTCCAACAACAAGGCCTGGAAGGAGCACTATCTCAGCAGGACCGTCAGGCACTATCAGCGCGACAAGGTCCTTGCAACCCCGGTGGTGATGTGGAGCCTTGGCAACGAAAGCGGCGCCGGATGCAACACCGACGCCACCTATGACTACTTCAAAACCGTCTCCGACATCCCGGTCCAGTATGAGAGCGCCATCTACACAAGGCGAAAGGCCTACGACATAGCATCCAGGATGTATCCGCCGGTAAGCGAGCTGCATGCCATCCGCGAAGGCAACTGCAAGACCCGCCAGTTCATGGACAGGCCGTACTTCATGTGCGAGTACGCCCACGCCATGGGAGTCGGACCGGGCAACATCGAAGCCTACTGGGATGAGATCTACAACTGCGACTCTCTGATCGGAGGCTGCGTGTGGGAGATGAACGACCACGCCGTGCAGCACCCCGACGGATCCCTTACATACGGAGGTGACCACGGCGAGTGGATCCACGACGGCAACTTCTGCTGCGACGGAATCTTCTACCCGGACAGAAAGCCCTCCACCGGAGCCTGGATCGTCCGCCACGCCTACCGTCCCATCAGAATCAGACGGACCGATGTCTCACAGTTCGAGATCTTCAACACCACCGCCTTCACTCCGGGAAGCGACTTTACGATGAAGATCAGCCTCACCAACGGTAAGAAGTTCGAATACGTTCCTAAGGCCGGACCTCTCGAGAAGGAGAGCGTGGCATTTGACCTGGGCGACATCTCCGACGACTGCTTCTTCACGGCCGACACATATGACAAGGCCGGCAATCTGGTCAGCACCGAGCAGATCTGCCTGAACGAGAAGTTCATCACCGACGTCCAGAAGACCGTTTTCCCGTCATGGTTCACCATAGACGACGGTCGGCCCGCAGTGGCGTTCAAGGACTCGGTCATGCTGATATCCGACCCGTACACCATCCTCTTCAGGGCAGAGACGGACAACGACAGCATCAACTTCATCAGAAAACCCATGAGAAAGTGGTATGACGAGGAGATCACGCTTATCGGAACCGGCAAGGAAACCTACAGGGCCGTCTCCGAATGGGCGATCAACGACCACCGCATCAGATTCCTGTGCACCGACGTTTACGAGGGATGCAGGCTTCCCGACGGAACGGAGGGGGTCCTTGTGACAAGCACCCTCCACCCGCTCAAGGGCAAGGGAAAGCTTCCGCGCTTCGGAAAGGCCTTCAGGCTGGCTCCGTCGTTCTCCAAGGTCTCCTACTACGGAAGGGCCGGCGAGTCCTACATCGACATGAAGGAGCAGTTCCCGGTCAGAAAGGTTAAATGCAAGGTCTCCGACATGACCGAGCCCAACATCAAACCCCAGGAGAGCGGAAACCGCTGCGATGTGCGCTATGCCGAGCTTTCGGACGGAGAGAACAGCATCCGCTTCACGGCCGTGGACAAGAGCTTCGAGCTTTCGGTCAAGCCGTACAGCGATGTTGAGCTTATTTCAATGAAACACAGGGAAGATGAGCACAACAGCGGAACCTATGTTACAATTAATGCATTCCAACAGGGCATCGGTACGGGGAGCTGCGGTCCATACACAATGGACTCGCATTGTTACGACGCCTCGAAGGACTACACACTGAGATTCATAATCTCAAGGGAGAAGTGAATGGCTGATTTGGAAAGACTTGTCGAACATGTGAAGGACGTGGTCCTTGCATCCTCCGAATTCACCAAGGTCGGGAACTACTCAATCACCGAAAAGGAAGGGGAGTCGTACAACATAGTGACCTCCGCCGACCTTGCCGTGCAGGACTTCCTGCAGAAGAAGCTTCTGACACTCCTGCCCGAGGCAGGTTTCCAGGGAGAGGAGAGCCACCAGCAGGACATCGACAAGGAGTATGTCTGGATTGTGGATCCGATTGACGGAACCACCAACTTCGCAAGGGGCATGCAGCAGTCGGGAATCTCCGTTGCCCTGCGCCATGAGAAGGAGCTTGTCCTGGGCGTGGTCTACAACCCCGATCTTGAGGACATGTTCTGGGCTGTGAAGGGCAAGGGTGCCTTCCTCAACGGAAAGAGAATCTCCGTCTCCAAGAAGGACTTCGAGCACTCCATCCTTTGCACGGCGCTTTCGCTGTACAGGAAGAACTACGCCGAGATCTGCTCCAAGGTGCTGATGGATGCATACATGCAGTGCGCCGACTTCAGACGCTTCGGAGTTGCCTCTCTTGAGATCTGCTACGTCGCAGCCGGAAGGGTGGACACGTTCTTCGAGTTCAGGATCTTTCCCTGGGATTTCGCAGCCGCGGCACTGATTCTGCGCGAGGCAGGCGGTGTGATCGGAACGGTGAGGATGAAGGGAGACAAGAAGGAGCTCTCAACAGACCTTGTCCTGGACAATCCCAGCCCTGTGATCGCCGCGAACAGCGAAGACAACTTCAAGAAGATCGGCGAGCTTGTCATCAAGCACATGGGAAGCTTCGATTTCAAAGGCTACTACTGAGTTTTTCAGATAAGCTTGAATTCCTCGAGGAAGTCCTTCAGGACCTTGCGGTACTGGTCCGTGTGGTCCCATATGCTCTCGGCGTGGACCGATCCCTCGAACAGCTGCATCTTCTTCTTGTCCTTCTTGACGTTATAGACGTCGTAGACCATCTTGGTCGGGACGAATGTGTCGCTGTCTCCGTGGCAGAAGAGCATGGGGACATCGATGCGTGCGACCGTCTTTCTGGCATCGACCTGTTTCATGTCCAGACCGTATTTGCGTTTCAGGATGACCCCTCCGAGGTTGAGGATGGGGAAGTGTGGCAGTTTCTTCGCATCGAGCGTGGCGGCCATCTCACCGCGCACGGATGAGAATCCGCAGTCCTCGCAGACGAACGAGATCCATTTGATCTCGGGTGCGGCCTGCATGACGGTGGCAGATCCCATGGACTCGCCCTGAAGGCCCCAGATTGTGTCCTTGGGGAACTTGTCGCGCACGAAATCGGCAAGTCCGATCAGGTCCTTGCTCTCGTAGAGGCCCATGGTGCAGTTGACATTCCTGTCGCTCTTTCCATGGAAGCGGTGGTCGTAGGCAACGATGCTGAAGCCCAGCTCCTGGTAGAGCTTTCCGTAGGTGAGCATGGTGATGTGGTTGCTCGTCCAGCCATGGCAGAGGATGACGGCCCTCTGTTTGCCGTCGGCGAACTTCACGTCCTTGTCGGCGCGGATGATCCTTCCGTAGAGGTTGTACCCGAACTGCGACTTGTAGGTGAATTCCTCCACATCATGGCCCTCCAGGACGGAAAACGGGTCGATGCTGCAGTGCTTCATAACGTTTTCCCTGGAATACTCGTAGTCATGAGTGTTGGGAAGGGCCACCATCTTGGCGAACATGGCCGCAACGGCATTGACGGCAACGCAGAGCAGTAAAAGGATGACAAGAACGATAATCAGAACAACCATAATGAACTCCTGAATACGATTTTACAGGATTCTCACGTAAAGTACACAAATAAATCGTTTCGCATGCTATATTGAAACCAAACATGTATTTCGTGTTAATATATGCACGTCCGGTGATGTGCCGAGAACAGTACTTGAGAGGGCGCGATGCCGGGTAAAATGCCGTTTCTGATCAGATTAGCCAGATTGACCTATGGGAACAAGCTCAAGGCCCACGGGCGTCTGACCTACGTCAACAGCTGCGGCGCAGACCTCAGCGGTGGTCCCTATCTGATCCTTTCAAACCATGTCGGAGCCCTTGACCCCATCATGATCTCCACCGTGTTTCCCAGGCACATCAGGTGGGTGGCCGGAGCCTATCTCTTCAAGACACGCTTCATGCACAAGCTTCTCACCGACTGGTGCACCGCCATCCCCAAACAGCAGGGAAGGCAGGACCTGGGTACGTTCCGCAAGGTCCACAAGGCCCTGATGAGCGGTGACAACGTGGGACTCTTCCCCGAAGGCACACGCACCTGGGACGGTGAGATGGTTCCTCTGGCCTACAAGCCGCTTGCCAAGCTTTTGAAGATCTACAAGGTCAACGTCCTGTTCGTACACCTCGAGGGCGGTTATGCACGCTCTCCCCGCTGGGCGGACCACACAAGGAGAGGCAAGGTCGTGGTCAACTTCAAGCACCTTCTCACCCCGGAGGAGATTGAGAAGACCGATGTCCCGGAGCTCCAGCAGAAGATCCAGGACTACCTGCACTTTTCCAACGACGAGTGGAAGGAGACGACGGACTACGAGTACGTCAACCCCAAGAGGGCGGAAGGCCTTCAGAGGCTTCTGTACCTCTGTCCCTCATGCAAGGCCCTGGATTCGTTCAAGACACAGGGAAACCGCATAATCTGCAGCAAGTGCAACACCATCACCGTTCTGGACGAGAAGGACAACCTCACGTCCATAGACACGCCGTTCTCCAGACTCAGCCAGTGGCACGAGTGGGAGGCCGAGGAGATCTCCAGATTCAAGGAATTCCCTCCGGAGGAAGGTGTGCTCCTGCAGAAGGGCAATTACGACGACGAGGGGGACCTTGAGACCCTCTCCAAGCATTTTGTCATTCACCTGAGGGAGAACGCCATGCATCTGGAGTTCCCCGGTTCAAGCACCAAGCCGATGACCCTGCCTCTTTCCGAGGTCTCGTCGCTGGTTCTGAACCTCAAGCAGACGATGGAGCTGTTCTGCGGGGAGGACCTCTACAGGATCAGGCTCCTGCCGGAAGCCAATTCCCTCAAGTACCTGGAGTACTTCACGGCGTACAAGAAGAAAGCCAAGGAGGCTGAACTGTGAACTACATTCATAGTGCCCACGATTTCACCATAATCATCCACCTCTGCGTCATCTCCTGCGCATTGCTTCTGGGATCCACCCTCAGGTCCAAGATAAGGGTGCTCCAGAAGTACCTGATCCCAGCACCCATGATCGGAGGCCTGTTCCTCTTTCTTTTCTACAACTACGTCGCAGAATACCTGCACCTTGAGACGGGAAGGCACTTTCTGGAGGAGCTGGTCTTCCATCTTCTGAACGTCTCCTTCATAGCCATGCAGCTGAGGATGCCTCCCAAGAAGGAAAAGGCCCAGAGAAAGGGTGCCATGTGGACCAACGTCACGGCACTTCTTGCCGAGTACGGTCTTCAGTGCTTCCTGGGCCTTCTGGTTGCAGTCCTTCTGCTTCGAAAGCTTCTTCCCGGTTCTGCAGTGGCTCTGGGTCTGACTCTGTGCCTTGGCTTTGAGCTGGGACCTGGACAGGCACAGTCCATGGCGATGGTCTGGGAGGGGGCCCCCTATAACGTGGCCAATGCAGGCGATGTAGGTCTGACCATGGCTGCGATAGGTTTTGTCATCGGTTCGGTCGTAGGTGTGATTCTCATCAACAGGGCGGCC
>Ga0310696_10006339_pt1 | contig 14072 bp, 13 predicted proteins | sample AusTroGonzalo_MG_4_FD_203885 | JGI IMG/M metagenome (GOLD analysis project Ga0310696, IMG submission 203885) | Bovine rumen microbial communities from tropical cattle in Woodstock, Queensland, Australia - Gonzalo_02 (v2) (version 2) | ecosystem: Host-associated > Mammals > Digestive system >...
GAAGATTACGCGTTCCAAAACAAGCTCGACGTCAATCCCGCCGGGATGACCGACGATGAAATGGCGGCGTATATCAAGGAAAATCATATCGTCTGCCCCGATTGCGGGAGCGGCGATTTCACCCCGATCCGCAAGTTCAACCTGATGTTCAAGACCTTTATCGGCGTGACCGAGGATTCGACGAACACGGTCTATCTGCGTCCTGAAACGGCGCAGGGCATCTTCGTCAACTTCAAGAACGTGCAGCGCACCTCGCGCAAAAAGATCCCCTTCGGCATCGGGCAGATCGGCAAATCCTTCCGCAACGAGATCACGCCGGGCAACTTCGTTTTCCGCACCCGTGAATTCGAGCAGATGGAACTCGAGTTCTTCTGCAAGCCGGGGACCGACCTCGACTGGTTCAACTACTGGCGCACCTATTGCGCCGAGTTCCTCTATTCGCTCGGTATGAAGCGCGAGAACCTGCGTCTGCGCGACCACAGCCCCGAGGAACTCTGCTTCTACTCGAAGGGCACGACCGATATCGAGTTCCTCTTCCCGTTCGGGTGGGGCGAACTCTGGGGGATCGCCGATCGCACCGACTACGACCTGACCCAGCACCAGACCACGTCGGGCGAGTCGATGGAGTATTTCGATCCCGAGACCAACGAAAAGTACGTCCCCTACGTCGTCGAGCCCTCGCTCGGCGCCGACCGGGTGGCGCTCGCCTTCCTCTGCGACGCCTACGACGAGGAGGTCGTCGACGCCGAAAAGAACGACGTCCGGATCGTCCTTCACCTGCATCCGGCGCTCGCCCCCGTCAAGGCGGCGATCCTCCCGCTCTCGAAGAAACTTTCCGATAAGGCGGGTGAGCTTTACGCCGACCTCGCGAAGACGATGAACGTCGAGTTCGACGAGTCGGGCTCGATCGGAAAGCGCTATCGCCGGCAGGACGAGATCGGAACGCCCTTCTGCGTCACCTACGATTTCGACAGCGAAAACGACGGATGCGTGACGGTTCGCGAACGCGACTCGATGGAGCAGATCCGTCTTCCGATCTCGCAGGTCAAGGCGTATATCGAGGAACGGATCTCCTTCTGAATCCGGGATGGAGACGGCGGAGCGGCGGGAGGCGGATCACGCTCCCCGCAAAAAAGAGAAAAAGAAAAAGAGCGTCGCCCGGCGGATCGTCCGGGCTGCGCTCCTTTTGCTGCTTCTCTACGTCGTCTACTTCTGCGTCGGCGCGTTTTCCCCGTTCCTCCCGCTGAAAAAGACGGCGCCCGGCACGCGCGACCCCGCGTCCTTCCGCGGCGACGGAACGCCGTGGGTCGAGCGGGCAAGCGTGATCGAGGAGAACTCCGACGCGCTCGACTGGCGGCTCAAACTGATCGACGCGGCGACCGAATCGGTCGAACTCGTCACCTACCAATTCCGAGAGGGCGAGAGCACGACGCTCCTCGCCGCCGCGCTGAAAGCCGCGGCGGAACGCGGCGTGAAGGTGCGGATCCTGGTCGACGGATTCAACGACGTGATCCGTATGGAGGGGAAGACTTTCTTCCGCGCGATCGCCTGCGTCCCCGGAATTGAATTGAAAATTTACAACCGCCCCTCCCTCCTTCTCCCCTGGACGGTCAACGCGCGTCTGCACGATAAATACTTTATCGCCGACGACCTTGCCTATATTATCGGTGGGCGGAACACTCACGACGGATTCCTGCTTGAAAACGATACCGGGCTGCGAAACTACGACCGCGAGGCGTTGGTCTACAACACCTCACACGGCGCGCCCGCGCCGGAGGAAAACGCCGCCTCGATCTACGGGCTGATCTCCTATTTCAACGAGACGTGGGAGAGCGGAAACGTCGAATCCTACCGCACGGGCGGCGCGAAGGCGACCGATCGGAAGATCGTCGCCGAATACGAGCGCTGGGCGGGATCCGCCGCCGATCTTCCGACCCTCTCCGATCCCGACGGCGATCTCACCGCTTCGACCCTTCCGGTCGATCGCGTGACGATCCTGACGGGAGAGACGAAAACGAAAGGGAAGCAGCCACTCGTCTGGAACGAACTGGTCTCGCTCTGCGCCGCGGCGCGGGAGCGCGTCCTGATCCAGTCGCCCTATATTCTGTGCAGCAAGGATATGTACGCCGACCTCGAACGGATCGTCGCAAGCGGCGCCGAGGTCTCGATGCTGACCAACTCGATCCTCAACACCGACAACCGGTTCGCCCCGCCCGATTACCTCTACCATCAGGACGAGATACTCGATACCGGCGTCTCGATCTACGAGTTCGACGGCGACTATTCGACCCACGCGAAAACCGTCCTGATCGACGACGATCTGGTCGTGATCGGCTCGTTCAACGTCGATCTCCGCTCGACCTATATGAATACCGAGATCGTCGCCGTCATCGCCGGCGAGGCGTTCCAGGATCAGGCGGAGGAGTGTATGCGCCCCGTCCTTGCCGCCTCCGTCCGGGTCGGGGAGGGGAACACCGTCGGCGCCCGGCTGAAGGAGGACGCGGGCTTTTGGCGCCGCGTCTGGCTCTATTCCTTCGGCGCCGTCCTGCAGCTGTTCCGGTTTGAGCTGTAACTCTTACGCAAACGGCGTCCTCGACGTCCGCACCCTCTTACCGTCGGGGACGGCGTCCTCGACGTCCCGAATAAAAAAAGAACCGTCCGTTTCGGACGGTTCTTTTGTCGTTACGCTTCTTTTTTGACCTTGATCGGTTCGCCTTTTCCGAGCACCGCGTCTTCGGTGACGATCAGCTTTTTCACCGTCGGGTCGGAGGGGATCTCGAACATCGGTTTCAACATCACGCCCTCGATGATCGAGCGCAGCCCGCGCGAGCCGGTCTCGCGTTCGAGCGCCTGCTTTGCGATGGCGCGGAATGCGCCGTCCTCGATCTCGAGTTCGACCCCGTCGAGCGCGAAGAGTTTTTTATACTGACGGTACATCGAGTTCTTCGGCTCTTTCATGATCTTGACCAGCGCGTCCTCGTCGAGGTTGTCGAGGGTCACGAGGATCGGGAGACGCCCGACCAGTTCGGGGATCAACCCGTATTTTACGATGTCGTGCGCCGTCACGCCCTTGAACACGCCCCGCGCGATCTTCTCGCGCCGGGTGCGGATCTCGCCGGTGAAGCCGATCGTCTTGTTCCCCTGCCGGCGCTCGATGATCTCCTCGAGCCCGTCGAAGGCGCCGCCGCAGATGAAGAGAATGTTTTCGGTATTGATCTGGATAAACTCCTGATTCGGGTGCTTCCGCCCGCCCTGCGGCGGAACGTTCGCGACCGTTCCTTCGAGGATCTTGAGCAGCGCCTGCTGTACGCCCTCTCCCGAGACGTCGCGGGTGATCGAGCGGTTCTCGCCGCGCCGCGAGATCTTGTCGATCTCGTCGATATAGATGATCCCGCGCTCGGCAAGATCCACGTCGTAATCGGCGGCTTGGATCAGGCGGAGCAGGATGTTTTCAACGTCCTCTCCGACGTAGCCCGCCTCGGTCAGGGTCGTGGCGTCCGCGATCGCGAAGGGAACGCGGAAACACTTGGCGAGGGTCTGCGCCAGATAGGTCTTGCCGACGCCGGTCGGACCGATCAGGAGAACGTTCGACTTCTGCAGATCGATATCGTCCTCGTCGGTCGGTTTTTCGGCGTCCTTTTTCCCCTCGGCTTTGCTCTTCAGTTTCGCGTCGTGCGCGGCGATCCGCTTATAGTGGTTGTAGACCGCGACCGAGAGGACCTCTTTCGCGTCGTCCTGTCCGATGACGTATTCGTCGAGCATCGCTTTGATCTCGACCGGCTTCGGCATATTCTCGGGCGAAAAGGTCTCGGCAAAGCGCGTGACCGACTGCTCGTCGATCAGCGCCTGGCAGTCCTCGACGCAGCCGTCGCAGATGTAGAGACCGGTGCGCGACGGGATCAGAAAGAGGACCTGATCTTCGGTTCTGCCGCAGAACGCGCAGCGGCGGCGTCCGCCTGACTGTTTTTCCATAATCGTTTGTCCTTTGTTTAAAATGGGGAAGCGGAAAAAAGCGAAAAGTTCGGCGGGGCAGTCGTTTTCCGTTTCCGGGAAACCGCCTCGCCGATCGGGCTTGTCAGAGCCTCTTTTCCATCACGCGGTCGATCAGTCCGTATTCGGCTGCCTCCGCCGCCGTCATGAAGTTGTCGCGTTCGGTGTCGCGGCAGATCTCCTCGTAGGAGCGCCCGGTCTGCTCGGCTAAGATCCGGTTCATCTTCTCGCGGGTGCGGAGAAGGTGATCGGCGTGGATCTTGATGTCGCTTGCCTGACCCTGCATTCCGCCGATCAGGGGCTGATGAATCATGACCTCGCTGTTCGGGAGAGCGAACCGCTTTCCCTTTGCGCCCGACGAGAGCAGGAAAGCGCCCATACTCGCCGCCATCCCGATGCAGATGGTCGAGACGTCGCACTTGATATAGTTCATCGTGTCGTAGATCGCCATTCCCGCCGAAATCGATCCGCCGGGGCTGTTGATATAGAAACTGATGTCCTTTTCGGGATCCTGAGACTCAAGATAGAGCATCTGCGCCACGATCAGCGACGCCGTCGTATCGTTCACCTCTTCGGAGAGGATAACGACCCGGTCGTTCAGAAGCCGGGAATAGATATCGAACGAACGCTCGCCTCTCGGGGTGTTCTCAATGACCATTGGGACAAGTGCCATAGGTGTTTCCTCCTTCGGACTGCCGTCCTGTGCGTGAAATGGTTACTCTTTGTCCGCGGGCTTCTTCGCCGCCGGTTTTTTCGCCGTCGCGGTCTTCGCGGCGGGTTTCTTTGCCGCTCCCTCGTCTGCCGGTTTCTTTTCGGCGGCGGTCTTCGCGGCGGTCGGCTTCTTCGCGGCGGGCTTCTTTTCCGCCGCGCCGTCGGCTTTGGGCTCTTCGGTCTTCTTCGCCGCCGTCTTTGCCGCGGGTTTCTTCGCGGCGGGCTTCTTCTCGGTCTTCACGACGGCTTTCTCCTTGACGAGATCCATTGCCGCCTTCACGAGCAGATCGCGGCGGATATCCTCGGCTTCGACCATGTTCTTCACCTGCTCGACGGGAACGTTATATGCGTCGGAGATGTTCTTGTATTCTTCCTCGACCTTATCGTCGGAGACCGTGAGTTTCTCGATCGCGGCGATCGTCTCGAGCGCCAGCCGGACTTTCACCTGCTTCTCCGCCATCGGTCTCATCTGTTTGCGGAGATCGTCGAGGGTCTGCCCGGTGTATTTGAGGTAGGTCGAGAGGTCGAGCCCCTGCTGACGGAGCCGCGTGTCGTAGTCGCGGACGTAGTTTTCGGTCTCCGCCTTGAACATCGGTTCGGGGACGTCGGCTTTCACCAGGTCGATCAGCTTCTCGCTCAGCGCGTTTTCAAACGCGGCGTCGGCAGACTGCTCTTTTCTCTTCTGGATATTTGCCCGGACGTCGGCTTTATATTCAGCCAGCGTGTCAAACTCCGAAACGTCCTTCGCAAACTCGTCGTCGAGCGCGGGGAGTTCGGTCGTTTTGATCCCGTTCAGTTTGCAGGCGAAGACGGCGTCCTTGCCGGCGAGTTCCTTCGCGTGATAGTCGGCGGGGAAGGTCACCTTCACGTCGAAGGCGTCTCCCATCTTCTTTCCGACGATCTGATCTTCAAACCCCGGGATAAAGCTTCCGCTGCCGAGTCTGAGGTCGTATTTCTCGGCGGCGCCGCCGTCGAAGGCGACCCCGTCGACCGTCCCTTTGTAATCGAGGTTGACGGTATCGCCGTTTGCGGCGGGACGGTCGGTGACTTCGACCGTGCGTCCGTTCCGCTCCTGAACGCGCTTCACTTCGGCGTCGACCTCGTCGTCCGAGACCGAGACGGCTTCTTTTTCGGCTTCGATGCCGAGATAGCCCTCGATCTTGACCTCGGGCTTCACGTAAACGGTTGCCTTGAAGGACGCGCCGTTCTCGTCGATCTTGTCGATATCGATTTCGGGCTGTCCGACCACGTCGAGTTCCGCCTCTTTGATCGCCGCTTCGTAGGCGGCGGGCATCACTTCGTTGATGGCGTCTTCGTAGAACACGCCCTTTCCGTACATCTGTTCGACGATGTGACGGGGCGCCTTCCCGCGGCGAAAGCCGGGAACGGTGATCGATCCTTTCTTTTTGTTGAAGACGTCGGAGACCGCCTTGTCAAAGGTCTCTTTGTCCACCGAGAACGTGATCTCGAAACGGTTCGTTCCTGCCGCTTCCTTTTTCGTCAGAGCCATTGGGTTTTTCCTCCAGAAAAAACTTTTATTTTTTACAACTGTATTATTTTACAATGAAAGAAAACCGTTGTCAAGCAATTTGAATCAAAAAAACCGAAAAGAAGAAAAAAAGAGAGGATCGCGCGCGCTTGGACCCGAAAAATCAGAGCAGGCGAGGCAGAAAATCGAGGTAGTCCGCCGCAATAAAGCGGAAGACGATCCCCTCGAACTCGGTCGCGGCAGGGACGGTGTAGATCCCGTGGATATGCCCGAAACAGCAATCGGTCACGCCGTATTCGTGAAGAAGATCGACGATCGGGCGGCAGACTTGGTCGTTCCAGACCGGCGGAAAATGGAAGAAAGCGACGACGGGCGCCCCCGGATGTTCTTTTTCGAGCGCCCTCGCCGCGTCGAGCGAGAGTTTCAGGCGGGTCGCCTCTCGGTTGACCAGTTTTTCAAAATCGCCGTGCGCGCCCGCGTCGTCCTCGCTGAACCACCCGCGCGTGCCGCAGAGGATCCGTCCTTCGGCAAAAAAAGCGTTGTTGTGCAGAAACCGGAAATCGTCGAACCCGAGCGACGCAAGATAGGCGTTCATCTTCGTTTCGGTCGACCACCAGAAGTCGTGATTGCCCTTTCCGAGAATCTTTTTTCCCGGCAGGGAATGCAGGAACGTGAAATCCGAGAGCGTTCCGGCAAGCGAGATCGACCAGGAGACGTCCCCGGGGATCACGACGGTATCGTCGTCCGAAACGACGGAGCGCCAGTTCTTTTCAAGTTTTTCGGTATAACCCGTCCACTTCCGTCCGAATACCTCCATCGACTTATCGGTATCCGCCGCGGTGGACAAATGAAGATCCGCGATCGCGAAAAGAGCCAAGCCCGGAACACCTCCTTCCGGCTTTCGCCGTATAATCGACCCGCCGTGCGGGCATACTTTTTCCGGCGTTACGCCGAAAAAGGAGATTGAATGGAAATGAAAGACAAAGAAAACGCGGAATGCGGCTCGTCCTGCAAAAAGATCAAAGGGATCACCTGCGACGTGAAGAGCTGCCGCTACAACGACGGAGAGAACGAGTGTACGGCGGGGCATATCTCGGTCGGTCCGACCGACGCCTCCTGCTCGGACGACACGGTTTGTGCGACCTTCCGTCCGAAGGTCGAGGGCTGACTTATCTTTCCGCGAAGGCAAGCACCCGCGCCGGCATTTCTTCGGGGGCGACCGTTCCGGTAAAACGGACGGCGCGCTCCCCGATCCCGACGAGCGGAGCGGGGATCGGCGTTGAGGTCAGGATCGAAAGTTCGCGTAAAGCGGAAAGGTCGTTTGCGGGTTCTTTTTCGGTAAGACAGCGGTAGACGCTCGCGGCGAACTTGTACGGGCTTGCCGTCGAGGCAAGCAGGATCTTCTGCGACCGATCGTGCGCGCCCCTGTCGGCGCGGACGGCGGCGAATCCGACCGCGGTGTGCGGATCGGCGAGATACCCCGCCTCCCACGCGCGCCTGATCGCTTCGCCGGTTTTCGCCTCGTCGGCGGAATAACCGACGAAATCTTCGCGCAAAGCGGTGAGTTCTTCGTGCGAGAGGGCGTAGCTGCCGTTTTGGTTCAGCTGGTCCATCAGCGCCTTGCAGCGCCGCGCGCCGAACTTGACGAAGAGCAGCCGCTCGAGGTTACTTGAAATCAGAATATCCATCGACGGGGACATCGTGGTGTGGAACGCCCGGTTCCGGTCGTAAACGCCGCAGGCGAAAAACTCGGTCAGGACGTCGTTCCGGTTCGACGCGCAGATCAGCCGTCCGAGGGGGACGCCCATCTTTTTCGCCAGATACGCCGCGAAGATATTGCCGAAGTTTCCGGTCGGGACCGTCACGTCGACGGCGTCGCCCATTTCGATCCGGCTTGTGCCGACCAGATCGCAGTAGGCGGATACGTAGTAGGCGATCTGGGGCGCGAGCCGTCCCCAGTTGATCGAATTGGCGCTCGACAGGATCACGCCCCGCCGCGAGAGTTCCTCCCGGATCGCGGGGTCGGAAAAGATCTTTTTCACCCCGGTCTGCGCGTCGTCGAAGTTGCCGCGGATCGCCGTTACGTTGACGTTGCTTCCGGTCTGGGTCGCCATCTGCAGTTTCTGCACCCGGCTGACGCCCTCCGCGGGATAAAAGACCTGGATCTTCGTCTGCGGCACGTCGCGGTAGCCCTCCAGCGCCGCTTTTCCCGTGTCGCCCGACGTGGCGACGAGGATCAGTGCGGTCTTCGTTTCTCCGGTTTTGCGGAGCGCGCGGGAGAGCAGGCGCGGCATGATCTGCAGCGCCATATCCTTGAAGGCGCAGGTCGGACCGTGCCAGAGTTCGAGGGCGACGGTCGTTCCGTCGATATCCGAGAGGGGAGCCGCCCCGCCGGGGAAACGTTCTTCGCCGTACGCCGCGCGGCAGTCCTCAAGCAGTTCCTCGGAAGAATAATCGGTGAGAAACAATCCGAGAACGCGGGCTGCGCGCTCGGGGTAGGGAAGCCGCGTCAATTCGAGAAGATCGTCTTCGGTAAGACGCGGGATCTCGGTGGGCATAAAGAGCCCCCCGTCGGAGGCAAGCCCCTGCTTGATCGCCTCGGCGCTCGAGACGAAAGGTCCGGTCGCGGAACGGGTACTGGAGTAAAGCATTTTTTCTGTCCTTTCGTTTGGGAAAAACCTGAAATCATCTGCCGATCCGGTGAAAAAACCGGTCGGCGTTTTCATAAAACAGCGCGTCGATCGCGGGGGAGCCGAGCCCCGCGTCGGAAAGGGCGGCGGCAAGCGCCGGAAGATCGTCGGTCGAACGAAGTCCGCTCGGGAGAAGGTCGGTGCCGTCGAAATCGCTTCCGAGCGCGATCGCGCCGGGGAACCGATCGGATCCGTACAGGAGATGCGAAACGGCGTCCCCGATCCCGACGCGCCGATCCGGCGAGAGGTGCGGAGCGTGAAAGGTGATCCCGATGATCCCCCCGAGATCGGCGATCCGTCCGGCGTCGCGGTCGGTCAGATTCCGTCCGTGAGGACGAAGCCGGTCGAAACCGACGTGCGAAGCGATCACGGGTCGCCCGAGGGTCTCTCCCATCGACAGGATCTCGTCGGAGGATCGCCGCGATGCGTGAGAGATATCGGGAACCAGTCCAAGCCCGAAACAGCGTTTTATCACCGTCCGACCGAATCCGGAGAGTCCGACGTCGGTATCCCACGCGCCGCCGAGCGCGTTTTCGCCGCGCCAGAACGGGATGACCGAAACCACGCCCGCCGCCGCAAGCGAGTCGACGGCAGTCGGGTCGTTTCCGATCAGTCGCAGGTCCTCGACCGAGAGCGGAACGCGCGAGGAAGGGACGCCGATCCCGGCGCACTTGCGCCGGAAAGAGACGATCGTTCGGAAGAGGTCGCTCCGACATTCGGCGTCGGTGCGTCCCTTTCGGCTCCAGATCGCGGACAAGACGCGAAAGTCGGCGTAAACCGAGAGCGACGGCAGGCTGACGGCAAGAAGAGGAGAGGAGCAGGGTAGGTCAAGTTCATCCGCTTTGACGGGGGTATCGACGTGAAGCAGGGTCAGACGCTTCGGACGCACGCGTTTTTCACTCATTGTGCCGCCTCCGGAGATGGTTTATCTCTTTTTATGCGAAGGCGGGCGGGATTATGCGCGGAAAGCACCCTTGATCTGTCGGATCCTTTTCACCCGATCCTTTTTTTCGTCGGGATCGAGATAGACTTCGATCACGTCGAACCGGACGGGGAGATCGTACGCGGGATGCCGCGAGAGCCAGACCCGCGCCGCCCGGACGACGTGTTCCTGCTTGTCGGGGGTCACGGCGGCGGCGGGAAGGGTCAGTCGGTCGACGGCGTCGGGCGAGACGCGCCGGGTCTTGACCTCGACGAAAACGAGCGTCTTTCGGGTCTTCGCCACGATATCCAGTTCGGCGCCGCCCGCCCGGTAGTTCCGGTCGAGGATCCGGTAGAGACGGAACCGGAGATAGCGTGCGGCGGCGTTTTCGCCGCGGTCGCCCCGTTCCCGTTTTGCCGTCCTGCTCACTTGTTTTCGTCCTCCGAGAGGAACTTCAGAAAACTGCGGCGGTGGAGAGGGCAGGGGCCCAAACGGCGAAGAGCGTCCATATGCTCCTTCGTTCCGTAGCCCTTGTGTTTCGCGAATCCGTATTCCGGGTAGTCGCGGTCGTTTTCAAGACAAATGCGATCCCGCGTCACTTTGGCGAGGATACTTGCCGCCGAGATCGAGACCGAGAGCGCGTCGCCCGAGATCACGGTTTTTGACGGGATCGGGATCCCGCGGGCGCAGTTCCCGTCGATCAGGGCGAAATCGGCTTTCACCGAAAGCCCCTCGATCGCCCGTTTCATCGCGCGCATCGTCGCGTTCAGAATGTTCACCTCGTCGATCTCTTCGGGCGACGCCGTCCCGATCGCGTAGGCGACGGCGACCTCCCGGATCGCGTCGAAGAGGCGGTCGCGTTGCTTCGGCGTCAGTTTTTTCGAGTCGTTCAGCCCGGGGATCTCGCACCCGGCGGGCAGCACGCAGGCGGCGGCGACGACGGGGCCCGAGAGCGGACCTCTGCCCGCTTCGTCCACGCCGCAGACCGTACGGTATCCCGCCTGCCGCAGTTCGTTTTCCAGTCTTTCGTCGGGGACGGTTTTGTTCAGCATACCGCGCTTTCCCCCTTTTCTTTTATCGGATCGCCGGTCGGCTTTTCGAGCGAGATCCGTCCGATCACGGCGGAACGGAACTCGTCGAGCAGCGTTTCGGCGGTCCGCCTCATATTCACCTCGCCCCCCGATACGAGAAAACCGCGCTTTCGCCCGACCGTCTCGAGCAGGTCGTAGCCGTCGCGCCCCTCGCATTCTTCGGGGACGAGTTTGTAGCGTGAAAAGAAAAGAGCGGGGGCGATCCCGGTCAGTTTTTCGCAGAGGGTCATCGCGAGCGTTTCAACGTCGAGCACGCCGTCGCGGATCGCTCCGGTCAGGGCGAGATTCTCGCCGACAGATTTCTCGTCGAACTTCGGCCAGAGTACGCCGGGGGTGTCGAGCAGGGAAAGTCCGATCCCGGTCGAGACCCACTGTTTCGACGTCGTGACGCCCGGTCGGTTTTCGACCTTGGCGCGCTTTCCGCCGGCAAGACGGTTGATCAGCGAACTCTTTCCGACGTTCGGGATGCCGACGATCATCGCCGAGAGGCGTCGTCCCGCCATCCCTTTCGCCTCGTTGCGGGCGATCTTATCGGAGAGAATGCGGCGCACCGTATCCCCGATCTTCGCGAGCCCGTCGCCGGTCACGCAGTCGATCAGGAGCGCCTCGTTCTCCGTCCGCTTGTAGTAGGAAAGCCACGCGTCGTTGACCGAGGGATCGGAAAGCGACGCCTTGTTCAGCAGGGTCAACTTCGGCTTTCCTGCGGTGAGCTTTAAGATCTCGGGGTTCTTCGAGCTTTTCGGGATCCGCGCGTCGAGCAGTTCGAGCACGATATCCACGTCGCAAAGACACTCGGCGATAAGCCGCCGGGTTTTCGCCATATGACCGGGAAACCATTGGATCGGATCAAGCGCCATTTTTTCGTCCTGTCCGGGATTCTCCCGGCGTCCTTTCTTTCGGATTCTTCCGGATTGTTGACGACCGCCCCCCGGTCAGTTGCCGAGCGCGAAGCGCACCGCTCCGAGGATCAGGCGGACGTCGACCAGCCCTTCGACGGCGTTCTGAACGTCGGTTGCCGCCTCACGGTTATCCGACTGCACGAGAACGTATCCTTCGGGAACCGTGACCGTTTCGCTGTCGGAGAGGGGGAAAGAGTCCCCCTCGATCGCGACGACGCGACGGATCGAGATCGTCCCCTTTCCTCCGGTCTGACTTGCGATCGCGACGACCTCTCCGCGCTCCGGGATCCCCCATTCGCGCGTAACGAAAACGACGCATCCCTCGGGATAGGTCGGGGACATCGCGTCGTTTCTGATCCGCACCGGACGGATCAGGAAATAAAGGGTCGCCAACATCAGAAGAAGCGCGACGGCAACGACTGCAACGAAGACCTGTACGCGGACAAGCCGTCTGACGTTCTGCGGTTTGGTCTCCTTCGCGTCGATGGGACGGAAGGAGAGAACGGGTGCGTCTCTGAACTCCGTAGGACTTCGCCTCCTTTACGCGGTTTGATTCGGGAAACGGCGGATCACTCGATCCGCCCGATCTGCGAGAGCGGCCAGACGCGGCAGACGACCTTTCCGAGGATCGAACGGACGTCGATCATACCGACGTCGTCCTCCCGGCTGTCGTGCGAGTTCGTCCGATGGTCTCCGAGGACGAAGACGTAGCCCTCCGGTACTTCCGTGTAGGGATAATCGTAAACCCCCTTCGAGAGCGAAAGATACTCTTCCTCCACCATGCGTTCGTTGACAAATACGACGCCCGAACGGATCTCGACCGATTCTCCGCCGACGGCGATCACTCGTTTGATGAAGGGGGTGGAACGGTTGCGCTGATTCAGGGGAACGAAAACGACGATATCGCCCTGCTTCGGCTCGTAACCGACGTCCGAGATGAGAAGATGCTGACCGTTCAGCAGGGTGTTTTCCATCGAGCCGCCCTGCACCAGCGTATGCCGGACGAGAAAACTGGCGATCAGAAGAACGGCGGCGACGGTCAGAACGAGCATTTCGACAAAGTCGAAAAGACGGCTCATCCCGTCGATCCGGCGCATCTCGGCGGGATCGACGCCTTCGGGAAGCACCGGTTTCTCTTGTTCTTCGCCCGGATCATCGTCGGGAAGACGGTTTTGTTCGTCGTACTTCATTCAAGAAAACCTGTCTTTCTTTTCATTTTACTGGCGAGTATTTTGCGCGCGCAAAAATTATTTCATGATATTATATCATACTTTTTTGCCCGAATCAACCGTTTTTCCGAAATCCGCCGACTTTTTTTCATTCGATTCCGGGTTGCGTATCCGCGGCGGAAATGGTATAATGAAAGGGAAAGAAGAGGGGAAGGGGGGATCGCTTTGGAGCGCGCCTATATCTGCATCGACCTGAAATCCTTTTTCGCGTCGGTCGAGTGCGTCGAGCGCGGGCTTGACCCGATGACGGCGCGGCTGGTCGTTGCCGATCCCGCAAGAAAAAGCGGAACGATCTGCCTTGCCGTCACTCCGGGGATGAAGGCGCTCGGGGTCAGAAACCGCTGTCGCGTCTTCGAGATCCCTCCGGGGATCGATTACGTGACGGCGCCGCCCCGAATGCGGCTCTATCTCGAATACTCCGCAAAGATCTATTCGATCTACCTCGACTATTTCTCAAAGGACGATATTCACGTTTACTCGGTCGACGAGGTCTTCATCGACGTCACGAACTACCTCAAAACCTATAAAAAGACCCCGCTCGAACTCGCGCGTCACCTCGTTTCGGAGGTCAGGCGGAGAAGCGGGATCCCCGCGTCGGCGGGGGTCGGTACGAACCTCTATCTTGCGAAGATCGCGATGGACGTTCTCGCCAAAAAGTCGCCCGATTTCATCGCCGAACTCGACGAGACGTCCTACCGCGAAAAACTCTGGCGGCATACGCCGTTGACCGATTTCTGGCGGATCGGCGCGGGGACGGCGGAACGGCTCGAGAAACTCGGCGTCCGGACGATGGAGGGGATCGCGCGGCTCCCCGAATCGGTCCTCTACAAGACCTTCGGAGTCGACGCCGAACTCCTGATCGACCACGCGTGGGGGCGCGAGCCGACCCTGATCTCGGATATCAAATCCTACAAGAGCAAAACGCACAGTCTCACCTCCGGGCAGGTCCTGATGCGCGACTACGCGCAGGACGAGGTCGAGATCATCATTCGCGAGATGGTCGACCTTCTTTCTCTTGATCTTTTGGATCGGGGGTGCGTAACCCCCCGCC
>Ga0310696_10006340_pt1 | contig 14070 bp, 12 predicted proteins | sample AusTroGonzalo_MG_4_FD_203885 | JGI IMG/M metagenome (GOLD analysis project Ga0310696, IMG submission 203885) | Bovine rumen microbial communities from tropical cattle in Woodstock, Queensland, Australia - Gonzalo_02 (v2) (version 2) | ecosystem: Host-associated > Mammals > Digestive system >...
GCGTATAGACGATGTCGCAGACGACTTGGCCTTCGTGGAGGCAATCGCTTGTGAGAGGCGATGCGTCAATGTTTGGACTCATGCCGACCGAAGTCGCGTTGATGATGATGTCGATGTTTGTGGAGATGCTCGCAAATTCGGCAAACGTCGTGACTTGCACGGTCTTGAAATCATTGTCGCCTGAATTTGTCTCGAAAAATTTGTTCAAGGAGTCCGCGAGCGATTCTCCTTTTTCCTTTGTTCTGCACACGATTGTGAGATCGTTTTGTTGTTCTACAAGCGTGTAGGCGATGGCCTTTGCAGCGCCGCCGTTTCCAAGGAGCGCAATCTTTTTGTGGGAGGGCGAAACTCCGTTCTCTTCGAGGTTCCTCACGCATCCGTACGGGTCCGTCGTTGTTCCGCAAAGCGTTCCGCCGACAAGTCCGTCTTTCCAGTACAGCGTGTTCACGCTGCCGGTGAATCTCGAAATTTCCGAAAGTTCGTCGACTAAACGTGCAGAACCGTCCGCATTGAAAAATTCCGTCTTGTAGGGAATGGTGACATTGGCGCCGCGAAACTTCATGGCTTTAAAGCCTTTTATGGCATCTGCAAAATTTTCCGGTTCCGGGGCGTAGGGGAGATATGCCGCATTGATGCCGAGCGCATCGAAAAGGGCGTTGTGCATAGCGGGCGATTTGCTGTGTGCAACCGGATGCCCGAATATGCAAAGAGTTTCCGTCATTCCATTTATGGAAGCCAAATTAACCTCGTATGTCCTTCCCACCTGTGGGGAAAAACTCTAAATAATACGCTACAAAGATATATTATTCTTCGCTAAAAATTATGAAATAAGAAATTAACAAAGGCGTGAAGTAGGCGGAAGAACAAAAGCGTAACGCGGGGGTACAAAAAATCCCCTCGGCTAACGCTTCGGGGATGAAATCTTGATTGAACCTAGCTTTTGAAACTACTTGCAGTAGGGTTCCATCTGCTTCTGGAGCGGGGTGAAGTCCGTCTTCTTGATGGCGCTGATGGTTGCATCGACTTCGGTCTTGCCCACACCCTTCGATGTCGCGAAGAAGTTGGCGTTTGCGCCCTTGATGGAAATGGAAACGTCGTAAGAACCGAGCGAACCGAGCTTGCCCCTTACGGATGTCGATACATCCACAGTGAGCTCAGGAATGTTTTCGCTGTCGCTGTTGGTGGTAAATATGGACTTCTTGGAAAGGGCGTTCTCGAGGGCGTTGCAGACGTTTGCAATCATGTCGCACTGGAACCTGACTTCGCAGCGGGAACGGCGCACCTGGTAGGGAACTTCGAGGGCGTTCATTTGTCCGGTCTTCTTCAGGAGTTCGTACGGGAAGTTCGGCTCCACGATGATGACGTAAGGACCTTTTTCGAAGTTTACGTTGCGCAAGTTGAAGGTGGCGACGCCGTCGCTTTGCGTGCGACGTTCAGAAAGAGTCCTGCTCTGGCGGGCGACGATCGGGAAACTCGGCACCGGGCCCAGCGAGTCTTTCACGACAACGTCCCAGGCGGGCATTTCGGGCCGCGTGAGTTCCATGTTTGATGCCGTCGTTTCGATGGTGATGCTCGAAAGCCTTTCGACGAGAATCTTTTCGATTTCGGGAAGCCCGTGCTGCAGACGGTAGCTGTTGTCTATCGGATAGACGTCGGCGAGCTGGAGCAAGTAATAGTTGTATTCGTTGACCTTTTCTTCGGCCTTGGAAAGATCGTTTGCAACATTGATGTAAACGCGTTCGTCGAGGGCTTGCCTACAGGATTTTTCGAGGTCGGCGATCTCTTGCTTGAGCGTGTTCAGGCGGAACCGGAGGTCTGCCGTGAACTCGTCCATGTCGAGCGTTGCTGTTGCCCTGTAACCCTTTTCCACCTTGACGGGAACGACCTTGACCCCTTTTAGGACAACGTTACTTTTTACCGTGTTGTTCGCCCTGTAGGTCTCGCCGAGCGTGCTCTCGCCGTTGTATATGTCTTCGAATTTAGTTTGTTTTTGAGTCGCAGAAATCTTGGACTTGACCTGCTTTGCAACACCTGCAATAGCCGCATTGTTGGCTTCTTCTTGAGAAATCTTGGAGGTCGCTGTGTAAGTGACGATTTTCCCCGCCATGGCAGGGATGAACGAAAGACATGCACAAAGGAAAATGGCTTTGATATTCATTATTAGTTCAGCTCCATCAAAATCAACTTACGAGTGATGTTGTTCTTCTTTGTTTCCGCGATGGGCTTGAAAATCTGTCTGAGCTTCGAGTAGATTTCCTGGGAGTCTTTGTACTTGAGCGGGCTTGCGTAAATGACGAAGTCCAAAGTCTTTGCGGTCATCACGTTCACCTTTACGGAACTGAAATTGCTCTTGAGCCCCTTCATGATGGCGTCGTGCAGGTCTTCGGTCTGGCTGTCGGAGTATTCGCCCTTGATGTTCACGACGACCTTGTACTGGGTTCCCTTGGTGAGGTCGTTCTTCCAGTAGCTGAGAATCTTCTTTTCGAGTCCGGGCATCGCCTTGCGGACTGCTGCACCGAGGTTCGAATTGATGTTGATCTTGGACGTGTGGCCGTTGTTACGGACAACAGAGGACTGGGAGCCGAGCAGACGGGAGGTCGAGGTCTCGTAAGCGGAAATTTCGACGCTCACTTCGTCGTTCGTCGTTTCTTGCTTGAACTTGATATAGATGTCTGCGTCAAGGGCAATGCCTGCGAGGTAAGAAAGGTCGTCTTCGGTGTTGGCGATGTCGTTCTGCATCACGAGGATTTCGTTCAGCGTTTCTTGGCCTTCGATGGACTTGACTTCGTAGTTCCTCTTGGTGAGGTAGCTGTTGATGGCTTCTGCAACGGCGCTGGAACTTGGGTCCGTCGCGATTTCCTGGCTACCGCCCTTGTTGCTTATCATCGGGGTGACCATGATGACAGGCTGTGTGTAATTTTGGAGAATTTCCCTCGCTTCGTCGAGGTTCGTCTTTGCCGCGGGTGCTTCTGTTACGATTTCCGCATTGCTCGCATCATTATATGCTGCTGCAGGAGCACTTGTGATGGACTTGGTCGAGGATTTTACGGTTGTTGTCATACCGCCGTCCAACTCCCTGTAGGCGTCTTCGGCGTGTTGACGTGTAGCGGCTGCTTTTTTGCGATTATCGGTGTCCGTGCTGCGAGAAACAGCCTTCGGTGCGGAACAGGCGGTTTCGGCCAGGAGAAGAGCTAGGCAGAGAGATGGTATCAAGTGTTTCATTTTATTAGTCCCTTAAAAGGTTTCCCTCCAAAAACTATACAGATAATATACAAAGTTTTGTCGAGAGAAGTAGTCAAATAATTCAAATTGTAAAATAGTTTTTCATAAGAGTTGCTTTTACAAGGAAATTTGCGTATATATTACATTGAAAGGAGTCTTCACAGGAGTGAGGTTAACATGAACGAAAAGTGGATTTGGTTGCCCGACTGGGCCTCGAATCTTGGTGTTTGGGAAGACGACCTGGCTGATGTTCAACCCTCTGCAAGTCATACCTATATACCGTACGACCAGATGGCAGACTATTTGGAACATCCGATGGATATTCCTGGCCTTAAAAAGGCATCGACGGTCGTCGCTTGGGGGCTTGGCGCGCTGTCTTTGATGTGTTCTTCCTCGACACATCCCAAAGGGCAAAAGTGGATATTGCTTTCGCCGTATGCCGATTTTTGCGATGAAATCGGGCATTGGACTGTCCCAAACCTGCATTTTATGGCGCACCAGTTGCAGACGACCACAGAGCCTGCGCTCAAGGCGTTCATGGAACTTTTCGAGGAGGATTTTGGAGACTGGCAGGACGACTGGTTCGAGAACGCCAAGAAGTACAATGCGGAATCGCTTTCGAAGGGGCTCTTGTATTTGTCGTCGCACCGTGTGGAGTCCGTTGTACCGGGAAGCCGAGATATCCAGGTGCTCTATGGACGCATGGACACGACGGTCGAACCCGCATGGACGTTGAAACTCAAGGAGTTCTTGCCCGAGGCGGAATTCAAGGAACGTCCCAAGGCAGGCCACTGGCCGCCGATGTTGTTGCTTTAAGGGGTGTGGGGTATGGGCTCGACCCCATAGCTTATTTAGCTTCTTGTTTTTAGCTTTTTTAGTTTTGAAACTACAAACACTGCCACTAGATAAACCGCAAGGAACCAGAGCAGGGCGTTCTCGAAGAATCCGCCCACGGCTGTATAGAAGGTGCTTCTCGTCTTGAGAGGCATTTTTCTTTGTATGACACGAGTCTCGAAAATTTTGGTATTTTGGTCGTAATGACCGTACTGGTCGATGAAGGCGGACACGCCGCTATTTGCAAGGCGGGCGACCGGATAACCGTAAGTCACGGCGAGGAGCCGGACGATGTTCAGGTGCTGGTAGGGGGCGGTGCTCCGTCCGAACCAGCCGTCGTTCGTGATGTTCACCATGAGTCGGGAGCCTTCGTGGATGGCGTCTCGGACCAAGTCTCCAAAGATAGCGTCGTAGCAAATGTAAGGAGTCCAATTGTACGGTCCATAGACGGGCGTTTCTTTTCCAGGGACAAAGTCGCCTTCGCCCAAATCCACGTAGTTCAAGATGGGGAAGACTTCGTCAAAGGGAATACGCTCGCTGAAGGGGACGAGGTGCTTTTTGATGTAACGTCTTGGGAAACGGTGATCCCCTGGCGTAAAGAGGAACGATGCATTGTAGATTTCAAAGCGGCGCGGTTTGTTGAGGTCTCTCGAGATGCGCTTGTAGTCCAGCGCACCGGTGAGGATGCTCGCGTCTTTTTCGTCGGCCATCTCGTGCAATCGCTTGATGACCATCGGTTGTCTGCGGATGTGGTCCGGGATGGCCGTCTCCGCAAGGAGTATAATGTTCGTGCCTGGCTTTGTGCTGTCCATGGCCATGCTAAACGTCTTGGTGACGATGGAATCGAAACGTTCCTTGCTCCATTTGGCGCCTTGGGCGATGCTTGGCTGGATCATGGCTATCGTTGGATTTTCTTCGTTGCCGGCATCGTAGAAGGGTGCTGCTTCGGGAGCCGAAAGAACGCTGTTCCCGTGAATCAGGAGCGCAAAGAAAATAATGAAGGGGACTGCGAACAACGCAAATTTTTTACGGCCATTTTGCAGGAATGCATAAGCGACAATTTGGTTCGAGGCCATGATTAAAATGGTGTAGCCAAAGACGCCGATGATGGAAAGCGTTTGGATGAGTTCGAGATGGTTGCCTAACGTGTAACCGAGATGGTTCCAAGGGAACGCGAAATCACCGTGGGTACGGAACATTTCGATGGAAGCAAAGAAAATGGGGAAGAGTGCAAGTAGAATTGCCTTGCCTTTGAACATGAAATTCTTGACGGTGGAATAGACGAATGCGGCAAGAACATTGAACAAACTCAAGTAGGCGATGAGAAGAATGAGCCCGAGGAAGATGAGTCCTGATGGGGCCGTTTCCACATTCATCACGTTCCTGATCCAGTAATAGTTGACGGTGTTATAGACCATGCTGGCCCAGAACGTCGTAAATACCGCCGTCTCGCGATTAAATTTGTTCAAAACGATGAACCAGGGGACGAGCAAAACGAACATCGCAGGGCCAAGCGGGAGCGGCGGAAACGCAAATGCGACAAATCCCCAGGCGCATGTGGCAAGGCCTAGCGCTATGAGGGATTCTTTTTGCTTGAAGTGCTTTACGTTCCAACGGACGAACTGCGAAAACCAGTAAATTGCCATCGGGATGAACGTCGTCACAATCTGGTAGAGCCCGGCGTGTCCCTCTCCGTTTGTATCGCCGAGGGCGTAATCTAGAGCGAGGAACGTGAAGACGATGATGCCGTAAGTGTTCATGAACCGCGGGAACGGACTGCGCGCGCCCTTCATGAATAAGAACGGGATGGCTGCGACGATAGGCAATAGTTGTGGAATCTGTATGTACAGCCCGGGGGTGTCCGGACGCAAGAAGAACAGGACGAGTTCGATAGTCGCAAGGACTGCGACGTAAATCTTGTACGCCCGCGGAAGAAATTTCAGTTTGTTTAGAAGTTGGTCAATAGTCATTTTTAGCTATGGGGTCGGCGCGTTGCGCCTTTGAGGTCGCTTTGCTTTGAGGTTGTCAGGCATGGGGTTGTGAGGTTGAGTGTTTTTAGAAATCGCTCGTAGCCCAAAGCGAGTGAAACGAGCGAGCCCATAGCTCAGAGAGCGTAGCTCGACCTCATACCCGAATCTCACAGTCCGCTTTTGTCCTGGGGATTGAAGATGAGTACAAATTCTCCTTTGGGCGGGTGAGCCTTGAAGTGCGCGGAAATTTCTGTCGGCGTTCCGATGAGATGTTCCTCGAACTTCTTGGTGAGTTCCCGCATGAGCGCAATCTTGATGTCACCGAAGACAAGCTTGATTTCTTCGACGAACTTGTCGATGTTGTGCGGGCTTGCGTAGAATATCTGTGTTGCTTCTTCGTCTTTCAGCTTTTCGAGCAAGTGAATTCTCTGGGCGCTCTTTTTGGGCGAAAAATATTGGAATGTAAAATGGTCGGTCGGCATGCCGCACGAGACGAGTGCTGTAATCATCGCGCACGGGCCCGGGATGGCACGCACGTCTATTCCTTCGCGGACGCATTCACGCACAAGGTTGAATGCCGGGTCGGCAACGCCGGGCGTTCCCGCATCGCTCACGAGCGCGATATCGCCCGTGTTCTTGAGAAATTCGACGTACTTGGGAGTGACCTTTTCCTTGTTGAAATCGTGGTAAGCTTCCATCGGTGTCGTGATGCCGTAGTTGTCGAATAGAATCCTCGAATGGCGCGTGTCCTCGGCCAAGACGAGGGGAACTTCCTTGAGAATTCGTACGGCGCGGTACGTGATGTCTTCCATGTTCCCGATGGGAGTCGCTACGATGTATAAAGTGTATGGCATGATGTAAAAATAGATTTTAGACGACAACTGCGTAGGGCGAATATCGCGCCAAAAACATGTTTTGGCATGATTGAGCCCAGCAGTTGGGACTTGAGCTATATGATACTTGGCAACTTGTTGACTTAGTAGAGTTATCCCCTTTGGGGAAAAGCGAAAGTCCAAAGACTATAGACGAAAGATGGTAAATGAAAGTGGTTGGCGGTTAGTGATTAGTGGTTAGTAGGCAGTAGGAAGGATGTGTTATCCTGAGCTGTCATCCTGAGCTATACAAAACTTGGCAACTTGTTGCCTAGTTGCTGTTATCCACTTTGTGGAGAAGTCGATATAGAATTGTCGGCTGCTTGCGGCCCTACAATTCTTAGGTTCGAAGGAGCAGGATCTAGTTAAGTGCCGAAGTCTCTCTGTGATATCTAGTAGTGCGTAGACAATAATTGACTGGATTCTTCGTCCCTACTGAACTCAGAATGACGTTGCTCTACAATGACTAATAACTAAGTGCTAATAGTCGCTTGCGCTGTTTAAATCCGTGAGCCTGTTCGAGTTGAGTTCAAAGGCGAGACGTTGCACGAGTTTGCGGTGCATTTCCTTGGACGCTTTGTTCACAATGTCCGTGCGGAGACGCCCGTACAAAGTCGCTTTGACTTCTTGCTGTTCTATAAATTCCACATGACGTACGAGCGCTCCGTTGCAGAATACGCGTGCCGTAAGTTTGTACGTCCAGGACTCGTTGACGGGGAGTATTGGCCAAAAAGGAATGAGAACGCCGATGTTCCAGGCGGAAGGAGGCTCGTTTTGCACGACATTTGCCCTGATGGTCGCTTCTCCGCGGCATTCTTCTCGCGGATATTCCATTTCGCTTGCGGCTTTCGTATATGCTCGCAACAAATCTTGCGACAGTTCCAGCGAGTCTTTCCCATAGAGAAAGGGAATGTTCCCGAAAAAGCTGTACTTTTCATCGGTCAGGGGGATACCGTCGAGGTCGCCTTGCGTGAGCTTCATGGAGCATCCGGTGAGAAATGCTGCCAAAACAAGAGCGAAACTCAAAAACTTGACGATGGAGTGCATGCGTTAAAGATATAAAAAAACGGACATCTTAGATTTTATTAAGATTGAAGCTATGGAATTGCCTGCTTATTTTATTAGTGACGCCCATTTGGGAATCGAGCCTCCGGGAGCGGTCCCCGACAGGGAACAGAAGTTGATAGAGCTCCTCGCATCCTGGAAGGGCAAGGCGAGCCATGTCGTCGTGATAGGCGACCTTTTTGAATTTTGGTACGAATACAGTTATTATATAGCGTCGGCACATTTCAATTTGTACCGTGCCTTTGCGGAACTTGTGGAATCGGGCGTCGAGGTTCACCTTTTGCAGGGAAACCATGACTTTGCCTACGGAGACTTTTTCCCGAAACGACTTGGCGTGGCAGTCCACAAGTCGTTGATTCTTGAAATTCAGAACAAGCGCATTTTTGTGACTCATGGGGACGGCGTTCCCAAGTCCGATAGCGGTTACCGTTTTTTGCGCAAGGTGCTCGATTTGCCGTTCAACCGGTTCCTCTTTAAACAAATCCATCCGGATTGGGGAATGGCGCTTGCCCGCTTTGTCGGGCGCAACAGCCGCAAGTATGGCGAAAGCCGAATCATCAAGATCGAAGAATACCTGGAATGGGGCGACCGCGTCCTCAAAAAGGAACACTGTGATTTCTGTATTCATGGTCATCACCATATTTCGGGCATCTGGAACACGCCGAACGGCATTGTGGCGTCTCCCGGAGAGTTTATAAAAAAGCCCGCCATCCTCCGCATGGAGAATGGCGAGCTAAACTTGCAGTCATTTTAAAGTGGAATTGAGTAGAAGTTAATCACCGACATTGTCTACACGACCTTCGGATGATTGAACCATCTTCTTGCTGGAGTTTTCACCCCAAAGCGTAGCGACGAGGTCCTTGCTTGCAAACTTTTGCCAGTAGTCCTCTACCCAGCACCAGTGGTGGACTTCACCTTTCTCGTCGGTAATTGTCCAGTCCTTTTTTACGGAGAAGGTCATTTTTTTGACCTGTGGCGTATAGTATGGATCGGATGACTTTTCCGGTTCGACGGTGATTGTCCATGTCCTGCCGTCGGTGCGCTTGTAAATAGCGATGTTGAATGCCAAAAGCAGGACTAGGGTTATGATGCTCCACTTAAAGTTCTTCTTCGACAGCAGGTATATTAAAAGTAGAACTAATAATATAGTGACCGCTGCGAAGTTGTAATGAGTCGGATAAAATACTTTGAATACTTCAATCATTTTATCTTCTCGAGAACTTTATGAATTACTTCTTCTTGGCAGCCTTCTGCTGAGCAACGAGCGCGGCGACGCTGAACGTAAGGACGTTCTTGTCAACCTGGCTTTCGGTACGGAAGCTCTTGAGCGGGAGGGCGATGCCATGGGAAGAAAGTGTACCCATGAACGAGGCGTTTGCATGGCTTGCAATGGTGCGAACGTTGATGAAACCCTTGTTCTTGCTGAACGTCAGCTTGAAGGTCTTCTTGGCTGCATCGTATTCGGCGACCATGGTCTTGTTTTCCTTGGTATTCAGAGCATTTTTGGTGTTGTGGTCAAAAATGATGGTACCACGGGTATCGATGGAGAGCATGGTCTTGTTGCCCACAGCGTTACGGCATGCGAGAGTTGTCCATTCGCCTTTCTTCTTGGAGCCTTTAGCTGTGAAGACATACTTGTTGCCTTCCTTGACCAAGGTGTATGCGCCGGTAGCGACTTCGAGGCCGATGGCGTTGAATGCACCCTTGAAGTAGAGGAACTTGGACTTGGAGCCGATGATTCCGTTGATAAAACGGAAGGATGTGGATTTCGGGGTCTTGATCGGCGTGATAGCGATGCGCTTGCCAGCCGGGTCTACCTCGACGTCAACATAAGGGCCAACATCGACGGTTCTGCCATCGTCAGTCTTTTTCTGAGTGGCAAGCTTGTCGAGCTTGAGAGCCTTGACTGCTTCTTCCGGGAATCTGATGAAGCCGCGGACGTCCATTTTAACGATTACGTTTTCCATTTACACCTCTTTTTTTTTAGTTTGATTGTTTATCGACAAAATAACAATTTATTTTGTAAATGTCAAAGGTTTTAACAAAAAAAGCATGTACAAAGGATAAAAGTAGCTTTTCTGTAACCAATAACATTGTCGTTCTAAAAATAATAATAAAATTGTAAAATGTTGCAATAAATGAAGAAAATTTTTCTTTATTTGCGTTTTATCACGCTAAAAAGTGCCTCGGAGAGGGTTTCTTCGCCTCTTTTTGACCATTTTACCCCCTCAAAAGCTTGTTCTACGGAGTGACTTCTGTCGCTAAAACGTGCTCTGTCCGAAAAAATGAACACGTTTGAGGTGCCGGAAATGTCGTTTTTCGAAATTTTTACATTCGCCCTGACAAGGAATTTCGGATATAGTAAACGATACTTTTCACAAATTGCATCGGCAATGCTCAGTACAGGATCGATTAAAACCACAATGTTGTTCTTTTTTACCTTTTTTGTAGCCAAAATGGCGCCTGTTCCGCGTCCGGCAACGACTTCGGGTTCCCGGCCGTTTATCTGTGAGGCGCATTCATATATCAACTGGGCGTCTTTTTCGAAGGTTTCCTGCGAAGGTGTTCCTTTGTTGTTGCCGCTCCCGCGGTAGTTGAACGTGGCGGCGGCGTAGCCGGGTAGGCTGTCTAATTCGGCCAGGAACTGGGCGGCGTCTTCGTCGGCGTCGGGGTAGTAGAGCAAAACGTTATTATGTTCGTTTCCGACAACGAAACCTTCTAGAACGGTGCCGTCGTCCAGGGTGCAACTGATGTTTCTTGCCTTGTCTGAGATTGCTTCGCGAGCCTCGTTGTGCGTAATGGCGCGAGGGAATGCGTTTCGGCGTTCGGTTAATGCAAGGTAAAAGACCATACTAATATATATAAGGAGAAGAATTCCCGCGTAACGTAAAATGCGGCTAAGTGTTCCCAGGGCGAGTTCTTTTATTTTCATGGATTAGTTAATAGTTGTTGGTCATGAGTCAATGGTTATTGGTTGTTGTGAATTTAGAAAAGATTTTAGTGGGCGGTAGGCGGAAAGATGTAGGCGGTGGGCAGTCGGTTAAAAATAACTGGATGCTTCGCTGCGCTCAGCATGACGAGATGCGAATGTGCGAATAAAAGGCCAAAACGCATAAATGCCTAACCCGATGATGCTCATAGACTTATGACGCACAAACGCCTAAGGCAAGCGATGGTGGAAAAGGTGGAAGGTCAAAAAACACAAACACGTAAGGCGAGTGATGCAGGAGTGCTTGCACCCCTATATCCGAGCCGCAGTGTTTGGCGTTATACGGCCCTAGGCGAATAATAGCACAAATGCGTAAGTCGATGATACTCATAGACTTGTAGCACGCAAACACGTAAGGCAAGCGAAGCTGGAAAAGGTGGAAGGTCAAAAAACACAAACACGTAAGGCGAGAGTCGCACCCAAGCTTGCTTGGGTATGACCGAGCCGAAGTGTTTGGTATATGAGCCGAAGGCGAATATACAAAAGGACTCTCGGTGGAGTACAACCGAGAGTCCGAGGGATGGGATTGGGTGTTCCTTTAAACTAAGCAAATTTTTTTGAAAACGTATCACTTCAAAAACAAAAAGTGTTCCCAGAGTGTTCTTTTTCACACTCCCTAAAAGGGATGCGGCGCTTTAGGCCATATTTTTCTAAAATTAAGTGTTCCCAAAAAAATCAAAAAAAATTAGATTTACTCTTGATGAACGTATATGCCTATTACAACTATCGAAAGTACCTACAGGACTATTACGACTACCGTAAGTCCGTGCAGAGGTATTTTTCGTACCGATCTTTTGCAAAGAAAGCCGGTTATTCTTCGTCCGGACTTTACCTGGACTTGATCCGGGGGCGCAAGTCGCTTACCCCGCAGATGGTTCCGAAGTTTATTGCCGCTCTTGGACTTAATGAAAGGGAAGGCCGCTATTTCGCATTGATGGTGGATTTCACGCACGCGACGACGGCCGCATCGAAGCAGCAGATCTTTGACCAGATGTCGGCGCTCCTTCCGCGTACGATCAAGAACTTGACCAAGAACCAGCAGGAATACTACAGTCGCTGGTACTATGTTGTTGCCCGTGAAGCACTTGCCGTCTTGAAAATCAACGACAAGAATATTCAGGAACTTGCACTCTTCTTAAATCCGAAAATTTCACTCCCGCAAGCAAAGCAGACTATCCAACTCCTTCTCAATTTGGGACTTATAGAGCTCGGCGAAGATGGATTCTACCATTCCGTAAACAAGGCAATTACGAATGGCAGCGAAATCGCCCCGCTTTTCGTTCATCAGTTCCAAAAGCAGATGATAGATTTGGGCAAGGATGCATTGGATCACTACAGTACGGAACGTAGAAATGTATCTTGTATGACGATGAGCGTTTCGGCTCAGGGATTGGAACGTATAATTAGCAAGATTGACTTGTTCCGCAAGGAAATCGTGGATATTGTCCGCTCGGATGAGGGCGAGTCCATGGTCTGCGAATTGAACATCCAATTCTTCCCGCTCAGCAAGGAAAAGGTGGCTCTTCCGCCTGAAACGGAGGTCGAGGAGGATGAACATGAAGTTTGCTAAATCATACGTCGGGCTGCTTGTAGCCGTGTGTGCCTGCATGTTCGCTTGCACTAGCGAAAACGGCGATTTAGCAGGTACCGTTACCGATACTGGCAATACGATTGCTATGGGCGTTGTGACCCGTACCGACGGTTCCCGTGCCGTTTCTGCGCTGGTCCGTATTGCTCGTGAACCGTCTGAGGATGATTCCCTTTCCAAGATGGATTTTATTGAGACGAAGACGGACTCGCAGGGCGTGTTCTCGTTTGATTCCGTGTTGGCGGATACGTTCCAGCTTGCGGTAATCGATGCCGAGTACAATGAAATTTCGTACAAGCCGCGTGCCACGAAGAATTCTGGTGAAATGGACAGCATCCGGCTTGAAAAGGCTGCCGTGTTTAGCAGCGTCCTCTACTACGAAAATGTGGTTGAACCGTCTGTGGCGGTCGGGTCTCATTTCGAGGTGTTTATGCCGGGCACTCCGTTCTCGCAGAGCGTCTTTGCCGGGGATTCCTTCTCGATGTTGATTCCTGCCGGTGAATGGTGGTTCGGGTTCTGCCCGGGCGATCCGCAGATTGTGGCTCGACTTACTGATTCCGGCGTGGCTGATTCGTTAATTTATCGTACATGGAACATGAATGGTAAGGTGAAATCCGGCGATACGATTGCGAAAGGTCCGTTTATCTGGAGCCCGATGATGGAAGTCGACTCCTTGATAAAGCTGGAAGAGCAAAAGAAGAAAGAGAAAAAGCCGGCGTACTTGTCTGGTGTCGTGAACTGCAAGGCCGATACGCCTTGTGCGGGAGTTCAGGTGCAGATGATTACCGATTTGTACGGCTTTGACTTCGTCGAAGGTGATTCCATTCGCTTTGAGGAACAGACGGTGACGGATTCTGCTGGACGCTGGTTCCTCAAGGTTCCTGAATCGGTTCCGTACGATAGCCTCCGCATGGAATACCGCTTGCTGGACAAGGAAGGCAAGGTGGATCTGGCGGGTGTCAGCCGTTACGTGCTCGCTTCGGAACTCAAAAAGCTCAAGGATACGCTCTCGGTGGGTGATACCACGCTTATCAAGCCCTCGGTTTTGGTGAGTGGTGTCTTGCTCGTTACCGACAATACGGATACGACGCAGTCCAACAACTGCGCGATGAACAGTGTTGTCGTCGGCCTGAAGGGAACGAGCCATTTCGTGAGAGAGATGGTTTGCAACTTGCTGAAGATTGAAAATCTCCCGGCGGGTGGACACGACATCGTGCTCTATTCTGGTGACCCCAAGGTGGTCAAGACTCTCCAGGATGCAGGCGCCGATTTGGACGATTACGTGACGATTACGCATGTCCAGTTGCCCAAAAACGACACGTTAGCTCAACAGTGGATGACTTACGAGCCCCCGACATCGCCGGCCGTGAAATAATTTTCGAAAGACCCCTTGCAGGATTGAAAATTATTTTCTAAAATTGTCCGCACCGATGAGCTATGGTGTAACGGTAGCACAACAGATTCTGACTCTGTTTGTCTAGGTTCGAATCCTGGTAGCTCAACGAACAACTCTTTGCTCATACTCCTGAG
>Ga0310696_10006341_pt1 | contig 14068 bp, 5 predicted proteins | sample AusTroGonzalo_MG_4_FD_203885 | JGI IMG/M metagenome (GOLD analysis project Ga0310696, IMG submission 203885) | Bovine rumen microbial communities from tropical cattle in Woodstock, Queensland, Australia - Gonzalo_02 (v2) (version 2) | ecosystem: Host-associated > Mammals > Digestive system >...
ACTGATAGGAAACAGGGTAAATCAGCTCCTCGGTACTCAAATCATATTGAGGACGGAACACATTGACAATCACAGGAATACGCTTTGTAATACAGTTACTCTGCTGGGTCTTGCCCGACATCCAGAAGACCACCGTGTCATACAACGGATCCGTGGTCATGTACGGGGCCGAAGTAGTGGTAGTATGAATCGGTGTAGCGGCATCCGGAGCATCGTAGAAATAATATTGCGTGATGTCAGAAGGTCTGTCTTCCGGCTGGAGCACCGTGTAAGGCAGCGTGTAACCGCCGGTATAAACAATGCTGTCTGGCAGATAAGCCGTGCGAGTGGACTGGAAGTTGCCGGAAATCGTGTCATTACCCGTATAAACCACCGCCTCATTATTCAATGTGGTGAATATGACATAGCTGAATGTGGTGGTGGTGGTGGGGGCACTGAAATCAAACGGGGTGGTGAACTCCACAACCTTCACCTCTTCAGAAGCGAAAGGCTCGTCAACCGTATGGGTGATTTCATTACCGTTGAAACGTGCATGGACAACCACCTTGTTTGCAGGAATAGGCGTGTTCAGCATGTTCTTCAGCTGAACCTGGATATGCTCGTTGTACAGGGCACAACTTGTCACAGGATAGAGCAGATCCTGAGTTTCCACATCGTAATCCGGGATATCCGGCACATGGACGTGGACAGGGACCTTCTCGCTACCACAATCCAGGTCGGCGATGGTGAAGCGAGCATTCGGGCGTTTCGCCACATTGGTATAGGCACCCGTCATCTGAGCCATTGAGTTATTGGCTTTCTTCTGGCAGAGTGTGGAAGTGGTGTTCGTCAAGTAGAATTGCGGGTAACTGTTCGCACCGGAGACATACTGACCGCAGTTGTTACATTGGTTGCCCGTTCCCGTGCAGTAATCGGCACAATTGGTCTCGACAAAAATCTCCAGGTTTCCGCTGGTGTATTCAAACGGAGTGGTCAAGTTGAAATAGAACCAACCCGTATGGTCGAAGTATACGCGGTCTTCCAAGACCAAGGTAGCTCCCAAAATCTCGTCATCCCAGTTCACACTGGTGCTGCTGAACACGTTCTCCTCCGTGGATTTTAGGTAAATCCGCATCGGGATACCGGCAGACGCATTGGCATTGGATGCCGTCTTCACATTGAAGGCGAAAGAGGTGAGCGTACCGTGCGCACCGATTTCCTGCTCCAAATAGAGGATACGGCCTCTGGAATAGCCGTTGGAGAAGGTGAACGGATCCGTACCGGAACCCGTTCCCGTACCCACAGTCACATCACTGACCGTACCGGGAATTGCTGACACATAATAGGTGGTGTCGAAGTAGATAAGCGGGGTCGTGTAGGTGTTGTTATAGCCCAGCAGATTCCATGATTCGTAGCCTGCGCTCGTGTACCAACCGAGAACACCCTGCGTGATCGCTGCCGGTAATTGCGCGGTCAAAGTTGAGGATGTATGGTAGTTCACGATAACCGTGTCCTGGGCAATCGGCATCACAGCCTTGCCTTTGGAAATAACCAGCAGATCAAGCGTATCGTTGTACGTCAAACGATCCTGATTCAACTTGGTCACCCAGACTTTCACGGTATAGTTGACATCCTGGTTGATCTGGTTATTGGTGAAGTCATAGATGCTGTTGAAGGCGAAGAGGGTGGTTTCATGACTGTGGAGCGTGTCCGTGAAGTCCTCCGTCACAACCGTGCCGCCGTTCACCTGATAGTGCAACTGGATGGGGGAATTAATATCCGTGGTACCGTTGTTGGTGATTTGGACGGTAAGGTGCTCATGGCCGAGGTCGCAACCAGAGACCGGGTTCACAAGCTCCAAAAGGGCCACATCGTGGACGAACGGGGTATCCACTACCGCACCGAGCATGAAACGACCCGTCAGCTGAGGCTCATAAGTGCCGTTGTTCAAATAGTAGAATGTGGAGTCACGGAGCGGAGTCTCCACCTGAGCACACAGATAGTTACCGTGAGAGAGCATCTCCAATCCCACGTAAAACTCGCCCGTGGTATTCGTCAAAGCGAAATTATATATCGGAATCTCGTTCCAAGCACCCTGCTGCAATGTATTGAAATTCACCACTTGAGAAGTAGCCAAAATATTACCGGCAGCGTCAGCCACAAAGGCCTTGAAGCCGTTCTCAGGATCGGCGATGTACGTCTGGTCGTAGTAGTATTTCACCGCGCGAACGGCCAATTCCTCATTGGTCTTGTAGCGGACACAAGGACGGATGATTGTGTTGTAATCACCTAAAAGCATGATATTCGTAGAACTATCCGCGACGGTCGCGACACTCGGATTGGTCACCATATGCCAATGCTGGGCGTTGTTGTTGTTGTTTTGGTCGGCGGCACAGCGCACTTCCACATCCTTGATCTCAGACACATTGTACTGATGGTCAGGGAAGGAGACCACGATTTCGGCATTCGTGGCCAATGACGGGATAGTCAGGGAGTCGTGCCACTGCTCCGCCGCTCCGGTCACGTCAAGATATACCTTGATGTTGGATTGTGTCTGGGAGCCTTCGTTGCGAACCACGGCACTCACCACATTGCGCATCGCATACTCCGTCGGATTCTCACCGAAACCGTAAACTTTGGTCACGGCGATGTCGTTCGGATAGAGGCTTCTCACCCGGACACGGTCGATATTGATATTGTTACCACCCTTGGAGGTAGCATCAAAAGCGATATAGACACAACCGTTGTTCACATAGTTGGAGAGGTTATAGACAAAACGTGTCCACTTGGGCGTAGAAGCAGACTGCAGATAACGTTGCAGCGGGGCTGTTGTCTGACCTTGCGGGGTCAAATTGGTATAGGAGACACCGTTGTTGGTGGAAATCTTCACCGTCATCTCATCCTTCTTGTTGGAAGTGGCATTATCCTGCGCGAACCAAACCTCCAAGATGGGGTTGGTGGCATTATCCAGCACCGTTACCGGAAGCACGGCGCGGGAAACGGTGTTCGCCGCGAAATTCTTGGAGTTGAAGAACAAACGACCGGTACCATACACCGGCATGATGGTCGGATTGGCACCCTCGCCGGTCTGGAACGACCAGTTACCAGCACCACTGACCTGCTCAATCGTCCAGGTTTGTTGCGTGCCGTTGCTGAAGTCCTCCGTGTAGTCGGGGATGATATACTCCAGCGTGAAGTTCTGGCGCAACGTATCGTTCACATGCTGACCATCGCCAGGATAGTTGATGATAATCGTGAAATCAACCGGCTGGTTGGAGGGGATGACCACACCTGAAGTAATCACCTTGTCCATGTTGTCCAACGGGGTGATGAGACCATTGTTCACGGTAACCGTCTGGTTGATATTCAGCGAGGTGGATTGAAGCTGGATAGTGGCCGGAGTGGTGGCGAAGTTAAGGGCTTGCGCACCCTTATTGGTGATTTTCACCGTGATTTCGTAAGAGCTTTGCGGACATTCGCCAAGTGCAGGGCTTACAATGGAGGTCAGCTCCGCATCGTAGTTGGGGAGGACATCGGCATACGCACCAATGTACGTGACCTCAGAACGGTTAAGGCCACGAATGTCCGTCAAAACGGAACTGTGCCGCCAGCACTCCAATCCGGTCATCGGATCGGGCAACAGACTCTGCAGCTCGTTGGCAATGGACGGCATGAGGGAGATGTTGTCGGTCAACGTGGTGACGGCGGTCTGCAATTCCGCAATCGAACTTCTCGCCACCGTCTTGAATGCGACCACGCCCGAATTGGAATAGAAGTCGTTATACGTACCCGTAGCCGTGGCGTTGGCATTCAAATACAACGGATAGTCGGTGTTGTCAGTGCACACCGTCTTGTTCATCAGTAAATTGTTGTATATATATGTATTATTGTTACCATTGGAAATATACAACGCAGCGGTATTGCTGTAGGGAGCGTCCGACTTCACTAACACACTGTTGTTGACCAAATAAAGGCCATTGCTGTTATTGATTTGAACAGCATAACTGTTATTGACCGTCACGGGGTAGAAAATCACCTCATTGTTGGAAATATAGCCGTCAATATTCGTTGATGCAGTATGTGTGGAGGAACTGGCATTCACGTAAATGCCTGCTGTGCCGTTACCGGCCTTGATATGGTTGTTGCGGATGTAGAAATCCTGCAACGTGGAATTGGTCAGATAAACCGCATATTCCAGCTTGCTCACGGAGTCCACCGTATTGCCGTTAATGTCAATACCTGCGGGGTTGCTGACATGGATGGCGGAGAAATTCTGCGGGTTGGAAGAGGAGACCTGCTTGATATGGTTGTTCGAGATATTTCCGTGCGTGTAACTCAGACAAATACCTCTGTAGCACGAAGTAATGTCACAACCATCCACCACCAGGTAGTTCCGTTTGTTGTTGCCATTCGCGCCCACATAATAGATACCCACATTACCGCTGGTAATCGTACAGTTGTGGAAAGTAATGGTATCCGGTATCGTGGTCACCGCCGTTGAACGAACTACAGCACAGCTGTTGAAATCGGTGGTGTGGGTGTTGCGTGCGTTGATCTTACAACCGTCGAATGTGATGTTGCGGCTACCATTGCCCCGAACCACGACACCTCTTGAGATGGTCGTGTCGTTCGCTTGGATAGTCAGGTTCTTGAAAATAAAGTCTTTGACGTTCACCAGGGTCACCGCGCCAAAGATATTGGCACCGGCATCCACGTTGTTGTTGACGATAATGACATTATTGACGTCATCGCCCTGGAAGGTGACCGTGTTCACCGACGACTGACCGATGTAATTCATGTCGAAATCGAAACCCGAGTAGGTGCCGGGGCGCAGGTGGAACACGGCGGGACCTCCCAGTCCGCAGAAGTCAAGTGCCTCCTTGACAGCTGTCATGTTCGGGAAGTCGGGGTTGGTGCCGCCCACCGTATAATGGCCCTGCAGCAGGCTGTCGCAAGCGTAAGGCGAAATCCTCAGGGTATCGTTGGCATGGTAGCCGTCCGCCTGGCCGTTACGGGTGGTCACGTAAACCGTCACGTAGTTGTAGCCGTGCGTGGGCGTAAAAGAACCGAGAGTCTGTGACGAGGGAATATCGAAGCAGATGTCACCCGTCCAAGGATGGGAGCTCGTATGGGTCACCACGCCCGCCTCGTTACGCACCTCAATGGTGAAGGAGCCGGAGACCATTTCGTTGTTCACAGGGGAGTTGAGAGCGTCACTGCGGTTCGTGAAGAACACGCTGATCGGCTGCGGAACACCCGTGATCAGACAGTGGGGCATCGTGCTCAAGCTGTCAAGACGCACGTCATTCTGGTGAATGTTGGTATAGTTATGGTGAGCCACCAAGAATGTGTCGAACCGGGTCGAGCTGCCGTGCGTATCCTCCATATAGATGTGGTAGTAGATCGTATCCTGATAACAGACAGCCGGCAGTGTCCACTGAGCGTCAATAGAATGGATGGTGTCGTGGCCGCTATAGGAGTTGGCAGTGGTGCGGATATTGTTGGAGAAAGCGTTGGTATTGGGAACAATAACCGTCGGACCGCTGTTGATCTCATAGCTGAAGACTACGGAGTTCAAGTTAACCGTGTCGTTATCCGTAAGCTTTGCTTTGATGTTGAAAGGTCCCAGCTGGTTGACAAAAGAGTTGTTGGTGTTGTAGTAGTACGGAGACTGCATGAGGATGCGCGGGGGGATCAACTCGCAGTTGGAAAGCCAGATGCCCACGTTATCCATGAACCAACCGGCACAAGCCTCTGTGCCAGACGTCGTTGGGGACGCCTTGTTCTCACGGAACTGGATACGGAAGTGCGTGGGATTTGACACGCCCGATTCCACGAAGATGAAACGGGTAAGGTCTAACATTTCGTGATGCCACCAAGTGTTATTCGGAGCCTGCCCCATACTGTTCGGAGCCCAATTGGAGTAAACATTTTGGTTGAACTTACCGCCGGTGATGTTGGAAGTACCCATGGCATCGCCATAATAATACATCAGGCCACTGTTATTACTGGTGAAATTGAGGATCTTCCATTGACCCCAGTTGTAGTTGCCTTCCGCATCTATACCATTTGCCACTTGGTAGTAGATATTGGCCACGTCCAGATTATGCATCTTGCAGATATGGTCAAAGTTCAAATAGATGCGATTGACTGGAAAGCTCGTCGTGGTTAAGGGTATTGCATCGGTGCTGAGTGTGGCATTATAACTGGCCGTATAAACCGGTGCACGAAAACACTTGGGCGAGGACTTGTAAATGTTTTCATAATTGCCTTGATTGTTCTGAGCCCAGTCCGTGTAAGTGATGCCAGGGCCTATCAAACGCCAGTCGCCTTGGGTTCCGCCAAGTTGGGGGTTGGTGGTAGAGGTGACTGAGAGCGTGGAACCGTCAAAGTTTTCATAATAAATGGTCACCGAGTCTATCGGCTGGGCCAACAGCCACACAGGGACCAAAACAACCATCAGAATAAATAACGCTTTCTTCATATTGGTACTTTTTTATCTTATTTCTATTTTACTTACAATCAAATATTTACACATATTCATTCTCATCTTAGGAATGAAATCCGCCTTATTTAGAGTTCATTTTCGGCAGGTTCAATAACCCACTTTACACGAATCTACAAATAAGGGGGCAAAGATACAAAAAAAATAATATGGTTGGAAAAAAATAAGACCTTTTTTAGCCGCGCAGAATTTCTTCGCATTCCGCAACGGAAAGTGCCGACATCAGACGGATTTTGGTGGGTTTGAAGTTATAGACGCCGCGGAAGTATCCGGAATAGAGCGTACGCATCTCCAGAACGGCGGCGCGCTCGCCTTTGTCACGCATGTTTTCATGAAGATGACGCATCACCAGATCCACGCGCTCCTCAAAGGTGGGTTCAGGACAGGTTTTTCCGTCTCGCAATGCCTTGATCTGCCGGAAAATCCACGGATTCCCGATCGCGGACCGCCCTATCATGACCGCATCCACGCCGTATCGTTCGCGGTAGGTGACGGCCTTCTCGGCACTGTCGATGTCGCCGTTGCCGATGACCGGAATGGTCATGCGGGGGTTCCGCTTCACCTCCCCGATGAGCGTCCAGTCTGCCTCCCCGCCATATTGCTGCGCACGTGTGCGCCCATGTATCGCAATTGCCTGTATGCCAACATCCTGCAAACGTTCCGCCACCTCCACAATCGGCTTGTCCGAACTGTCCCACCCTAACCGCGTCTTCACGGTCACAGGCAGATCCACCGCCTTGACCACGGCGGAAGTGAGCCGCACCATCTTGGGAATGTCCTGCAAAATAGCGGACCCCGCGCCCTTGCTGACAATCTTCTTCACCGGGCACCCCCAGTTAATATCAATGAAATCAGGCTGTTGAGCCGCTGCAAGACGGGCAGCAGACACTAATGCTTCTTCCGTGCTTCCGAAAATCTGCACCCCGAAAGGACGCTCATCCTCCTGGAAGGCCATCTTGCGGATGCTTTTCTCCACCTCCCTTGACAACGCATCGGACGATATGAACTCCGAAATCAGCACATCCGCGCCATATTCCTTGCAGATACGCCGGAACGCCCGGTCGGTAACCCCCTCCATCGGGGCTAAATAGACCGGAAAATCAAACGGTTGCAGAAGTTCGTTAATCTTAGTCATTTTTCGGACGGCAAAAATAAATTTTTTTATCTTTGCGGCCTTGAATCCATCAAAGAATAAACCTTAAAAATTAACAATATGAAGAAACTTCTTGCATTATTCGCCATTATGAGTGTATTATGCTCATTATCAGCGCAAAAAGTCAACGAAAACGTCATCCTTTACGGCAAAGAACAACTCACGGGATTCACCATCAACATCGACAATGCCACCAAAGACATTGTCGAGGGTGCCCTTGCCGACAAATTTGAAAACCAATTCGGCATGAAAGGATCCAAAAAGAAAGGATTCCGCGTGTACGAGAACCAAAGCTGCACCACCTTCGGAGATGCCCGCTACGACATCTACTTCAATGCCGAAACGGTCGGAAAGAAAAAGAGCCAAACCGTACAACTGACGCTTGTGGTCTCTACCGGCAACATGAACTTCATCTCCTTCTCCAGTGACCCTCGTACATCACGTAACATCGTCTCCTTCCTTGAAGGTGTACCGAGCGATGTGGAGGCCTACAAAACCAAACTGCGGATCAACGAACTGGAACAACAATTGAAAAACCTAAAGAAAGAGCGCGAATCGCTGGAAAAGGAGAAAACGAAAACCAACGACAGAATCGCCAAAACCAACGACGAAATCAAGAAAACTGCAGATCGGATAGAGAAAAAAACCGATGAAATCGAGAGGCTCCAAGAGCAATTCAACAAAAACCTCGACCCGACTGTGAGTGAGCAAATATCCCAGGCTGTCAAGGACAAACAATCCATGCAGAAAAACCACACCAACGCGCAAAAATCGCTGCTGAAGTTGAACAACAGCATTGTCAAGTTGAACAATAAACTGGACGAGAACGCGAAAGCCATTGAAAAGTGCGAAAATGAACTAAAATCCCTGAAATAGCACTATGGCGAACATCATTGACGGAAAGCTGATTTCCGACACCATCAAAACGGAAATCGCAACTACAGTTAAAGAATTATTAGACAAAGGGTTACGTGCTCCGCATCTGGCCGCTGTCATTGCCGGTGACGACGGGGCTGCCCTCAGCTATGTCGCCAGCATCGAAAAGCAATGCAAAGGGGTCGGGTTCATATCATCCGTATATCACCTCCCCGCCAACATCTCGGAAGAGGAGTTTCTCGGCACCATCGACTTCCTCAATCAGGATGACGAAATCGACGGATACATCATCCAGATGCCGCTGCCGAAGCATATCTCCATTGACAAAGTGACCGCGCACGTGAGCCCCAAGAAGGACATGGACTGCTTCCATCCCGAAAACATGGGCAACCTGCTCCTCGGCAAGGACTGCTACCTGCCGGCCACCCCGCACGGCGTCATCGAGCTGATCAAACGCAGCAACATCGAAACAAACGGCAAGAACTGCGTGATTGTGGGTCGCAGCAACATCGTGGGCAAACCCCTGTCGATGTTGATGTTACAGAAAGACATCAACGCCACGGTGACCGTCTGCCACAGCCGCACAGCCAACCTTCCGCAAGTATGCCGTCGCGCTGATATCCTGATTGTGGCTATTGGACAACCCGAGATGATCACCGCAGAATACGTCAAGGAGGGCGCCACCGTCATCGACGTGGGCATACACCGTCTTGAAGCGCCTGACCAGCCCAAAGGCTACCGTCTGTGCGGCGACGTGAAATTCGACGAAGTATCCAAAATTTGCGGAGCCATCACCCCTACCCCTGGCGGCACCGGGGCCATGACCACCGCCTGCCTGCTCCAAAACACGCTGACGGCACGACTGAAAAATTGCAAATAATAAACATAGGTAGGGGCGAATAATTATTCGCCCCTTCATTATGCACCGCTTTCTGTTGAGGTCTGGCGACCGCAGAGGTGCAGGAAATCACAATACTTGCATGTATCAGTATCTTCCGTCTGGGTAAACGGCTTCGACTGATCAAAGAGTCCGCAGAACAAAAGATGCAACTGTTCGGTCAACAAATTCTTATAGACCAATATGTCATTCTCACCGAAAAGATTTCCTTGTATGATATAAGCCGGGTTGTTCATATTGACTTCACGGGTACTGATAATACCCACTTCCACAGAAGTGGGTTTTTGTTTCGCATCATGCTCATACATAAGTGTATATAGTACCAACTGGAAAAGTTTGTCATACTTTCTATCTGAAAAAAGAGTTGCAATAGCCTGCTTCTTTTCCTCATCGCCGGCATCTTTTTTCAAGGCAAGCCGCAAATGTGCCGGCTCCACTTTCCCCGTCTTATAATCCATAATCTCCACTTTGTGGCCATTAGCCTGTACACGGTCAAGGCTTCCTTTGAGATGCACCTTGAAGGTGTCGCTTTTATCAGGAGTATCAATCTTATAATCAAGAATATTCACTTGCATTTCATTGGCTATGATGCGCCATTCCGACCCCTTGAGCTCCCGTTTCGCCTTTTCAAGGTAATTATTCACGGTTTCACCTATGATCTTTCGGTTAATACGCCAACGACCCTGGTCCAAATCCCTGTCTGTCAACAACTCTCGCCCCTCGAGTTTACGTATCTCCTTACAGATGTTCTCATCCGAATTTTCTATATGCCGTTGAAGAATGGCGCCGTACTGATCCGTATCCGATATCGCCTTGATCTCGTCAAAGGCCATCTTATATACCGCATGAATCACCGTACCCAACTCGTAAGCTTCCATGTGATCGGACAATATCGGGGTTTCACGGATTTTCATCAGATACTGGAAATAAAATTTCAACGGACAGGCAATGTAGGTCTGTAACGAGGAAGCCGAAAAGGCAAACTCGCTCAAAAGGGACATCACCTCATCCGTTTTGGGCATGGACAACGGTTTCCGGATGGGTAGGTCGAGTCCGAAATCCAAATCAACATGCTGGATATCCACACAAGTGTCAAGATGTTGAATGGCCACCTCGTATTCCAACTGAGCAATAAAACGACTACGTTCGGCCAATTGGGTATCCGATGCTTTGTTGTAAATAAGTGTCACATTTTCTGCCCGTTGTAAAAGTCTGAAAAAGTGATACGCATACACTTGATCCTGATATAAGTAATTGGGCAGTGCCTCCTGTCCGTCAAATTTGTACTTGAAATCGAACGGAAGCAGAGAATTGTAGGAGATTCCTTTGGGAAGAACACCCTCATTGACCGACAACATGATGACGTTTTTGAAATCCATCAAGCGTGTTTCCAAAAGCCCCATCACTTGCAATCCGGTTTCGGGATTTCCTTTCAGCGTGATGGAGACATCCTGCAGTGCCTTCAACACCGAATACTTGGCAAACGCAAAGTCAATAGCTTCGGTTTCAGCAAAAAATCCATCGAAACGAAGCTGCAACTCCGACAACTTTATGATCACCTCTTTCCAAATATCCTGATACACGCCCTCGGTTGCCAAACTCTTCGCATAATGGCAGAAGGGAATCAGAATTTGGGGTAAATGACGCGCTATGGTTGTCCTCGAATCATTAACAAACAGCTCTTTATGGGGAGATTGCGAATATGGGATGGCTGTCGGGAGATAATTCGGGACAACCTCATCGAAACCGAACAGATCATGCTTCCATAATTTGTCAACTTCCTCACCGCTGAATATCAATTCCGGTGCATTATTTGGAGTTAGGGCGAATACAGACTCATAAACGGCCATCAACTGCTGCACGAGACTACATACCGGTGTTGCCTCAAAAGGAAAGCCCATTGTGGCATTAATCTTCACATTTTCAGGCTGGTAGGAAAGCAGGAACGGAAGCAACAAATTCTCATCTGCGAGCACTACTGCCGTATCCGACATATCCACCGTCACCTCCTTGTCGTTTGTATCAAGGTTATCCGCCTTCTTTTTGGCTATTTTGATGCGTTCCACTTCTTGGATAGCAGCGTAAACTTGTCGCATGTTCTTGGCCGTAGAGACAATCTTGACCTTTTTGGGGACAGTGGCATAATGGTTCTCCTTGAACTCCAGTCTTTGTGGATCCAGTTGGAACTTTTCACAATTGCGATGGATGAAGAATGATGTTTTCCGTTGAGACGGGTGGGCTGTATATGCTTCTTCCTCCAAATGGCAATAGAAGGGATCTATGTCGAAATAGATCTCGGTACGAACATGTTGTTGCAAGTAATGGATGATCTGCAACTCAGCGGGAGAAAGGGCATAGAAACCGACAAAAACAATCCGCTTGAAAGGCAATTTACCCATGTAAAGTGCCATATTCTCGGCACAATCCCGATAAATCATCCCTTCGTAGGCTTCTGAATGATCCGTCAGCAACTTTCGATACTCCGCGTAAATGCTCGCCAAAAGATCGTTGAACTGCATCTTCTCGCGATCGTTCTCGGACAGTTCATCCTTCCCGAAGGGAATCTCGAACTTGGCAGCCTCAGCGTACTCGTGCAAAATGGTGGGCACGTCCTGCATCTGCATATCCATGTCGCTGATATCCTTCAGGAATGCGGTTCCCCAGGAGAGCAGCTCATGGGTCTCGAAACGACCCGTGAGAAAAGAGCGCGAAAGCTGGTGCAAACGCAGTAGCTGCGTAACAGGGTCTATGACCTTCAACGGTGAAAGCCACCCCACGAATTCCTCCATAGGGAAGATCTGCGCGGCGAACATCGGCTGGCGCCCGTTTGCCTCGAAAATCCCCTGCAACAGCATCCGGCGTCCCCGACGGTTAGGCAAAACCACCGCCACATCATGCAACGGAACACCCTTGTCTTCCAATATTTTGTCAATAATCTGTTCTAAAAACGTCTGCATATTGTTTGATTGGAACTATCCATTTGTCATTTTTGGGATTCGATATTCATGGGTATTCATTTGGAATTCATTCCATTCATTCGTTATTCATTTCATTCATGGTCATTCATTCCATTGACCCAGGGCTCGCTACGCTCACCCTGGGCTGACACATGTCGCCCTTACAGGGCTTTCAAGGAATATAGTTTAATTATTGAAATTTTTCGAACCCTTAACCTACTAACCCATTAACCTACTAACCCACTAACCCACTAACCGATTCACAACTGCCAATTAATCGGACTTTTCCCCAACGATACCAGAATCTCGTTGGTGCGCGAAAAATGCCGGCAACCGAAAAAGCCCCGTGAGGCGGAAAGTGGCGACGGGTGCGGGGCGGTCAGCACATAATGCTTACTTGTATCTATAAGTCGCTGTTTCTCAATGGCATAGTTACCCCAAAGGAGGAATACTATCCCTTCGCGTTGTTCGGAAAGGCGCTGGATGGCACAGTCGGTGAATAACTCCCAGCCATGCCGCTGGTGCGAGCCCGCCTGATGCGCACGTACCGTAAGGGTGGCATTGAGCAGCAGCACCCCTTGGCCCGCCCACGACTGCAAATTGCCGCTTATCGGAATCCGGAAACCCACATCCGTGCTCAGCTCCTTGAAGATGTTCTGCAACGACTTGGGAATCGGAACGCCATCCTGCACCGAGAAGCAGAGTCCGTGCGCCTGCCCTTCCCCGTGATACGGATCCTGCCCGATAATCACCACCTTCACCTGATCGAACGGTGTGGAATTGAAAGCATTGAAGATTTTCGGCCCAGGAGGGAACACCAAATAATGCTTCTTCTCCTCGACCAAAAAGGCTTTCAGCTCCGCAAAATAAGGTGCCTGGAACTGATCCCACAGCACCTTCTTCCACGATTCCTCAATAATCGGATTTACAGCCATAGATTTTGAATTTTAAACCTTAAACCTTGAACTTGTTTGCGCTACCGAACTCTTGCCCCTAACGGGACTGTTCATGGATTATATTTCAAACCTGAAACCTGAAACCAACAGAGACGCCATAATATGACGTCTCTACTTTTAACCTGAAACTTAGTGTTTGAAGTGACGTACTCCGGTGAAGACCATCGCGATTCCGAATTCGTTGCAGGCCTTGATGGAATCCTCATCGCGAACACTGCCGCCAGGTTGGATGATTGCCGTCACACCGTATTCTTTGGCCATCTTCACCACATCATCGAACGGGAAGAAGGCATCGCTGGCGAGACACAGATTGGCGGAAAGACCCTTCTCCTTGGCCTCTTCCAACGCGATATGGGCGGCCCCCACACGGTTCATCTGTCCGGCACCGATACCGGCAATCCGACCGTCGCAGGCCACCGTGATGGCATTGGAACGCACATGCTTGCAAATGGTCATCGCCAGTTTCAGATTCTCCATCTCCCCGGCCGTCGGGGCTTTTTCCGTCACCACGTTGACCTCGTAATCCTCGAAGCGCTTGCGGTCGAGCGACTGACACAGCAGCCCACCGGCCACGCTCACGAACATCTTCTCGTCGGCATTGGTCTTGTCGGTGCTGAAGGTCATCAGGCGGATGTTCTTTTTGGTGGAAAGATGGTCGAGAGCCTCCTGTGTGAACGAGGGGGCGAGAATGATTTCGAGGAAGACAGGCTTCATCGCTTCTGCGGTCGGCAGGTCGATTTCGCG
>Ga0310696_10006342_pt1 | contig 14067 bp, 12 predicted proteins | sample AusTroGonzalo_MG_4_FD_203885 | JGI IMG/M metagenome (GOLD analysis project Ga0310696, IMG submission 203885) | Bovine rumen microbial communities from tropical cattle in Woodstock, Queensland, Australia - Gonzalo_02 (v2) (version 2) | ecosystem: Host-associated > Mammals > Digestive system >...
GAGCCAGACCGGGAGACGGCCTCTTCGTCACGGGGTGCATCGGCAACTCCTTTCCGTCCGGCCATCATATCGATTTTGTGCCGCGTCTGGCGGAGGGGGATTTTCTGCGGCCCCGGGCCTCGGCGATGATCGACGTGAGCGACGGACTCCTTTTGGACGCCATGCGGATCGCGGATGCCTCGGGCGTGTCGATCGTGCTGTATCCCGAAAAGATCCCGCTGCGGGAAGGCGCCGTCGCCCCCGGTGCGTTTTCGGATGGCGAGGATTATGAACTCCTCTTCACTTCCCTGCACGATTTTTCCGAAAAACTTCCCGCCGGGCTCGCCGGGATGACCCGTATCGGCCAGGTCGTCCCCCGCGGGACAAGTCCCCTTGTCACCCCGGATCACCGGCCGTTCATCATGGAAAAAAGCGGATATGTGCACAGATAAGGAAACCGTGTTCGTCTCAAGATCGGAATCGGAAACCGAAGAGGCCGGCTTTCGCCTGGCCCGGAGCCTCTCGTCCGGGAGCACCGTCCTGCTCCGGGGAGACCTCGGCGCCGGTAAAACGGTCTTTTCCCGGGGATTCGCCCGGGGCCTCGGCATAACGGAACCCGTGTCGAGTCCGACTTACACCATCGTGCAGGAGTACGAACGGCCCGGCGGCGGCAGGCTCTACCATCTCGACCTCTACCGCATCTCCGGCGTCGAGGCTGCGCTGGCCTTCGGCGCGGACGAATTTTTCGCCGATCCCGCCGCCATCGCTCTCGTCGAATGGCCGGAGCGGATCGAGGGACTTTTGCCTCCCGGTGCGGTCACCGTCAGACTGGAACATCTTTCCGAGAGCGAAAGACGCATATCGATATGCCGCTGAAAAACATGTTCCTTCCTGCCGGGGACGATCCGCCGGCTCCGGCGGCAAAATTCCTTCTGCCGGGATTCATCTGCGGCTGTCTCTTCGTTCTGGCTCCCTTCCCCCAGCTTCTCTGCGTGAGAAGCGGCATCTCCGTTCTGCTGGCGACGTCCTTCATCTCCCCGCTGTGCGGCGTAGGCCTCATGACCGCGCTGCTGATCCGTTCCGGAGGTCGGGAAATGCTTTCGCTCCGCATTCCCGACAAAACGGACGTCAAATACGCCTTTTTCGGAACATGTCTCATCGTGGCGGCGTACGCTTCGGCCGATGCGCTCTGGAAGCTCCTCCTCAAAAGCTGCGGCATCCCCTTTTCGGAGGAACAGCAGCTGATGACGCTCGCAAAAAATCTCCGCGGACCGGATTTTCTCCTGTTTTCCCTGCTGGTGACGATCCCCGTTCCCGTTGCCGAGGAACTGCTCTTCCGGAGGATCCTTTACGCGCTGCTGCGGCCCGCGGGGCGGACATTCGCGATCGTCTTCGGAGCGGCCGTCTTTTCGGCCGTGCATCTTTTTCCGGCGGGCCTGCCCGGGCTCTTCATCATCGGTGCGGGGTTCCAACTGCTCTTTCTGAACAGGAAAAATCTCGCGGTCTCCATTTTGGGCCACGCGTTTCTGAACGCATGCGCCGTTCTGTCCGCCGCCGTCGCGGCTCCATAAAAAAAGGCCGTTTCCCATGAAAAAGATCTTATTTGTCTGTCACGGCAATATCTGCCGCAGTCCGATGGCGGAGTCCGTCATGAAGGATCTGGTCGAAAAAAGAGGACTCGATGAACATTTTTACATCGAGTCCGCCGCCGTCAGCGCGGAGGAGCTGGGCAATCCCGTCTACCCGCCGGCGAGAGAGATCCTCCGCGCCCACGGTCTTTCATGCGCGGGAAAACGGGCCAGACAGCTGACTCCGGCGGACTATTCCCGTTTCGATCTGATCGTATGCATGGATCGCTCCAATATCCAACGGGCCGGGCGCATTCTGTCAGGCGATCCGGAGGGAAAACTTTCGCTTCTCATGGACTGGACCGACCGCCCGGGGAATGTCTCCGACCCCTGGTATACAGGGGATTTCGAGGCGGCGTGGCGGGATATTTCCGAAGGCTGCCGGGCAATGCTCGAAAAACTGGAGCCGGAAAAGGCTCTGTGATGCGTCCGGAGAGACGTGCGCCAAAACGTTTCCGCAAGCGGAACTGCGGCCGGGAGAATCAGAACAGTTTTTTTATCAGGGCGACGGCTTCGGCGGCGATCCCTTCGCCGCGGCCGGTGAACCCGAGTTTTTCCGTTGTCGTGAATTTGACGGAGACCCGGTCGAGGGCGATGCCGAGACAGTCGGCAAGCTTCGTGCGCATCTCCTCGCGCCACGGGCCCAGTTTCGGCGCCTGGGCGATCAGCGTGACATCGACGTTGACGATGCCGTAGCTGGCAAAACGGGGCGACGTCACCACTTCCTTCAGGAGCCGGAGACTGGCCGCGCCCGCGTAGGCGGGGTCGCTGTCGGGAAACCACTGTCCGATATCTCCGAGAGCAGCGGCGCCCAGCAGTGCGTCGATGAGCGCGTGCACGGCCACATCCGCATCGCTGTGCCCGTCAAGGCCGCGATCGTACGGGATCCTGACCCCGCACAGGACAAGGTCGCGATTTTCGACCAGCCTGTGAACGTCGTACCCCTGCCCCGTTCTGAAATCCATGGCCGAAGCCTCCCTTGAAAGAAGAAAACTTTTTCCCGGTTTCCCGGGAAAAAGTCCTCGCAAGATCGCTGGAGAAAACTCCCCTTACTTCTTTTTCGCGGCGGCCGCTTTTGCGGCCATATCCCGGGCGTGGACACGCTCCAGATACGCTTTGCGGCGGTTGCGCTTTTCGACCTTGTTCAGCTGCTGACCCATTTTTAGCTCCTTATTGTCTTTATGCTGCCGTAAAACAGGATGAACTTGCTATAATATAACCCGCGAGGAAGTCAATTGCAAACGGAGGTCCGGAAAATCCCGCGGTCCTCCGCCGCTTTACGCAAGAAAACCGGGGCGGGAACGGAAGAAAGTCCACTCTTCGAGGTGTTCAACGGAACCCCCGGGGGCGAGCCGGACGAGCGGAGAGAGGCTTTCCGCCTCCAGCATGCCGCGGCAGGTGAAAAACTCGCAGTTGCAGCCGAAATCGGGGTATTCGCAGTCCCGTTTCGCGGCGAATCTCTTGACGAAATATTCCCCGCCCAGCTCATAGGCGACATATCCGGCGGAGTTGAACACGCCGAACTTGAGCGGTTTCCCGGAGCCGCCCGACTCGCGCATTTCGATGAAGCGCGTTCCCCAGGTGAACCGGGGATCGGCCATATCGGTGTAAGGCCACATCGCCATGGCCCGTGCCGGCAGCAGCGTCTGGCCCTCTCCGCAGCCCTGCGGGATGAATTTTTCCTGCGGCACGATCACCTTTCCTCCGGGCGCCATGACGGTGAGCGCCCACACGGCGGCCCGGATCTCCCAGCGCCCGGTGTTGATGAGACGATGAACGATCCGGACTTTTCCCCCTGCGAGACTTATCTCCAATTCCTTGCGCACGCCGTTTTCCCGTTCCTCGGGGCAGGAAAGAAAAACGACATCGTCCCGGATGCTGTACGGTACGGGCGTGTTGTCTGCGAAATAGGAGCGGGGAAAGGCCTCGGGCGCATGCCAGAAGCGGTGTCCCCCGTAACTCTGCCACTCCTGTTTCTCCACCGAGGCCAGCTGATCGGCGAATTCGCACATGAAGTTGCGTCCTCCGGGAAATCCCGCGCCGATGATGCGGGGACCGAACGTCGTCGTGATGAAGATGTCGATCGTTCCGTCCGACAGTTCGATGCAGTCGGGGATGCCGTGAAAATCACATTTTTCCGCTATCATTTTCCCGTTCCTTTCGGTTTATTCCGGATTGGTCCGCAGGACACCTTTCCAGAGAGAAAGAGGATGCTTGTTGTAGGTGTATTCCGGCGGCAGAAGGTTGCTCCAGCTCCTGTCCGCGGTCCCCGGGAACTCGGTCCCGATCAGAAAGACGACGGGCTCGTCGCCCGGTATCTCGCCGATCGACCGGATCTTGACCGCGTCGACGCCCGCGTAGAACAGTTCGCCGTAAAGATCGTTGATGCCGATCTTGTACAATTTTTTGCCGTCCGCCTGGATCAGGACCTTTCTCAGATCGTTCCCTATGCGGCGCTTCTCCCTCTTCTGGGCCCGGTAGGGCGCCATGACGCCGCCGTAAAAGATGCCGCAGGCGACGGAAAAAAGCAGCAGCATGATCCAGAGAGGCTGCTGTTTCCGGCAGAACCGGAAGAGGAAAAGGATGATCGTCAGCAGAACGCAGCAGACCGCGACGACGAAGGGGAAATGAAGGGCATCCCGGAAGGCAAGGGAGTTCTTCAGACTGATGAAGAGACTCAGCCATCTTTCGGGAGCCAGCTGGACCGTCACGAAGGCGACGATGAGGCCGGCGGCAAAAATTTCGCCGGCGAAGAGAAGTTTGCGGATCCGCTCCCCGTACCGTCTCGTTCCCAGCTCGTAGGTGATGCCGGTCTGGATGGCCAGCGGTCCCAGCAAAAAGAAGATGTCCCGCGACTCGCTGTCGTTGAAAAGCCAGACGATGGCGAGGATGACAAAGGTGAGAGTCCGCAGATAGCGGCTGAAGATGGGGGTCTTGTCCAGCTCCTGAAGCGCCACGCAGAAGGGAAGCCAGGCGATCAGCGACCACGGCAGGAGCCGCAGAGGCAGAAGCAGCGGAAATTCGATGATGTCCAGAAAGTATTTCTTTTTGTAGAAGAGAACGCTCTCGAGCCACACGTCGTACACGCTGCCGTCCGTGCGCAGGAAGAAGGGAAGAGTCCATGCCGTCACGATACCCGCCAGCAGCAGGACGGCGACGATGAATCCCGGACTGCGGAACTTCGACTTGACGGAGAGCGGGCGCCTGAAAAAGAACATGGGCGCAATGAAATACAGCAGCATCGAGAAACCGCAGGCAAGAAAACTCGACGCGGCAAGCAAAGCGGAATAGATCCACGCCTTGTTCCAGTTCGATTTCCGGATCCCGTAGTAGAAAAACACCAGTTGGGCGGCAAGCAGGAAAAAGGCGCCGGTCGTCGCGGGATTCCCCTCAACGGCCTTTTCCATGGCGATCAGCGGGGTCAGATAGAATGCCGCCGCCACGAATCCCGCCTTCGGGGTCCTTTGACTCGCCGCGGCGAAGTAGACGAGCACGGCCCCCGCCGCCAGCATCATCATGGAAATGCCGCGCATGACCCGTTCCACGGGGGCTCCCGTCAGCCGGTGGATACCGCTGGTGACCGCGGGAAAAACGGGAAAAGCGTTGTACTCGGGTACCCCGTGGGCCGTGACCAGCGGCGAAAACGGATCGAACTCCATGGCCTCTACGGCGAAGATGCACTCCTGTCTGAAGAGCTCCCTCTCCGCGGCAAGCCACGGCAGATAGATTGCCAGAAAGGCCGCCGCCAGTGCGCAGATGCAGGCGGTTCTGCTCCAGGTCTTTTCCGAATAAAGTCCCATATTCCGCCAGTTCTCTTTGTTTCTCTCCCGGCCCCCCGCGTCACCGAACAAGTTTTGAAACGGCCTTGAAGGCCGGATGTTTCGCGGTGCGCAGCAGCATAAAGAGGATGGCCTCGCTGCTCATGACCAGGACGCCGGAAGCCCGCATCTGGGCCAGAGCAAGTTCGCGGTCCTCCGGCTTGCGGCTGGTCACGGCATCCGCGGAAACGACCGTTCTGTATCCCGCCTCAAGACTGTCCAGCGCGCTTTGAAAGACGCACACGTGGGATTCGATCCCGCAGAAGATCAGCGTTTCCGGCTTGTTTTTCTTCAGTTCCTCGACGAAAAGCGGTTCTTCGAAGACGGAAAAACCCGTTTTGGCAATGACGGGCGCTTCGGGCGGCAGCAGCACGGAAAAATCCGGGAGCGTGCTCCCCAGCCCCTGAGGATACTGTTCCGTGACGATGACGGGCAAGGCCAGCTCCCGGGCACCGTTCAGGAGCAGACGGATCCTGTTCCCGGTCCCGTCGAAGCCGGACATGGCCGGAACGAGGCGCTCCTGCACGTCGATCATGACCAGACGGCTCGACCCTCCGGATGGAATGAAGCTCATACTCGATCTCTCCCTGTCAGTAATTTCCGCCCGTCGAAACGCCGGTCAGGGCAACGGGCAGAAGCACAATGTCCCATGTCATTTTTAACGGGGCCACCGCCCCGATAGTGGTGTTTTTGATGCCTTTTTCGAAATATCCGAACGGCCAGCCCAGGAGCGTCTGCCCCAAACCCAGCGGCAGACGGAATATGGCGACCATATCGTAGCCGATCTTGACCATGTGAACGGCTCCCGACTGCATCCCCCTCATCACGTAGGGCATGGCGATGGAAGCCGCTTTCAGAGCCAGCGGCGCGAACACGGCCATGGTCACGGGATCCATGGCGCGGACGCGGACCGGCAGCAGCACAGCCGCCGCCAGCAGAAGGATCAGGATCGCTTTTTTCGGCATCGTCAAATCTCTTTCCGGTCACGCCCGGCTTGTTTTTCTATCGTCCATCCTAAAAAAATACATCCTCAAACGTGTTTCGTCAACCGCCGGCCCATACATTCAACGAAAAAGTCAGGACAATATTTTTTGCAGCCCCGAGAAAAACATGACGGTTCCGGCCAGACACAGCAGCCCGTACACGCACAGCCGGAAGAGCCGTTCGTCGACTTTCCGGTGCAGAAAGTCCCCCAGAAAGATCCCCGCGAAAACGAAGGGCAGCGCAACGAGGAACCCCTGTCCCATCCGGGCGTTCCAGACGGTCCCCCGAAGCGTCCACTCGGCGATGCGGACGAGATTCATGGTGAGCCAGAGCAAGGTCAGCGTCACGCGGAAGAGGCCCTTTTCGGGCAGCGCCCGCGAGGCGTAGATGACGATGAAAGGACCGCCGGTGCCGAACGCGCCGTGAACGATCCCGCCGAAAAACAGAAGAAGGCGCATGAGAATCCCCCTGCCCTGTCCGGCGGGAGCCGGCTGCTCCCGCCCGTTCCGCCACGTCCGCAGGAATCCGGATGCGCCGACGGTGATCATGACGCAGGAGAGCAGGACTTCCAGTACGGGCGCGGAAAGCCGGTTGAAGAGAAAGATCCCGACGGGCAGGCCGAGGGCGACATGCAGGGCTATGAACCGGTACTCCCGCCACACGACGGACTTCCGGGAGCGGAGAACGATATGGACCGACAGCAGCATGCTGAGCGTGCAGAGATAGGGGATGCTCATTTTCAATCCCAGCAGCATGCTCACGAAAGGCAGGGCGATGACCGTACTGCCGAATCCGGTGACTCCCTCGACGGTGAACGAGGCAAAAACGACGGCTCCGGCGAGAAGCAGTTTCGTCAATTCTTCCATCGGACTTTTTTTCTCTCAAAAAAACGGACAACGGTCCCCGTCCGCAGAGACCGTTCCCCGCTGAGAACCCGCGGATAATATATCCCGCCCTCCCCCTTTTTTCAATCGGGAAGCAGGGGACTCATCAGTCCGCGGAGATGCTGTCGAGATACTCCCTGTAGCGGTCGTAGAGGCGGTGCGCCGAGGGATACATGCTGTTGGGACTCATGAAGTGCGAAAACTCGAAGGTGAGCGCCCGCGTCACCCCCGCCCTTTCCGCCGCCTTGAGCTTCAGCAGGAGTTTCTCCCATTTGATGGGCAGAAAACGGATCGGCATGTCCCGGTCGAAGGATTCGCTGTTGGTCCAGAGTTCGATGCCGTATTTATCCGCCAGCCGTTTGTTGAGGAGCATCGCGGGACCGATCTCCTCGTACGTCACGTGTCCGTCCTGGAACGCGATGATGTCCACGCTGCCGGCGACCGTTTTCATGATGCGGTCCCAGGTGCGTTCGTGGTCTTCGAAGTCGAGATCGTGAGCGCCGGGTTCGTTGGGCATCCAGGCCTTCCGCCCCAGCATGCCCGGTGAAATGAGCGTCGGCAGATTTCCGGAGATCTCCTTGCAGTAACGGCTGTACCGCAGGAACTCCCTGACGATCGCCTCGTCCCTGCCCGATATCTCTTTGGAAAGATACCAGCCCTTGAAGGCCTTTCTGTGACCGTAGCGGGACCACACCTCGTCGAGCAGACGGCGTTCGACGTCCCATCTGGCATCGAGATCGACGTCCCTGTAGTGCCCGTTGTGCCGGAGCGCATAGGTGCCGAAGAAATAACGCATGTCATATTTTTCCGCCAGATCGAGGAACAGATCGACCAGATCGACGGGGGGCTCGTAGCACCCGAATTCGCCGATGAGGATCTTCGAGGGATAGGTTATGAATTTCTCCAGCCCGGAGCGGATCATGATGACCGTGTCGATGCCGATGGCCTTCATGGCGGCGAAATCCCGGTCCCACTCCTTGCGGCCCCAGTTCTGATGGGGGATGTCCGAACTGATCTCGTCCAGAAACGTGGCTTTTATCCGAATACTCATAAATACCTTCTTCTGCCTTTTATTTGGAGGTGAACAAATAAACGAGTCCCTTCATCGTGACGGCGGCGACGGCATTCCCCGAAACGGCCGTCCGGGCCATGATCTGGGAATCCAGCTGGGCCAGCCACAGGACTTTTCCCGAGGTCAGGTCGAGCACGTAAAGCTTGCCGTCGAGAGCGCCGCAGATCACCGTGCCGCCCGCGATGACGGGCGACGCGGAAACTTCGGGATATCCGCGTCTGTGATAAGGCGTGGCGGGGATCAGCGCCTTCCCCGGCTTGAAATGCCACGATTCTTTGAGCGTTTCCCGGTCAAGGGCATGCAGTCCGTCGGGAGAGCCGAAGACGATGATCTTCTCCGCAACGGCGGGCGCCGAAGCAGTCTCCATCCCGGCGGGCTTGGCCGTTTCCCGGAGGATCTTTCCCGTCGCGGGATCGATGACGAAAAATATCTTCCGGCCCTTGAAATACATTTCCCCGCCGGCAATGACAGGAGACGCGTCGAGATAGGTGAAGTCACGTCCCCGGCGCAGGTTCCATAGGATCTTCCCCGTCGCCGTATCGAAGCCTTTCAATCCGTACCGCCAGGAGACGCCGGAGATGCCGATGTTGCCGGAAACGGCGACGCCGCCTGTCCAGACGCCGCCCGTTTCCCGGGTCGTCGGGCCCTGATATTTGATCTTTCCCGTGGCGCAGTCGATGAGCACGGGAGCTTCGTTGTAGAGCAGGAGCGTGCCGTTGTCAATGACCGGAGCCCCGTACATGCCGTTGGTCTTTTCCGCATCGGCCACGGCGGTCTTCCAGAGGATCTCGCCGGTGCTCTGCCGCAGGGAGAACACCTGGCCGTCGACGCAGCAGACGTAAAGGTTTTTCCCGTCGGAGGCGATGCCGCCCTTGACGGCGGCGCCGACGGTCTGTCTCCAGAGCTGTTTCCCGTCGGAAGCGTCGAATGCGGTGACTGCGGACTTTTCGGCGTTGTCATTGTCGCTCGCCGCGACAAAGATCCTGCCGCCGCAGATGACGGGCGGGGCATGATGGACCGCGCCCCCCGCGTCGGCACGCCACCGGAGGAAGAGCGGGGGAGGAACCTCTTCCGGGACGACCGCGTTGCGGCTGCTGCCGAAGCCGGCCATGAGACAGGAGCCTCCGAGCCTCACGGCAGGCGCCGACGGATCGGGGGAAACAACGGGGTCGGCGACCTTTCCCGGATCGGAGTGAACGACCTCCGAAACGAGCCTGCCGTCGACTTCCCGGAAGATCCGGAAGGCCCGCGGGGAACCGTCAAGACCGCCCCCCGGCGCGGGAGAACACTCCCAGACGGGGATCCCGCCGGGGAACTTGCGGCACAGCAGGCTGTGAGTGTGTCCGCAGATGAAGCCGGCTATTTTTCCGGCATGTTCGGAAAAGAGGTGATCGATCAGCCGGTCGCCGTACTGGGGCGGCTCATGACGGTGGATGACGATCTTTTTCCCCGCCGGAAGAAGAGCCAGTTCCCGTTTCAGCCACGCCCTCTGATTTTCGGGATCTTTGAGATTCCGCTCGTAAACGATGTTGAAGAATCGGAAGTTTCCGGCATCGAAGGAGTAGTACACGGGGCCGAAATGTTTTTCGTAGGCCTCCCGGGTGTGCTCCGTTCCCTTGCGTTCCATGTCGTGATTGCCGGGAATGACGAAAACGTCCATCTGACACAGGGGCATCTTTTCCGCGTGGCCGGCCAGTCCGACGATATCGCCTGAATGGAGCAGAAAATCCCCCTTGTCCTTTTCCCCGAGCGCCGTGATCTCGTCGAGCCAGGCTTCAGGCCTCCTCGCCTCCGTGTCGGTCACCTGATAGAAGACCAGCGGACGCTTTCCGGCGGGAGCGAATCCGAACGCGAGATCGCCGCTGTCCGCCGTTCTGTAAAAAGGCGTACTGCACCTGTACCCCGCCGGACGGGAAGCGAAAATGAAACGGGCGGCTTCGTTTTTTGCGATCGAAAAGGATCCGTCTGCGGCGGTCTGCACGACGGTCACTCCGTCGGAGACCCGGATCCCGGCGAGGCCCTTTTCGCCGTCGTCTCTTTTCCCGTTGCCGTTTTTGTCCTCGAAGACGATCCCCGTGTACTTGTCGGACTTCTTCCCGGCCTTGCGGATGCCGCGGTAGGTCACGCGCTGACGGATCACTGCCTTTTTCCCGGGGGAGATTTTGAAACGGTAGAGCGGCTCCACCGTGAGGATCCCCGCGTTTTCACGCCACAGATGAACGCCGTAACAGCCGTCGTCGAAGGTGAACTCCACGGCCTCCTCTTCTCCGAAGGATCTGACGGAAAAGCGGACTTTGCCGCCGTTCCAGATCTCCCGTTTCGCATTGGAGAACTCGAGGACGGCATTCTCTTTGTGCCAGACCGTCGAGATCGGGGAGCCGACGGGCGAGAGAAGTTTTCCTGAGGAGACTTCCGCCGCGGCGCCCGGAAGTTTCCCCTCGGGGATCAGCGCGCCGGGCATCGGGATGTTGCGGATCCTTGCGAAAAATTCGATCGCTTTTCCGGAACTGCCGGGGTTGACGATCTCCCACTCGCAGTCGACGGTGTTGCCGCCGTCGGCAAGAGTCACGCGCTTGACGATCTCGACCCCCGTGTATTTCTCAGCCTCGGGATTGGCGTCCTCCGGCGCCGGGACAACGTAACGGAACTCGATGCCGCCGTCTGTTTTCCGTGCGGAGAACTTCTCTCGGCCGCCGAGGAAGGGGACGACCAGTTCGGCCAGCTTTCCCCGGGTCCCCCGCAGATCCAGGAGATCGTTGAGCGCCGAGGCCGCGGAGCGCCAGCCCATGACGAGGGCCTGATTCCCGGGGGCGATGTAGACGGCGCGTTTTTCCGCGGTCAGTTTGATCATGGCGATCTTTTCCGGCCGCAGAAGCCCGTAAGTCAGGCCGCCGCCGGTCGTTTTTCCGGAAGCGGAGGAATGGAATTTTTCCAGTTCGGCCGCGAGCTTTCCGGCGGGGACGGCTTTGTTCTCCGCGGAGAAGACCCAGATCCCCGCGTCGCAGGACTTGATCTTGACCAGATACTTCCCGTCAGCCATGCGTTCCGGGGGCGTACAGCCGGCGAGAGCACGGGGAGCAAAATCCGCCTCCCGGGGCGCAAGCTCGAGGATGACATCCTCTTCCGGATGATAGTTGAGGACCGTCAGCAGCAGCTGATCCCCTGCCCTGTGAACGGTGTGCCGGAGGAACGGCGCGAAATCAGGGGTCTGCATGACAAAGGTCTCCCCGTCGTCGGAGAGTTTGCGGTCGATCGTGTTCTTCGGGACGAAGGAGACGGCGTCGTCGCAGCGGGCCCCCGCCATGTAGAAGTCTTCGGCCGCCCCGACGATGCGGGAGGCGCGGAGCATTTCATGCAGGTAGGCTCCGTCGAAAAAGTCGTTGGGCCAGAAGCCGATGCCGACGCCGCCCAGCATGGCCGTGGCGACGATGTTGAGTTTGACGCCGGCCGGCGTATAGCGGATGTAAAACCGGCGGTTCACTTCCGAGGGGTCGATAAAGGGGAACCAGGGGGTCTTGAGCTGCTTCCGGTTGAAGGCCGTGGTGTCGTAAAAACTCGTCCCCTCGAAGTAGGGCATGTTCCGCATGTAATCCAGCCCGATGCTGTCGCTCTGGCGGCAGTCCACGGCGCACCAGTCTGAGATGAGCGACCCGGTGGGGTGCAGGATATCCGTGACGAGAGAGACCTTCCTGCCCGGAAAATGTTTCCGGCAGGAGTCGAGATAACGCCGGATGATCCGCCGGTGCTGTTCGACCCGGAACTTGAACCAGGTGCCGGAATGCCGCGCAAGGATCTGCTCCCGGGTGGGAACGGTTTTCATTTTTGCGAATTTCGCGAATTCCTCCAGACAGACCGGACAGAAGCAGTGACGGGTCGGATGGGGTTCCAGGTCGAAATCGATGAGATCCACTTCGATCTTCCCGGCGCGCTCGCGCAGAAGAGTGGGGACATAATTGTCCCAGATGTATCCCTCGGGATCACGGATGAGATAATCGGGGCAGAGGACTTCATCCGGCTCCCGGGGAGACCGGGGGACGCAGAGCGGGAACTTGACGTTCCTCGTCTTGGGGTCGTTGCGTTTCCACCGGGCGAAACCGAGCCGCGGCATGCTGCCCATGCTGCCGATCTCGATGGCTTTTTTGAAACCGGCGGTCTTCCGACCGATGACGGAGGGATCGACGTGACGCCACGCCCAGGGATCGATGCAGATCACCTGCGGAACGGAAAGGGCTTTCCAAAGTTCGACGTGCTGTTTGCCGATCTCCTCGGGAGCCCCGACCAGATTCGGGATGTACGAAGGGCAGATGATGAACTTTTCGGGGACTTTCCCGCCGTACTCGAGAGGCGGCAGGATCTCGAGGTTCAATGGCTGCGGCGTATCGTTTCCGGCATACCACCGGCCCGCGCCCCGGGTGCCGGGAGCGCCGGTGGCCCGGACGAACACGCGGTAGGTGTTGTTCCAGGCCCGCCAGTCCTTCATCACATGGGGCGGCAGCGTCAGTGTGTAGCGGGTCATGCCGCCGGAGAGTTTTTCCTTCCGGGGCGTTTCACAGCTCCACTTCCAGAAGGGGTCCTTGTCTTCGGCGGGCCGGGTGGCGGCGCCGCCTGCGATCTCGAACCCCGCCGGAAGCTCAAAAAAAAGGGACTGCGTTTCTTTCGGTCTCTGACCGGTGAAAGTGCAGTCCCAGGTCGCCGTGAACCCCCGGGGAATGCGGTATCTCCCGTTCTGGAACTCAACGGGGAAGAGATTCACCCTTTTTTTTTTATCCGCCGAGGCGGCGGGCGGGGGCTGCTCCCCGATCTCCTCGAGACTTATATCCGCAAAATCCGCCGTTCCCGTGGCCAAGGTCAGGGAGAGGTAAACGGAGACCAGCTGACCGGGCTTGAGCGTCCCGGTTTTGAACGTGCCCCGGTAATCCGTCCAGCCGGTGGTCCCGTCGATCATGTGCCACATTCGGGCGGCGCCGGAGAAAAGATATTTCCCGGCGGTGAAACTGATGCCCGCGCCATGGGTGACCTTGTTGGGCAGCTGGCGTTTCACGTCCTTCGTCCGCATGCGGAACTTGAACATGTACGTCGTATCCGACTTCAGTTTCACCTGTTGGACGCACAAAGTCGCGAATTTGTTGTCCTTGTGGTTGTAGATGGAGAGATAGTGCTCGTCCCCTTCGGTCTTCACCTCCCGTCCGCCGGGGGTCTTCGTCCAGGAGGAAAAAGTCCAGAACTTCGCGCCGTTGGTGAATTTGCCGTTGACGAGCAGGTTTTCCCCCGCCTGGAGGACGAAAAGGCACAAAAATGCCCAAATGACCGCAAATTTCTTCATTTCTGCATATCCCCTTGCTGTGAAGGTTGTAAACCGTCAGAGTGCCTTGATGGAACCGATGACCTTGTAGTATTCGAAGCCGACCTTGAGCGGGACTTTGTAGTCGTTGGTGGTCGCACCGTCCTCGAGAAACTCCTGCCCGGTCCTGGCCCCGGCGTGGCCGTCCATGTAGGCGACCTGGCATTTCCCGCCCTGAACGGGCGCGGCGGTGCTTCCGTAGGGCCTTGTCTCGCTTGCTCCGTGACGGAACCTGCCGTAGAGGAGACTTGCGGCGACGATCTGATTCTGGACGCCGCTGTCATAGCAGTACACGGCCTTGGTCGGCTGTGTCAACGCCGACGTCTTCCGGAAAAAGTTGTAATCCGCCAGAGAGATATAC
>Ga0310696_10006344_pt1 | contig 14066 bp, 15 predicted proteins | sample AusTroGonzalo_MG_4_FD_203885 | JGI IMG/M metagenome (GOLD analysis project Ga0310696, IMG submission 203885) | Bovine rumen microbial communities from tropical cattle in Woodstock, Queensland, Australia - Gonzalo_02 (v2) (version 2) | ecosystem: Host-associated > Mammals > Digestive system >...
GAATCCCTCGCAGGTTCCGAGGTTGAGCTCGATGATTGCCAGTGCCTTGGGCTCGTTGTCAGCGATCTCCTCGGTGACAGTGAAGATGTACTTGAGGTCGTGTCCGGCGAGCTGGTTGTTGAAGTCGACCTTGACACGTCCGGCTGCGACGGACATTACGACTCCGGTCCTGTTTCCAAGGGAGACGGACATTCCAGGGTAGGGGTTGATCTCCTGCTTGTAGAACTCTTTGATGGGGTGGAGCTCGATGAGCTTGGGGTTCCTTGCTCCGGCTGCCTTCTCGCAGGGGATTGTGACGGTGGTCTCCTTTCCAACCTCTGCGGACTCGATGGCTGCGGAGAGGTCCGGGAAGAGGACGTTGGATCCGAACAGGTATGCCATGGGCTCGTACTTGATCTTCTCGTTGAAGATACCGGCCTCTTTGGCTGCATCTGCGTCTGTCGTGTCGTACAATCTCTCGTCTGCGTCGGCGAGGTAGGCCTTGTAGGAAAGGCGAACAAGCTTCTTTGAGTCTGCCATGATATTCACCGTGATAGGTAATTAACTACTGCGCCGATAGCATCACTTATTATATAGGTATCGTTCCCGCAGGCGAGTAAAGGCATCTACTGGACGGAGGTTGCTCAAAGCGAACCGATCAATCTGGATGCTGGTGATTCGCCAACGCGTTGTGGAAACTCATATAAACAAGGTGTCTATACCTTGCCATACTACCTGCCGCCTTTGCATAGCCCGGTAGTGCGGCTGACTTGTAATCAGCAGGTCCTGAGTTCGAATCTCAGAGGCGGCTCCACTCTTCTATTGCATCACTATCCGAACGGCCAGGGCCATGGCTGTCCCCCACCGTGCGGATCTGAAGAATCTGTCAAAACTGGAAAAGGAGGGGCGAAGCCCCTCGATTAAAAGGATCAGGATTCCCTGATGATTGTAACGGGGCATGCCGCGTTCAGCATGACCTTCTCGGCAACGCTTCCGTTGAGGATCTTCTTCAGACCCTGGCGTCCCTCGGTACCCATGATCACCAGATCGAACAATCCGGACTTCGTGATGATCGCATCGGCCGGGTCTCCCATGGCGATCTCGGTGCCCACATTGATACCTGCCGCCGAACACTTATCGGCGACCTGCTGGACCACGGATTCCGCATCGAAGTCCTTGCTCTTCACCGCGAACACCGTCAGCTTTCCGTTTATACGTTTGACGGTCTCGATGGCGAGATCGATTGCTGCCTCATGGCTTGAGACCACCGGCAGCAGAACGTTCTCGAGCCTGTGGGAACCGGACTTCAGCGTCAGTACAGGGCAGTACGAGTTCTCTATCACCTTTGCCGCGGTGCGACCGACATGGCCGTATCCTGCGCCACCTTTACCGGTGACACCCATGATGATCATGTCGACATCCTTGGACAGCTCGCTCAGGACGTTAGCGGGAACGCCCTCGATGAGCTTAGTCTCAACTTCGAGGCCAGCTTTCTCTGCCATCTTAGCCGCATTCTCGAGGAACATCTTCCCTTCCGTCTGCATCCTGAAAGATATCATGGCGCCTCCGTCGATGGAACCGAACCTGTTGTACTCGGTCACATCGACGACGTAGACGAATGTGACGTGCGAAGCGAATGTTCCAGCGGAATGAAGTGCCAAGTCGACTGCAACTTCTGATAGCGGACTCCCGTCTATGGGGACTAATATCTTGTCGAACTTCATCATCAACAACTCCTAACGGCATCAGGTTATTTGACTGAGGATGTTTTCGTATGCGTTTATATATTGTCCAATATGGATGTATCTTCGGTAATTCTTTCTCATGGCTTTCTAAACTATCTCACATCCTGCTCAATTATTTTGTAGACGGATGGCCTATACGATATCATGTTCCTATGCACTCAGGAGGTGGCCTATCGATGTCGGGATGCAGCGGAGGCTCCTGTTCCTCATGCTCCTCGTGCTCGTCCGGAGACGGTAGGGATGACGCGGAGCTCCCTCCGGGAATGCTGTCGAGGTACGATCTCGACCAGTCAACCTCGGACGGCGCCTTGGTGTGGCTGGAGGTCCTGCGGTGTCCGGAAGGGCCGAGGATAGCAGATTCCAGCATGCAGGTATTGGATGCGGTCTGCAGGATGAACGGCGGAAGGACCTTCGCAGTCATCTTCGGAGGGCCGGACCTCAAACCCCTGTATCCGTCGATCTTCGGATGCGGTGTGGGGTCGCTGTATCATGTCAGGGACAAGGGTTCCGAATGCTACGACTCCAACATCTATTCGGTGACGATATGCGATATCATCGATAGGGTCAGACCGGCGGCCGTGGTCCTGGCCGCATCAGATAGGGGGAACCAGCTGGGCGAGAAGATATCGTCCATGCTGAACGTGGAACTCTGCCCCGATTGCACCTCCATATCCATGGAAGGCAGGATCATGTCGACCGTCCCTGCGCCCATGGGCCAATTCCTCCTCTCGAACCGTAAGAAGTTTCCTTGCGTGGCAACTGTAAGACCCGGAGCCTACCCCGATCCTGAGCCTACCGAAGCACAGGGCACCGCGATATACTGGCAGACCTGGAATGGTAGGGTGTGAAAAGGCGTGCCCGAAGGCACGCATAGGTTTGATCAGAACTTGCTGCCGATCTCGGCCGCCTTCTTGAGGAGCTCGGGGTTCTGCTCAGCGGCGTGGGGGTTGTTCCCATCGACCATGGTCAGGTTGCCTATGGGCTCGAACTTGAAGAACGAAACCATGCGGCCGGTGATCTGGCTTGCCAGCTCGTCGGCTCCCGCCGAACCTGCGGTGACAACAACTGACAGCTTCTTCCCAGGAGCGATGTTGGGGGTGAACGATCCGTCTATGAAGCTGAAGAACCTGTCCTCGAGGAGCCTGTACTGGCCTGTGGGCTGTCCGAAGTACACAGCTGTGGACAGGATGACTCCGTCGGCGTCCCTTATGGCGTCGATTACGGGCGTGATCTCATCCTTCAGCACGCATCTTCCCGCCTTCTTGCATCCCATGCATGCGATGCATCCGCGCCTGTCCTTGAACTCTGCGACGTTGAAGACCTTCACGTCGTGTCCCTTGCCCTTCGCGGCCTCCACCATCGCGTTGGTGATGGTGGCCGAGTTCCCACCCTTACGGGGGCTGGATATGACTGCTACGATGTTTGCCATCTTTGTAACCTCGAAAATAGGTTGCAATCTCGCTATAAATAATCTCGTCTAGGTCCTCTGAAATATCAGCGGCATAGCTCGTCCGGTACGTTGGCAGGGATCATATCGGGCACATCCCCGCATATCGCCACCTTATCCCCAACGCACGCCAGACACCCCTTGACCCCGTCTATGGAGCATATGGTCTCCAGGGCATCGGAGACCTCCGATTCGCCCTTCACCAGATTTCCAAGGGCGGTAGCGCAGCAGTCCGCTAGGATGACGTCGTCGGAGAACACGGTGCAGACGTTGGATGCCCCCAGGGAAACCGATGGACCGATCTTCGCCGACGATGAGCATATGCCCGTGATCCCTTCGGAGGACACCCTGAACGCCACATCCCTCAGGACCGGGTGGTCGGCGAACAGGCCGATCGGGACCTTCCTATCCGAGAGGAAAGCTATATCCCCGCCGTTCTCCACGATTGCCTCCCTCGCACCGGCCTCCTGCATCCTCTCCACCGCGAAAACGGCCACGGCGCCGGCGACCCCGGCGAACGGGCCGACCCCCGACAGCACGGATGCGTGGCACATGCGCTGTATGAGCGGATGATCTTCCCCGGAAGGCTCCACTGGATCATAGGTTATCCGGAAGAAGCCGTCTTGCATGACCTTGGACTCGATGACGGAGCGCGCCTCGAATAATGCATCCTCGGCAACCCTGACGAACTCCGGGTCGCAAATTATTGTGACTATCGTCTCCTTGTAGCTGAACCTGTGCTTCATAGGTGCAGGCTCAGCGCATGGACCGAGCAGGCGTTGACGCATGATCCGCAGGAGATGCACTTGGAGTTGTCCAAAAGCAGTTCCCAGGTATCCTTGTCGTGCGAGAAGCTGTACACGGGGCATATGGAGACGCAGGCGCCGCAGTTCCAGCAGAGGTCCGCATCGCGGGATATGCGCATCACCATCTCCTTGATGACGAACCCTTCCTGCCTGAGCCTCTCCTCCGCGGCCTTCAGCTTCGCCTCGTCGCCCTCCAGGGACAGGATCATTATTCCGCTCCCGTCTCCCTCTATCTCCGCCTTCAGGACGTTCGGCCTCAGGTCGAACTCCGATACCAGTATGTATGCGACGGACTGCTGGACATTGGCCTCGTCGAACTCGATCTTGAACTTCTTATCCATCTCAGCACCCCCTCTCCTCGAGCTTCTTCAGCTTGACATCGGTCGGGAACGACATGCAAGGGTGGGTGAGCTCGAACTCCCCGTGCTCGATCCAGTCCTTGAGCTTGGATGCGACGTCCTTCGCCCCCGCATAGGAGGACAAGGACGAGGTCCTGACGGTCTTCCCGTTGTACTCCACCTTTCCGGATCTGAGCTGTGCGTAGCTGTATCTGGCCATTGGGGGCCTGTCCACGGGCTGGCTGTAATCCACCATGTTCGCGAATATCTGCTCGTCGGAGATTGCGCAGCGCTCGATTATCCCTTTGTTGAGAACGGGGATCGGTATGCCTATTCCGAGGGCCATCGAGATGCCATAGCCTGTTATGTCCAGTCCGCGGACGTACTTGGCATCCATCTGCTTCATGTCGCCGATGAGGGCCAACGTCCTAGCGCCGGCAACCGGCACGCCGTTGACCTCCTCCACATCGGTCTTGTACTGGGTCCCCGGCCATGTCACGTAGCCGATGCCCCCGCCCAGGAATATCCTGGTGCCCATGCCGATGGTCTCCAGATGGGGGTCGTTGAGCAGAGGCGAGAGCTGTCCGGCCGAGCTGTATGTAGCGTTCTTCATCCTGGGGAGCAGCTTGCCCATGTATGTGTAGATCGTCCTGTCGGAAGTGTTCGTGGCCACACCGTAGTTCTGATAGCAGTTGCGCGGGTTGTAGAGGTATGCGTCGTTGACGTCGTCGATGGTGATCCAGGTGTCGATGTCCTTCCTGACGTAGCAGTCGGTACCCGGGCCCCAGGCATGGAGGTGGATCTTCTTGTGGGCTATGAGGTCCTCGATCACATGGGCTCCGCCGTATCCGCCCGTCTTCCCGACCGGCGTGGATGTGGCACCGATGAATGTATCGACGGCTGCCAGACCTCCGTCGACCATGACGTCGTTGAGCCTGATGTCTGTCATGCGTATCGGCGGGGACGAATGCCCGAAGTTGACGAACGCGCCGGAAGAGCACATAGCCCCGAAGGTACCCGTGGTGACGACGTCGACCTCCTCGGCCGCCTTCTCTGCACCCTTCTCCCTCACAAGGTCGATGACCTCCTCGGCCGTGTAGACCACGGCCTTCTTGGAGCGGATCTTCTCGTTAATCTGTTCGTACGTCTTCGACAAAATGCCCACCTTATAGGAAGGTGTATGCTTTCGACATTAAATAGGTTACATAGGAGGGCCGCATAGGCTGGCACTGCCCCATAGTTAGAGTTAGAGAATGGAAATGGTTTGGGAAAGGGGTTCCCGTATCTCACCTGTGGGCGATACCGGTCCAGGTGAGGTAACAGGCCCTGAATAGGGGAATGCCTTCCAGATTGTTGCCCACGAACTTCTTCATGAACACGGTCGACACGATTCCGAGGACTATGATATCCACCGCGATGAGGATGAATACGAGGAGCCCGGGGGTGGTGAAGAATGTCTGCCCTTCCTGGACGAACACCATCGAGGCCGCGGCCACGAGGCATGCTCCGGAGACGATCGTCATCAGGGGCTCGAGTATGGCGAACAACGCGATGACCAGCGTGAGGAACGTGAGGATCAGAACAGTCGTCTGTCCCGGCATCATGCCTATCCTCAGGAGAGTCATGTTGAAATCTTCGAAATCCAGGGGTATGGCGAACAGGGACACCACGGTCAGCGCCAGAGCGACTATCGACAGTATGATGGCGAACCTCCTTCCGCTGGGGTTGTACTCCTTCACGGTCTCGTCGTCCGTCGCTTCCGCCGACGGGGCCGGCTGCTGGGGGGCCTGTACCGGAGGCCTGTAAGGATCCATCATGGGGGCCGCGTAATTGGCATTGGGGTTGTACGCAGAGATGCGCTCGACCTCGTTGACGGGCTTCCCGACGGTCTCGCGGAGATCGGCTCCGCAGTTGACACAGAACGTGACGTCCTCTGGATTGTTATATCCGCATTTTCCACAGAATGTCATTTAAATCATCCCTTCTTGAATACTCGAATGGTGTGGCATATATTATAATTTATTTAAAGAGCACAAGGAACAATGTACCCGCCACGATTCCCAACAATCCGAGCAGCGACCTCTTCGTAAGTTTCTCTCCGAACACTACGAAGGAGAACAGAATCGCGACCAGTATGCTGAGCTTGTCAATAGGAACCACGATACTGGCCGGACCTTCCTGCAGAGCGCCGAAGAAGCACAGCCAGGATGCGCCTGTCGCTATTCCGGACAGCACCAGGAAACCCGCATCCCTGCGGCCTATTTCCAATACCTGCTTCTGCTTGCCCATCAGGAACACCATCACCCACGACATGGCGAGGACCACCACCGTGCGGATGGCCGTTCCGAGATTGGATTCCACCCCCTCGATACCGATCTTTCCCAGGATGGATGTCAGCGCAGCGAAGACCGCCGAGCCGACAGCGAAGACGATCCATCCGTACCGTCCTTCCGCCGTCTTCTCCACATCCTTCCGCTCGATCATCAGCAGAGTGCCGATACCGATGAGGACCGCACCGACCACACCTATCGGGGATAGCCATTCCCCCAGGATGACGGCGGCCAAGATTATTGTGATCACCGTGCTGGACTTGTCTATGGGCACGACCTTGTTCACATCACCCATCTTGAGGGCTTTGTAATAGCACAGCCAAGATGCACCGGTGCAGAGTCCAGAGAGTATCAGGAACAACCACGTACGCCCTTCGATGGAGCCGATCTCCGAAGCAGACCCGACGATCAGCACCATCACCCAAGCGAACACGAGGACAACTATCGTGCGCAGGGCGGTAGCCACTGTGGAGTCCACGTCCTTCAGACCGCACTTGGCCAGTATCGACGTCAATCCGGCGAAGAATGCCGATCCTACGGCGAGGAGCAACCACATGATGACGAATGCGTAATTGTTACGCCTTTATACGTCGTTCCGTGTTTTTGCAGGCCCTGTAACGGTACAGACTTTTCCATGAGTTGAGCTTCCCGGAGGGATTGGTGAAGCCTTGACGATGAAATCTAAAAATACTCCTCCAGATGTCTCACACACCTGGGGGTTTGAGGTATCAGATCCGAGGGTCAGATACCCATAAGCCTTGACGCTTGGGGAGATAGATTTGGCGAGATACGAAGAGCTCAGTAGGGCGATCGAAGAGTCGGTCCGCATGGCCTGTGAGGGCAAAGAGGTAGCTGTAGCGTTCTCCGGCGGGATGGACTCGGGATTGGTCGCCGCTCTGGCCAAGAGATATGCCAAATCGGTCACCTGCTACACCTGCGGGACCAAGGATTCGTTCGATGTCCGTGCCGGGAAGGATACGGCATCCAAACTGGATCTCCCATTCGTCCATGTCCAGATATCCAAAGGCGTGATAGAGGACCTCATCAAGGAGATGGTCACTGCCACCGGCGTATCCGATCCGTTCACCATATCCTACGAGCTCCAGCTCTTCAGCGTCCTCAAGGAATGCAAGGAGGACACCGTCCTGACGGGCCAAGGTGCGGACGAGTACTTCATGGGATGCGCCAAGTACGTGGGCCAGAGCAAGGAGGAGTTCGAGCTGCTCAAGAACGCCGGGGTCGAGAGGCTGATGAACATCTCCGTCCCGTGCGAACTGGAGATGGCATCGTATTTCGGCAAGTCGCTGCACTATCCGTATCTGACCGAGAGAGTGGTCGAGGAGGTATCGAAACTTGATCCCGAATCCCTCGTGCCCAAGGATATGGACTCCAGGAAGCAGGTGCTCAAGGATGTGTCCGTGGACTTCGGATACGGATTCCTGGCGGGAAAGAAGAAGAAATCATCCCAGTACGGGTCCGGTACCACCGATCTGATACGTGCCATCGCCCGCGAGAGGGGAATCGGCTACGCCAACCTCATAGCCACCCTGTACGACGAGGTCGTATACGGATCCGTCCAGAAGCAGAGAGGCGCGGTGGTCAACGCACGCATCGATCCGATAATCAAGCTGAAGGCGGAGAAGATCCTCATGGATCGGGGACTGTCGCCTTCGGACGCCATCGAGGGATTCTACCGCGGGATCATCGAACAGGCGGAGAGGGACGGCTCCCAGGATTGGTGAGCATCCCTTTCAGATTCTTCGATGAACCGCCCATCACCATTATAAACGGCTTTCCCCGTCAGGAGTCCATGGATTTCTGTCCGAGATGCGGCCGGTACCTCAAGGACGAGGAGTATCAGTGCCCGGAATGCGGCAACATAGTCCGCCAGATTCCCCGCGACGAGCAGGTCCCTCCGGAGATGGGAGGATACAGCGACGCGGGGAGAGGCCCGGTGAGCCTGAAGAAGGCGGTGTTCGAGAAGTACTTCTTCATCGCCTTCGCCATAGCCTTCGCCGCATCCTTCGCTGTGACCTACTTCTGGAGGTTCAGCTTCCTGTTCTTCTGCATCCCGCTGTTCATCCCGATGGGGAGGATCAGCATAGGGCTGGGAGCCTTCGCCGGGCTGGTCGGCGGGTCGGCGGTCGCCTATCTGTACAAGTACTACCTGCTCAACAACCTGATAATGTGAAGTCGTAGAGCTTGTCCATGTTCTCCCCTGTCTTGGCCGATACCGCCTCGACGGGCTTGTCCGGATAATTGTCGGCGAACCATTTCTTGATGTGCTCGACCTGACCTGGCTTCGCCACGTCTATCTTGTTGATCAGTATCAGGTCCGCACCGGACATCTGCATCCTGTAGAAGGACTCCTTCTTCTCCAGAAGGGAGTCGAACCTCTCGACGTCCGCCAGGCCTATGATGGCGCACGAGTCCTCGTCTATCATAGAGGTGTGCACGAACTGCTTCACCTTGTGGGGGAGGGCGAGCCCGGTGGGCTCGATTATTATCACATCCGGATCCAGATCCCTCTTGATGTTCCTGAGTGTGGCCTGGAGCGTCCCCACCAGGGTGCAGCAGATGCACCCCTCGGGGAGCTCCGTAGCATTGTAGCCCTCGGCCTTTATGGTGGCCCCGTCCACTCCCACCTCGCCGGATTCGTTGACGATGATGGCCGTCTTCAGGCCCTTGTCCACATAGACCTTGGCCAGCTTCAGGAGCATTGTGGTCTTCCCGCTTCCCAGGAAACCCCCGATTATGAACACATCCATGATACCATCTCAGAAATTGAGCTTGAGGTTGTCGTACTTGTAGACCTTCTCTGGACAGCTGAACTGGCATCTGTAGCATGCGGTCCCAAGGCAGTTCTTGGTCTTGACGACGATCTCCTTGTCATCCGTGACGGTGAGGGCGTGCTCGGGGCACTCCTTCTCGCACTTCTTGCATCCTATGCATCCCTCCATGTGGCCGCGTAGCTCGGTCCCTATGTCGTGGAGGATGTACAGGCCCTTCTCTCCCAGGTCGGGAATGTCACGCTGAACCATCCTGTGGACGGTCGGCATTCCCTTGGGCTTGGGGAGCTCCTGGATGCCTGCCAGTGCGTTGTTCCTGTTGTACATGTCCATGCCCATTCCCTCGTCGCAGACGGCCAGCTCCTGCGTGTAGATCTGTTCGAAGATCTTGTCGCCCGCGAACATGATATGATTCGCCCTGATTCCGTTGGCAATGTCCTGGAGGGTATCGAGTAACTCCGGGTTCTTGAGGATGTCCGTGGCCATCGCCAGCGAGGTGTTACCGTACTGGTAGATGGTGCTGCATGACGGGGGCAGCAGTCCGACCTCTCTCGCCTTGACCGCATCCACATAGGTTCCCGACGCACCGGCCATATACATGATGTCCAGGTCGCTGAACTTTATTCCTGCGTGCTCCAGCAGGGTGAAGTGGCCGGCCCTCATGGCGCCTATGGCCTTCATGGCCTCGGAGATGTCGTGGGAGTCGATGTAGATGCCGTCCTGGAGATGCATCTTGCCGTCGGAGGTCGTGAGCTTTCCCTTCCTCCAGATGTGGCAGTCCAATGCTGCCGCCACTGCAGCGATCACTCCGGTTCCGGTGATACCGACGGCCTTGCCGCTCATCGGGCCCTCGTCCGTGACGGTCTCGAGACCGAAGTCGCATCTCGCTCCGTTCTCGGGAACGATGTCGTCGTTGAGCACCTTGCAGATGTATTGGAAATCATATTCCAAGTCGGAGATGGCGCCGGGTCCTGCGAGCATTCCGCACTTGATGGACTGACCCTCCATGGCGGGTCCTGCGGCGGCCGATCCCGTATAGATGTCGTCGCCGATCTTCAGGGCCATCTCGGCATTGGTTCCGTAATCGGTGACCAGGCAGTTCTCCTTCTGCTCGAGGAATCCGCTCTTGTACATCATGGCCAGGGCATCGGCTCCGATCTCATGCCTGATGGCAGGCGGGACGCAGAGCTCGCATCCGTCCCTGACATTGAGGCCCACATCCACTGCGGAGAACACCCCTGCATCCCTCTTCTGGGCCGTGATACCCCTGGCCTTGTGGGCGTTCTCACCGGCGAAAGCGAGATCGTCCACAGGTATCCCCTGGAACAGCGACAGCTGGATGGGGTTACCGCAGATACTCACCCTCTCGACCTTGTAGAGATCGACGCCCAATGTAGCTATGAGTTTGTTCACAGTGTCCATCAGGATCTTATGTGCGGTCTCGGTCCCTGCATTAATGCAGAACGTGAGATGGTCCATGATGTTCGCACCCGGCAGAGGGTGACATTCCGTAACCGAGGTCGAGAGGATCTTGCCGTTGGAGAGATCCACCGCATGGCCCCTCGTTCCGCTCGTCCCTATATCCAAAGAGATGCCGTAGCTCATCTTATCACCTGGCCTAACTGGCCCTTATTAGTATGTAAATTGATTTGTCTGATATATACATAACTTTATACACTGGACAAAAATGATGACGTGTCAATTTTTTTTGTTGTAGGCTCAATATATTTAAAGAATCCCTCAAAAGTATTTAAAGAAAAGTGGATAGTGCATCCATCCATCCATCCGATTAAATACGCACTCACCCATCCAACTAACAGTAAGGTGTTGGGTAAGCAGCACCCGAAAAATTAAGGAGGAAAAAAGTATGATAGACTATTCGAAAGTAGACTTCGGAAAGATCCTCAAGCGCTACGACGTTGAGGCTCAGAACGAGACTACACCCGAAGCTGTCGCCAAGGCAATGCTTCCGAAAGACCCCGTTTTGTACAAGGTCGCAGACACAGTTCTGTACATGAAGTTCAAAGAAGTAGGACCCGCTGTCGCAGAGGCCCTGAAGACAAAGGACGCATTGGACATCATCAACAACGGACTCGTTGTTGGAATGGAGTGTGTCGCAAAGCTGTACGCAGAGCACATCTACTACCTGCCCGAGATCATGATGGCCGCAAAGACCATGGAGATCGGAATCGCCCTGGCAGAGAAGCAGATCCCCGGCGGAAGGTCCACCAAGGGAACTGTCGTCATGCATGCTGCAGAGGGAGACCCCCACGACATCGGAAAGAACATTGCCGCTGTCATGATGAGGTCCTCCGGATACACAGTCATCGACATGGGTAAGGACGTCGCAGTTGACGATGTCGTCGCGAAGGTCAAGGAAGTCAAGCCCTTCATGGTTACTGGAACCGCTCTCATGACCACCACTATGACCGCATTCCCGCGCGCAGCTGCCAAGCTCGTGGCCGCCGGTATCAACATCCCGTTCATGGCCGCAGGCGGTGCAGTGAACAGGGACTTCTCAGAGTCATTCGACCTCGGTATCTACTCCGAGAAGGCACCTCAGACTCCCCCGATCGCTGACAAGGTCCTCGAGGGATACGACTGGAGAAAGATCAGGGAAGAGTGGGATCACATCGTAGGAGCGTGATTATAATGGCAAAGTACACCAAGATGGCATATGACAATGCAGAAGAGATGGTCTTCGGACACGCGAAAGAGCCCGTGTCTTACGGATTCGGAATCAAAGTCGGAGCAGGAAGGGTCATCCCCGAGCTCAACTACGGACCCAGGCCCGGATCCGAGGCATCTCCTGAGAAACTCAGAAAGGAATACGTCGACTACATCTCCAAGGATGTCCTCAACAGGTGCGTAACACTCGGATTCCCCGACGTCCAGCTGGAGACCGAGTGGATCTCCCAGATGGGAGACCCCAAGATGGCAACCCCCGTCGTCGAGGGACAGAAGGCAATCTGTGAGAAGTACTACGAGGAATACGGCATCAACTGTGCCGTCAGGCAGACCATCCCCGACCAGCGTGAGGCAGAGGAGGGATACAGGCCCGGTATGAACGGAAAGCACTCGTACCCCGAGCACCTCTTCGGATGCGCGGAGGTCGCCTGTGAGAACGGAGCAGACGTCCTCTCATGTGAGACCCTGGGAGGAAAGGAGCTGGGAGACTATGCGACCACCAACGGAGACATAGTCGCCTTCCTGTTCGGAATCGGATACCTCGGATCCATCGACATGGAGTACGTATGGAGCGAGTTCGTCAACATCGCAAAGAAGAACAAGGTCATCGCTGGAGGAGACACCAACTGTTCCGGAGCGAACACCTCGATGTTCATGGCAGGAGGAATGCTGGACCAGGATGTTCAGAGGACCTACTCTGCCGTCACCCGTGCGATCTCTGCCGCAAGGACCCTTGTGGCATGGGAGTGCGGAGCATCCGGACCTGACAAGGACTGCGGTTACGAGGGACCTATCTGTAAGGCCATCGCCGGAAAGCCCTGCGCTCAGGAGGGAAAGAACTGCCAGTGCGCACACGCTGATCTCCAGGGTAACCTGATGGCACAGGTCTGCGACCTTTGGTCCAACGAGTCCATCGAGTACCACCCCGAGTTCGGAGGAACCTCAGTCCAGTGCTGGATGGGATCCCTCGGATACGAGGTCGCTCTGATGAACACCGCAATCCAGACCGGAAAGCAGAAGGAACTCAGAGACCTGTACATGATCACCGACAGGGAGAGGGGACCTGAGGGACACATCCTCGCATACGACAACGCCTACGAGATCGGAAAGGCAATCGTCTCCGAGGGTAACAACTACTACCTCAGGGCAAAGGCAGCCGGACTCAAGGCCGCTGAGCTGATCAAGGCCCACAACGACGCCAAGGAGCTCCAGCTCACCAGGAAGCAGAGAGAGGTTCTCGAGGGAATCATCAAGGACCTGTCCGCACTCCCCGATGACGAGGACAAGTTCTTCGAGTACTGCTGCAAGAAGTACGCAGACGTGCCCAACTTCAACCTGAAGAACTACGCACTCTGAATAAACCATTAAAGCCCGGCCTCTGGCCGGGCCATACTTTTCAGGAGGTTAATCATATGTCCGAGTTCAAACCAGTCGACCCTACAGCATGCGGACTGTTCCTGGTCGCAGCGATCTCCCTGCCCCTTGCAGTGAGCTGCTTCGAGCCCAAGTTCGGCGTCCCCGCCGAGCTGTTCATGCTGCTGGGATTCCTCATAATCGTTGTCTCGCTGCTCGCATACAGAGCTGAGAGCAACTTCGGATTCACCGTGTTCCTCCTTGTAGGAGCTGCTGTCTTCGCCACCGGATACGGCATAGGTGTGATCGGAAGCCTGGTCTTCGCGATCATCTTCCTCTACTGCATCTTCTGGTCGCTCATTGCGAAGACGCCCAAGAACCTGACCCTCATCCTGTGCACCACGATGCTGATCTTCCTCGTGGTAGCACTCTCCGGAATCCTGGATCAGGATCTGAGCATGGCACTCGGAATCATCGCGATTCTGAACTTCGTGTTCAACTTCTACATGGCATGCGCCCTTGTCTCCGAAGGAAAACTGAAGGTTTTCTGATCAAAACGCCATTCGTTTGCAAAACAAGCCCCGAAAGGGG
>Ga0310696_10006345_pt1 | contig 14065 bp, 10 predicted proteins | sample AusTroGonzalo_MG_4_FD_203885 | JGI IMG/M metagenome (GOLD analysis project Ga0310696, IMG submission 203885) | Bovine rumen microbial communities from tropical cattle in Woodstock, Queensland, Australia - Gonzalo_02 (v2) (version 2) | ecosystem: Host-associated > Mammals > Digestive system >...
CAGTCTGCATAAGTCCAGGGAAGAGCCTGGAAATCCTTGTCCTTGTAAAGCAGCGTGGTTTCTGCGTATATACCGTCACACAAAGGAATTCTGTGGCTACGGTCCTTGCAGGTTGCAAGTATGAAGTTTGACAGGGAAAGGATGCCCGGATCTATGTTAATCTTTCTGCCCTGGCCTTCTCCGGAGGGGTCTTCAAAACGGATCTCAAGTTCGTTAGTTTTGAGCTTGATTTGGGCAAGAGTTGAGGGATCAATCAGGTTTTCAAACAGCAGAACGTACCTGACAGGCCTTTTTCCCATCTCGGAGTCGTAGTAGTCCGTAAATGAGAAATCTATGGTTTCAGATACTTTTCTTACAGGTCCGAACTCCTTCTCAAGACATGAAAGCAGTTCTTCCCTTCTCTCCTCCGCAGAGGAAAGAATTCCTATTACAAGCGCCGTTTTGACAAAAGGTGTGGCAAGAGCCATTTTTACCCCCAAGACATTTACTGTTTTACTTGAGAACTATGTTTCTTTCAAGTTAATATATTACACGTATGAACAGAATAGTGGTCTTCCTCGGAAATCCGGGCATACAGTACAGAAAGACCAGGCACAATGCGGCCTGGCTGTTGTGCAGTTACCTGAACCTTTCCGGCCAGTGGAGAACCAAGTTTCACGGAGAGTTTCTGAAAGACGGAGAAACCGTCTGGCTGAAACCGCAGACGTTTATGAACGAATCCGGCCAATCTGTAGTTGAAGCCGCATCGTTCTTCAACGTTCCTGCTGAACGGATTCTTGTAGTACATGATGATATTGAATCGGCCTTTGGCCGGGTCATGCTCAGGCAGGGAGGAGGAATGGCAGGACACAACGGGCTCAGGTCCGTGAAACAGCACCTTTCTTCGGACAACTTTTTCCGCCTAAGGCTGGGAATCGGAAGACCGCAGAACGCAATGTCAGTTTCCTCGTTTGTCCTTTCCCCTTTTTCCGAGCTTGAAGAAGCCCAACTTGAAGCAATGTTTGTTCAGGCAGAACAACTATTGAATACTTTTACCGGAGCGCGTACATGAAAAACAGAGACTTGAGAATTTCGGACAATTCAAGACAGAAAATGATTTACTTCAACCCTGTCTTCGAAACAGACCACAAGCCCGATCAGCTGTACAGACAGGCACAGGAAGTTGCCCTTGTTTACAACAGCAAACATGAAGAGCCCATTACAGCCGGCGGCCTTAACAGCAGCGCAGTTCTGCATCTGGTCTACCAGTCTGTAATCTCAGAGTTCCTCAAGACAAAGGAATCTGATCCGTTCAGCAGAATCGGAGCCCTTGCAGACAGAAACCCTGACTGCGCATCCGTGCTTGATTACTACGACAAGATGTTCCCCACCGAGCTGGAGAAGACAAGGGATACAGAAGAACTTGTACGCGCATTCTTCGTTCACCAGGTCCTGCAGGCCAACCCTGCCATCCTTGCGGCTACCGCCGAGATGCTCAGCCAGGACGGAATGAATTTCCCAGAAGGAGCAAAGGCCCTTAAAACCCTGCTTGGCAGCTATCTGAAAGGAGAGCGCCTTGCCCAGACAGATGAGGACGATCTGTTCTCATTCCTGACCCTTCCGGCCAGACTCTTCCCGGATTCACTTACAAAGCAGATTGCCTACATTCTTGAAAACTGGAAGATGTACCTCCCGGATTACCTGAGAAACCTTCTTCTCAGCGCACTTGACTATATCGCCGAAGAGCAGAGAAACCACGGCTTCGGCGGCCCGGGAGAAATAACCCTTCCCGACTACTCAGGAGAACCCGACTACGAATCATTCACCCAGGACAAATCCTGGATGCCCAACGTTGTCATGATGGCAAAGAGTACCCTTGTCTGGCTTGACCAGCTGAGCAAGAAGTACTGCAGAAACATAGACACCCTGGACAAGATTCCCGATGAAGAACTTGATTATCTGCGTGACAGCGGATTCTCAGCCCTCTGGCTTATCGGCCTGTGGGAAAGAAGCCCCGCATCAAAGAAGATCAAGACCATGTGCGGAAACCCTGATGCAGAATCTTCCGCATACTCTCTGAAGGGATACAACATTTCAAACAGAATGGGCGGCTGGGGAGCCCTGAACAACCTGCGCGAGCGCTGCCGCGTAAGAGGCATCAGACTTGCCAGTGATATGGTTCCCAACCACACAGGTCTTGACAGCGACCTTCTGTTCAACCACCCCGAATACTTCATCAGCCAGGATTATCCCCCGTTCCCGTCCTACTCCTACAACGGACAGAACCTCTCGGAAAATCCCGACTACGACATCAGAATTGAAGACCACTACTTCAACCGCACAGACGCCGCTGTTACTTTCTACATGAGAGACAACAGATCCGGCCAGGTAAGGTACGTATTCCACGGAAACGACGGTACAACAATGCCGTGGAACGATACTGCACAGCTTGACTACCTGAACCCCGTAACAAGGGAAGCCGTCATCCAGCAGATTCTTGAAGTTGCAAGAAACTTCCCCATCATACGCTTTGACGCAGCAATGACCCTTGCAAAACGCCACATCCAGAGACTGTGGTACCCCCGTCCGGGTACAGGTGGCGATGTTGCAGGAAGATCAAGCCACAGCATCTCGGACGAAGAGTTCAACAGAAGAATCCCGATTGAATTCTGGAGAGAGGTTGTAGACAGAATCCAGAGCGAACTTCCGGATACCCTTCTTCTTGCAGAGGCTTTCTGGATGATGGAAAGCTACTTTGTACGCACACTCGGAATGCACAGGGTTTACAACAGCGCATTCATGCACATGATGAAGAACGAGGACAACCACAAGTACCGCGATTCAATCAAGAACATCCTTGTCTTTGATCCGGAAATCCTCAAACGCTATGTAAACTTCATGAACAACCCTGATGAAGAGACAGCAATTGCACAGTTCGGAAACGGAGACAAGTACTTCGGAATCTGTACAATGCTTTCAACAATGCCCGGCCTGCCCCTGTTCGGACACGGACAGATTGAAGGCTTCCATGAGAAATACGGAATGGAGTATCAGAGAGCATACTGGGATGAGAAACCGGACCAGTTCCTCATTGACAGACACAGGCGCCAGATATTCCCGCTTCTCAAGATGAGACACCTGTACTCCAACTGCAACAACTTCCAGATGTTTGACGTACGCAACGGAGACTACGTGGAAGAAGCAGTCTATGCCTTTGTTAACGGAGACGACAGGCAGATGAGCCTTGTTCTCTACAACAACCGCTACGAGCATTCACAGGGCCGCATCTATGATTCAGTTCCCAAGCTCAACAAGGCAAACCACTGTCTCGAGACAGTATCTCTTGCCCAGAGCCTCAGACTGACAATGGGCGGAAGACACTACCTGATCTACAAGAACTTCAACGAAGGTCTGTATCACATCTGCCCGTCCATGAAGCTTTACGACGAAGGCTTCTGGGTATCCCTTGACGGCTATCAGACAATGGTTCTGACAGAAATTAGGGAAGTTGAAGATGTAAACGGAATCTATGAAGAGCTGTACAGAACACTCGGAGACCGCGGAATTGCAGACATTGATACTGAAATCAGACTTCTCTATCTGCGCCCCTTCTTTGAGGTTGCACAGAACTTCAAGGACCAGGCCTTCATCAAGGCCCTGAGAAAGACACTGTGCGGAAAGGGTTCTGCAGCATCCAGGAAGGATATTCTGCACACCCTGGCAAACGGATACACCTACCTTGAAGAACTCAACGAAATGTTCGGAAGACTGGGACTTCATGTTTCAGAGATGAAGCCGTCCAGCATTCTCAAGCTTGTAAGCCGCATTGAAAAGGTTTCAAAACAGCAGATCTTCTCAGACGGAAGCACAATTCTTGCAGACCAGTTTGCAACCATTGTTGCTGCAGCCTTTGTCCTTCTTCCGTTCACCGGAGACGGATGCAGCCTCTACGATGCAATGGGAAAGGTCCGTACCCTGATGCTTGACCGCCTGTTTGAACAGGATCTGGCATTCATCTCAAGAGCAGCCCTGTTTGTCTGCAAGGATCCGCTGGCAATTGAAGAGCTTCTGAACAACGACTGCTTCCTCGCTCTGATTGGAAAGAATGATTATCAGGGAATCAGCTGGTACAAGGGAGAAGCCTTCCAGGAATGCATGTATACCGCCTGTTTTGCAGACGCCGTGAACAACGGAAAGACTAACAAGACAAGCGCAGAGACAATCAAATACTGGCTGAGGAAAAATGCAACAGCAGGATATAAGGTGGCCGGACTGAAATGAAAAACTGGCTGACGTACCTGATCTCATCCGCACTGGGAATATTCTTCTATTTCATGTTCCATTCGCAGTCATGGTACTCTCCTGTTGTCCTTACGGCAGTCAACTGGTTGCAGGCATTCTGCTATTTCGGCTTTATCGTGGTCATGGGTCTTTCCCTGTCTGCTGCGGTTTCGTCCTTCTTCGGACACAGGGACATAGGTTCCAGAGTTTTGCTTACAAACCTTCTCTGGGGCCTTGTTTCAGGTTTTGTTCTGTGCGCAGTGTCCGGAGCATTGTTTCTGGTTCTTCCACGCACTGCTGCTGATACTGCACAGGCCTCTGCCTCAGCCATTGTGTTCCCGAACAGATTCTTTATTGTCTTTGTTGCAGCACTGATAATCGGATTTGCATTAAGACCGACAAGCAAAATCTTCAAAGAGGCATACGGCCTTTCGAATTCACTCTCAGAAGCCGCCTTCCGTTTCTGTAAGGACTTCTCCAGATTCTGGTGGGTTGCCCTGTTCTTCTTTGCCGCAAACAGTGCAGCAGAGATTCAGAACTACAGCTTTACTGTCCTTGTACCGTCTCTGGTGATTGCAGGTGCTTCTGTTCTTGTTGTACTGCCCCTGCTTTTCTGCATTTTCACCGGCTTCAAGGTGAACCCGTACAGAAAGATGTTCAGACTGCTGCCTCCGGCCCTGTCTTCGCTGTTCGGTCAGTCCTTTGAATCAGCCTTCATACCTCTCTACTGTTCAGAGAGAAACAACCTTGGAATCCAGAAGCGTATTGCTGCTGTAAGTATTCCGGTTTCCAGGATAGCAGGACGTGGCGGAAGTGCTGCCTTTGCAACCTATGCCATCTGCCTTGGTCTTGCAGGCAGCGGAGAATCTGTCGGCCTGAGAACCATTCTGCTTGTTGCAGCAGCCTGCACATGCGCAAGCTTTGTTGCCTGTGCGGTCCCGGGTTCTGCAATTCTTGCAGTCTGTGCCGTTGCTTTCCAGATTCTGGGAAAGAATCCTACAGCTGTTGTTCTTCTGCCGCTGTTAATTCCTCTGTCTGCAATGACAGACGTTTTGATTGCAGGGCTGTGTTCTGTAGTAATTGGAAAAAACTATAAGGCAGATTGTGAAATCTGCTATTGGGATACGATATGACCGGAAGAAAACTGAAATTCATCATTCTTTTCTTTTCAATTCTTGTCTTTCTGCTGGTTACGGCAATTTGTGTGTATGGAATTCTTCATACGAAGGATTTTGACAACAGGCTGGCCTTCGGAGCAACAATCCTGAGAGTTCTGATCCTGCTTATCTTCCAGTTCTTCTACTACTCTTCCATGTTCTCTGGGCTTGGAGTTGATTCGGCTTTCTTGCCTCTGTTTGTTCTCTCCTCGTCAATTACAGAACTGAAGATTCTCGGCCTGTTCTCACAGGTGACTTCTTTTTGTCCGTACAGCCCGTTTATAGTCATCTCAGTGATAGAGTACTTCTACATATTCTCCGGGCTGTCACTGTTCTGTTTCTCATACTTCTATCAGGAAAGAGAGCAGTCCGTAGCAAATACCTTCCTGCTCTTCTCTCTGATATTCTCCGCACTGGTTGTGTACTTCCTGCCCAGGTTCCAGGATTTTGAAAGTCTGGACTCAGCCCTGCCCTTCTCAATCCTTCTGGCCTGTGTCTATACGGTTGCGGGAATTCTGGCTTTGCATCACATTGTCACAGATCCGCCGGGAACATACCTTGTAAGGCATTTTTCGGCACTTCTGTTCCTTGCCGGAAACATTGTGAACCTTTACTTCAACACAAGGGTTTCCATTCTGGTCGGAACAGCCTACATACTGATCAGTTATGTATCGGTAATAGTGATATCCAAGGTTTCGGATATCAAGTATTGATTTTCTGGAGTTGAAGTAATGAAAATTGGAGAGTTTTCGGATTCTTTTCTGCCCATCATCGACGGCGTCGGCCGTGTTGTTAAGGCCTATGCAGATACCCTTTCTGCCAGAAAGCAGGAAGTGTATGTAATCTGCCCCTTGGACAAGATGGGATACAGGGGAAAGTACAGTTTCGAAGTTGTAGACTATGTTGCTCACAGCTTCTCAAAAGGCTCTCCATGGAAGATAGGAATAGACCAGCTTGATCCCCACTTCACCGCAAGGATGAAGATGATAGATCTTGATATCTGCCACTCCCACAGCCCTGTTTTTGCAGGACAGTCGGCACTTCACTATGCAAGAGTGCGCAACATACCTCTTGTATCAACATTCCACTCAAAGTACTACGACGACATCCTTCTTGCAACAAAAAGCAAGATGCTTGCCCGTATAGGTACAGACTACATTGTCAACTACTACAACATGTGCGATGAGGTCTGGGCTGTTTCGGAGACAACAGGAGAGACTCTGAGAAGCTACGGCTACAAGGGTCAGATCATTGCAATGCCAAACGGAACAGACAGACACGTGCTTCATGAGGACAGGCTTGAAGAAACAATAAGCAAGTTCAACCTCAGACGCGATGTGCCCATCCTGCTGTTTGTAGGACAGATAAACTGGAAGAAGAACCTCAAGCGCATAATTGAAGGCTGTTCTCTTCTTAAAAAGGACGGTGTTGACTTCCAGCTGGTTTTTGCCGGAAAGGGCCCGGATGAGGATGCCGTAAAAAAGACAGTAGAGCAACTGGATCTTGGAGACCGTACCGTAATGACAGGACACCTCCAGGACACACAGGTTCTTGACTGCCTGTACTACCTTTCCACGCTGTTCGTCTTCCCTTCCATCTACGATAACGCCCCAATGGTTCTGAGAGAGGCCGCAGCCATGAGGACATCGGCCTTGGCCGTAAAGGGCTCCTGCACCGCAGAGGTTATAGAGGATGGAGTGAACGGCACGCTGTGCGAAGACACCTCGGAGGACTTTTGTAATAAGGTGAAGCAGTTCCTCGCCCTTCCGGAAGAGACGCGCCACGCAATAGAAGAGCAGGCCTTTGAAACCATACCGATCAAATGGGACGGCCCGATTATAGACAAGGTTATGGAGCGCTATCAGAACCTGATCAATCTGTACAAATTCAAGAATCGTAAATTCGAATAGGAGAAAGAGAAATAAAATGTCAGTTGAAAAACTTCAGAAGAACGGAAAAATCCAGAGAAAAGGCCCGGTTGTCCTTGTAATCATGGACGGCGTTGGCTTTGGAAAGTACGAGGATGGAGACGCAGTAAAACGCGCCATGAAGCAGAACCTCGATTCCCTCATGCAGACATGCCCCTGGACCAAACTCAAGGCCCACGGAACAGCTGTAGGCCTTCCTACAGATGACGACATGGGAAACAGCGAGGTCGGCCATAATGCAATGGGCTGCGGCAGAGTCTTTGCCCAGGGCGCAAAGCTTGTTGCCTCCTCTATCGAGAGCGGCGAGATGTTCGAAGGTGAGACCTGGAAAAAGCTCATTGCCAACGTTAAGAAGAACAACTCCACCCTCCACTTCCTCGGACTTCTCAGCGACGGAAACGTTCACAGCCATATAAAGAACCTCAAGGACATGGTTGTCAGAGCAAAGCAGGACGGAGTAAAGAAAGTCCGCGTACACGCTCTTCTTGACGGAAGAGACGTAGACCCCACAAGTGCACTTGAGTACTTTGATCCGTTTGCACAGTTCCTTGCAGACCTTTCTGCTGACGGAACCTTTGATGCATGCATTGCCTCTGGCGGCGGAAGAATGGTCATTACAATGGACCGCTACAACGCAAACTGGGACATGGTCCGCAAAGGCTGGGAAACACACGTTCTTGGTGAAGGCAGATACTTTGACAACGCCCACGATGCAATTACAACACTCAGACAGGAAACCGGTGCAATTGACCAGGATCTTCCCCCGTTTGTCATTGCCAAGAACGGAAAGCCCGTCGGAACAGTCCAAGACGGCGATTCCTTCATCCTCTTCAACTTCCGCGGAGACCGCGCACTTGAGATTTCAAAGGCATTTGAAGCAGAGAACCTTACAGAGTTTGACAGAAAGCGCCATCCCAAGGTTGAGTACGCCGGCATGATGGAGTACGACGGAGACCTTCACATTCCTTCACAGTACCTGGTCAATCCTCCTGCAATCGACAGGACAATGGCTGAGTACCTTTGCAAGACAGGCGTAAGGCAGTTCTCAATTTCCGAGACTCAGAAGTTCGGACACGTTACCTACTTCTTCAACGGAAACAAGAGCGGCAAGTTTGATGACAAGCTTGAGGAATACGTGGAAATCCCGTCTGACAAGGTTCCGTTTGAGCAGCGTCCGTGGATGAAGTGTGCAGAAATCACAGACCGCGTTCTCAAAGAAATTGAAAGCGGCAAGTGGGACTTCATCAAGCTCAACTTCCCCAACGGCGATATGGTCGGACACACAGGAGTATTTGAAGCTGTTGTCTGCTCAATTGAGGGCATGGATCTTCAGATTGGCAGAATCAAGGATGCTGTTGCCAAGGCCGGCGGAGTTCTTCTTATTACCGCAGACCACGGAAACTCAGACGACATGTACGAGCACAAGAAGGACGGAAGCCTTTCCAAGGATGCCAGCGGTCAGCCCAAGGCAAAGACAAGCCACTCCCTCAATCCTGTACCCTGCATTCTCTTTGACCCCTGCTACAACGGCGAGTATTCGAAGGAACTGAAAACAGGCCTGGGAATCAGCTCAATTGCAACAACCTGTATTGAGCTTCTTGGCTACAAGGCTCCGTCTGATTACGACCCCTGCATAGTCAACTTCAACTGAACTGAATGAAAGAGTATAAAGCGGCCCTCCTCCTGGTTTTGGCCTCTGTAATATGGGGATTCACCTTTGCGTTCCAGAGCCAGGCGGCGGATCTTATCCAGCCTTTCAGCTACAACGGAATCAGAATGCTCATCGGTGCCGTCGTCCTCTCTCCTCTTGCGCTAAAGGGAATGAGAAAGAGAGGCTCTGACGCCGTTTACCGCAGAAACCTCATTCGTGGAGGCCTTCTGTGCGGAGTTCTTATTGCAGCAGCATCTGTGTTCCAGCAGTACGGTATTGGTCTTACTTCTGCAGGAAGGGCCGGTTTCATCACATCTATCTACGCCCTCCTTGTTCCAGTCTTTTCAATTGCCATCGGAAAAAAGGTAAGCCCCGGGCTGTGGGTCTGTGTCTTTGCAGGCCTGTTAGGACTTTTTCTGCTTTCCACCGGTGCAGAAAGCGGAAAAATCGGAACAGGAGAGATTATGCTCATGGTCTGCGCAGTCCTCTTTACCTTCCAGATTATGAGCGTGGACCACTTTGCCCCCTTTGTGGAGGGTCCTGACATTTCCTTTATCCAGTTCCTTGTGGGAGGATTCATCTCCCTTGTTTTCGGACTGATTTTTGAAACAGTCTCATGGCAGATTATTAAGGCCGCAATGGTACCTATTCTCTACGCAGGAATCTTCTCCTGCGGCGTTGCCTATACCCTGCAGATTGTAGGTCAGAAGTATGTTCAGCCCACAAAGGCCACACTGATTCTCTGCCTTGAGAGCTTCTGGGCAGCAGTTGGCGGAGCGCTGATACTCGGAGAAAGAATGACAGGGCGCGAGATTACAGGTTGTGTAATCACCCTTGGTGCTGTCATGGCTTCACAGTTGATGAGAAAGGACTGAATTACAGCAAGATGTATGTTGTCTTGTTCCCGTTCCTGCGCTGCTCAATAAGGCCTTGGTCACATAGTTCTTTAAGGCACTTGTAGGCTTTTGTTGTTCCGGAATCAAGAACTTCCTCTACTTCCTTCCTGCTTACTTCTCTCTTTTCCTGAATCAATTCATAAACCGATTTTTTATCGGGAGTACGCTTTTTTGGAGGCTGGACATTTCTGTTCTTCAATTCAACATAGAAGGCCCCTTCTGTTGATTTGAAAACAGCATCAGGACAAAGGCCGATTATCTTTCTTATTCCTGTTCCATAACTTTCAACAAGGCCGAGTCTGTAGAAAACAGAAGCAAGCCCAGGGTTCCTGGACTGTGATGCACCTAAAAACACCGATTCCAGAGAAAGGCCTGAAACGAGACCTCCAAGGGAGATGAACTCCAGATGATCATCATAAATATTGATGATAGTGCTGGCGGAAAACAGATAATCCCTGTGAATGATGCTGTTGAGAAGAGCTTCCCTTGTTGCCTGATCAGGATAATCTCTTGTGTCTGTTCTTCTCAGACCTTCAAATGAAGCCTTTGTTCCGTTGTGCATATCAAGAAACGCATAAACATCCTCAAGCTGCTTAAGAACCGAGCCTGAGAACTCTTTTCTGTCTCTGAACACAAAACTGTCCTTTCCTTGGAATACGGCAACCTTGATGGTATGCCTGCATTCCTCAGACAGCAGAAGTGCAAGATTGTTGTAAAGGCCATCCTCTCCTATCAGGCCGAGAGTTTTCTTCTGTTCTGGACCGAAGGCAAGGTTCTTTTTCTTGAGCTCTGCTTCCAGTGTGGTGAATGTAAGGTTCTGAACAAGACTTCTGCTTTCTTCATAGCTTTTGCCGGAAGTCTCATTAATCATTTTCCTTATACCTGTTTCACTTAGGGGCATGCACGCAGAACCTCTGCGGACATATACTCCTGCAGAACTCAGACCTTTTGCCTTCAGGTAATACGGCCTTTCTGTTCCAATGGAAACTGTTACTCTGACTACAGATTTTCCTTCTCTCTCTTCTGTTCTTATCTGAAGGAAAGGCATAATGTCCGGAAGGATTGAGTCGTGTGCAATATTTGAAATCTTTGTCATAACATCATCCGGATTATCAACACCTACAACGGCCTGATTATCGCTGATGCCTATAAAAAGATCTCCTCCTTCCGTATTTGCGAATGCAATAAGCTCTTTTGCAATACTTTCAGGGAGCTTTCCGGTGGTTCTGTCCAGCTCTTTGAATTCAATATCTACATTCTCTCTCATTGCAGGCTCCTTTCTTTCGCTTCTTTCGCTTCTTTCTCGCTTTTAATAATATTGCGAAAGAAAGGCCGGGTCAACAAGTGTTTAGATTGTTCAGAGCGGTTTGGTTGCTTCCTTCAGGTAGGAAAGAGCCTCTTCGTTTACAAGTTTGCAAAGCTTCTCATATACCCATGCGTGGTAGGTGTCTACCAGCTCCACTTCATCCTGTGTAAGAAGGTTCTTGTCTATAAGAGATCTTTCATAGGGACAGCAGGTAAGCGTCTCAAAGGTATAGAAAGTACCGAACTCGTTTTCCATTGCTGGAACAACTGCAATAAGGTTTTCAATCCTTATTCCGTGCCTTCCTTCCTTGTAGATGCCCGGTTCATCTGAAAGAACCATTCCCGGCTCCAGTGCAACTTCTGCCGAGGAAGGATGGGAGGAAATTCGCTGCGGTCCTTCATGTACTGAAAGTCTGAAGCCTACTCCGTGACCTGTACCGTGGTAGTATGTTATGCCGTTGTTCCACATGAACATGCGGGCAAGGACGTCCAGCTGGAGGCCGCTTGTTCCCTTGGGGAATATCTGTGCAGCAAGTGCAAGGTGACCCTTAAGGACAAGCGTATAGTCCTTGATCTGTTCCTTTGTGGGGCGTCCGAACAGGATTGTTCTTGTAATGTCCGTTGTACCGCCTGTGTACTGTCCGCCGGAATCAAGAACCAGGAGGCCGCTGCCCTTGATCTCCTTGTCGGTTTCTGGAGTTGCGCTGTAGTGGCAGAGAGCTCCGTGTTCTGCAAAACCTGCAATTGTGTTGAAAGACGGTCCGAGACAGTCTTTTTCCAGAGCCCTTTCATTTGCAAGAGCTTCTGAAATTGACATTTCCGTGAAGCAGTACTTTCCGGTCTTAACCATGGCAAGGAAGTTTACAAGGGCCACACCGTCAAGGATGTGGGCAGTTCTCATTCCCTCAAGCTCTGCGCTGTTCTTGCAGGCCTTGAGGTCTGTGGAAATCTCGCGTCCCTCAACAACTTCCACTGTATTTCCAATTGCCCCGAACAGCTTCATGTTGATTCTTGCAGGGTTCAGATAGAGGCTTGTATTCTCAAGTTTGGCAAGGTCTTCAGTAATCTGTTCGTACGGAAAAACCTCAAACGGCATAGTTGAAACGTCAATTTCTGAAAAACGTTCAAGCGGAGTGTAGAGCTTTGCGAACGTGGGACCGACAAGAAGATGTGAAAGGAAAACAGGAGTGTCGTCAATATCACTTCCACGCAGGTTGAGGGTCCAGGCAATATCATCAAGGCTGGAAATCAGGCTCCAGTCAGCTCCCTTCTTTTTGGCACCGATGCGGATTCTGTCCAGTTTTGAGATAACGCTCTCACCACAAAGCTTGTCACTGAGGCTTACAACAGGATTACCGGGCATGGCAGGTCTGTCGGTCCAGATACAGTCCAGAAGGTCTTCACATGCTGTAATCTTTATCCCCTTCTCCTCATATTTGCGCTTTGCATCAACCATGAGGGTTTCGGCAGAAATTCCGACTTTGCCGTTTATGTTTTCGTAGATCCAGTCAGTGGGCTTGCTGCCTTCGGGGCCGTCCAGTTTCTTCATCTCAAAGCATGTGCCTTCTATCTGTGAAGCACACTGAACAAAGTATCTGGAGTCAACCCAGATAAGGGCCTTTGAAAGTGTTACAACAACAGTTCCGGCGCTTCCGCTGAAACCGGAAATCCATCTTCTGGACTTCCATCTCTCACAGACGTACTCACTCTCGTGCGGATCTGTACCATTGATGATCCAGGCATCAAGGCCGTTCTTCTTCAACAAATCTCTCAGTGCCGAAACTTTTTCATTGACTGTCATTTCTTCTTGTTTCCTTTCTTTTTCTTTCCGTATTCGGTGGGCTCAAGTCTGAAACTCTTAACCATGAACAATACCCCTGCAACCATCATTATGAAGCAGAGAATCTGTCCCATGGATATATTCAGAAGGGATTTGAACAGAGCTGTGGGCTCCGTCTCCTTCCCAAGTGCAATTATAAAACCGAGCTGTGAATCTGGTTCGCGGAAGTATTCTATTACAAATCTGAAGAATCCGTATCCGACAAGATAAGCTCCCAGTCCGAATCCGCGTCCTGTTTTCTTCTTCATGATAAAAGGCCTGACTGCAAACCACATGATAAAGAATAAAAGAATTCCCTCTCCGAAGGCCTCGTAAAGCTGTGAAGGATGCCTTGGAAGATTCACAAGGGCACCCTGTGTGTATGAGATTCCTGCGGCATCGGCTGCGCTTCTGACCCAATCAACAGATGTTGAGAAAGAAGGTGCGTCAGGGAAGATCATTCCGAACGAAGAGCCTGTACATCTGCCCCACAGCTCTCCGTTTATAAAGTTTCCGAGTCTTCCGAATGTGTATCCAAGGGGGACGGAAATTGTAATTGCATCTGCAACATCAAGGAACTTGTAGCCGTACTTACGGCAGAAAAGAAGAGTTCCTATGATTGCTCCTACAAGTCCGCCGTGGAAGCTCATTCCGGGAAGACCTATGAACTGTCCGTTTCTGAAAGGCCAGAAAATCATCCACGGGTGTGTATAGTAGTAGGAAGATCCTTCATATAGAAGGCATGAACCAAGTCTTGCTCCGAGAATCAGACCGATAATTGCGTAGAGGTACAGCGTCATGGATGTGTCTCCATCCATTCTTCCAAGGGCACCTTCTTTGCACTCCCTTGTGAAAAGCCAGTAAGACACTGAGAATGCAACAATGTACATAATTGCATACCATCTTACCGGGAGGAATGAAACAACGTACGGACTGATCCAGGAAGGAAAATCAACGTATGAAAGCATGGCAAAATTCTACTATCAGGCCTATTAACGGTCAATGTGTGTATTAGGATTCGTGGTTTATAACCCAATTCAAAAGACCTT
>Ga0310696_10006347_pt1 | contig 14057 bp, 11 predicted proteins | sample AusTroGonzalo_MG_4_FD_203885 | JGI IMG/M metagenome (GOLD analysis project Ga0310696, IMG submission 203885) | Bovine rumen microbial communities from tropical cattle in Woodstock, Queensland, Australia - Gonzalo_02 (v2) (version 2) | ecosystem: Host-associated > Mammals > Digestive system >...
AACACCCGGGGACATAAGCATTGTTATATCTGCTTTGTCTTTAACAAGGTTTTTAACCAAAGTATAAGGGACATAACTTGAAGTTAAAATCTTAGGTTTCTCTTGATTATTTAATATGGGTGCATTTTGTTCTTTTGTGCAGGCACAAAAGACAAAAGTAACTGCCGTTAATAAAATAACAGCAGTTACCTTAAATAAATTTAATGCACCCTTATTTATCATTAAATTATTCCTAATTTTTTACCGCATTTTACAAAAGCATTAACGGCTTTTTGTAAATTTTCTTGGGTATGGTCGCTTGTTACAATAGTTCTGATTCTGGCTTTGCCTTTTGGCACCGTCGGAAAAACTATTGCAAGGGCAAAAACGCCTTCATCAAAAAGCATTTTACTTAGTTCTTTTGCTTTCTTTTCATCGCCGACCATAACAGGAGTTATCGGCGTTTCTGATTTGCCGGTATCAAAACCCGCTTTTTTAAGTTCCTCTTTAAAGAATTTTGTATTATCCCAAAGTCTTTTTAAACGTTCGGGTTCATTATAAATTACATCAAGCCCGGCAATACAACTTGCAATAACTGCAGGCGGATGTGAACTTGAGAATAAAAACGGGCGCGCAACGCTTTGTAAATATTGTTTAAGTTCAAAAGAACCGGCAGCATAGCCGCCAATAGTTGCAAATGCTTTTGAAAGTGTGCCTATTTGTATATCAACCTGCCCTTTTAAATTATAATGGGCAACTGTGCCGCGTCCTTGCGGACCGATAACACCGCTTGCGTGGGCATCATCAACCATAGTTATAACATCATGTTTTTTACAAAGTTCAACAATTTCTGGCAAATTTGCGATATCGCCATCCATGCTAAAAACGCCGTCTGTTACAAGCATTTTTCTTCTTGCATTTTTAACATCTTCGTCGTTTTCCAAAATCTCTTTTAAGTGTGCCATATCGCTGTGGCGGTAGATTTTGCGTTTTGCTTTGGAAAGTCTTGCCCCGTCAATAATGGAAGCGTGGTTAAGTTCATCGGAAATAAGCACATCTTGCGGGCTTGTCATTAAACTTTGGCAAACGGCAACATTTGAGGTAAAACCCGATTGTATTACAATGGAATCTTGTGTGCCTTTAAATTCGGCAAGTCTTTTTTCCAAAACTTCGTGCAAAGAAGTTGTGCCAATAATAGTGCGCACAGCGGCTGTTCCAATACCATATTTTTTAGTTGCTTCAATAGCGGCCTCTTTTACTTTTGGGTGGCTTGCAAGGCAGAGATAATTATTGGATGTTAAGTTAACAACTTCTTTGCCGTTAATTTGACAAACGGGACCTTGCTCGCTTTGTAAAATGGCAGGTTCAATAAAGCGTTCTTCTTGTTTAAGAGTTTTAATTTCATCTTTTAAAAAATCTAAGTTTGCCATTTTAAACCTCTACGGAACAAGTAAGATTTTGCCGCATTCTTTTTTAGGGTCAAGGGCAATTTCAAAGGCTTTTTGGAAGTCTTTCATCTTAAAAGTGTGGGTAATAACGGGGCGCGGGTCAATGGCTTTGCTCTTTAAAAGACTTTCCATTTTATACCAACTTCTAAAAATTTCTCTGCCGGTAATACCTTGTAATCTTACGGCTTTAAAAACAATTTGATTTGCATAATCTAAAGTTAAATCGCCCTTAGGTAAACCGAAGGCAACAAATTTGCCTGCCGGTTTAACGGCTTTTAAAGCGGTGTTTATGGCTTGCTGATTGCCGGACATTTCAATAACAATATCAATGCCGCTTTTTTCGCCGCCGGCATCAATAATTTTTTCTAAAGTTTTTTCTTCGGTAGGGTCAATAATAACATCTGCGCCCATTTGCTTTGCTAAATTTTTTCTAAAAGCAGAAGTTTCAACGGCGATAACTTTTGCAGCCCCGCACGCTTTAGCAATTTGAACGGCAAACAAACCTTGCGGACCGCAGCCTGAAATTAAAACAGATTTTCCGATAATATCTTCTGAAAGTGTTGCAAAAACGGCATTGCCCAAAGGTTCCATAATGGAGCCGATATCTTTTAAAGAATTATCGCTATGTTTCCAAGCGCAACGGGCCGGTACTGCGGCATATTCGGCAAAACCGCCGGGAACATCAATACCCAAAACTTTTAAATTACTGCAGACATGTCTTTGGTCATTTCTGCATTGATAGCACATACCGCAAAAGATATGGCTTTCAACGGAAACAAAATCGCCTTTATTAAAACCTTTTGCTTTATCGCCGATTTCAACTACTTCGCCGCACATTTCATGACCGAAAACAAAAGGTATCGGCATACGCGCAGCCGACCAGGAAGAATAAGTATAAATAGGTAAATCGCTGCCGCAAATAGAAGTTGCGTGGATTTTAATTAAAAGTTCATCACTTTTAATTCTTGGCATATCAATATCAATATATTCAGCACCGGGTGCCGGTTTTGTTTTACAAATTGCTTTCATAGTTAATTCTCCTCTTCTTTTAATTTTACATTATTTAGACACGGGGTTTTCAAGATATAAGGAATAGTAAAAAGCCCCGGAACAGATAAAACAAGAACAAGCAGGTAAAAATCTTTATAGCCAAGTAACATTTGTATCTTGCCGCTGAGCATACCGGGCGCCATCATACCAAGAGCCATAATACCTGTTGAAATAGCATAATGCGAAGTTTTATATTTGCCCGAACATATCAACATAACAAAAATCGTAAAGGCCATAAAGCCAAGCCCGTAACCAAATTGCTCCAAGCAAAGCAAAGCGGCTATAACAGGCAAACTCGGTGTAAAATAGGCCATAATAAGATAAACAATATTAGGTAAAGTTAGGGCCAAAGCAAAAGGCCAAATACATTTTTTAAAGCCGTATTTGGCAAGCAAAAATCCGCCTGATATATTGCCTATTATTAAGGCTATCATAGCAAAAGTTCCTTTTACAAGGCCGAAGTTTTCAAGAGATAAACCTAAAGCACCTTCGCTAATAGGTTTAATAAGAAATGGCGTTGTAATTTTTTCCAAAGAAGCCTCTCCCAAGCGGTAAAGCAAAATAAAAGCAAGAATCGCAATAATATTTTTTTGAGTAAAATAAGTTTTAAAAGATTCTTTAAAATCGGTAAAGGGCATATCATTTGTTCTTACGGGCATATCTTCTGCTGGTTTTGGCAGACAGAAGAAGTGCCATAAGAAGAAAAGCATGAATAAAATTGCCGCCGTTAAAAAGGACACTTGCCAACTTAAAGCAATATCGCCTGTTTTATTTTTTACTATACCTGCAAAAATAGCAATTATGCCCGAGCCGTAAATCATAGCCAGGCGGTAAAATAAAGTTCTTATGCCGACAAAGAAAGATTGCTTTTTTTCATCTAAAGCAAGCATGTAGTAGCCGTCAATTGCGATATCATGTGTGGCACTTATAAAGGCCCCGGCAAAAAAGCCGGCAAGAGAGGCAGTTAAATAATTAGGTAAAGAAAAAGTTAAAGCAATCAGCAAGAAAATTGCCGCAAGCAAAACTTGCATCATAAGTATCCAATTGCGTTTTGTACTTTTAGAATCAACCAGTGGTCCCCAGAACATTTTTAAAACCCAGGGCAAATAAAGCCAAGAAGTCCAAAAAGCCACAAGGTCATTTTGCACGCCTAAAGAAGAATAAACCGCCACTGCAAGAGTATTGATAATAATATAAGGCAGACCTTCGGCAAAATATAAAGAAGGGACAAAAGTCCAGGCATTTTTCATAAAATCTCCTAAAATTTTATATTATATAAATATGAATATATTATACTTTATATTACTTGCTTTTTTCTGGGGCAGCGCATATTTGGGGGTTAAATATACGCTGGAGATCGTTCCGCCTTTTACTTCTGCTTTCCTTAGAACATTTATCGGCTTTCTATTTTTTGCAATTTGGTATTTAATCGCAAAGAAAAAAGTGCATTTACCCTTAAAACTTGCCTGGCGCCCTTGGCTTGCAGGTACTTTGATAATGACTTTGCCGTTTTTATTTCTCTATTGGGGGCAAAGATTTGTGCCTGCCGGTATCGGCGGTATTATGAACGGCACGGTGCCTTTATGGGTATTTATTATTGCGGCTTTAACAATTAAAGGGGAAGATAAATTTACTTGGAAAAGGGGTATTGGTGTTTTAATTGGATTTATCGGCCTTGTTTTAACTAAAGGTTTTGCCCCTGTTGAGACCAATGTTTTACTTGGCATGGGCTCTCTTTTACTTATGGCTGTTTGTTATGCACTCGGTAATGTTTTTACAAAATATATTCTTACCAATAATATAACTATGGAACAAAATATTTACCATCAGTTTATGTTCAGTTCGGTCAGTTTGTTATTGGTTGTTTTTATTGTTGGGGAACCTTTGCCAAGCGCGGCTATTTTTGAACCGAAAGTTTTAATTTCTATGCTTTATGTAGGCATTTGTTCTTCGGCACTGGCCTTGTTATTGCTTTTTAAATTACTTAAAGAGTGGGGCGCTTTAAAAGCAAGCGCAGCCACTTATTTTGTGCCGATAGTAGCAGTTGCTTTAGATTATTTGTTAAATGGGGTTGTTCCCACAAGCCATGCCATAAGCGGTATGGTATTGATTATAGTAAGTTTATTGCTTATAAAATAAATGCTATTATATTTATATGAAGAGTTTTATTAAAGTTGCTTCGGCAATACCTTCTTTAAAAGTGGCGGATAGTTTTTATAATGCCGGCCAAATTGCCGCGCTTTGTAAAAAAGCGGCTAAAGCAGGTGTGCAAATTATAACTTTTCCGGAAACTTGTATGTCAGGTTATACCTGCGGAGATTTGTTTTTACAAAGTACACTTTTAAATGAAACCGAAGAAGCCCTTTCAAAACTGCTTAAAGAAACTAAAAAACTGGATTTAATTATAATTATCGGTATGCCGGTTAATGCAGGTGCGCAACTGGCCAATTGTGCAATTGTAATTTATAAAGGCAAAATACTTGGTGCTGTGCCTAAAACTTATTTACCTAACTATAAAGAATTTTACGAAAAAAGATATTTTACTCCGGCAAATAATCTTCTGCAGGAAAAAATAACTTTATGCGGCCAAAATGTTCCGCTTTCAACGAAAATTTTATTTAAAGCCGGCCCTGCTATTTTTGCCTGCGAGATTTGCGAGGACCTTTGGGCACCCATTTCGCCTTCTTCAATTGCGGCGTTAAATGGGGCAAATTTAATTTTTAATTTATCGGGCAGCGATGAACTTGCCGGCAAAAACGATTATAGAAAGAATCTTCTTTCGGTTCACTCAACAAAAAATATTTGTGCCTATGTATATGCTTCAAGCGGACTTGGCGAATCTACTACGGATACTGCTTTTACCGGTAATGCTTTTATTTATGAAAACGGAACTTGCCTTGCCGAGGGGGAAAGATTTTTATTAAAAGAGCAGTTAATTATAAGCGATATTGATACGGAAAAATTAAATAAATTAAGACATCAAAATATAACCTTTAGCGATACAAGCGCAAATTATAAAACTCATTACACAATAATTGATACCAAATTAAAAGTAAAAAAAAACTCTTTAAACAGAGAGTTTGAACCTTTACCTTTTATTCCCAAAGATAAAACTTATTTTGACGATATTTTAAATATCCAAGTATTTGGCTTGGCAAAGCGTCTTTTGCATGTAAATGCCAAAACACTGGTCTTGGGTATTTCCGGCGGGCTTGATTCCGCTTGGGCTTTAATTGTTTGTGCTCATACTTTAAAATTACTTGGCCGTTCAAACAAAGATATTTTGGCAATTACAATGCCTGCTTTTGCAACAAGCAAACGCACGCGTTCAAATGCCTTGGCTTTAGCCAGAGCATTCGGCGCAACTACTAAGGAAATAAATATCAGCAATACTTGTTTATCCCAGTTAAAAGATATTAAGCACAGCCCTAAAAAACATGATATTACTTTTGAAAATACCCAAGCACGCTACCGCACGCAAATTTTAATGAACCTTGCCAATCAGACAGGCGGACTTGTGATAGGAACAGGCGATTTATCCGAACTTGCCCTTGGTTGGTGTACTTATAATGGCGACCATATGTCAATGTATGGTGTAAATGCAGGCATAAGCAAAACTTTAATAAAGGCTTTAACTTTAAATTATGCCGAAAAGTCTAATTTTAAAATTGCAAAACTTTTAAAGGATATTTTAGATACTCCTATAAGCCCCGAACTTGTGCCTGCCACCAAAAAAGGCGCACAGGAAACGGAACTTTCTATCGGGCCATATGAACTGCATGATTTCTTTTTATATTATTTTATGCGCTATAATTTCGGTCCGCGAAAAATCTTTTATATGGCGCAAAATGCTTTTAAGAACAAATATACAAAAGAGCAAATTAAAAAATATATGCAGATATTTTTTAAAAGATTTTTCGCACAGCAATTTAAACGCTCTTGTTTGCCGGATGGGGTTAAAGTTTGTTCTTTATCTTTAAGTCCGCGCGGCGATTTGCGCATGCCAAGCGATGCAAGCGTATCTGCCTGGCTCAAGGAAATGGAGGGAATCTAAATGTTTAAAAATAAACTGGAACAGAATATACCTTTAATGAACACTTGCTTAATTATTATTGCGGCAGCGGCTTTAACTTGGATACTTATTTATACCAAGAGTATGCTTATGCCATTTATTATTGCTTTGTTTATTTCTATTGTGTCAAACACAATTTCTGCCTGGATGAAAGATAAATGGAAAGTGCCAAGAACGCTCGGCCTTATTTTGAGTGCGACTTTATTTTTAGTTGTCTTATTTTTAATAGTTATTTTCATTTCTAACTCAATAGAATCTTTTATTTCCGGTGCAAATATTTATTCCCAAAAACTAACCGGTGTGCTTGAGTGGACTTCCGAGAAAATGCATAAACTCGGTCTTAGCACAAATACTGATGTTCTTATTGATTATCTTAACAGATTGCCGCTTTTTAATATGGTGCGCAGTATGGGCAGCGGGATAGTTTCGCTTTTAACAAGTTCTATCCTTGTTTGTTTATTTGTTATTTTCATGTTAATTGGATCTTCCTCTAAAAGAAGCAAATTTATTATGGATATTGAAAAACAAATTTCTTCTTATCTTTTAATAAAAATTGCCGTTTCTTTGCTTGCTGCTTTTTGTGTATGGATTGCTTTAAGCATAGTTAAAACGGAACTTGCTTTGATGTTTGCAATTATAACTTTTATGCTCAATTTTATACCTAATATCGGACCGGTTATTGCAACTTTACTGCCGGCGCCGGTATTATTTTTGCAATATGGTTTTTCTTGGCAGTTTTGGTTTGCACTTTTGGTAACAAGTCTTATTCACTTTGTTATCGGTAATATCCTTGAAACGCGTTGGCTTGGCAAAGGTATGGATCTTAACCCCGTTGTTGTGCTTGCCTGCTTGATTTTTTGGGCGCTTGTTTGGGGCCCGATGGGCGCACTTTTGGCTGTGCCTTTAACTTCAATTATCAAAATTATTTTGGAAAAAAGCCCCTCAACAAAACCTTTTGCCGATATTTTGGCAGGACGCCTGCCCTTTAAATAATGATAGATTTAAGCCTTCTTCCCAAAAAGCCCGGCGTTTATATTATGAGGGATAAAACAAACTTCATAATATATATCGGCAAGGCAAAAAATATTTCTGCCAGAGTCCACCAATATTTTACCAAAGGTGAACTTATCAGCCGTGCATGGAAGATACCCCTTTTAATACCTTTAATTGCAAAAATTGATTATATTGTTTGCGCGAGCGAGCGTGATGCTCTTTTGCTTGAAAATAAACTAATCAAACGCTATCAGCCGTTTTTTAACACCATGTTAAAAGATGCAAAAAGTTATCCTTATTTAAAATTAACTAGTGAAGATTTTCCGCGTCTTGTTTTAACAAGGCAGTATAAAGAAGACGGCTCTTTATATTTCGGTCCGTACCCAAAAGTTGCTCTTTTAAATAATCTTTTGCGTTTTTTGTGGAAAAATAAAATAATTTCACTCCGTCCTTGCAAGTGGAGTTTTTCTCTTAAAAAACCTTTAGCGGAAAAGAAAATAAACGGCTGTATTTATTATCATACAGGCCAGTGTCTTGCCCCTTGCGCAAAGCCGGAAAACAGGCCTTTATATAAAAAAATGGTTAAGCAAATTAAACTTTTTTTAGAGGGCAATTTTTCTGCTTTTCAAAAAATGCTTGAGCGCGAAATGAATAAAGCCAGCAAAAATATGGCCTACGAAGAAGCCGCAAAATATAGGGATTTACTTAGCTCTCTTGATTCTATGAAAGAGCGTGTTAAAATAAGTGAGTTTAAAGAAGAAAAACTTAAAACTTATATTGAAGCAAGCACCAAACTGCAAAGATTAAGCGAAATACTCGGTTCAAAAAAACCTATCCGCCATATTGAAGCATTTGATAATTCTCACTTACAGGGCAAACAAGCAGTTGGTGGCATGGTGTGTTTTGTTGACGGCCAAAAATATAAAGCGCATTATAGACGTTTTAAAATAAAATCTGTTCTTCCTGAAACCGGCGGTGATGACTTTTTAATGATGAAAGAATGCGTTTTGCGCCGTCTTAAACAACTGGCTAAAACGCCAAAACAAAATCACCCTGATTTATTTTTAATTGACGGCGGCAAAGGACAACTTCATTTTGCGCTTGAAGCAATAAAAGAAAGAGGTTTTGATATACAAGTTATTTCACTTGCTAAAAGGGAAGAAGAAATTTTTACACCTAATTCTTCAAAGAGTATTAAACTTGATAAAAGCGACCCTGCACTCCGTTTAATTATGGAAATCCGCGATGAAGTGCACCGCTTTGCCATAACCTATCACCGCTTGCTCAGAAACAAAGCACTGCTAAATAGAAAATAATTTTTTATAAATTAGGTCTTTTGTCCTATTTTAAATAGGTCTTTTGCCCCTTGAAAAATGAATAAAGGAATATTAGAATTATATTATAAGTAAGTTAATTTAAGAAAGGAGCAGGTATGAAGAAGTTATTATTTATTTTAATTTGTTCATTTACCGCAAGCGCTTTTGCGGGTACTTTTGATTTGCCGCAAAATGAAACTTTTGCTAAAGAACAAGATAAATTATCTGCCGAATTAAATAATATTCAGAAAAATACCTGTAATTTATATGGTCTTATCGAGCAAGAATTATTAAATTATTACGAAAAAGAAAACTTAAAAGATTTTTATGACCCAAATCACCAAACAGGCTGGTTTAGGGTATATGATTTTTTATCTTGGCTTAAAGCAAATGAAAAAGATTTAATAGAAAAACTCGATAGAGAGGCCTATAAATATAATTATTTAGTTCATAAGATTTCTTTAAATAAACCTTTAAAAAAATACTGCTCTTTAAGAACTACGGAAACAAAAGGCTTTCTTGGCTCTTTCTTAGGCAGGGAATATTTATTAAGCAAATATTCTGCTAAAATTCTACTGAAATATGCTGCGTTTTATATAGAGCCTGGAGAAGAACCTTCGGCATATCATAGTCCAGTTAAGGTGCGTATTCCAAAAGGGCAAAACACATTGCTAGATAAATTCCCGGAAGAAATAAATTTAGCTGTGTACCCTACTACTGTTTATGAAAAAAATAAAAATATTTCTTTTGTAAATTTTGTTAATTCTTCCGTGCACGAATCCATGCACTTACTAGGTATATTCACTTTGCAATATAACGATGCAATACCGGAAATGTTTACTATTTATGCCCAAATGGCTTATGGTTTGCCTTTAAAACCGGAAGAGAGTTTCTCCGGCGGAGTTAGAAATTTATATAATACACAAAAATATTTTCCACAAGAAACTTTTACGGAATATAATGATGCTTTATATACATATATTCAATTTAAAAAAATAAATGAAATGAAACTTAAAGATATAATTTCTTTTACTAAAAAAGTCCCTTCAGTTGGGGAAGTTGCTTTACCTAATGGAGAAACAGCCTATGATCAAGCACCTGATTTCTTTTTATTTCTATTACGAGATGATGAAAGCGGCGAGGAGGGATATAATTTAGATGAAAAATTAAATGAAATAAAACAGGATACTTCTTATCAAATACTTTATGAAGACGAAATGGTACTCGTTGTAAAAAAAGAATCTTCCGTTAAAATGTATGCAACAATGAAGAAATATAATTATATTTCAGAAATGATAATAAAACCTATAGATATTGACGAATATGTAAACAAGATAGCCTTTATATTTCCTGAATATAAACAAACTTTTAAGAATTTAGCACAAACATATATTAACCTTGAGTATAATGCTCTTTATAAAGAATATAACTTTAAAAAATATTTAGATATAGAGCACAATCCCTTAAAATATTTCTTGAAGGAAAATAAGGATGTTCCGCCTGTGCCGGAAGGTTATATTTAATCTTTTAAGCAAATAAAAAAGCCCTCTAATTTAGAGGGCTTTTTTGCGTCAAATGTTTTCCTAAAAGAATTAGAAGCGCACAAATCTTTCAACTTTAATTGTGCAACCAAGTTCTTTAGAAGCATTATCAACATAACCTTGAACGGAAACTTTGCTGTCTTTCATATAAGGTTGATTGAGCAAGCAAACATCTTTGTAGAATTTGTTAATTCTGCCGGGAATCATTTTTGCGATTGCGGCTTCGGGTTTGCCTTCGTTCTTGGCTTGAGTCATTGCGATTTCTTTTTCTCTTTCAATGATTTCGGTGGGAACTGCTGCTTCGTTAAGATATTGGGCAACCATACCGACTGCTTGCATAGCAAGATTTCTTGCTACTTCTTTGGCTGCTTCTTCTTTGCCGTTAACACCGCTAAGTTCAACTAAGGCGCCTTTTTTATTATCGCTGTGGACATAATAACCGATTAAGTTATTGTTTGCGTTCCAGCAAACGGCTTTAGTGAAGGAAACATTTTCCCCAAATTTAGGGGCTTTTTCTTCAATAAGTTTCTTTAAGGTTTCATCGGTTGTATAATCGGCAATAGTCGGGTTTTTAAGCATATAATCTGCGATATTATCAACTAAGGCAATAAAATCCGGGGTTTTGGCAACGAAGTCAGTTTCGCAACCAAGATATGCCATTGCATAAGTTTTGCCGTCGGCGGAAATTTTAAGGGCAAGTCTGCCTTCTTTGGTTTCTCTGCCGGCTCTTTTTGCCATATCGGCAAGGCCTTTTTTGCGTAAATATACGATAGCGGCTTCAACTTCATTATTGCTTTGGGCAAGGGCTTGTTTGCAAGCACCAAGACCGGCGCCGGTTTTTTCTCTTAATACTTTAATCAATTCTAAAGTGGACATCTTTTTATTTCTCCTTCTAAAACTATACTTTGCCTGCGCCCGGTAAGAGCGCAGGTTTTAAAGTAATTTATTTTGCTTCTACTGCTTCTTCTTTTTCTGCTTTAGCAGTTTTTGTTGTTTTTTTGGCAGTAGTTTTTTTGGTTGTTGCTTTTTTAGCAGTGGTTTTTTTAGCAGTAGTTTTCTTTTCTTTTACGGGTTCTGCTGCAACTTCTTCTGCTTCAACTTTTTCTGCAACGGCAACTTCTGCAACTTCTTTAACTTCTTCTTTAGCAGGTTCGGCTGTTTCTTCGGTTGCAACGGCTGCTTTTAAAGCATCTGCCATAATCGGGTTTTCAACCGGTTTTTCTTCTTCAATATTTTGCTCTGCCGGTTGAGGGTTGGCTTCTGCTCTTGCTTCTAAGATAGAATCTGCAACAGCGGCGCAGAAAAGTTTAATAGATCTTGCGGCATCATCGTTACCCGGGATAGGATAATCAATATTGTCGGGATCTGCGTTTGTATCGCAAACGGCGACAACGGGGATACCTAAAATTTTTGCTTCTCTAACGGCACCTTGTGTATCAACAGGATCGATAACAAAAAGAACATCGGGAAGAGATTTCATATCTCTGATACCGCCGAGTAATTTTTGCAAGCGGTTAAGTTCTTTTGTTAAGCGGGAAGATTCTTTTTTGGAAATGGCTTTTAAAACGCCTTCGTTTTCCCATCTTTCAAGTTCGGCCATTCTTTCAACAGATTTGCGAACGGTTTGGAAATTGGTTAAAGTTCCGCCGAGCCATTTTTCATGGATGCAAGGGCAGTTAACTCTTGCGGCTTCGCTTTGAATTGCTTCTTGTGCTTGTTTTTTTGTTCCGACAAATAAGAATTTAGAACCTTTTTTTGCTTCTTCTTTAATATAAGCGCAGGCTTTTTTTAATTCTTTTGCGGTTTTTTGTAAGTCTAATATATGGACGCCGTTTCTTTCGCCAAAGATATAGCGGCTCATTTTAGGGTTCCATCTGGAAGTTTGGTGGCCAAAGTGAACACCAGCCTCAAGCATGGCTTTCATTGATATATTGCTCATTTATTTTTCTCCTTAGTGATAGTTGCCAAAATTTAGGTAGAGGTTACCTATGGCGGCAACTTATCATGGTTAATGGTAAAAGCATTTAATTTACGAACTTGTTTCGCTTTATACTCACATTTAACCTATATATATTATACCATAAAAAGAGCAATAAAAAATCTCCCCTGTTTTATCAGGGGAGATTTGTGCTTAAAACCTTATTGGTAATACAAGTGTATCGGTTCGGTAAAAACTTCCGGATACATAACTTGCGATATTCTTCTTATCAATGCGGGATTTAAAGAATCGCAATCGTAAGATTTATTTGGAATAAAATCTGTTATTGGGTAACCACTTTTTATAGAAAATCTCCATTTTGCCGGGAAATTAGAATGATCTTTATAAATACTAGAGAAATGTTCACCGCAATAATAACCAGGTTTATAATCAGTTTTTGCTGCTGATGATGATGCCATACCTAAAACCTCGCCCATTTCTGCCGTAGTTATTTTTATAATGGGAAAGATTCCATTGTTGGGTATATATTGGCCTTTAGGGTTTCCTTTCTTCCAATAATCAGGTTTTAAATCTACCCATTCTCCAAGGCCTCTTTCAGAAAAGAGCAATTTGGTAAGCCAACTATAATTCATTTCATTTGTAGGAGTCGGCGCCAACTCTTCAAAAGGACTGAAAGAAGGGGGATTACTGCGCGGGGTAAGTGTGTCATACCAGATATACCCGTTCACTTTTACCATATTATTAACACCATATACAGGATAGTAATTGGGAGGGGCTATTATGGCATATTGATAATTTTTAGATCCTTTATTATAGCGATAAAGAACCGGCATACAATCAACTTGGTCCCAATATTCATTTTTGTCGCTGGTGTTTATTTGGTAAACTTCCACTTCGGTGTGACATTTAAAAGGAAGAGTTTTATTATATTGTTTCCCTGTTTTTTCATAAATATAATTATTTATGCTTTTTAATATTTTGGGATACTGTTTATGAAGGGCTCTATAATTTTGCAGTTGTGTTTTGTCGGCATTATCCCAAAGGTCCATAATTAAAGGAAGAGCATCTTTATTTTCGCATATTGCGCTAATTTTTTTGCCAGTTGTTGTAATAGCGGTAAGAGTGAAAGTTTTTTTAGTATAGTCTCTGTCGGATTTAAGTTCTTTAATTTCTAATTTGGGATTTTTGGCTAAGGCTTCTGTTAAAGGCCCTTCCATACAAGTTTGCAAAAATTCCGGATATTTATCTAATAAAGAGGGATTGTTTTCTTGCTGATTTGCTATTTCTTTTATGTCAGAGAGGGCTACTTCTATTTCTGTTTTTTTATTATTTCCCAAAACATCTTCTTCTTGTTCCGGTTGGAAAATAGATTTAAAATGAGCATTCATTTTTTGATAATCATCATCAGTAAGTTTCTGTTGTTCTAAAACATTTGTAAGGTCATTAAGCATATTTTGTTGGTCTGTTCCGGCGGAAATTATTTTTTTATAATTTCCTGTATTATCGGCGAAACAAAGATTGCCGATAAGTAAAAACGATAAGAATGATAGTATTATTTTTTTCATATAACTCTCCTTGGAAAATCCTATATACATTTTAGCGCATATAGATATTTTTATCAAGGGAAAAAAGACCTATATTATATATAAAAAGGGCCCAGTATAGTATGGGCCTTTAGGCCCAGTAAATTATAAGCGGTAATAAAAAATCTCCCCTGTT
>Ga0310696_10006350_pt1 | contig 14052 bp, 17 predicted proteins | sample AusTroGonzalo_MG_4_FD_203885 | JGI IMG/M metagenome (GOLD analysis project Ga0310696, IMG submission 203885) | Bovine rumen microbial communities from tropical cattle in Woodstock, Queensland, Australia - Gonzalo_02 (v2) (version 2) | ecosystem: Host-associated > Mammals > Digestive system >...
AAGACCTACGGATGCCATAACAAGCCATATCAAGATATACAGCAGTGCATCCGCAACAGGTGGCACACACGGCTTTGTTCCTGCGACATCATACGATGCTGCCTCCATACAAGATGCTCCAAGTCGTAATTTTAGTGCAAAGTGCGAGTGTTGGTATCACGATTATTCAAGCGCAATGGGCATAAATCAGTTTAGGCAGATGTACTATCATAATGCTGGCATTATTGATGATACAATGCTCAGTAGCCAAACTACATACGTTGATGCATATGTGTCGCTTTGGGATGGCACTTCGCAAAAGATAGGTTCTGGCGCATTCACAAGTCTTAAATTGTACGTTTTTGAGGAGCCTTTGCATGAGCCGAAGGAAAGGTCAAGTGCAGGTGAGAGTGGTCAGCAACCAAAACTCCTTCTCAATGCGGTAATAGACACTAACGCATATAGCGAGAACGGGCAAGACCTCGGAAATGGGTATAGACTATATATTACATCGCAATTCACGATTCCGACTTATTCGCATTATCCAAATGCCGACAATGGCCAGTTCTCCAATGCCAACGGATATCGTATTGTCGTAAGGAACACAAGTACATTACCCAAGACAGGATGTATGTATCATGTGGTGATTAGATAACTATTTTTGTTTAACTAAATATTTAAAGACAATGGAAAATCAGATTTGGTTGGCTATCGTTACAATGATAGCAAGTGCAACGACAATCACAGAATTCTTCAAACGCTTGTTCAAGGTTGACAAACGTTGGTTCAACGAACTTATCGGAATCATTGTATGCGAAGGTACTGCTTTCGTAACTTGGATTCTTGGAAACTTGCCTACTTGGTTCACACCTGAATGGGGATGTGTGCTGCTTGAAGGCGGATTCCTCTTTGCCGCTACAAAGATAGCCTATGAAAAACTTGACTTGCTCAAGGAAGTGTTTGACGTTGTGTTCAACCTCTTCGGAAACAAGTTAGGCGGTAAGATGTATTCGAAGGAAATTGAAAAGAAGAAGTGATTTTAGTATGGGTGGGTTGGTTCTCACCCATATTGCAAGATTCTTTATATAATAATCTATTGTTATAAGCATATTTGCTTATTTTTGTAGAAAATAGTACGAATTTATAGATATATCGCTATATGAAAAACTTCAAATGGGTTAAGGGCAATACGTTGCCGATTGCCGTTCCTCTTTATGAGGTGTTATATACCGAAGGTCAACAACCTACAAAATCAGAATACTTCCCGCCCGAAGGAAGCGTTGTAAAGGCTTTTTTGGTCGGTGCATACAAGAGGGTTGTTGTTCCTTGTCAAGTTGACGGCAATGTCGTCACTTTTGTTGATGATGGTGCATTGTCTATCGGCACTTATGGCATCGAAATCACCGTAGCCGAAAGCGCAAGAAACCTTCGCACCTTCAAGTGCGGTCAGGTAACCATTGTTAAATGTTCCGATGAAATGGAACTTGGCGAGCTTCCTGTCGTGGATGGCACTATACAACTCGATGGCGAGCCGTTCTATTGGGCCAAAGGTGATGCCGCTACCATTGAGGTTGGAACGACCACCACAGGACAGCCCAACACACCAGCTTCTGTTATCAACGTAGGTGATGAACATAACGCCGTATTCAACTTCATCATCCCAAAGGGCGAGAAAGGTGAGGATGGTATCATCGGAAAAGATGGTATAACACCGCATATAGATGACACTACAGGCAATTGGTTTCTCGGTGATGAAGACACAGGTGTTCACGCACAAGGACCGAAGGGAGAGGATGCCCATGTAACCCGCGATAGTATTGAGGATGCCCTTGATGCAAGCGAAGGTAAGAACTTGTCTACCGAGGATTACACCACTGCGGAAAAGGAAAAGTTAGGAGTTATTGAATCTGGCGCACAAGTCAATATCATTGAAGCGGTCAAGATAAATGGTGTCGCACAAACCATATCTGAAAAGGCCGTCGAGTTACCTCCTTATCCGACATCCCTTCCCGCATCCGATGTCTATACATGGGCCAAGCAACCTACGAAACCATCATATTCTTATTCGGAGATAACCAATAAACCATCTTTTGCCACTGTTGCTACGTCAGGCTCGTATGACGATTTGTTGGATAAGCCGACTATACCAGATGCACAGATACAATCTGATTGGAATCAGACGGATGACACGGCAAAAGATTATATCAAGAATAAACCTACTTCACTTCCCGCCAGCGATGTTCATGCCTGGGCTAAGACAGAAAACAAACCGAGTTATACGTTGGATGAGGTCAGCGACGGAAGCACACGCAAGTTGCCTACCAAAGTAAGCGATTTGACCAACGATGCTGGCTATACCACCAATGTTGGTACTGTCACAGGTGTTACCGTTGGCTCAACCGCCTATACTCCGTCAAGCGGAGTTGTGACTATCCCGGCTTATCCTACCACCTTACCTGCGTCGGATGTATATGATTGGGCGAAAGCCGCAAGCAAGCCTACTTATGCTTATTCGGAGATTACAGATAAACCCACATTCGCTACGGTAGCCACAAGTGGAAGTTATGCGGACCTCTCGAATAAGCCAAGTATCCCAACAGCATTGTCAGACCTTTCGGATGATTCAACCCACAGGTTAGTGACCGACACCAAGATAGGTAATTGGGATGATGTATATGGCGTTGTTCCGAGTGCTGCCTATAACATAGGCAACGAACTTGCAGACAAGGCGTTTGTAAATTCAAGCATAGCAACGGCAACCGCAGATTATCAAGGTAATTACAACCTTGTGAATGACTTGTCGCTGACTACCGCCGCCACACATTCTGATATCCAGACTGCACTTACATCCAAGATATCGGGTGCTGACAACAACGACTACTGCTTTGTTGAGATACCGACTGCCGATGCCACACCTACACAGATAGCAAGAGTTGAACGTTACAAGTATAACGGAACATCTTGGGCTTATGAGTACACGTTGAACAATTCATCGTTTACCGCAAACCAATGGGCAGCTATCAACTCAGGTATAACAGCAAGCCTTGTAACCGCCTTTGGCAATAAGTATGACAAGCCAAGCGGAGGAATACCAGATACCGATTTGTCAAGTGCCGTACAGACAAGTCTTGGCAAGGCTGATACGGCTCTTCAATCACATCAGTCAGTCGTTGATAGCGATGCCACCCTTGCGTGGGCTACTAAGACCAAGATAGGCAGCGTAGGCTCAACCGATATCCATGTGACGTTACCAAGTAATCCAAATACCGACACACATCGTCCTATACAGGTTGGCGGTACGCAGATATTGGGTGACAACACAACGGCATTGAACCTTGTCGCAGGAACTAATATATCGCTTTCCAACGATGATGGTGCTGTTACTATCAGTTCAACTGGCGGTAGTGCCAATATGGATACCGCAAGTATATCTGGCACTACCTTGTCCGCACAGGTAAACACCTATTATACCGCAAGTGATGTAGTCAACACCCTTGCAGTTACATTACCCGCGATAAGTGATGCTACCAAGACACAATCCATCGTACTCCACTTCACCGCAGGTACGACACCGAACATAACTTTCACATCGGCTGATTCCAAGACTATAAGTTTCTACAACGGCTATGAGATAACCTCAGGTCTTGAATACGAACTTAACATCGTCTTTGACGGAACGAAGTGGATAGTTGCCTTCGGTGTGATTGGCGGTACTTATGAGCCCATACCTGTCGCATCATCAAGTACTCTTGGTGGTATCAAGGTTGGATACTCCACAAGTGGTCAGAACTATGGCATAGCACTTGACTCAAACAATAAGGCATATGTGAACGTGCCTTGGACTGATACTAAGAATACGGCAGGTTCTACCAATAACGCATCTACAAAGATGTATATTGTTGGTACAACGAGTCAAGCCGCAAATCCTCAGACATACTCTAATGTCAATTGTTATATAGGTTCGGACAACTGCTTGTATTCAAATGGCAATAAGGTGTTTACTGGATATTCCGAAACCATAGATTTAAGTCAATATACAGCACAGAAATGCGCTCTCGGTGGTTCGGCTTGGTATAATACAAATAATGATACATGTAGGCACAAGGCTATTCCTGTATCAGCTGGCGATGAATTAACCTTGTCAGTCACCGATTCTGGCACATCAGGCGGAGGTTGGTATGTGTTTGTTACATCATCGTACAATCCGCCCTATTCAAGTGGAGGCACCGTTCCAAGCACAAGTAGCACAGTTCGTTTCCTTGTTGAAACAGGTGCGACTGCAACAGTTACTGCACCATCCAATGCTGCTTATCTGATTCTTACAACCGTTGATGGTGCTTCACAATCTATAACATGGGGAGTCTCCAAGTACCAGACTATCAACGCCAACTTTATTCAAAAGGTGGATGAACTTGAAACAATGGTAAAATCACCTACATCGCGTATACCGATGGTGTCATACAATTCAATGACATACAAGGGCGCAATTGTAGATGTAGCACCTCATACAATATCAAGTCAAACGCTTGGTTCTTTGACTACTGTCAGCGATTCCGTACAGGGATTTGCGGTATTTGGAGATTATCTCTTCCAATGCCATGACAAAATGGCTTCTGTTGTTGTGTTCAAGTTGAGCACAGGTCAATCAATTCAGACTATAAGCCTGACTGCAAACAATAACAACCACGCCAATTCAGCATCATTTGGCAGTCAGTATTATAATTCAAGCGACCCATTCCCATGCTTGTATGTAAGTTCGGAAGATGAATCAAAGGTCTATGTATATCGCATCACTGGAACGGAAGGTTCGTTTTCAATGACACTGGTACAAACCTTATCGTATAGCGTATCGCCCTATTATTACCCGAACATGCACATTGATGCAGATAATAACAGGGGTGTGGTAGAGTGCTATACGGGTTCAAATTGGCAAAGTGCTACTAATAATGAAATGGTATGTATGTGTTTTGAGTTGCCTGCACCTACAGCTGGTAATACCACACTTACATCGCCTTATAATGAGTATCATTTTCCATTCGTATATTCAACACAAGGTGGTTTTGCAAGGTACGGTAAACTTTATATAGCATTTGGCAACACAAGTGCAGGTTTGAATATCGGTGGTATACTTGTCATAGATTATATCTACCATAACATTGATACTTTTATAGACCTCAAGGCTGTAGGTAATCTTGAACCAGAAGGTGTTGGAATCTATGGCAACAACCTTGTCATTACAACTCAAAATCGTGATGTCATTCAAATTGGTATCAACACTGCAAGTGGAGTTTCTTCTCTTTCAAGTCTGACAGATGTCAGTTTGTCAAATATCACCAATGGTCAGGCACTTGTTTATAATAGTTCAAGCCAAAAGTGGGAGAATCAAAATGTGAGTGGTGGTGGTGGTAGCTCAATGGATAGCACCACATTCTCAGGTACAACCTTGACTGCTGCTGTAGGTACTTATTACCGCGCATCAAGCGCAGTCGGTACTCTTGCCGTCACGTTACCATCGGTAAGCGGAACGGAAGTCAAAAGCATCATTCTACACTTCACCACATCGTCAAGCCCTTCCATTACATTCACATCGGCTGATAGCAAGACAATCAGCTACTATGCAAATTACGCCATAGCCGCAAACAAGGAATATGAGGTGAACGTGATTTACAATGGCGCGAAGTGGATTATCGCAAGTGCCGAAATAACCACAGCATAATTGAAGTGCTATGAGCATCATATTAAGACGCAGAAGGGATTACATAGGCGGGGTGAAAGCACCGTCTGGGCACGATTATTCACATGATTATCTGACAATAATATCGCGTGCCAATAACAACAATATCAAATGGAAGGAAAATGTATCTGGCGCAATAAGAAAAACCATTAGCGTATCAACAGACGATGGCTTGACGTGGACAAATAAAATTCAATCTGGTGGTACGGTAGACCTTGCAACATTGAATAATGGCGATAAGATATTGATAAAGGGCACTAATAATGCTTATGGTGATAGTAGTGGTAATTATGACTACTTCTATTCAGATTATGATATTGATGTCAAGGGGAATGTAATGTCTCTTATATATGGAGATAATTTTATAGGACAACTTACGCTGCCCGCAGAACGCGCATTTAAAGGGTTGTTTAAAAATTCCAGAATTGTTGATGCAAGCGAACTTATTATACCCGCGACAACACTCATGTCCAATTGTTATGACGAAATGTTTTCGGATTGCAGCAAATTAACATCCGCGCCTGCATTGCCCGCAACTTCACTTTCAAGTTTTTGCTATTACCGTATGTTCTATAATTGTACGAGTCTAACAATCGCACCCACATTGCCTACCAGCACATTGGTGTATGGATGTTATATGGGTATGTTCAAAGACAGCAACAACTTGTCTTATATTAAATGTTTAGCAACAAGTATATCGGCTGGAAATTGCCTCTACGATTGGGTATATGGGGTTGCCGCTAATGGCACATTCGTAAAAGCAGCATCTATGAACGATTGGCCCACAGGCACAAATGGTATCCCTTATGGTTGGACAGTAGAAGACGCATAAAATGATAAATCTATGATAGGACAATTAAGAAGAAGAGCATATATGGCTGGTACTGGTGGTGGACCTGAACCTCAACCAACACCGTCACTTACCCTTTTGATGGTAGGTCCTGATGCGATTGAAGGTGATGTACGTGCAGGTCAATACTTCATCCTTGACACCGATACGATGAAGCAGGTTGTAGGCTCGCAAGCCGAAGTGACAGATAACTACAAGGAGTATCTCGGTGAAATAACTTGGTCTATTGTTGATGGCGATTCCATTGCAAGCATAGATGCAGGTTCAAGCACTGAGGGTAGCGTATCCATAAGTGGCAGTGACGACTTTACCGTAAGGGCTGTTGTTAATGGTGAGTATGTAGAGAAAACCGCCACCGCTACTTATTACATTACGGATTTCTATATCACATCGTTGGCAGACTTACAAGAGTTGCAAAGGGTTATCAACAACTCATTGGAAAGTACCATAAGCCTGACGCAGAACACAAGTTCATCTTATGTGGCTACCAATGGCAATGGATTGAGTGGGGCGCATCTGCGTCTTACCAATGATATCAATTGCAATTCAACCAACCTGCATATCGGCTATTGTTATCATTCAGCTGACTTGACCGATTTGACGAAGTTTAAGGCGTTCAGGGGTATCTTTGATGGTGCAGGGTACAGGATATACAATATTGGTGGTACAATAACAAGTCATTCTGTCCAAAGTACACATATCGATACATGTCTTTTTGAGGCATTGTGTTATGCAAAACTATTCAATTTCAGTGTTGAAGGTTCTGTTATAAAAAATTCATATACCAATACTATTTTTGGTTATGCAAAATATTGCGATGTAAAAAGGATATACACTAATATTTATTATGACCGCACTACAAATAATAGCACCAACCAATACGTTTTGCCTGCCTATCTGTTTGCTAATAGCACTGTAGATTCAATGTGTTTCAATGATAATCAATATGGTGCTAGAACTGCGACATGTTCTACATGGCCACAAAATGATACGTTCTCAAGGATTATATCATTGACCACAAGTTATAATATTGGTTCAAACGCAAGCACAAGTTTCGGTCTTTGTTGTCCTAACCCACCTTGTACGATTGAAAATTTTATGGCCATCAACTACTTGCAATCTGACAAGACCTATGGCAATCATAATAATGGTGGTGTATATGGTATATCTGCCAATGTAGCCAATGGCGCGGTGATGACCAACTGTTATTTTGTTCATAATGGAGGTAGTTGTTCGAGCAATTATACTTGGGCTATTCGCACAGGGGGCAAAACGGCAACAAAAACAAATTGCTTCTTTGATTCAAACAAACATGGTGGTGATGTGTCGTCCGACGAGGGTGCTACGGGAAAGACCACCGCTCAACTGAAATCAGGAAACATCTTTGGAGGTAACGCCAATTGGATAGAAAAGTCTGGATATTACCCACTACTGAATATTCAGTTTGCTGTCCGCCCTGAAGTTCTTGCGGCAATAAGGGTGTCATAACTTCTTACACCTATTTTTGGCGCGGTAGAAATATCGCGCTTTACTTATAAAAATACGTTAAAATCTTTGTGCTTATAATTATAACACTTATCTTTGTCGTATGACAAGAAAGAAAGTGCAAGATAGAAAAGTGCCGATGGGCGTGTCCGTCCGTCAAAGCACGAAAGATTATATCCAAGCCAACGGCATTAAAGCGGGCGACATGCTTGACATTTTGCATGGCATATGTCCAAAGTGTGGCGGCAATTTGACTTTCAACTTGAAATTCCGTCGTTATGTGTGCGATAAATGCAAGTTGTCGTATTGGTATAAACTTGACGGGAATAAGTTGATTGTGCGGCTTGGTTGGATATTAGAACCCGTTGATTGGTCAAAATTTGAAAAGTCGTCGCTTATATACTACACATCATCCGATATCGCGGCGATAAAGAAACGGTTGAAAGAATCGGAAACATCAAAGGGGAAAGAACATGAATGACGGTAATTATGTGCCCAAGGATGAGTATGAAAGGGCATGTAGGGAAAGATATGACTTTGCCCAATCCATGATGAGGAAGGCGATGAACATAACCAAAGAGGAACTTGAGGGGAAAGATGCGTTCGACCAAATGAAATACATCTTTGAACATGGCTATAATGATTTCAGCCATGTGACATTGATAAAAGCCGTTTGTACGTTGGCGCGTACCGTTGATGCGCTACGTGGGGAAATAGACGAACTTAAAAGAAATAAATAATGGGACAATCAAGATTGAAAAGACGGCGTAAACAATGGTTGCACGACTTTAGGCGCGACCATATAAAGGATATTGAAAGAGAGGAAAAAGATATTAGGGAACAACTTAAAACGAACGAACATGCTTAAATTTGATGACATTGTAACACTGGCCAATGTAGGATTGGTAAAAGCCACGTCACACACACTTTCACCGATGGGCGCATATACGCTTACAAGGTTCAAGGCGGAGGTGGATAGGTTGGCCAGAGAGTATGCCGAAAGGTACAACATGCTACCGAAAGAGGTGGGTATTGAGGACACCGAGGCATTTGACGCGCGCCAAAAGGAATTGAAAGAAAAGAAAAAGCGTACGGCCGACGAGGAGAAGGAATTTGGGGAGATGATGGACAAACTTGTCAAGTTGCAAGGTATGCGTAATGCCCTTTCCAATGACTTTGCGGAAATCAACGTACGGCCGATGCCTTGGGAGGAATGGTTCAAGTTGAAACAAGAGAACAAGGAATTGACGGTAAGTATCTATGACGAAAATGGTAATGAAATAGACAAGCGCGAATTGTTCGATTTCATTGAACTTGTCGGCGAAAACATCCTTTGGGTAGCACCGATAGAATAAAACTAATCACGGGTCGCAATCCATGAATTGGTTTTACGGGCGTGGGTTTCGACCCGCGCTTATTTTTTAACATTTCTTAATATACGTTATTGAATTTAATGTTTATTTTTGCGGTAGGAAAAAGACGCAAAGTGGGATGTTAGAGGAAAAGTCATTAGCAAGCGGTACAATAGCCACGGTTCTTTCCCCGTTTGTGGACGGGTGGGAGAAGTTAGTGTGGTGGTTGATTGTCGCCGTTGTGTTGATTATCGCCGACCTTAATTTTGGCATAAAAGCGGCACGAACGCGTAAGGAAACGATACGGCGTTCACGCGCATTACGTCGTTCCATCAACAAACTTGTGGATTATATTTGTTGGATAGCCATCGCATGGGTTCTTGGTGGCACATTTTCATCACCATTCAACATCCCCCTTTTACCCTTGATAGTTATGGCCGTTGTTTACGGCATAGAACTGCAATCAATCATAGACAACTACCTTGAATATCGCGGCGTCAAGAAACGCTTAAGTTTGTTCAAGTTGATATTCGGATGGATAAAGAAACCCGAATTGGCGAACGCGATAGAGGACGCCGATAAATCAAAATCGAATTGTTAACGCAAACAAAACATATTAGGTTATGGCGCAATCAAAGAAAAGAAAGGTCACAAGTCGTCCCAAGCCAATGGCTACCAAAGCGGGCGTGACGTCACAAAGACGCAAGACACGTTGATGAAACGTCTTGTTCTTATCCTATTGCGATTCGTGCCGATTGTAGGCGTGCTTTGTTGTGCGTCTAATTCCATTCTTTCTTGTTTTGACCATGACCTTGAATGGCTTGGTTACGTCATGCACGGGACGATGATGATTACATGGATAGCGTTGGCTATCTATTTTCGTTTTTGCATATTCTATTTCATCCTTGTCCTTTATATCCTTGCCAATGAAACGATAAACGCGATAGACTTTGTCTTTCATCTACCCCTTGAAAATTGGGATATGTTTGTCATCTATTGCGGCTTGTTCGGAATAACAATCATAACGGCCACCATAACCCATGTCGGACATAAAAGAAAACATAAGGTCAATCCTTAACGTATTCCTTACCGATTTGGATAATACGAACATATCCGAATCGCAACAACGTGCGTTGCTTGACACGTTGAAAGAAATATCGTCACCGTACGTAAGCGCATATACCGCGATGCGTATGGCGGGCAAGAAACGTAGTGAATTCTACGAATTGATACGTCAAGGCAAGTTGCCGAAAGGCGAACATATAATAGGGTTCAAGGAAATCCACTATAACAAGGCGGAACTTGAAAGGGCGATAGAAAAATTGGCGTCCGAAAATAAGTAAATCATAATCAACACGTTACGGCGTGCATCGGAATCGTTAGTATTCCTTTGCACGCCGCTTTATTTTTGTCATATCAATTGCGCAATTGTGTGAACAACGAATTTTATTACAAACAATTAAAACGCTTTTATATGGCAGAAATTTATCAGTTGCCCGAAAACGGCAACAACAACGGAACAATTCCGTTTTCTATCCCCATTGGCATGGGTAATGGCTTTGGTGGAGGTTTCGGCAGTTTTAACAGCATCGCTGACCTGTTCGGTCTTGCAATCATCGCCTCGATGTTTGGTTGGGGTAATGGCGGCTTCGGTGGCGGCTTTGGTGGATGGGGCGGAAACGCCAGTGGTGCTGGGTTCCTCTCTAACCAACTTAACAACGACAGTGGCCGTGAACTTTTGATGAACGCTATTACTTCACAGGGTGAAGCATCACGTAGTGCGATTCAAAACCTTGCTACTATGCTTGGCCAAGATTTTAATTTGGTTAATGGCGCGGTACAGAATGTACAGAATGCCTTGTCCACTCTTGCCGCACAGCAGGGAATGTCAACCTTGCAAATTGTAAACGCCATCCAAGCAGGTGATTCATCATTGGCTGCCCAATTTGCAAACTGTTGCTGCGAGAACCGCCTTGCTATTTGCCAGCAGACAAACGCCTTGGAAACTCAGGCCGACCGCAACGCCAACTCTATCCTGAACGCCATCAACGCTCAAACCGTGGCTATGAACGACCAATTCTGCGCCCTTAAGGAACGTGAGTTGCAATCGAAGATTGACACACAATCAGATATCATAACTCAATTACGCGGTCAGATTGACAATGCACAGCAAACAGCCGCTATTACAGGTTATGTGAATTCGGTTGTTGCCCCCTTAACCGATAAGGTCAATCAGATTGCTGCCAAGCAATTACCCACTGTCAACGTACAGTGGCCTCAGTTGACAGCCGTTAACACTACCCCATACGTCAATGGCGGTTTCTACAACAACGGTTTCAACTACTATGGAAATGGTTGGGGTGGTAATATTGTATTCTGATTAAAGCATTAAGAAGGAGGTTTGGATATGGAATGCTTGACCAGTATCACAACTAATGCAGGCGGAACTGCTTACATTTCGGTTTCCAACATAACTGTTTCCGACACGGCGGTTGACCTTGCATTGGGATGGAGTCGTAGGCAACTCCCCGCAATAGGCTACCTTACCATAAGGCTTGCCAATCAGATTCCAGCAGACGCAACAACAACGCTGCCAATCACCTTAACAAGAAACGGCATAACACGTAATTTGACGCTCCCCAACGGTGACGCTGTAACCGTGGCCGACCTTGTTGATGTGCAGGTTATGTTGCTATTCAACGACAGGTTTAACAACATTCTTGCGTTGATGTCGCGGACGATAGATTAACGGAGTATTAACAAACAAAAGTAATTAACTATGGATTTTAATAGCATTGGCGTAGGTTCGCCGTTTTACATTTTACGCAAGGGTGACAAGCCGATACTTGAACAAGGTATCGTAAAGGAAAAGTCCGCACCGCAACCAAAGTATCAACCGCAAGGTGTGCCGAATGCATATAACGGCATTGGCATGCAACATGTGACTACGCTTACAATCACAATCAACGGCAACGACCGTGTGATAGCAGATATTCCCGTCAACGTAGAAATAGCTGCAAGGGGAAATGAAACATTTACGGGTAGTAGGGAAGCAATGATACAAGCGGTAGATTCAATGATACAAGCGTCAAAGAAAGCCTTAACCGAAATTGACTATCACAAGATGGTCATAGGCGAGGGTGATAAGATGTTGGAAACATTGAACCCGAACTATAAGGAGGAAAAGATGAGGGCGCAGTCTATCCACGACTTGCAAGAAAAGTCAAACGCACAAGATAAACGGCTTGCTACGCTTGAACAGCAAAGCGCGGAAATGCTCAACATCTTGCGTACATTGAACGGCGGCCCAGCCAAGGCTGTTAAATCCTAAAAACATTTGAAAAATTATGAGTTGGATATTTGTAGACAAGGATAGCGAAAGCGGTTCGCAAAGTCAGATGCGTTCAATGATGCGCCGCAACATGAGGGGCGGTAGTTATCGTATGGGCGGAAATTATCGCGATGATTACAACGAGGGTTATCGTCAAGGTTACAAACATGGCTATGAAGATTCCGAAGATGACGAAATGGAATATCGTCGTTCTCGCAACTCTCGTGGCCAATACATGTGATTCAAGAAAGGGGTTTTGGGCGTGAAACCCGACCCCTTTGTTTTTAACCGATTTAAAAGAAACGAACATGAACATGTCATTATTAAATTACGGAATACCCGAAGATATGCAAGAATACCTTTCGTATTACGGCTGGCATTTCAATAAGAAAATGTATGAATTCGCCGTAAGTAACATGAAAAAAAATGACGCGACCACGGGTCGCATGGTCAAGGTTGTACCGCCGACGTTAGAGGAATTGAAAGCGGTGCTTTCAAAGAACAAGATTGACATAGACAATAACAATATCTATGACGCCTTGTATCTTGCGGCAATGGTAAAGGCGGACTATTGGGGAAGTTCAATCGAGGACGACGAGCACATGGCACGTTACATAGAGGATGTGCTTTGCGACCCCGACGGATTTGATGAAATCGTATTCACACGATACCTTGCCGATTGCGCGGCTAAAGGCACGGTCATCCATTGGGATTTAATGTTATGATGAAAGAAAAGTATATCGATGTGGACGGCGAATGGGGTGTGTTGTTTATCTACGACTATACGCGTCGCGACTACAACCGAATGCATTCCATCATGGAATCGTTCGGCATGAATGAATATCGGATAATAGAGGCGATGGACGTGTTGCGTCATCCGAATACGGGTATGGCGGTGTCGAGGTCTGACATTACGATGTCGGCAATGTTTGTGAGTCGGGCGACGAACGATGAACAATTCATGGATACCATAGCGCATGAAATAGACCACGTGCAATATGCAATAGCGAAACACTATGGCGTGGAATGCGGTTCGGAGGATGCGGCATGGTTGCAAGGGTATCTTATGCGTGAAATAGCGCGCATATTGAACAAGTAAAACAAGACCGCCTTATTCATCACGAACATGGCGGTCTTATGGACTATAAACCTAATCAATGATTCAAAGGAATCGTCTTTTTAGAAAGGCGATTACTAATGCTAAACCTAATATCACAATGAACACTTTCCCAAGTGTTATAAGAAATATCTGCCAATTGGTCATCCGTGCGGGCACTTCCTTATCCACATATACGGGATAGGGGATGGAATCCTGCTTAAC
>Ga0310696_10006352_pt1 | contig 14051 bp, 9 predicted proteins | sample AusTroGonzalo_MG_4_FD_203885 | JGI IMG/M metagenome (GOLD analysis project Ga0310696, IMG submission 203885) | Bovine rumen microbial communities from tropical cattle in Woodstock, Queensland, Australia - Gonzalo_02 (v2) (version 2) | ecosystem: Host-associated > Mammals > Digestive system >...
CGCCGTTTCCCGTTTAAAGGATTCCAAGGCTAAGAGCAAGGTGGTGATCCTGTTGACGGACGGTAGTAACAACCGTGGTGACATCTCGCCGATGACTGCTGCCGAGATTGCCAAGAGTCTTGGCATTAGGGTATATACTATTGGTGTGGGTACAAACAAGGTGGCCCCGTATCCGATGCCGGTGGCAGGTGGTGTGCAATATGTGAATATCCCTGTGGAGATAGACAACCAGACACTCAGTGAGATTGCCGCTGCTACAGAGGGTGACTTCTATCGCGCCACTAATACCAAGGAACTCCGGAAGATTTATCAGGAGATTGACCGGTTGGAGAAGTCGAAACTTAATGTAAAGCAGTTCAGCAAGAAATACGAGGCCTATCAGCCCTTTGCCATTGTGGCTGTGCTGGCTCTGTTGCTGGAGATACTGCTGCGTATAACCATATTCAGGAGGATACCATAAGATGTTTAGATTTGAAGACCCCATATATCTCTGGCTGTTGGTGCTGATACCCATATTGGCACTGGTCAGGTTTGTGACATACAGGAACCAGAAAAAGCGACTCCGTAAGTTTGGTGACTTGAAGTTGCTGAAGAGCCTGATGCCTGATGTGTCGCATTTCCGTCCGCGGGTGAAGTTCTGGTTGCTGCTGGCAGCCCTCGCCCTTTTGATTGTGATGCTGGCCCGTCCGCAGATGGGAACGAAGATCAGTCAGGAGAAACGGACGGGTATTGAGACCATCATTGCCTTGGATATCTCCAACTCTATGTTGGCAGAGGATATCGTACCCAGTCGATTGGATCGTAGTAAGATGATGGTGGAGAATCTGGTCGATCACTTCACCAATGATAAGATCGGTCTCATCGTGTTTGCGGGTGATGCCTTTGTGCAGTTGCCTATCACGAGCGATTACGTGTCGGCTAAGATGTTCCTGTCGAGCATAGACCCGTCGATGATGGCTACGCAGGGTACGGACATTGCGGCTGCCATTAACATGGCTGTCAACAGTTTCACCCAGGAAGAAGGTATCGGCAAGGCAATCATTGTCATTACCGATGGTGAAGACCATGAAGGTGGGGCATTAGAGGCTGCAGAGGAAGCCCGGAAGAAAGGCATGAGTGTCTTCGTACTGGGCGTAGGTAGTACGCAGGGTGCGCCGATTCCCATTCCCGGTACAGGTGACTATATGAAAGATAATACGGGTAATACCGTGATGTCGGCCCTGAACCAGGATATGTGCCGTCAGGTGGCCCAGGCCGGTGGCGGTGTCTATATTCATGTGGAGAATAACAGTGCTGCCCAGCAGCAACTCGATAACGAACTCGACAAACTTTCGAAGAAGGAGACCTCCACGACGGTCTATAGTGACTTTGATGAGCAGTTCCAGGCTTTTGGTATCCTTGCCCTCCTGTTGCTGATTCTCGAAATCTGTATCTTTGACCGCCGGAACCCATTGTTGAAGAATCTGTCGTTATTTGGCAAGAAAAAGGTGGCAGCCGTCTTGTTGATGCTGGTAGCAATGAGTGTATCGGCCCAGACCGACCGTCAGTATATCCGTCAGGGTAACAAGCAGTTTAATGCCGGCGACTATCCTAATGCGGAGGTGTCATATCGGAAGGCCGTAGAGAAGAACCCGAAGAACCCACAGGCAGCATATAATCTTGGCAATGCCTTGATGGCGCAGAAGAAAGACTCGGCTGCTATTGAGCAATTCCAGAATGCGTCGAAGTTGGAGACGAATCCCTTGCGTAAATACCAGTCGTTCCATAATATGGGTGTGATCTGTCAGTCGCATAAGATGTATGGTGAGGCGATAGAGGCCTACAAGAATGCCCTGCGTCTGAATCCAAACGATGACGAGACCCGATATAACCTGATTCTCTGTAAGCATGAGAAACAGAAACAGGATCAGAACAAGCAGAATCAGGATCAGAACAAACAGGATCAGAAGCAAGACGATAAGAAGGACCAGCAGAAGCAGGACCAGAATAAAGATAAGGATAAACAAGACAAGAAGCAGGAGCAGCCGAAGCCACAGATGAGCAAGGACAATGCGGAGCAACTGTTGAATGCTGCCATGCAACAGGAAAAGCAGACACAGGACCGCTTGAAGAAGGCTCAGCAGCAGCCCCAGCGCCGTAATATCCTGAAGAACTGGTGATGTGTAAAGGTAAGAAAGTAAAAAGGTAAGAAAGTAAAAGATGACAAGAAATATAGAAATAAAGGTTCAAAGGTGGGTGAAATGGTTTTTACCTTTTTACCTTCTTACCTTTTTACCTTTGAGTTTGCTCTCGCAAACTTTGACAGCCTCGGCTCCCTCGCAGGTTGCCGTAGGTGAGCAGTTCCGCTTGACCTATACCATCAATACACAGAATGTCAGTGAGTTCCGTGCAGGTAACATCCCTGAGGAACTGGAGGTGCTGATAGGCCCGAACCGTTCTGTGCAGTCCAGTTATCAGATGATCAACGGACATACGAGTTCATCGTCGTCGATTACCTATACCTATATTGTCGTGGCAACGAAGAACGGCTCTTTCACCATTCCTGCAGCCCATGCTGTGGTGGATGGCAAGAGCATCGCTTCGAATGCCGTGAAGATAACGGTCTCGGGTAATGCCCGTAGTCAGGCCAATGGTGGCGGACAGCAGCGTCAGCATGACAGTGAGGGCGCAGAACTCCGTGATGCAGGAAGCCGAATCTCCGGCTCCGACTTATTTATCAAAGTCAGTGCCAACAAGAAACGGGTCTATGAGCAGGAGCCGATCTTGCTGACGTATAAGGTCTATACGTTAGTATCCCTCACGCAACTGGAAGGTAAGATGCCCGACCTGAAGGGTTTCCATACTCAGGAGGTGGATCTGCCACAGCAGAAGAGTTTCAAGATTGAAACCGTCAATGGCCGGCCTTACAAGACTGTGACTTGGAGTCAATATGTGATGTTCCCGCAATTGACGGGTAAACTCGAAATACCAAGTATCACCTTCAATGGTATCGTGGTACAGCAGAACCGTAACATCGATCCTTTTGAGGCCTTTTTCAATGGCGGTTCCGGCTATGTAGAGGTGAAAAAGCAGATTCAGGCGCCAGGTATCGAGATTCAGGTGGATCCGTTGCCTGCACGTCCGGCTAAATTCTCCGGCGGCGTAGGTAAGTTCAGTATCTCTGCCCAGTTCGACAAGACAGAGGTGAAGGCCAACGACCCCGTCAAACTGCATCTGGTGATCAGTGGTATCGGTAATCTGAAACTGATTAAGCAGCCAGTCGTGGAGTTCCCGAAGGACTTTGATAAGTATGATGCAAAGATTACAGATAAGACCAAACTGTCTGCCAATGGTGTGGAAGGTTCTATGATTTATGACATCCTTGCTGTGCCGCGCCATCAGGGTAAGTATGATATACCGCCTATCGAATTCACCTATTTCGATACGACAACCAAGAGATATGAGACGGTCAAGACCGAGGGCTTCACGCTCAATGTGGCCAAAGGGGCCGGCACCGGAAGCGTCAGTGATTTCACCGGTCAGGAGGATCTCCAACTATTAGGCAAGGATATCCGTCATATCAAGACCGGCGACACCCGTCAGCACTCGCTCGATGATTTCTTCTTCGGCTCCACGGGCTATTGGATTGCACTGGCTGTTCTGGCACTTATCTTCATCTCGCTGTTTGTCATCTTCCGTCAGCGGGCTATCGAGAATGCCAACATTACCAAGCGTCGTGCGGGTAAGGCCAATAAGGTGGCAACCAAGCGATTGAAGAAAGCCTCGAAACTGATGGCAGACAATAAGCCCGGTGAGTTCTATGATGAAGTGCTTCGTGCCCTCTGGGGCTATGTGGGTGACAAACTCAATATGCCTGTTGAGCAGTTGTCGCACGACAATATCAGTCAGCGCCTGGCTGACAGGAATGTCAACGAGGATACGATCACTCAGTTTATGGGCGCCCTCGATGAGTGTGAGTTTGAGCGCTATGCCCCAGGCGATCCCAAGGGTAATATGAATAAGGTGTTTGATAAGGCCATGACGGCTATTGAGAAGATTGAAGAGACGATGAAGAAGCGTCGCCCGGCGAAGACGGTGACAGCCGTCTTGCTGATGCTCCTGCTGCCACTCTGTGCGCAGGCTGTCACCAAGGCTGAGGCTGATTCGGCTTATGTCCGTGGCGAATATCAGCAGGCCATCAAGGACTATGAGGCCTTGTTGAAACAAGGGGCATCTGCCGATCTGTATTATAACCTCGGTAACGCTTACTACCGTACGGAGAATATCACCCGTGCCGTGTTGAATTATGAACGTGCTCTGCTACTTTCTCCAAGCGACAGGGATATCCGTTTTAATCTACAGATGGCCCGTTCAAAGACCATCGACAAGATTACGCCGGAACAGGATATGTTCTTCGTCACATGGTATCATTCGCTGGTCAATATGACGAGTGTTGACGGATGGGCGGATATAGCCCTGATATCATTGGCCTTGGCCATTGTGTTGGCGTTGCTGTATCTCTTCTCTGAGCGTATCTGGTTGCGCAAGGTCGGCTTCTTTGGGGCTATTTTCCTGATTGTCGTCTTCCTGTTGAGCAATGTCTTTGCACACCAGCAGAAGGACTTGCTCGTTCATCGTCGTGGAGCCATCGTGACGGCTCCTGCCATTACGGTGAAGAGTACCCCTGCCAAACAAGGTACGGATTTGTTTATTCTTCATGAAGGCACGAAGGTAACCATCACTGATGACTCCATGAAGGACTGGAAAGGCATTCGTCTGGCCGACGGAAAGGAAGGCTGGATAGAAACGCGACAACTAGAATTGATATAGAGCCACAGATTACACAGATAACACAGATTAATAATGGATTGGCAGACACTGATAGATTTAGACAAGCAACTGCTGTTGTGGTTCAACGGCAGTCCATCGCTGTATCTGGACTCCTTGGTCCGTACGCTTACCAATGCCCTGACGTGGATACCGTTCTATCTGACGCTCTTCTATGTCGTCATCAAGAATAATGAGAATATGCAGAAGATTCTGCTAGTGGTCGGGTCGGCCGCACTTTGTGTTCTCATTGCCGGTACTATCGATGACACCATCGTTAAACCGACGGTGGCTCGTTGGCGTCCCACCCACGACCCGCAGATCGGGTTGATGGTGGATATCGTCGATGGATACAGGGGAGGGAAGTACGGTTTCTTTTCTGCCCATGCCGCCAACACATTCAGCATTGCCATCTTCTTCTGGTGGCTGGTGCGTAGCAGGCTTCTGACATGTGCGATGGTGATCTGGTCGTTGACAAACTGTTGGACGCGCCTCTATCTGGGTGTTCACTATCCAGGTGATATCCTGGTTGGTCTTTGCTGGGGTGCCTGTGCAGGTTCTCTTGCCTACTGGTTTTACCAGCATTTTGCCCGTCGTTTTTCAACAGGTATGAACTTCACCTCGACACATTACACAAAGACGGGTTATCTGCGTAGTGATGTCGATGTGCCAGTCAGTATGTTGGTCTTCTCGCTCCTCTACGCCCTTCTTCGTGCCGCATTTGCATAACTTTGAACAGATGACAGATCCCCGACATATCCATATTAGTGACTATAACTATCCGCTTCCTGACGAGCGTATTGCCAAGTTCCCTATGGCCCGTCGCGACCATTCCAAACTCCTCATTTACCGGAAAGGTGAGGTAGGAGAGGATATGTTTTATAATCTGCCGGATTATCTGCCCAAGGGGGCACTGATGGTCTTCAATAATACCAAGGTCATTCAGGCCCGTATGCATTTCCGCAAAGTGGATGCAAACGGTGAGCACACAGGAGCCTTGATAGAAGTGTTCCTGTTGGAACCAGCCGAGCCCTCAGACTATGAACTGATGTTCCAGACCACAGGTCATTGTGCCTGGTATTGTCTGGTGGGTAATCTAAAAAAATGGAAGGAAGGTTCGCTGACGCGCACATTGAACATGGAACATGGACCACTGACCCTTAAGGCTACGCGCGGAGAGATTCATGGAACATCCTACCGCATCGACTTTGAATGGGATGCCCCTGTGAGTTTTGCTGAGATTATCGACGTGATGGGTGAACTGCCCATTCCCCCGTATCTGAACCGCGAGACTCAGGAGAGCGACAAAACCACCTATCAGACGGTATATTCCAAGATCAAAGGCAGTGTAGCGGCACCTACGGCCGGTCTTCATTTCACGTCCGAGGTGCTACAAGCCATTGATGCGCACGGCATTGACCGTGAGGAACTGACGCTACACGTCGGAGCCGGTACTTTTAAGCCTGTGAAGAGCGAGGAGATAGAGGGCCATGAGATGCATACTGAGTATATCAGTGTGCGCCGTGAGACCATTCAGAAACTCATTGCCCATGATGGTTCTGCCATAGCCGTCGGTACCACGAGTGTTCGTACTTTGGAGAGTCTCTATTATATGGGATTGAAGGTTATGTGCAATCCAGACCTCACAGAAGACCAACTCCACGTCTCCCAATGGGAACCGTATGGAGAAGTGAATAGTGAAAAACGAATAGTGAATAGTGTGGCGGCGTTGCAGGCTTTGCTTGACTGGATGGATGCTCACGACCTGCAAGTCCTCCATAGCAGTACCCAGATTATCATCGCCCCGGGCTATGACTACAAAATTGTCAAGATGCTGGTGACGAATTTCCACCAGCCTCAATCCACGCTTCTGCTCTTGGTGAGTGCCTTCGTACGGGGAGATTGGCGTAAGATCTATGACTACGCCCTCAGTCACGATTTCCGTTTTCTGAGTTATGGTGATTCTTCTTTAATGATTCCGTAATCACTTAAAAACAAAACAGATATGAAAAATTGTTTAAGAATATTGTTATCTAGTTTCTTTGCATTAGTCTCTACTGTGATGATAGCGCAAAGCAAGACCTTGTTGATCTCCGAGTCAGGTCTTCCCTATACTGAACAGACCTGGTATGCCTATGGCGTTGGCGAACCACTCGACGAAAGTGATATCACCAGCAATTGGAATCTTGGTAAGCGCATTGTCTCTGCTGCCTACACCAAGGAAGGCTGGCTTGTTGTCATGGCGAAGAATACGGGCTATGTCCAACAGTCGTTCTCTCTGACGAAGGAATGGCCTGAGGAGTGGATAGCCGAAAAGACCAAGAGCGGCTACGCCATCACATCGCTTTCCAGAAGTGAGAAGGAATGGCTGGTGGTTATGTCGCAGGGCTCTGGTATCGCTTCACAGATCATCTGGCGCAACGAATGGGCAGAACTGGCTCCTTGGATTACGGAGCAGAAAGGTAATGGCTATTTTATGACAGATCTGGCATTCGACGGCAAGGCTTGGACGGTGGTGTTGAGCCGTACGCCGAAATACATCTCACAGGGTTATTTCTGGGAACCATCTACTTCCGAGTTGATGGATCGTGTCCAGTCTAACGTGTGGGGTCGGGGCTTCAATCTGCATAAGGTGGTCTATGGCGAGGGCAACTACGTTGTGGTCTATGGCAACTATGCCCGTGGAGACAACCGTTTCCAGAACTTGCAGGTCAGTCCAGATGATGCCAAGGAGTATATCCGTCAGCAGTGGAACAGAGGCATCTCTATCGCCTATGTCGGTGGTGGTCTCTAACCTATAGTCAATTCACACCAGCATCAGTTCGCTGATGATCATGTCGCTGACGAAGAGACCGCGGCGGGTGAGGGCGAGGTGATTAGCAGGGGTGATATGGAGCAGCCCGTCGTTGAGGAAACGGCGGGCATTTTTGATGGCATAGTCGCGGTGATGGTCGGATAGGGTAGAGAGGTCGAGACCTTCGCGCGTGCGAAGGGCGACGGTAAGACGGTCGTTGTATCGGGTGTCGCCTTCAATGACCTCAGAGTCGAAAAGGCGCTTGCCGCTTTCAATGCCCTTGATGTATTGGTGGATGTCGGCCACATTCCAACTGCGGGTATGGCCGTCGTAGGAGTGGGCGGCGGCGCCGAGACCGATATAAGGTGTGTCGTTCCAGTACGCGGAGTTGTGGCGGGAATGGTAGTCTGGACGGGCGAAGTTGGAGATTTCGTAGTGCTCGTAGCCTGCGGCTTCGAGGCGGTCGATAAGGAGTTCGTACATCGAGCGTTCCGTCTCTTCATCGGGGAAAACTTGTTGCATTTTCCAGAGTGGGGTGCCTTCCTCGATCATCAGGCAATAGGCGGAGAGATGTTCCACGTTGAGGGCGAGAGCGACGGTGATATCGGCTTCCCAGTCGGATAGCGTTTCACCCGGGAAACCATACATCAGGTCGATACTGATGTTCTGGATGCCATTGTCGCGCAGGCGTTCCAATGCTTCGGTCACTTGGCACGCGGTATGACGGCGGTGCAGCCATTTCAGGCGTTCGTCGTTGAAGGTCTGGGCCCCCATCGATACGCGGTTGACGGGTAGCCAGCATAGTCCGTCGGCAAACGCCTCTGTCACGTCGTCGGGGTTCATCTCGATGGTCACCTCAGCATCTGGCGACACCTTATTATATTTATATATAGCGGCGAAGATCTGCTGCAGTTGGGGAATCGTCAGTTGCGAGGGCGTGCCTCCACCGAGATAGATGGTTTCGATGTCCTGCTCATCCGGGCAGCGTATAGCTATCTCCTTGCACACTGCTTCGACGTACCGTTGACGGAGGTCGAGGGCGGTCGTCGAATAGAAGCCGCAATAGATGCAACGGCTCCTGCAAAACGGAATATGTATGTATAATCCTGCCATTCCGGCGGTAAAATTACTAATTTTGTTTAATAATAGAAAGATTTCTTTGGTGATTTCTGAAAAAATGTCTAATTTAGCGCACTCAAAACGAATAATTTACCTAAAAAACCGACAGATATGAAGATTTATCAAACAAATGAGATCAAAAACATCGCACTCATTGGCAGTGCGGGTAGCGGCAAGACCACTCTTGCCGAGGCAATGCTTTTCGAAGCAGGTATTATTAAGCGTCGCGGTACTGTTGAGCAGAAGAATACCGTGAGTGACTACTTCCCCGTGGAGCAAGAATACGGCTATTCCGTATTCTCTACCGTCTTCCATGTGGAATGGAACAACAAGAAACTGAACATCATCGACTGTCCGGGTTCTGACGACTTTGTGGGAGGTGCCATCACCGCCCTGAACGTGACGGATCAGGCTGTCATCCTCGTTAATGGCCAGTATGGTCCTGAGGTGGGCACGATGAATGCTTTCCGCAACACGGAGAAGTTCCAGAAGCCCGTGATCTTCCTGGTGAACCAGTTGGATCGCGACAACTGCGACTTCGATCAGATCTTAGCTCGTCTGAAGGAGACCTACGGCCCGAACTGCGTGCCCGTACAGTATCCTATCGCCACAGGTGCTGGTTTCAACAGCGTGATTGACGTGCTGCTGATGAAGAAGTACTCTTGGAAGCCCGAGGGTGGTGCGCCTATTATTGAAGAAATTCCCGCCGACCAATTGGATAAGGCCAAGGAGATGAAGGCTGCCCTCGTGGAGGCTGCTGCCGCTGGAGACGACTCTCTGATGGAGAAGTTCTTCGAGACCGAAGACCTCAGCGAGGATGAGATGCGTGAGGGTATCCGCAAGGGCCTCGTTACACGTAGCATTTTCCCCGTGTTCTGTGTCTGCGCAGGTCGCGATATGGGTGTGCGCCGTCTGATGGAGTTCCTCGGCAACGTGGTGCCTTTCGTCAGCGAGATGCCGAAGGTGAAGAACACCGCTGGCAAGGAGATTTCCCCCGACACAAATGGTCCTGCATCGCTCTATTTCTTCAAGACAGGTGTGGAGCCCCATATCGGTGAGGTGTCATACTTTAAGGTGATGAGCGGCTCCGTGAAGAGCGGCGACGACCTGACCAATGCTGACCGTGGCTCGAAGGAGCGCATCGGTACACTTTATGCCTGCGCTGGTGCTAACCGTGTACAGGTGGATCAACTCAATGCCGGTGATATCGGCTGTACCGTGAAGTTGAAGGACGTGAAGACGGGTAACACCCTGAACGGCAAGGATGCCGACAACAAGTTCGACTTCATCGTCTATCCGAACTCGAAATACTCTCGTGCCATCAAGGCCATCAACGAGTCTGAAACCGAAAAGATGATGTCTGCCCTGAACAAGATGCGTCAGGAGGATCCCACTTGGGTCGTCGAGCAGTCGAAGGAGTTGCGCCAGATCATCGTTCACGGACAGGGCGAGTTCCACCTCCGCACCTTGAAGTGGCGTATGGAGAACAATGAGAAGATCATGATCGAATACCTGGAGCCGAAGATCCCGTATCGTGAGACCATCACGAAGATGGCCCGCGCCGACTATCGTCATAAGAAGCAGTCGGGTGGTGCCGGTCAGTTCGGTGAGGTCCACCTGATTGTGGAGCCTTATCAGGACGGTATGCCCGATCCGACATCGTTCACCATCAACGGCCAGGAGTTCAAGATGAACATCAAGTCGAAGGAAGAGAAAGATCTGGAGTGGGGCGGCAAACTCGTCTTCATCAACAGCGTTGTCGGTGGTGCCATCGATATGCGCTTCATGCCTGCAATCCTGAAGGGTGTGATGGAGCGTATGGAGCAGGGCCCGCTGACCGGTTCTTATGCTCGCGACGTCCGCGTTATCGTTTATGATGGTAAGATGCACCCGGTTGATTCTAACGAGTTGTCGTTCATGTTGGCAGCCCGCAATGCCTTCAGTGCCGCCTTCAAGGAGGCTGGTCCTAAGGTGCTCGAGCCGATCTACGACCTCGAGGTGCTCGTGCCCGCCGACTACATGGGTGATGTGATGAGTGACCTGCAGGGTCGCCGCGCCATCATCATGGGTATGGACAGCGAGGCTGGCTATCAGAAACTCTCTGCCAAGATTCCTCTCAAGGAGTTGTCAAGTTACTCTATCGCCCTCAGTTCGCTGACCGGTGGCCGTGCTTCGTTCAACACCAAGTTCTCTTCATACGAACTGGTTCCGAACGACATCCAGCAGGCGCTGATCAAGCAGCACGAGGAGGAAATGAAGGAAGAAGACTAACCTCAATAAGGAATCCCCGCCGGTTGGCGGGGATTCTTATTTTTTGCACTGTCCCCGCCCGAACACGGCGGGGATTCCTTTTTTATATTGTCATTTCGCCTCGGATGCTCTGTTGCATCAGGCTGCGCACGGTCTCCGGATCGTCGGGATGGTGGCTCTGGAGATACATCAGTTTGGTGACGGCGCTCTCAACGGTCATGTCGCGGCCGCTGATGACGCCTGCCTCCTGCAGATGGTAGCCGCAGTCGTAGCGTGACATTTCGACGGCGCCCTGCAGACACTGGCTGACGTTGACGATCACCTTGCCGTTCTTCGTTCCCTCTTTGAGCGCGTTCAGCAGCCAAGGGCTCTGCGGGGCGTTGCCCGAGCCGAAGGTGCGCATCACGATGGCTTTCAGGTTGGGTGTGTGGATGATGTGTCGGATCAGGTCCTCGCGGATGCCGGGGAAGAGCGAGAAGATGATCACGTTGTTGTCGAGGCGGAAGTGGGGGTTCATCGGTTTCGAGAAGTCGGGCTTGAGGATGCGCTCGCGGTGGTAGGTGATGTTAACGCCGGCATCCACGAGGTGTGGGTAGTTGAACGACTCGAAGGCATTGAACTCCTCGGCGCTCTGCTTCGTGGTGCGGTTGCCGCGCAGCAGGTGCGAGTTGAAGTAGATACCTACCTCGGGCACCAGCGCGTGGCCCTCGTCATCGCAGGCGGCGGCGATTTCTATCGAGGAGATGAGGTTCTCCTTGCCGTCGGTGCGCAACTGTCCGATAGGTAGTTGCGAGCCGGTGAAGACGACGGGTTTCGTCAGATTCTCCAGCATGTAGGAGAGGGCAGAGGCGGTGTAGGCCATCGTGTCAGTGCCGTGGAGCACTACGAAGCCGTCGTACTGCCAGTAGTGGTCGGCGATGCAGTGGCTGAGGTCAGTCCAGAGGGCTGGTGTCATGTCGCTCGAGTCGATGGGCGGGTCGAACTGGAATGTCTCGATTTGTGTGTCGAACTGCCTGAGTTCAGGCACTCGGCTGAGCAAGTGCTCGAAGTCGAAGGGCTCGAGGGCCCCAGTCTGCGGGTTGCGATTCATGCCGATGGTCCCGCCGGTGTAGATCAGAAGTACTCTCCGTTGCATAAGGAATCTTGTTATTACATTCTCGGCGACAAAGTTACACACTTTTTCCGACACGGCGAAAAAACCCACGAAGATTTTGTCGATTATCGGAAATAATTTGTACCTTTGTCGCCGAAAATACAAAAAGAATATACGATATGAAACAATTCAACGACGACAACTTCGTTCTGGAGACCAAGACGGCGCAGGACCTGTATCACAAACATGCGGCCAAGATGCCGATCATCGACTACCATTGTCACCTCGACCCAGAGATGGTGGCCAACGACCACCGCTTCAAGTCGATTACCGAAGTTTGGCTCGGCGGCGACCACTACAAGTGGCGTGCCATGCGCACCAACGGCGTGGAGGAGAAGTACTGCACGGGCAAGGATACGAGCGACTGGGAGAAGTTTGAAAAATGGGCCGAGACCGTCACCTACTGCTTCCGCAACCCCCTGTACCACTGGACGCATCTGGAACTGAAGACTGCCTTCGGCATCGAGAAACAACTCTCGCCGAAGACCGCCCGCGAGATATTCGACGAGTGCAACGAGAAGTTGAAGCGCCCCGAGTTCTCCGCCCGTGGCCTGATGAAGCACTACAACGTGGAGTGCGTCTGCACGACCGATGACCCCGTCGATGATCTGCACAATCACATCGAATACGCCAAACACAAGGCCACCGATGACCCGGTGATGCTGCCCGCCTGGCGCCCCGACCGTGCGATGAACATCGAGAAGAGCAGTTTCGCCACCTATGTCGATGAACTCTCACACGCCAGTGGCATAGCCATCCGCCGTTTCGCCGACATGATCGATGCGCTCCAGAAGCGCCACGACTTCTTCCATCAGCAGGGTTGCCGACTCTCCGACCACGGACTGGAGGAATTCTACGACGAGCCCTACACCGACTCGCAGATCGAGACCATCTTCGAGAAGGCTCTGCGCGGGCAGCAACTCTCTGCTGTCGAAATACGCCAATACAAGAACTGCTTCCTGACGGTGATGGCCGAGATGGATGCCGACGCCGACTGGACACAACAGTTCCACTACGGCGCCATCCGCGACAACAATACGAAGATGTTCAACCAGATAGGTGCCGACACGGGCTTCGATAGCATCGGCGAGTTCAACACAGCCAAGGCGATGTCGCACTTCCTCGACAATCTCTGCCAGCGCGACAAACTGACGCGCACCATCATCTACACCCTGAACCCCTGTGCCAACGAGATGATTGCCACGATGCTCGGCAACTTCCAGGGCGGCGAGCCGGGGAAGATACAACTCGGTAGCGGCTGGTGGTTCAACGACCAGATGGACGGTATGATCAAGCAGATGAACGCGCTCTCGGTGCTTGGACTTCTGTCGCGGTTTGTCGGCATGCTCACCGACAGCCGTTCGTTCCTCTCTTATCCGCGCCACGAGTATTTCCGCCGCATCCTCTGCAACCTGCTGGGCAACGATGTGGAGAAAGGATTGCTACCCTGCGACATGGAGATACTGGGACGCATGGTGGAGGACATCTCGTACAACAATGCGCGGAGATACTTCAAGTTCTATTAAACAACAGACACAACTTAACTAAAATACATAACGATTATGTGCGGAATAGTAGGATACATAGGCACGAAAGAGGCCTATCCAATTTTGATTAAGGGACTCCGGCGACTGGAGTACCGTGGCTACGACTCAGCCGGCGTGGCCATGATCAACGAGAACGGCGAACTGAACGTCTATAAATCGAAAGGCAAGGTGGATAACCTTTGCGAGTATTGCAACGACAAGAACGTGAGCGGTACCATCGGCATCGCCCACACCCGCTGGGCGACCCACGGCGAGCCTTCGTCGCGCAATGCGCATCCCCACTACTCACAGAGCCACAACCTGGCCATCATCCACAACGGTATCATCGAGAACTATGCCGACATCAAGGAGAAACTGAAGGAGAAGGGCGTGCAGTTCACGA
>Ga0310696_10006353_pt1 | contig 14049 bp, 10 predicted proteins | sample AusTroGonzalo_MG_4_FD_203885 | JGI IMG/M metagenome (GOLD analysis project Ga0310696, IMG submission 203885) | Bovine rumen microbial communities from tropical cattle in Woodstock, Queensland, Australia - Gonzalo_02 (v2) (version 2) | ecosystem: Host-associated > Mammals > Digestive system >...
CAGCACCAGCATGTGCATCAGGTACATCCCGTAACCCGCTTCGGAGAGGGGTTTGATGAGGATGTTGTAGAAGGAGATCCCTCGACTTCGCTCGGGATGACAGGAGGAAGACTCGGGATGACAGGAGGAAGACTCGGGATGACAAGAGCGATACACCAGGAAGAGGCCCAGGGTGGTGAGGGCAACGGGGAGGCCGCAGAAGGCAATGGCGCACTCCCAGGAAACGGCCAGTTCCACAGAGCCGGCCACCGGGAAGGAGCCGGAGGCGGCGATGCGCTGCAGAAAGCCGAAGCACTGCAGGATAAAGCCAATCAGAAACAGCGTCCAGCCCAGGGCTTTCACCAGGCGGCCGCCGGGCACAAAGCGCTTCACAAACACGCCCAGAAGGAGGTATCCCACAAAGCCGCTCACATAGTAGAACAGGCCAAAGGGATTCCAGGAAGCCTCACCCCAGAGCGGGAACAGAGCCGGAGCCGGCAGGCCGTCCTTGGCATAGATCATCGGTGCCATACCGCCTGCATATTCCCGCACAAAGGGGATGCACAGCGTCACTGCCCAGAGACCCAGATACAGGCCCAGTTCCTTGCGGGACACCTTCTCCAGCCAGGGAGAGAGCAGCGGCATAATCAGGTAAAGCCCCAGCAGCATATACACAAACCACAGATGGCCGGCAGCGTAGTTGAAGTTGAAGAGCAGGCCCTTGATATTCGCTACCGGGTGGCCCCAGACAAAGGCATAGACCAGCGTCCAGAAAACCATCGGCACGACAATGCGGATGGCCCTGCGGCGGAAGAACTCCCCGGTGGGATAGTGCAAGGGCAGTTGCAGATAGCCGGAGGCCATCACGAACAGCGGCACGCAGCAGCGGGCGATACCCTCGAACAGGGACACCCAGAAAGCATCGGCCGATGTCAGCACCAGCGTGCCGTCACCGCCCAGATAGAAAGGCTCGGTGGAATGCACCGTCATCACCAGAAAGCAGGCAGTCACCCGCAGGAAGTCCAACCAGATTTCTCTTTTCATAGGATATAACTTACTTCTTTAAAATGATAGTGCCGATGCTCCCCCGCCCCGTCCAGGATGCACAGGCAGCCATCGGCCTCAACGCCCTGAATCACGCCCTCGAACTCCTCTTCGCGCAGCACGTCGTAGTAGCGGGCCGTAACCCCTTTCCGGAAGAGCGCCCGGGAATAGGCGGCAAAAAGCAGCTCACGGGAAGCCGGGTCAAAAAGCTGCGGCAGCAGTTCCTCGAAAAAGCCCAGGAACTGCTTCAGGCACAGTTCCACGTTGTATTCTTTGTCCGTAGCGAGTGCCAGCGAAGTGGCATTGGCCAGCTGGGCAAACTCCCGCTGATTGATATTGATGCCGATGCCCACAACCGAGGCAGCCACCCCGTCGGAGCCCAGCTGGTTCTCGATGAGGATGCCGCAGATTTTGCGTTTCCCCACATAGACGTCATTCGGCCACTTGATGCTGCACACTACGCCGAAGGAGCGCAGAAACAGCGCCACCGCCTGCGAGCTCAGGTAGTTCAGCCACACGGCATGGGCGGCCGATAAAGGCGGCAGCGCACCGGGGCCGTATTTCAAAATGATGGAAAAGCAGAGATTCTTCCCGGGTTCGGAAAACCAGCTGTTGCCCCGCTGTCCCCTGCCGGCGGTCTGTTCGCGGGCGGCGAGGACGGTGCCGGAAGGCAGCTCCTCCAGATGGCGAAGGGCCTCGGAGTTGGTGGAATCGACGGTATCCAGCCAGCGGGTGATCATTCTTCCTCGAGGGGTTCGTTGAACGGTTCCAGGAAGGGATTGTACATGCCTTCGCGGGCGATGGACGTGGGCTGTCCGTGGCCAGGGAGGACGTCGGTCTCTCCGGGCAGGTTCAGCAGCTTCTCCTTGATGGAAGCCATGAGGGCGTCGTAGTCCCCTCCCTCGAGGTCGGTCCGGCCGATGCAGCCGGCGAAGAGGGTGTCCCCGCTCAGGAGGACGTTGTTCTCCTCGGACCAGTAGCATACGCAGCCGGGCGTATGGCCGGGCGTGTGCAGGACCTTCCAGATAGCGCCGCCGGTAGAAAGCGTGTCTCCATCGGCCACATCCACCGTAGGGAAGTCGTGGCGCAGCATCTTCATGCTCTGCATGCCGCGGAAGGCCGATGCCCCGTCTTCGAGGATGTCCCTGTCGGCGGGATGCATATACACCGGAACGGGGTATTTCTCCACCAGGCGCTCCACGCCCCAGACATGGTCGAAGTGGCCGTGCGTGAGGAGGATGGCATCCGGTGTGATGCCCTCCGAAGCGAGGAATCCGAGGAGTTCCTTCTCCCCTTCGTCAGAGCTCATGCCGGGGTCCACGACCGTGCAGGTGCGGCTTCCGTCGGCCCAGGTTACCATGCAATTGGTACCCAGCGGATTGAACTGAAAAATGCGTGTATGGAGCATAGGTGTTGATCTAAATGGATTGCAAATTTACGAAACTTTTGCCAACTTTGTAGATAGTTACGACCAACCCTGAACCATGCATATCGGAATAGCCGGAAATATCGGTAGCGGGAAAACTACGCTCACGACGTTGCTCGCCCGCCACTATGGCTGGACGCCCAAATTCGAGTCCGTCACCTATAACCCGTATCTGGCCGACTATTACGCAGACATCAAGCGCTGGTCCTTCGCCCTGGAGATGTACTTCCTGCAGCAGCGCCTGCACGACGTCCTGGAAATCGCCAAGTCCCAGGATGTCATCGTCCAGGACCGTACCCTCTTCGAGGGCGTACACATCTTCGTCGCCAACAACTATGCCCAGGGCAATCTCTCGGAGCGGGACTACAACACCTACATGGATACCTATAATGTCATGATGGAAGTGGTCAAGCAGCCGGACGTGATGATCTACCTCCGCTGCGGCATCGAGCACCTGGTCTCCCAGATCCAGAAGCGCGGCCGCGACTACGAGCAGTCCATCTCCATCGAATACCTGAGCGGCCTCAACGAGCGCTACGAACAGTGGATCTCCGGCTACACGGGCCGCCTCATCGTCATCGACGCCGACAACCTGGACTTCCTGAACCGCCCGGAAGACTTTGCCGCCATCACGGACAGGATCGACGCGGAACTTTACGGATTATTTTAAAAAACACAATATTATGCATATCGCTATCGCCGGTAACATCGGAAGTGGTAAGACTACCCTCACCAAGATGCTCGCAGCGCACTACGGCTGGACGCCCAAGTTCGAGTCCGTGGACTACAACCCCTACCTCGCCGACTTCTACGAGGACATGGAACGCTGGTCCTTCAACCTGCAGATTTACTTCCTGAACAAGCGTTTCCAGGACGTCGTGGAGATTTCCAAGCACAAGGAAGTGATCATCCAGGACCGCACCATCTATGAAGACGCCCGCATCTTCGCCCCCAACCTGCATTCCATGGGCCTGATGTCCACCCGCGACTTTGAAAACTACAGCGACCTGTTCGACCTGATGATGTCGCTGGTGAACCCGCCGGATCTGCTCATCTACCTGCGTTCCACCATCCCCAACCTGATCTCCCAGATCCAGAAGCGCGGCCGCGAGTACGAGCGTTCCATCCGCATCGACTATATCACCGGCCTCAACCAGCGCTACGAAGACTGGATCAAGGACTACAAGGCCCGTCTGCTGATCATCGACGTGGACAACATCAAGTTCGAGAACCGTCCGGAGGACTTCCAGTTCATCACGGACAAGATTGACGCCGAGCTGTACGGCCTTTTTCCCGCCCAATAAAAACCTAACCTGCCATGTCAACGACAAGACCCACCATCATTGACTTCGTCGAGAAGTATTCCCGTCAGTATGAGAACAGCGTTTACCTGCGTGAAAAGGTAAACGGCCAGTGGAAGGAAATCACCCAGGGCCAGACCCGCGAAGAAGCCTACCGGATTGGTGCTGGTCTGATGTCGCTGGGCGTGAAGAAGGGCGACAAGATCGCCCTCCTGTCGGAGAGCCGCGCCATGTGGATCCTCTCCGAGTTAGGCGCCATGTATGCCGGCGCCACGGACGTTCCCCTGTCCGTGAACCTGGGAGAAGGCAAGGACCTGGTGTTCCGCATCAACCACTCCGACGCCAAATGGATCCTGGTCTCCGGCAACCACCTGCCCAAGATCCGCAACATCCTCGCAGAGTGCCCCGCCGTGGAGAAGGTCATCGTGTTTGATGACAATGCCTTCGACTTCGAGACCCTCGAAGCCAAGGAAATCCGCATGAGCGAGATCCAGAAGATGGGTGACGAGTTCCTCAACGCCCATCGGCAGGACTTCGAGGCCCGGTTCCGCTCCATCGGCCCGGATGACTATGCGAACATCTCCTACACGTCCGGCACGACGGCGGACCCGAAGGGCATCCTGCTGACGCACCGCAACTACACGGCCAACGTGGAGCAGGGCAATTCGGTGATTTCCGTGGACTTCGGCGCCACCATGCTCATCATCCTTCCGCTGGACCACTGTTTCGCGCATGTAGCCGGTATGTACACGATGATGATTTACGGGGGTTCCATCGGCTTTGTTCCCATCGGCAAGAATGCACTGGCTACCCTGAAGAACGTGCCTGCTGCCATCAGCGAGCTGCGTCCGCATGTGATGCTGTCCGTTCCGGCGCTGGCCCGCAACTTCAAGAAGAATATCGAGTCCGGCATCAAGAAGCAGGGCCCGGCCGCGGAGAAGCTCTTCAACTTTGCCGTGCGCAACGCCATCAAATACAATAAGGAATACTACAACAGAGGCACCGGCTTCACCTTCTGGAGAAAGCCGCTGGTGGCCCTGTTCGACAAGATCCTGTTCTCCAAGGTCCGCGAGAGCTTCGGCGGCCGCATGCAGTTCTTCGTGGGCGGCGGCGCGCTGCTGGACATCGAGCTGCAGCGCTTCTTCTGCGCTGTGGGCATGCCCATGTTCCAGGGTTACGGCCTCACGGAGGCTACGCCCATCATCTGCGCCAACTCGGCCGGCCATGCCCGCTTCGGCTCTTCCGGCCGTATCGTGAAGCCGATGGACTGCGTCATCCTGGACGCCGAGGGCAAGGAGGTTCCCCACGGCACCCGCGGAGAAATCGTCATCCGCGGCGAGAACGTGATGGCCGGCTACTGGAAGAATCCCAAGGCCACGGCCGACACCATCGTGGACGGCTGGCTGCACACCGGCGACATGGGTTACATCTGCCCGGAAGACCCGACGTTCCTGTACGTCGTGGGCCGGTTCAAGAGCCTGCTGATCTCCTCCGACGGAGAAAAGTACTCCCCGGAAGGCTTCGAGGACAACCTCACCGAAACGTCCAAGTGGGTGAACGCCTGCGTACTGCACAACAACCAGAAGCCCTTCTGCGTGGCCCTGGTCGTGCCGGACAAGAACGCCCTGGCCGATGCCGCCAAGGAAAAGGGGCTGGATCCCGCCTCCGAGGAAGGCAAAAAGTACATGCTGGGCCTCATCCAGGCCGATGTCGATTCCTACAAGAAGGGCGGCAAGCACGAGGGCATGTTCCCGGAGCGCTGGCTGCCTTCGACCATCGGTATCTGCGACGAAGAGTTCACCATCGCCAACAAGATGATGAATTCCACCATGAAGATCGTCCGCGGCAAGGTCGAGGAACACTACGCCGACCTGCTGGACTACCTGTACACCGCAGAGGCCAAGGACATCGCCAATCCCCGCAACATCCAGGCGCTTTAGGAGTTTAATACTTCTTTCAGGAAGGGGCCGGTGACCGAAGAAGGGTCATCGGCCAATTTTTCAGGGGTACCCTCGGCCACGATACGGCCACCCTTGCGGCCGCCGGCGGGGCCCATGTCGAAGAGATAATCCACGGACTTGAGCACGTCCAGATTGTGCTCGATGACGATGACGGTGTTACCGGCATCTACCAGGCGCTGCAGTACGCCCATCAGGACCTTGATGTCTTCGAAGTGCAGGCCCGTAGTGGGCTCGTCCAGGATGTAGAGGGTCTTTCCGGTGGAAGGGCGGGACAGTTCGGCGGCCAGTTTCATGCGCTGGCTCTCGCCGCCGCTCAGGGTGACGGCGCTCTGTCCCAGGTGGATATAGCCCAGGCCCACATCTACCAGCGCCTTCAGTTTGGCGGCGATGCGCGGGACGGGCTTGAAGAACTCGTACGCTTCGGAGATGGGCATCTCCAGCACGTCGTTGATATTCTTTCCTTTATATTTTACGGCCAGGGTGTCTTCCTTGTAGCGTTTGCCGCCGCAGACCTCGCAGGCCACGTGCACGGACGGCAGGAAGTTCATCTCGATGACCTTGATACCGGCGCCTTTGCACTCTTCGCATCGGCCTCCGGGGACGTTGAAGGAGAATCGGCCCGCCTTATAGCCGCGGACCTTGGCGTCCGGGGTTTCCTCGAAGAGGGTGCGGATGTCGTTGAACACGGCGGTGAAGGTGGCCGGATTCGAGCGCGGAGTACGGCCGATGGGGCTCTGGTCGATCTCGATGAGCTTGTCCAGGTGCTCCACGCCCTCGATGCGCCCGTAGGGCAGCGGCTTTTCCTTGCTGCGGTAGAACTTCTGCTTGAGGATGGGCATGAGCGTCTCGTTCACCAGGGTGCTCTTGCCGGAACCGGACAGGCCGGCCACGCCGATGAGGCAGCCCAGCGGGAAGTGCACGTCCACGCCTTTGAGGTTGTTGCCCGTGGCGCCGTACAGGGAAAGGAACTTGCCGTTCCCGGGCCGACGGGCTGCGGGGATCTCGATCTTGCGGATGCCGCGGAGGTAATCCAGGGTAATGGAGTTGCCGCCCTTGCCGGCCATGAGGTCCTTCAGGGAGCCGTTCAGGCAGATGCGGCCGCCGTGCTCGCCGGCACCGGGGCCGACATCCACCAGCCAGTCGGCGCTGAGCATGGTCTCGGCGTCGTGTTCCACCACCATCACGGAGTTGCCCTCGTCCCTCAACGCCTTGAGGGAAGCGATGAGCTTGCGGTTGTCCTTCTGATGCAGGCCGATGGAGGGCTCGTCCAGGATGTAGAGCACGTTCACCAGCTTGGAGCCGATCTGCGTGGCCAGGCGGATACGCTGGCTTTCGCCGCCGGACAGGGAGCCGGTGGGACGGTCCAGGGACAGGTAATCCAGGCCGACGTCCAGCATGAACTGCACACGTTCCCTCAGTTCCTTGAGGATGTCGCGGGAAACGTTCTTCTCCCGCTGGTTGAATCCTGCCGGGATGTCATCCAGCCATTTGCGGAGCTCGGTCATTTCCATGGCGGCCACTTCCGGGATGGTCTTTCCGTCCACCTTGAAGCAGAGGGCGTCCTTGTTCAGGCGGGTGCCGTTACAGACCGGGCAGGTGACGGTATCTTCGATGTTCTCGATAACGCCGCCCCAGCTTTCCATTTCCGTCATCGTCCCTTCTCCCACGCGGAAGAGGTCCTCGGAACCGTAAACCAGCAGGCTTACTACTTCGTCGGGCAGGGCCTCGACGGGATCGTACAGGCTGAAGTTATACTTTCGCGCGATGGCGCGGATGATGTCGAATTTGCGGTTCTCCCTCACTTTTCCGAGCGGAACGATGGCCCCGTCGGCGATGCTTCTTCTGCGGTCCGGGATGATGCTGTCGATGTTCACGTCCACGATGGTTCCGAGGCCCTTGCAGTGCGGGCAGTAACCCTGCGGGGAATTGAAGGAGAAGCTGTGGGGCTGGGGTTCCTGGAGGGACAGGCCGCTCTCGGGATCCACCAGGTGTTTGGAGAAGTGGCGCAGGGTGCCGTCTTCCGCGTCCAGCACGGCCACGGAGCCTTTGCCGATGCCGATGGCCCGGCCGACGGACTCGCGGATGCGACGGTCGTCTCCGGCTTCGGGTTTGAGCTTATCCACCACCAGTTCGATGAAGTGGGGCTTGTAACGGTCCAGGGCCTGCACTTCCTGCAGTTCCTGGATGTCCCCGTCGATGCGCACCTGGGTGTAGCCGCGTTTGCGCATCTGGTCGAAGAGTTCACGGTAGTGACCTTTTCGGCCCCTTACCAGGGGAGCCAGCAGGTAGCACTTGCGGCCCTGGTACTGGGTAAGGATGAGGTCCACAATCTGCTCGTCCGTGTAACGGACCATTTCTTTACCGGTTTCCGGGGAGAAGGCCCGGGAACCCTTGGCGTACAGCAGACGCAGGAAGTCATAGATTTCGGTAATGGTACCCACCGTGGAGCGGGGGTTGTTGCCGGTGGTCTTCTGCTCGATGGCGATGATCGGGCTCAGGCCGGTGATCTCTTCCACTTCGGGCTTCTCCAGGATGCCCATGAAGTGCTTGGCATAGGTAGAGAGCGTATCCATGTAGCGGCGCTGGCCCTCGGCATAGATCGTGTCGAAGGCGAGGGAACTCTTTCCGCTTCCGGAAAGGCCCGTCACCACCACGAATTCCCCTCTGGGAATGTCCACGTTCACGTTCTGCAGGTTGTTCGCCCGCGCCCCCCGTATCTGAATAAACTCTTTCTCTGCCATAGACTGCAAAGATACGAATTTTGCCGCAATCCCCCGTGCAACCACCTACGCGTTTTTCCCACAAAAGTGCGTAGATGCTTTGTTTCAAAGCCAACTTCCGGCATTCCAAACATAACTTGTTGTAAGACAGAAAGCAAGGATCGGCTAAAAGAAATCGAAGAAATTTATGATTTAGCCGATTTTTGTATATTTGTACTTATGCTTCAGCTGAAAAACGCAACGCTTTCGGACCTTCCCGCCATCATGCAGGTGCTGGAAGCGGGGCGTGACATCATGCTCGCATCGGGAAATCCCAACCAGTGGGCCAAGGGTTACCCCACCGAAGAGATGGTGCGGGGGGACATCGGCCCGGGGTATGGAAAGGTGATGGTGGAGGATGGGCGTATCGTGGCCTACTTCGCCTGCATCCCGTCCCCTGATCCCACCTATGCCGTCATCGAAGGCGGCGCCTGGCTGGACGACGAAAAGCCTTATTATGTCATCCATCGCATTGCCAAACTGCCTGACGTACACGGCGTATTTCGGACCATGATGGATTACCTGGACAGCATCACGGACAATATCCGGATCGATACACATAAAGATAACAAGATCATGCAGCACAACCTGGGCCGGTACGGGTTCAAGTATTGCGGCATCATCCACATCGCCTCGGGCGCAGAACGCCTGGCCTATCAAAGACTCAAATAACATGATGAACGTAGGAATTATCGGCGCGGGGCATATTGCCGAGAAAGCCGCCACCACGCTGGCCGCCATGGACGACATGCAGTGCCTGGCCATCGGCTCACGCTCCCTGGAAAAGGCGCAGGCCTTTGCCGGCCGATTCGGCATCGAACGCGCATACGGCTCGTATGCGGATCTGCTGCAGGACCCGGATATCGAGCTGGTTTATATCGCCACGCCGCATTCCTGCCACTTCGAACACGCCCGCGACGCTATCCTCTCCGGTAAACCCTGCCTGGTGGAGAAGAGCTTCATGCTCAACGCCACCGAAGCTGCGGCCATCCTGGCCCTGGCGCGTGAGAAAGGCGTATTCGTGGGAGAAGCCATGTGGCCGAGGTATATGCCCGTAAGGGAAATCGGCCGGGAACTCATTGCCTCCGGGATCATCGGCGAGCCCAAAATGGTCAACGCCGTCATCGCCTACAACGTCTCCGACAAGGAGCGCGTCCTCAGGCCCGAACTGGGCGGCGGCGCGCTGCTGGACCTGGGCGTGTACCTGCTCACTTTCGTGCGGATGTACTTCGACGCGCCCGTCGAGCGGCTCAACACTACGTGCATCAAGGCCCCCACCGGCGTGGACGCCACCGAAGATATCACGATGATTCTGGCCGATGGCACCCTGGCCTCCCTGCAGGCATCGGCCTGGTGCCAGGGCGGCAACGAGGCGGTCATCGCCGGCACCACCGGCTACCTGGTCTTCGACGACCTCATCCATCCCACCCGCATCAGCATCTGCCGCAAACGCCATGTCGTGGAACGCGTAATGGAACTGCCTCCCCAGATTACCGGCTTCGAATACCAGTTCCGGGCCTGCCGTGACGCCATTGCCGCCGGTTCCCTGGAAGCCCCGCAGATGCCCCACAGCGAAATCCTCTACATCATGCACCTGATGGACCGCCTGCGAGCCGAGTGGGGCACAGCCTAATTTCCCTTAGAATCATGCATCCCCGATACATTCTAACCATCTGCTATTCACTCCTCTTGCTCGCTTCCTGCATGAGGCCAACGACACTGGATCCCCAAGTGGAGCCAGAGGTCATAGTGAACTGCGTGCTTGAGTATCCTGGTGAGGAGCAGGTGCTATATTTGAGCTATGCCCGCGCCGTCGATGGATCGGGCGGAGAAGGAATCATAAGCGCCCAAGTAACCCTCCAGGACGATTCATCCGGAGAAGACGCCGTAGGCTTCCGCCATTGGGGAAGCGGCGGATGGATTCTCCCATCCCAAGTCATCCCGGGACACAGGTACACACTGAAAGTGGAAATCTCCGGTCAGCCGATAATTGAAGCGTCCACGACCGTCCCACAATCTTACCAAGTGCAACATGACGTCTCCGGACGTTACTCCATCGATTCTTTGGGAGAAGAAACGTTATGGGTTTATACACCGGCGGAAAGAATCATGACGGACTGCACGGCGGTGGATCCTTTTAATCAAAGTGAAGCATCCTATCACCGAAAGTATCTTCGGATTCCCTCGCCCGGCGCGTATGAGCCGGGGTGGATTCAGTTATATCCAAATCCGGAGGATATCAGCAAAGTCGTATTCATGGTCTGTTCCGAAGAATACGACCGCTATCTGAAAGACGTGCTCTCTTATCAGATACGTCTTCTCATCAACGACATCACCACCTTCTACGATCCTTCCAATATCTATAGCAACATTCGAGGAGGCTACGGAATCTTCGGCGCCCGCGTCAATTGCGAACTATGAGTCAACGGCTTCTCATATTGCTGGCTTTCATTATGACGGCGTTGCCCCTTTCGGCCCAGACAGCTGAATGGAATGACACCATCCCGCCGGCTCTGAAAATGGATAGCCGGCGGACGACGACCGTCCCGGGTGGAATCCGGGCCGATATCCGTACGGCACGGAAAGTCGTGAGCCCGCTGGGCGAAGGAGATGCCACCAGGCTGATACAGACGCTTCCTGGCGTCGCCATGGCTGGTGATGGAGGATCGGCCTTTCTGGTGCGTGGCGGCAACATCGGAAGCAATGTATTGACGCTGGATGGCGTTCCGATCTATGGAAGCAGCCATTTGCTGGGGGTAACATCGGCCGTTCCATCCGAGGTGGTACGGGAGATGACGTTCCAGGCAGGCGGTTTTGAGGGCGACCGGGACCATTTTCTGTCTTCTCAGGTTTGCCTACAATCGGGGCGTCCGTCTCTTTCCCAAGCGAAGACGCAACTGTTCGCAAGCACTTTCCTCCTGGGCGCCGAGTCCGAAATCCCGTTGGGAAAACGGGCCGGGCTCATGGTCTCGGGCCGCATATCCCCTTTGCAGGTGGAGTACAACGCCATCAAAGGCTTGATGAAGGATATTGAGGCCATTAGGGATATTAAAGCCGGCGCTTACGACTTTTACGGGAAACTATTCTATAACACAACGCCGGATTCGCACCTGCAAGGATGGGTTTTCGGCAGTCGGGATCGGTATAAGTTCAATATCGGTGACGGAATCTGGCTGGGCCTTAACGGACACAATTTCGTCGCTGCCATCCAATACCATAGTGGGAAGGGGGGCTGGACTCACGACGCAAGCCTTTCATTCAACGATTTCGCAAACGGGCAGGATTTGATTGCGGAGCCCGGAAACGACTGGAACCTGTCTTCCTTGACGATGACGTCCAGTCTCAAGGAATTAAGCCTGAAAGGGAAATGGAGCCGCTCCTTTGGGTCTCGATTCGCAGTCCATTTCAGCGCGCAGGGGAAAATGGCCATCTTCGAGCCGGTGGGCCAGCGTAGCACCCCCTTTACCGGAACCTTATGGGGACAGGCCGAATGGAAAGAAGAGGGCCGATATCATTACATGGGCGTACTTCGCGCCAATCTGTTCCACTCCGGGCAAAAGCTGTTTTTCCACCCCGAATTCAGCCTTTTGACCGAAGTAAACCTTAAAGAGCGCCTTGTGTTGGCATTATCTGTCGACCATCTTGTTCAGTTTTACCACACGCTTGAAGGCCTTCCGCTGGGCTGGTCCATGGATTCAATGATCCCGGCCGATGCCTCCACGCCGCCGGAATCGGCCTGGCAGGTGTATACCGGATTACGGGGCAGCCTGGGTGGCCATCATTTCTCCGTTGGAGGTTATTTCAAGCGAATGCAGGACCTGGTTCACTACACGGAGGCCGCCGCGGCTTTCAGTGCATCCAGGATGGGATGGAAAGATAAAGTTGATGTGGGAAAGGGACAATCCTTCGGCTTGGAATTGATGTACGAATATACCGGGGAACGATTCTATGGAAAGATTGCCTACACCCTCTCGAAAACCACCCGGTCATTCCCGAATCTCAATGACGGACTCCCGTTCCCGGCCAAATTCGACCGGCCGCATATTTTGAATATGAATGTAGAATGGACGCTGAACCGTCATCGCTCCCTTTACGCAGCTTTTACATATCAGAGCGGCTACTGCGAGAGCGTTCAAACCCACACCTACCCGTCCCTATTGCCGGATAATGACAAGCCCCGCTACCTTCCGTATTATGGGAAACAGCCTAACAACTATAGGATGCCTTCCTACATCCGTCTGGATTTTGGATACAACATATCCTGGACATCAGGCCAGTTGGAGCACAGCCTCCAACTAGGAGTATACAATGTCCTGAACCGCCATAATCCCTTCCTGACCGTTTATGACGGGAGCTTGGATTCCTGGGTCGAGATTTCCTTCTTCCCCATCCTCCCCAACTTCTCTTACCGGCTTTCCTTTTAATGTAAGCATCTACGCACTTTTGTGGGAAAAACGCGTAGGTGGTTGCACGGTGTGACGGAAGTTACAGGGTCTGGCCGCCGATGAACTCGCGCATGATGGAGGTGGGAGGGATGGCGGCGATTTCGGAGGGCTGCAGAGGGACCACGAAGGAGAGGAACTTCAGCAGGCGCACGGCTTCGGCATAGGCCGGGGAGGCCGGGGTGATGCGGCGGAGCAGCGGCTCGGCGAAGTAGCGCAACATGGGCAGTTCGTACAGCAGGGCGCTGTTGAACTGGGCATCGGCATTCTCCTGGAAGGGGAAAATGTACTTACCCTCGCCGCGACGGACGGACGGCCAGCGCAGGATGGTGTCCTCGGGCGAGATGCCCCGCACGCGGTTGTCGCGGACCATGCGCCGCAGCAGACGGTTGTCCGTGGTGGAGATGCAGCAGTTTTCGTCCAGCTTGAGGGAGGTGAGGGCCGATGCATAGATGCGGTAGATGCGGCTCTGGTCCACCGAAGGGACCATGGCGGGATCCAGGGCGTGGATGCCCTCCATCACCAGGATGTCGTTCTCTTCCAAATGCATCTTCTTCCCTTCGAAGAAAGGACGCCCCTGCTTGAAGTCATATCGGGGCAGTTCCACTTCCCCGCCGGAAAGGAGCGTATTCAGCTGCCGGCCCAACAATTCCAGGTCCATGGCCTGGAGCGCCTCGAAGTCATAGTCGCCGAATTCGTCCTTGGGCGTGCGTTCCCGTTCCACGAAATAGTTATCCAGTTCGATCACCTTGGGATTCATGCCCAGGACCTTCAGCTGCTGGGCCACCCGCAGGGAGGAAGAAGTCTTGCCGCTGGAAGAAGGACCTGCCAGGAAGACGATCTTCACCCGGTCACGGGCGGCGTAGATCTTATCGGCCAGTTCGGCGTAGCCCCTTTCTTGATGGGCCTCGCAAAGGTTGATCAGTTCCACAGCCTTCCCGTCCAGCAGGCGCTTGTTCAGGGCTGCCACACTGACGATGCCCGTGGTTTTGCACCAATAGCCATACTCCTTAAGGGTAGTGGTGAGCTTGATCTGTTTCTGGCGCGGGATGGGACGGGTGATGTCCTCGTCGGAAGGATACTGGAGACAGAAACCATGGTGGAACGGCATCAGGTCAAACACCTTCAGATAGCCGG
>Ga0310696_10006355_pt1 | contig 14046 bp, 9 predicted proteins | sample AusTroGonzalo_MG_4_FD_203885 | JGI IMG/M metagenome (GOLD analysis project Ga0310696, IMG submission 203885) | Bovine rumen microbial communities from tropical cattle in Woodstock, Queensland, Australia - Gonzalo_02 (v2) (version 2) | ecosystem: Host-associated > Mammals > Digestive system >...
ATAGGCAATTTCCGACAGTTCGCTTGGAGAACATGCGCGAGGTCCACGATCGTTTCGTCATCGTCGATGATGTGATTTATCATGTGGGAGCATCTTTCATAAAATACGAAGACCGAGTGCTGCGGCAAAGCTTGCTTTGACATTGCCGAGGTCAAGTATTTTGGCTCGAAGAGCAACGATTTGGGAAATCAAATGACCGCGTTTTCGGTGCTGAACTTCATCACCAAGGAGCAGGTGCTTGCTATGGTGAAATAGAAAACTCAAGATCAGCCTTTTTTGCTTGTAGGCAGTCGGAGGTAAAGATGAAGAAAGAGAAAATGTTGCCAGAAGATTCTGCGAACACGGCCAAGGCGGTCGAAAAGCCCAATTTTTCCTTGATAGACGAAAATTTCTTGAAGTCGCGGATATACACGATTCGCGGGGTCAAGGTGATGCTGGATGCCGATTTGGCGGAGATTTACGGGTATTCGACCAAGGTTTTCAATAGACAGGTGAAGAACAATATCGACCGTTTTCCCGAGGAATTTCGGTTTCAATTGACGAAAACGGAGGCAGAAGGTTGTTCAAGGTGCAAAATTTGCGCCTTGAACATGGTGCCCAAGGAAAAAAGGCGCGGATCCAATATCAAATACAACCCATATGCATTCACCGAGCAGGGCATTTACATGCTTATGACCGTTCTGAAAGGAGATTTAGCGGTTCGACAAAGCATGGCTCTCATCCGTCTTTTCAAGCAGATGAAGGACTACATTGCGGCGGAGAACAAGCAATTGCTAGGAAATGACGGAATTGCTCAAATCGCATTGCAGACTGCACAAAATACGAGGGATATCGCGAAACATTCTGCCGGTATTAGGGAACTTTCTGGTGAAGTCCATGATATGCGTGAAAATCTCGGAAAGGTGAACCTGGACCTGCAAAAAGTCATGTCAAATTTCGCCGACCCGAGCACCTTCAAGCACTTCTTGATCCTGAACGGGCAGCGGCTTGAGGCTGATGTCGCCTATACGCAGATTTACGGCATGGCGAAGAAGTCGGTGCTGATTGTAGATGACTACCTGGATGTAAAGACTCTCGACTTGCTGCGGTGCGTGGCGAAGGGTGTTTCGGTCAAGATTTTCAGCGAACAGCACGGGCGCACCCGCTTGACCGAAAGCATGCTGGCGGACTTCAGGGCCGCACGCCCGGACGTTGAACTTGGCGATGTTCGTGCCACGGGGAACCTGTTCCACGACAGGTACATCTATCTGGATTACGGGACCGACAGCGAGAAGCTTTTCCATTGCGGGGCGTCCTCAAAAGATGCCGGAAACAAGATCACAACCATCATGCAACTGGAAGATATCGCTGTGTATCGCCCACTATTCGAGAAGTTGTTGCGGGATGAAAAATGAGGGGACGAAGTTTTCTACCGCACCAAATCATTTTTCGGTCAATTGCCGTTTTTATCGAAATTTCGCCAAATAAAATGAAAATATCGTCAAATTCGTGGCATTTTTTGAAAAAAGATTGTCAAATTTGTGGCAAATTAGGCGCATTCCCCGTCCAGAACGCTCCCTTACTTACAATGTTTCTTGAGCGCTGCGATATACGCCTCTGCATAGCGTGATTTCGTGACGCCTTTGCGCATAACGTAGCCGACGGTCATTTTGTCGTGGACATCGAGGCGCTTCGCGATGATGTTCTTGCCATTGAGTTTGTGGCTGATGACGCCGGAGCAAATGGTGTAGCCGTCGAGGCCGATGAGCAGGTTAAAGAGGGTAGCGCGGTCGCGAACCTTGATATTGCGCGGGCAGTCGAAATCGATGGCGGTGAGGGGTTCTTCGGCAAAGTAGAACGAGTTGAAATCGCCTTGTTCGTAAGTGAGGTACGGGAAGGGTTTAAGGTCTTCGAGGGTGATTTTTTCTTTTTTGGCAAGCGGGTTCTTGGACGACATGAACACATGCAGCGGTGTCGAAAAGAGCGGTTCGAACACGAGGTTGTTCTTCTGGATGAGCTTGCGGATGACTTTTTCGTTTTTGTCGCTGAGGTAGAGCACGCCGATTTCGCTTTTCATTTTGGCGATGTCGTCAATGATTTCGTTTGTCTGCGTCTCGCGGAGGGTAAAGTCGTAGCTGGGGCCGCCGAATTTGCGGATAACGTCGACGAATGCGTTGACGGCAAAAGAGTAGTGCTGACAGCTCACGGAGAAAATAGTGTTGCCGCCTTTGCCGCCTTTGTAGCGGTCTTCAAGGAGTGTTGCCTGCTCCAGGACCTGTCTTGCGTACGAAAGGAATTCGTCGCCTTCGTTTGTAATGGTCACGCCTTTGTTGGAGCGGTTGAAAATTGTTACGCCCATTTCTTCTTCGAGTTCGTGGATGGCGGCGGTGAGACTCGGTTGCGAGATGAAAACGCGCTTGGATGCTTCGGTGATGTTTCGCGTGTCTGCAATGGCGATGGCGTATTTAAGTTGTTGTAGAGTCATTTATAGGTTTCAGGTGTTAGGTTATAGGTATTAGGAGATTCCCGCCTTCGCGGGAATGACAATTGCCGCACCATAGAGAAAATCTATCGTGAACGTACAAAAAATAGTATTTTACCTATTTCAAAAATGAAAATATATTTGGGAGCGTTCAAGAAAACAAGTAAAAAGGTAGGTTAAATACAATGAGTAATAAACAAACGTCTGTAATTGGTTTCCCGCGTATCGGTAAGAATCGTGAACTCAAGTTTGCAAGTGAAAAGTTCTTCAAGGGCGAAATTTCCGAAGCTGAACTCCAGAAGGTCGCCGCCGAAATCCGTCAGTATGGCTGGAAAAAGCAGCGCGAAGCCAATATTTCCTTCATTCCGTCTAACGATTTCTCGTTCTACGATAACGTTCTCGACACCGCATTTTTGCTGAATGTTATTCCGGCTCGTTATCAAGAGCTCAATCTGAGCGTTCTTGAAAAGTATTTTGCCGCGGCTCACGGCTATCAGGGCGAAAAGGGCGACGTGAAGGCTCTCCCGATGAAGAAGTGGTTCAATACGAACTATCATTACATTGTTCCGGAAATTGACGATGCGACCGAGCTCAAGCTCGTGGGCAACAAGCCGGTTCAGGAGTTTATTGAGACCAAATTGGCCGGAATTGAATCCATTCCGACGGTTATCGGTGCTTATACGTTCCTCCGTCTCGCACGTTACAATGGTCAAAAGAAGGCTAAGGACTTTGTTGCCGCAGCAATTGACGCTTATGCAAAGCTCGCCGACCAGCTCGCTACTGCGGGTGCCAAGTGGATCAGCTTCGCCGAATCGGCTTTGGTTTTTGACGTGACTGCCGAAGAACGCGAACTTTTCAAGTCCATTTATGTGGAACTCGTCAAAAAGGTTCGTGCCGCGGGCCTCAAGATTGCCTTGCAGACTTACTTTGGCGATATCCGCGATGTGTACCAGGATGTGGTTGCCCTCGGTTTCGATGCCATCGGTCTTGATTTTGTCGAAGGCCTCAAGTCTCTGGAACTGGTCAAGTCTGGTTTCCCGAAGAACACGCTCTTGCTTGCCGGTGTCGTGAACGGCAAGAATATCTGGCGTGCTGATTACGCACAGAAGAATGCACTGCTCGCCGAGATCGAGAAAGCTGTCGGTGCCGAAAACGTGGTGGTCGGAACTTCTTGCTCGCTGTTGCATGTGCCGTACACGGTTGCTGCCGAACAGAAGCTCCCTGCTGAAACGCTCCGTCATTTTGCCTTCGCCGAAGAAAAACTCGTGGAACTTGCTGAACTCGCAAGCGGTGACGCTGCTGCCCTTGCACAGAACAAGGCCTTGTTTGCAACTCCGCGCGTGCAAGCAAACGCCAAGGTGCAGGCTGAACTGGCCGCTCTCACTGCCGCTGACTTTGAACGTAAGCCGAGCCGCCTCGAACGCCGCGCTGTGCAGAAAGAAGAATTCAAGCTGCCCGCATTCCCCACGACCACAATCGGATCTTTCCCGCAGACTGCCGAAGTCCGCGCGAACCGCGCCGCTTTCCGCAAGGGCGAAATCTCCAAGGAACAGTACGTAGAATTCAACCGCAAGAAGATTGCCGAATGCATCAAGCTGCAAGAAGAAATCGGCCTCGATGTGATTGTGCATGGCGAATTCGAACGCAACGACATGGTGGAATATTTCGGCACGAAGATTGACGGCTTTATTTTTACGCAGAACGCTTGGGTGCAGAGTTATGGCACCCGTTGCGTGAAGCCGCCTGTAGTTTGGGGTGACGTGAGCCGCAGCGCTCCGATTACTGTCGAATGGTCCGTTTTCGCACAGAGCTGCACCAAGAAGCCGGTGAAGGGCATGCTTACGGGCCCGGTGACGATTCTCAACTGGTCTTTCCCGCGCGAAGACGTTTCGCTGAAGGTGCAGGCTCAGGAAATCGGCTTTGCCATCCGCGACGAAGTTCTGGATCTCGAAAAGAACGGCATTCGCATCATCCAGATTGACGAAGCGGCTCTCCGTGAAAAGTTGCCGCTCCGCAAGAGCGATTGGCACAAGGAATACCTCGACTGGGCCATTCCGGCATTCCGCCTGGTGCACGCCAAGGTCAAGCCCGAAACGCAGATTCACACGCACATGTGCTATAGCGAATTCAACGACATCGTGCGCGATATCGACAACATGGACGCCGACGTGATTACGTTCGAAGCAAGCCGTTCCGACCTCAAGCTGCTTGATGCTTTGAACGAAGCCAAGTTCGAAACTCAGGTGGGCCCGGGCGTGTACGACATCCACTCTCCGCGTGTGCCTTCGGAACAAGAAATCGTCGATGCTCTGCACAAGATTATCGCGAAGGTCCCGCAGCAGAACGTGTGGGTGAACCCCGATTGCGGCCTCAAGACCCGTGGCGAAACCGAAACGACAGCAAGCCTCAAGAATCTCGTGGCCGCCGCGAAAAAGCTCCGCGCAGAATCGTAAACCTTGCTGTGCGTATCGCGCACTTGTTCGTAACTATGTGAGCGAGATTTCGAACATTTGGAATTCGTAAACATGCTATAGACGTGCGCGATAAATTTGTCTAGAACCTCTTACACCTCAGAATCACTAATCCCCGCGAAATAAAACTTCGCGAGGATTTTTGTTTTGTTCTGCCGCTCAAGTCCATTTGCAACTGTTAAGATTGAAGTTGGGTGCGGAGTACTTCTCTTTCGTGAATTGATTAAGAAAAATTCCATGGAACTTGTGGCGGAACTTTTAAAATTTTCTAATGTTAGTCTAGAGAAGAAATATGTGCAATTCTGTGAACGATAAACAAACTCCGGCAGATGAAACCGCTCCGGCCAAAGCGCCTTCTTCCGCCCGCATCAAGCGGATGCGCGGATGGTTGGGCGTGAAAAGTTCTTCGTCGTTGGGCGGTTATGATGATGGCGGTGATGTTGCCTATGGCGATGGGCATTCCGGCTGGAACCGGTAAAATGTTGTATATTTAAATTGTCGGTAAGGTTGCCGGCTCCGTTATCAAGGATGAAATATGAAGAAATTCCTGTACCTATTTGTAGCGACTGCCATGTTTATCGCCTGTGGTGGCGATAGTTCGCCCGCAAGTCCGGAGGACACGTCATCTTCGATTTCTTCATCGGCAGGATCTTCCGGTAAGTCTTCGGGCAAGTCATCGGGAAAAAAATCTTCTAGTTCGTCCGCAAAGAAGGTCTCTTGTGGCAACGTGGATGCTGAAAACGTGTTTTGCGATACGCGCGACGGCCAGGCCTACCGCATTTTCAAAATTGGCGACATAGAGTGGATGGCCGAAAACCTCAACTACGAAACGGAAAGTAGCCTTTGCTATAACGATTCTGCCGAGTACTGTGCCAAGTTCGGACGGCTGTACTTTTGGCCCGATGTCTTGGATGTGTGCCCTGAAGGCTGGTACCTGCCCCGCTCAGAAGATTACAATAGGCTTCTCGATGCAATCGAAGACCCCAACAATCGGAAAGCGGGCTACTTGTTGAAATCCGAGAAAAGTTGGAAAACGACCGGCGAAAAGGAGCCTGAAGAGAAGGGGCCTGGAGCCGGCATCTATTCTTTCGATGTTCTTGCGGGTGGCTATCTTTACTCATCCAAAGATTCGCTCAAATTTACCGGAGAGAGTACCTCCGCTGCGTTGTGGCGAATACCCGTGTATGACGAAGGGTATTCGACATATATAAAGTTCAGTTATACTAGTGCAGAAATATCTTGGACCTCGAACTCGGGTTACTTATCGGCGTATTCCGTGCGGTGCGTCAAGGGTGTTCCCGATACCATAGTTCCGGTTACGCCAGCGAAGAAGCAGGGAAGCTTGACCGACGAGCGAAACGGCAGAACCTACAAGACGACTAAGATTGGCAATCAGGTATGGATGGCCGAAAACCTTGTTTTTGACTATAACGAGGGCGATGCCGAAAGCTACTGTGTCAATAACAAGAGAGACGGTTGCGAAAAGTACGGAACACTTTACAACTGGAGTGCCGCCATGGATAGCAAGGCCTTGTATGACTCGAATACAGTCGGGTGTACGAGTCCACGGAATTGCAAGGCTACCGGCAGAATCCGCGGTGTGTGCCCGGAGGGCTGGCACCTACCCGATACGACAGAATTCGAGGCGTTAATAACCGCGGTAGGCGGTCGCTTTTCTGCCGGCTGGAAACTGAAGGCGTCTGAAGGTTGGGACTTCTGCGATTACAGGGGGACAAGCGGCAACGGAACCGACGAATACCTGTTTTCGGCCAAGCCCGGCAGCATTAGGAGAGAGGACGGGACATTTTTCGACATCGGTAAACTCATGGAGGTTTGGGGGACGATGTCGGGCACTTACGGAGTCGCGTATGAAATCAGACAATGTGGCAGCGCGAGTATTGCCCATGTGGATGGGAGTGCATTAAGCGCGCGTGCTGTCCGCTGTGTAAAGGATGAAGACTAGTATCTGTAGTGATCCGCCTCGTACGGGCCTTCGACGGGCACGCCGATCGGGAGCGATAAAGTACAATCCCTACACCTTGCTTTCGGTGTCGACCCTCGGCGATAACTTGACGATTGCGATGTGTATTTGCGGAAACGACAGGGATCATGACAAGATCGAACGTTTTTTAGCGTCTTTATGGATTGTGCCCTTGACAAGAAAAGTCAAGGCGACAAAGGCTGAATTAACCCTTTAAATTAGGTGAGTTTTTTCCACTTGAAAAACAGGGCCTTCAGCTTCTGGGCGTAGAGCCTAGTCTCTTCCGGATTCACGAAGAATGTCGTGGCGCAAACCACGAAGAACGGATTGAAAATCATGCCGAGAACCGCACCCCATACATAATATGTGCCGAACATGTTTTCGCGGACATAATCCCAGGTGCTCCATGAAATATAGACGAACGCTATTATGGAATAGATTTTCAAGACTAGCGTGTTCTTCTTGACTAGGGCGAATGTTCCCGCTGCAATGGGAATGAAAATCATGAAGATGATGTCTGTGGAGGGAGAAAAATTCAATATCGTTTTGATTAGGTTGTTTGCAGCATTGACCAAAAAGTATGCGGTGCAGAACCGGAGCAGGCCCATGTTGATTTTTTGATCGGTGTCGATGGTCTCTTTTTTTGACGATGTGATAAAAAATGCGGCAATATAGATGACTAGAGACGGATTCACGAAAAAGTCGGAGAGCGCTTCAAGGAGGTGATGGTATCCCATGCCTAAAGGTAAAAGATATTTGTAGAAGTGAACGGCATAAGAAATAGCGCCAATAGGAATCATGATTATTGCAACAACCGCAAAGATTTTTAAAAGTCGCGGACTCTTTTTTACGAGCGCGATTGCCACTGCAATAATGCAAATACTACTTAATAGAATTTGTGGTCCATAATTGGAAAAGAACGGCTCTTCTGCTTCTAGAGTGAACGATTGCAGCAGTGTTCCTGCGAGGTTCTTCAATCCATTCGCAATCAACATAATGGTGCAAACTCTAAGCAAGGCAAGGTCCATCATATTATACAAGATAAAAAAATATATATTAAGAAATATCCTCTTGTACTTTCCCCGGCGATGATGCTCGAGTTTTTGGAGAAGTGAAATGTCAGACAGGATTCTCTTTGCCCTTGCTGTTGTGGTGTCGCTTTGCTTTGGCTATGGCCACTGCTGGGAACAGGACCTGATGCTTAACGTCAACGTGCGCGACGACTATCTTGTTGTCGGTGCCCTTGGCTGGTTTCCTATCCCGAGTGTGTATTATAAGGTTCTTGATTATCCGTACGCACATCGCTATGCGGCAATCGAGAAGGATTTCGAAGAGGATCCGGGGCGTCTCCTTTGGGCGGTCTATTATCCGTTCCCCCGTTATATGTATTCGGCACTGGTCGCGACGCCGGATAGCGTCTATGTTGATGGCAAAGGCGATTTTCTCAGCATGGAGGGGGAGGGCGACTTGGGCATGATTCCGCCGAAGGATTTGAAATTGCCTGCCGAAGGGGATTCGCTTGCTACGCTTTCCCCGAATTCTATGCGAAGGATATGGCGGGGAGATGCCGCTATCGCTCCGCTTTCTGCGTTTGATGTTATTGTCAGCACATTGATTCGTGTTCGCGAGGCGTATGCTGACAGGTGGGACGCTGACAGGATTTATTTAGTTATTGATGGTAGTTTTTTTAGGCAAAACAAGTTCCATGAATTGCACCCTTTGATAATTGCGTTGAAAGAGATTGGTTTCAGGTATGTCGAGGTCATGGTCAATGTCAATAAAGACGATGATGCTTTTCGCATTAGTGCAATGGAATGGGCCCATCAGGAAATTTACCGGTTGACCGGTTTAGAGCGTCCAAAGACTAATCCTAGCGATGATTTGAGGCGGGTTGAAACGCGCCCTGGTATAATGGAAGAGACTGTCAGGGAGGAAATTTCGAAAAAATTTAGCGATAAGTTTTTTACGGAGTCGGCTGGCAGGATGAAGGACTATAAAGCTAAAACTTCTGGCTGGGTCAAGTTTCTGTGGACAAAAGATGTTAAGGTGCGCGGTTCACGTTCCGCCGAAGATGTTGCGGAAATCATGCGCCAGCGGTCGCCAGGATTGGAACACATTTACAACAAGTTCTTGAAGAAGAAACCCGGATTCGAAGGCCGCGTTGTCCTGAGATTCGAGATTGCCTCGAGTGGTGAAGTTCTCCATACAGCTGTCGCATATTCCTCGACCGGTTACAAGGAGTTCGATAATGCGGTCAGGGACTATGTTGGCCAGATGACGTTTGGCGAGGTGGAGTCCGGGAACGCGAAGGTGACGATTCCGCTTACGTTTGGATTTTCCATTCTATAGTAAATAGCTGTTTTTTTGTAAAAATGTGCAATTTTCTCGAAAATTGGGCAGGAAAATGTGTATATTTATGAAAAACTGGGCAGGAAAACGTGTTTGATAGGAAAATTGACCAAATTCTGGAAAACTGGCTGGACGAACCGAAGCACAAGCCCCTTGTGGTAAAAGGGGTTCGCCAGTGTGGCAAAACCAGTAGCGTTAGGGCTTTTGCGGAAAGTCATTTCAAGCACGTGGTGTACCTGGATTTTCGGGAGCACCCGGATTACAAGAAATTCTTCGAGCCCAATGTTTCCGTAGCGTCTATCATCATGCGCATTTCCGCAGCGCTCCCTGCGGCAGAAATCGTGCCCCATGAAACGTGCTTTGTGTTTGACGAAATTCAGGATTGCCCGCTGGCCCGCAGTTCCCTCAAGTATTTTTTTCTAGACGGTCAATACGAGGTGATGTGTACGGGCTCGCTACTTGGAGTGCATGGCTACAAGACAAAAGACGAGAAGGGGGGTGAACAGGAGTCATCTATCCCGGTGGGTTTCGAACACATTGTCGAAATGTTCCCGATGGATTTTGAGGAATGGCTCTGGGCTAACGGAATCAAGCCGATGCATTTCGATTACCTCAAGGAATGTTTGCAAAGTGAAACGCCTGTTGATGTAGCGATTCATGACCGGCTTAGGGAACTGCTTAACCAGTATGTGATTGTCGGCGGCATGCCGGAAGTGGTGACAACATTTTTAGAAAGCGGGCTAGTTGGCAAGGCACTAGCTATACAAAAGCGGATTGTTGACGAATACAAGGCCGACATGGTCAAGTATGCCGCGAAAGAGGACAAGGCGCGTATTCGCGAATGCTTTGAATCAATCCCCTCGCAACTCGCGCGTGAATACAAGAAGTTTTCGTACAACGTTGTAAAGAAAGGTGGCCGTGGGCGTGATTACGCTGGCAGTTTGCAATGGATTGAGGATGCGGGCATCATTCGCCGTTGCTACAATATTGAAAAGACAGAACTGCCTTTAGACGGCAACAAGATCCAGAGCGAGTTCAAGGTTTATATGGCCGACATTGGCCTGCTGATTTCTATGCTCGAAGATGGAACGCAGTCGAGCATTCTGAGCGGCGACTTGCTTGGTTACAAGGGAGCCATTTTTGAAAACCTGGTTGCCGACATATTTGGCAAGATGGGACGCAAGCTTTATTACTATCATAAGGACAGCGGAGTTGAACTTGACTTTGTCATGCGCTACCGCGGCAAGTGTACGCCGGTAGAATGCAAGGCCCGAAACGGGAATGCCAAATCCATGCGGACCGTACTCAAGAACAAAGAAAAATACCATGTGGAGCAAGCCCTGAAACTGGGCGACTACAATGTCGGTCGCAATGGTGAAACGCTCACGTTGCCCATGTACATGGGATTTTTGTTGACAGAGGTTTGATGGCTACAAGTACAAAGAAAATCCTTGCGAAAATCCAGGGCTGAATTTATTGTATTCCGAAAAAAAGTTATATTCCGAATAAACCCAAAGCGCAAAATGTCTGTCCTTTCGTTTAAGACATATTGTATCGAGAATTACGCTGAACATAGCGGCAAGGCTTCCAGCGAAGTCTATGATCTTTTTGCGCATTCCGGTTTGCTTAAAATGCTGCAAGACGACTACGAAGACTTGCACGGCATGGGCAAAGAATACCTGATGGATTTCTTTGATAAGTGGTTCAGCGGGAAAAAGAGCGAAGATTCGCATCATCTTGTTAAGTCTATCTTGATTCCGCAAGTGGTGTCAATGCTGATGGAAATTTATTCCATTTCGGAAAATGATGCCATACGAATTGTATATACGTCACCCACGGGGAAATGCCTTGACGACGATTCGCTAGGACTTTACGGACAAAGTGCTCTTTATATTTGCGGGCTTATTGAGAATGATATCCAGAATAACCCGGAACTGCTGAAAGAGACGGGGTGAGGGAGAATATCATTTCTTTGGAATGATGAAATCAGGCAAAAAAGTTTTTTTGCTAAATAGAAAAGAGCGCATTATTATTGTAAAAAACAATCCTCACATATGTGAGGATTGTTCCTGTAAAAGAGATTATATCATTTTCTATAATTTATTAAGAAGATTTATTCATGGAAAAATATTGAGATCGTTCATATAATCATCTTTTTATTGGGCTTTTTTCTTAATGGCTTTCAGCATAATAAGTCCTTTACGTCCTTTATCTGTTAAATCCCATGAATAACCAGAGGAATCTATTAGATCATTTGCCATAAATTGAATTTTTATTGTTTGTAGGATGCTTTTAGAAATGTCTAAATCATTAATTGTTGGATGTGTTTTTTTGCATAGTGCTTTTAAAGCTGCATTTGCAGCGACATCTTCTTGATTATCAAGAAGAGATGGTGCAATTGCTGCAAAAAGATCATTCCAAGTAAAGGAAAAAGTGATTTTGGAATAGGTATAGGCAGCGGATGCTGTAGTTTGTATTTGACATGGACAAGTGAAAGAAAAGGATTCTGTCATTTCTGCTAAATCGGGAATATTAAAATTCGAAGTGCTTAGCGTTTCTTCCCGCTCTAGTTCTGCAATTCTTTTTTGTAGTTTTAGGTTCTCCTCATATAGGTGAGTGTTTTTTCCTTCACTATTGCCAGGAATCCAACCAATAAAACTATATTTTTCTTTAAGGTCTGTTATAGATTCGTGGATAGCCAACTTTATGTCATTTGGAGAGCTGAAAAAAGATGAAATATTGCTAAGTACTTTTTTTCTAAAGGCGGCTAATTTTGCGACATTATCTTTTTCGATACAATCGCTATCTTTTCCTTTGTATAAATAATCTTCTGATATTACAACAGCGAATAAAGGCTTGTTGATTTCTGTTGCATAATCGTATTCCACTTCTGTATAGCTGTTGCCGCTTAGGGGTTCAATGGAACCATAACGCCCTCCTAAAATTAACATATAAATATCGGAATCATCTATCCATTTTTTTATGGTATTTAATTGGGATTCATTGCTAGATGTAAATAATTCCATTCCTGCAGGAATATTACCTGATTTTAATATAGCTTCAACTGCTGCTTGTCTTTCTTCTTTCAAATCCGTATAAGTTGATGATACGAAAACCTGCAGTTTCTTTTTCATAAATTCTCCTTTTTTCAAGGGGGATGTGTATGTTAGTTTATTTTTGAATAAAATATAAAAACTAATTATCTTATATAAAGTTATTTTTTTATTATATGCGATTGATGGATAAAAAATGTTGCTGATGACAAATGAAACAATCCCTCGGCAGGTGCCGAAGGATTGTCGTTAAAATTTGAATTGAGATTGCTTCGGGGCTATTCGCCCCTCGCAATGACAAGGGAGCCTGCAGCAGGAACGCTTTGTAATTTTATTGCTCAGAGGCGCGAAGTGCCGCGCTCATACCTCAGAGCGCAGCGACCCCAAAGCGCAAAGCGCGACCTCATACCTACTAGTACCTATAATGATCCGCCTTGTACGGGCCTTCGATCGCAACGTCGATGTAGTCGGCCTGGGCCTTGGTGAGGGTCGTCAGGTGAACGCCGAGCTTTTCGAGGTGAAGGCGAGCAACCTTTTCGTCGAGGATCTTCGGGAGCGTGTACACGACACCGCTTTCGTACTTGATGCCGGCGACGGTCTGCTTGCCCTGAGCGTTGAGCCAGAGGTCGATCTGTGCGATGGTCTGGTTCGTGAAGCTTGCGCTCATCACGAAGCTCGGGTGACCGGTGGCGCAGCCGAGGTTCAGCAGGCGGCCTTCGGCGAGCACGAGGATGCTGTGGCCGTCGGGGAAAATCCATTCGTCGTACTGCGGCTTGATTTCGTTGCGGACGATGCCCGGAATCTTCTTGAGGCCGGCCATGTCGATTTCGTTGTCGAAGTGGCCGATGTTGCCCACGATGGCGCGGTGCTTCATCTTGCTCATCTGCGCGGCGGAGATGATGCCGGTGTTACCGGTGGTGGTCACGAAGATGTCGGCGTAACCAACGACTTCGTCGAGGGTCTTGACTTCGTAGCCTTCCATCACGGCCTGGAGTGCGCAAATCGGGTCGATTTCGGTGATGATCACGCGGGCGCCCTGGCCGCGGAGGCTCTGGGCGCAGCCCTTACCCACGTCGCCGTAGCCGCACACGACTGCGATCTTGCCGGCCATCATCACGTCGGTGGCGCGGTTGATGCCGTCAATGAGGGAGTGGCGGCAGCCGTAGAGGTTGTCGAACTTGGACTTGGTCACGGAATCGTTCACGTTGATTGCCGGGAACTTCAGGCGGCCAGCCTGAGCCATCTGGTAAAGGCGATGCACGCCGGTGGTGGTTTCTTCGGAAACGCCGCGGAGAGCTTCGCGGGCGCGGGTCCACTGTTTCGGGTCCTTTTCGAAAATCTTACGGCAGGTGGCGAGGAATACGCCCCATTCTTCGGAGTCGGTTTCCGGGTTGAAATCGGGCACCTTGCCGGCGTCTTCGAATTCTGCGCCGCAGGTCACGAGCATGGTAGCGTCGCCACCGTCGTCCACGATGAGGTCAGGTGTCTTGCCGTCGGGCCACACGAGGGCGCGGGCGGTGTTTTCCCAGTAGTCTTCCAAGGATTCACCCTTCCAGGCGAACACGGGCACGCCCTGCGGGTTCTCGATCGTTCCCTTCTTGCCGACCACGACGGCGGCGGCAGCGTTGTCCTGCGTGCTGAAGATGTTGCAGCTGACCCAGCGCACGTCGGCACCGAGGTCCACGAGCGTCTCGATGAGGATGGCGGTCTGCACGGTCATGTGGAGGCTAC